>TARA_R100001594_G_scaffold1645_1_pt1 | contig 22031 bp, 26 predicted proteins | sample TARA_R100001594 | Tara Oceans TARA_R100001594 (sample SAMEA2622752) | marine metagenome | biome: marine biome (ENVO:00000447); feature: marine epipelagic mixed layer (ENVO:xxxxxxxxx); material: "saline water (ENVO:00002010), including plankton (ENVO:xxxxxxxx)" | depth 150 m | reverse complement strand
ATTTTCCAAACGTGCCAAACATCTAAAGTATTTGATTTAGTTAATCTAATTCTTCCTCTATTTGTTGCATTACCCGTTACATCATCAAATGACTGCACCCATGCGGATACGTCAGTTCCATTTGCTTCATTGTCATCTACATAAGCAATCGTTGCAGATGAAAGCGTTGCGTTGTTAAATCTTATGTACCCCGAACCAGGGTCAGAATCAGTTGTAGTTGTAGAATAAGTGAATTGTGCTGAATCGCCTCCTGCGGGTAAGAAATCTGCTACTGTTGTTAGATTTCCATCACTATCAAATCCTAAAGTTTTACTAGCTCTATCTGTTGCAGAGGTTGTAAATTCTGCTGAAGTAATAGTATTTGTTCTTGAAACTTTAAAAGATCGATCTAATTCTTCTTGCAGCTCTTGTGCCTGCATCAATGCTTTATCTAAAGCATCTTCATGCGTCTCTGCTGGAAACGGATCGTTTGCAACATAATCTGTTTCTTGGGTTAAAGCTGTGTTTCTTCTAATAACTAAAGTCGTACCGCTCGCTGGAGCTGTAACCATAGTAATCGTTCCGCCGGCTGCTCCATTATCAACTATTGAATAATTAGTAGATCCTGAACCTTCGGTTTTAACGGTTTCTGTTCCAGTTGAAGATCGTTCAATTACTGTTATTTCGGATGTTGAGTTAATAGGGAAGGTATAGGCAAACGCTGTTGTCGATCCATTACCACTATAACTATTTTTAATTGTTGTTGTACTTATCGTCATAATTTTTTTTAAATTGGTTTTTGAGAAATTGAGTAGGCGTGAAAAACCTAACTCTATATTTCTCTATATTAAAAAATGTCTATCCTGTCTATTATAAATTAAGGTTTTAAATAGTATGTTTGTCCCCTTTTTTCCTTATGCCTTTCTGAAATCCTGTCAAAATAACCAGGATCTAAATATTCTTTCATTTGATACCCAATCAGGTAGTCATACGCCGCCTTGGTGTAATATAGGTTTAAAAAAGGTATATTTCCTTCTGCAAGCTGTAATAGTTTTTTTCCCGCTTTTTTAGGGTCTTTCGCAAGCGCAAAAGGTAAATCAATAACTTTTTTAACATCTGCGGCTGTGGGTCCCAAAGCAGTTTCAAAAATCCCACCGCCATATTCATTCTGTAATTCTCCATATAGGAAATCCCCATAAATACCTAAACCACCACCTTGATGAAAGGCAGCCATAATTGTTCCTATTTTTTCAGGATCCCTTGGAGATCTTCCTTTTAACATATCTTTTGCTGACATGGCAAGATAACCAAAGATTGTTGATAACATGACCATGGATGCAAAACCTCCAATCATATTCATTTTGGATTCATCATGACCATAGCTTCTTAATTCACGACCAATAATTTTTTTCCAAATTGAGATAGGAAAGGCTTTAAACTGCATAATAAATCTTACCAATTCTCCCTCTGGTGTTCCTTTTTGTAAGCCTCTATTCATAAAAGCTCTAACCGCTGCATCCGGTTCTGGAGTTCCGTGCAAGGCTTGGTCAACAAGGAAATTTCGCCAAGTCATTTCCAAGTCTCTTTTCCAGTTTTTAATTTCTCTTTGGCTTAATTTTCTTCCCACATATTTGACAACGGATTCATCGGATAAACTTTGAATCGCCTCAACTGTCATATAGGATTTACCATCCGCATCTAAAGTTTCAATGGAACGCAACATATCCCATTTACCTTCATCAATACCGTAAAGCGTTAAAAGATTTCTTTCCCTTAATTTTAAATTTTTCCATTGAGATCCTTTAAGCATTCCATAATGACGAGCTAAACCCACCGTCATGCCTGATTTTAAGCTAGAGACCCAACGATTTAAACTATTCCATTTAAAGAAAGTATTTTGTACTTTTCCTAAAGCTCCCCAAGTCTCATCCCTTAAACCATATTTATGACCATTGGTGGCAATAATAGAATTAGAAGTAATATCTAAAACTTCTAAAGCTTGTTTATCCTGAGTTCTAAATAAAGCGCCTAATGCTTCCCACAATCCATACAGCATACCTCTGCCTTGGAATCTTGATGTTAGCATATATTGACCCAAGTCGCCCATTGACGATACTGTGGCAAATCCTAATTTACCTGTGGATTGAAAGAAACGAGTTGCCATACTGACTTTGGCTAATGTGTGATTGGCAATACCATTAACCGTTCCGTCTATTTCATAAAACTCATTTTTAAATTCTTCAAATCTTAAATTTCGAGCTTCTTTAGGATTAGTGGTTTTATATTTTTTTCTTAAAAGAGATATAACTTTTTCAAAAGTTTGTTTTGGATTAGTTCCTAAATCCTGCATTATACCAATGTTTTTGGCACTATGGGTTAAAACACCTAAAACACTTTCTTTTAAGCTGGGAGAACCAAACTCTAAATCATATTCGTGTCTCGCATCTGCACTTTTAAAGTGTAAAACCCTTGCTGCGTTTAAACGATTGGCAACATTTCGTGTTCCATAAATACTATTAGTTCCACCATGCTTTAAATGATCGCTTGACATTAAGCTGTCGTAAACTTCGCCTAAAATTCTATCAATATCTTCTCTTTTAGAAACTTCTGGAAAAGTTCTGGCTAAATCCAGTCTTTCTCTTATGTATTCAACCCAGGCAAATCTATTATCTCCTATAATTTTTGAATGACGGCTGGCATTTGCCATTTTATCCGTATCGTGATGCTGACGGGTAATCCAGTCTCTTAATTCACCAATGTTTGCTCCTAAATCATTTAAACGAATACGCCAGTCATTTTGAAATTTTTGTAAAATTTTAGCAATAACTTTAGCTTCCTGTAATCCGGTATCTACACCTAATATTTCATTTTTAATTTCTTTATCTATTTTACTAGAATCAAAAACATCCCAAACACCTTCACTTTTCATTGCGCTATAAAGTCTTTGCGCTTCAACAACTTCAATCGTATCCTGTTTTCCCCCAATGGAATTACGAGTAATATTTGAAAACTCCTGAACCCCAACCAGCATGGCTTTGACCGCTTGCCGTGGAGAGAGTTTTCCCTTTGATATTTCTATTGCATCTAAAATTCTTTCATACTGATCTAATGCCTTAATATTATTTTCTGCAAGATTTCTTTTTTTAATTGCCTGGTCGTATTCAAATTCGTTAATAATTTCTTCGGCTAATAATTTATCGGTTTTAGATTGTTGCTGCTGAAATTTGTTTTCGTTAATCTTTTGTTTTGCTTTAAATAGAATTTCATCAATTTTTTCTTCCGGTAATAAATCTCCCGTTAGTCGTTTTACTTCCTGAAAACATTTGGATATTCTTTTAATACTTGCCATTAACTGCCTCGCTTCACACAATTCGCTCCAGCTTTAATTGCATCCCGAATTGTTGTTTTGTTTTTAATGTTGTTGTTAATCACATCAATTTCAGTTCTTTCCTGATTAAACTCTGGAGTTAAATCTTCATCTTTAACATTAAGTTGTTTTTGATGAAGTTGATTTCTTTGAGATAGAAGTTCAGCTTCGCTTTCGATTTCCGTTGTCGTTTTATTTTTATATTCCAGGTTTTGATCGGTAAGTTCACCCGTTCGATCTCTCACAGTACCATCCGGCTCATCCCTAGGAACGGCTTGATCGTTTTGTTTTGTTTTAACTGCAACAAGATCTCTTGATCGTTTTTGTAAATTTCTAATATTTTTTAGATAGACAAGAGCTGATTTTTTATCACCTTTTTTTAAAGCTTCATGATAATTCTTTTTAAATTCTATAATTTGATCGTCAATTTCATTTAATTGTCTGTCGCCAATTCTTGTTTTCTTAACAATTAAATCTCCAGTATCCACCCGCTGTCCCTTGGAAAGCCTGACCACTGAATGTCTTAATAAGCTTTGTTGATGTTCTGGAGAGATGGCAGCAAGTCTTTGGTAAATATTTGGCTTACCTCTTTTTTTTGCCAAAAAGTCTCCCAGCTTACCAAAACCCACATGAAAAGTAGAACCAATTAAAGTTCCAGCCGTTAAGTTAATAAAAGCATCGTATGCTCCATAGTCGGCTTGTTCTGATTTAGCAACACCATAAACCAAAGGTTCAATTGCCGCATTACCGACAAAACCTTCAATCGCACCTTTTCCAATTCTTGATCTTAATAATCCAGCTCTTGCAACCATATTAGCAAACCGAGCTTGACCCACCACAGGAACAAAAGATGCTGCAATATTAACAGGATCAACAAAAGAGGTTCCTAAAGAAGAAAGAAAAAATCCAGCCTTTCCAAATAATCCAACATCGGCTCTTGAAACAACATCCTGTCTTTTTCTTTCTAATTTTTTTCTTTCAACCAGATAATCCACCACACCTTTACGGGTATCTTTTTTAAAGACCAATCCCAACTCTGCGTGTTCTTTATTGAGATCATCTGCTTTTAAGTAAACATTACTGGAATCATAAGCTTGCGCTTGATCCACCGTTCTTAATAAAGAAGATAAAGGATTATAATTCCATGTGGTTGCAATATTGGATTTTAAAGCTTCCCAGTAACCAGTTTGAACATTATCATAAACCGATCCTGTTTTAGCAGATTGATCGAAAGTCCCTAAAGGAATATTATACATTAAGCTCCACCTTCTTCAAGAATAGGTGCATCCTCCGGCAACACATTTAAAATTGTATTCGTTCCAGGAAATACATATTCTGAATTAAGAAATTTAAACTCAATGGCTTGACCATCAGCATTAACAATAGGAACCATAGCTCCATTAGCTAATTGAACATTTAAAACCAACCCATCTCCGTCAGGAGATAATGCCCAACGAGAATGTTGCTGAATGGATTTTTTAACGACTTCTTTAGCATCCGCTTCAGATATATCTTCTTCGGCTAATTCTGCAAAATGTTTGTAGCCTTTATCTCCCATAAATAGATCCAACATAGATCCTTCTTCAACGGCTAATTCAATAGCTTCTGTTTTAAGCGTAACGGCTTGTTGATTGACCGCAGAGCCATTGACATCAACGGGAATGAAATAATTTTCATTGGGAATAAAATAATCTTTCATAAAATCATTCACGGCTGAATCAATGGAGCCATCTTGATCTTCTGTTTTAACAATTCGATGTAGAGCAGCTTTATAAACGGTATCTACAATGGCATTGGTATAAACCACCATATCCATTTCTCCAGGTGCCTGATTTTCAATAACCGCTTTATATTTTTCTAATCCTTCTGAAACTTTTTCTCTTATATCTTTCGTTTTATATCCTTCGTCTTTAACCGTTTTTTCCAAATTCTTCGATGTTGTGGAAGTTAAAATATCTGATTTTAAAGACTGGCTATTCGTACTTAAAGCAATCTGATAAGGAATAGGTAATTTTTCTAAAGCTAAATGTCTAATAATATTCGGTGCATTATCTTGACCATGAAGATCAATAATACTATTGAGGAAAGCATCTTTTTCTTCAGGATTAGCAGTATTGATTGTTTGTAAAACATAACTGGAAGCTTCCGATCGAGTTAAAACAAATCTTTTGCTTTTATCAATACCCAGTTCTTCGTATTTTTGATTTAAAAGTATTGTTCTTTCTTCAATGAGTTTTTTCTTATCTTCAACATCTGAAGTATTATTAATTTTTTGATTTAGACCAAAGAGTTCATCATCAATGGTATTTAACCATCCTGCCGCGTCTCCATCCTGAATTGATTTAATTCTATTATTTTTTGCAGCCTCTATAATACTATTTGCTTTTTGCTTGGCAGCGATTTCTGTTCCTGTGCCTTCAATTTTATAAAGCTTAATATTTTTTAAATCAGAAGATTGATTAGTATTAACCTGTTGAATTGCAGCTCTAACATAATTGTTGGTATCAATAGCAAGCTTAATGTTATCGTACTCCTTATGACCCACAAATGCTTTTAAATAAGTATTGGCATCAATTAATGATGCTTTGCCTAAACCAGCACGAATAGTATCTTCTGTAATTTCCTTTTTAATTTCGTGTTGAGCATGATTTTCAATTTTCGCTTTTAGTCTTGTATAAGATTCTGCGTTTAAATTTTTATATTCCCCTGCTTTAAATTTAGTTAAAGTACTAATAGGATCTTTTTCTAAATCAGCCGAAATAGTTAATTCGTCAATCGTATTTAAAGTATCAAATTCAAGCTGTTTGAATTTATCGCCAAACAAATCATAGTTGGATTGAGATTGAAAGAAACTTTTAAGTTCAGTTGCTGCTAATTCATAAGCACGGGATTCTTTTGGATTGTTAGCTAATATTTTAGCAAGATGATTTACTTCGTTAATTTTTAATACTCTTGATTCATTTCTAAAATTAACGAACGTCTTGTCTCGAATAGAGCCTGATTCTCTAATAAATCTTTTATTCATGTAAGATTTAAAGAAGCGTTTGGAAAACTTACCTTTTAAGGTTGGTAAAATTCTATCTAATTCTGTTTGCCATTTTTCTTTGTATTCCGCTAAAGCTTCATCAGGTTTTGTGCTTTCAGATAATTCATTAACAATTGTCCCTAACCCTTTTTTTTGATTAATTAAAGCACCGCTTGCTGGATGTTCTGTGATTTGATCCTTATCCAGTTCTTTTGCTTTTTCTATAACTTCATTTTCAGATTTTTGTTTTTCGTAAGCAATGTAAACATTTTCACCCGCTTCCAGCATTCCAGCTAAAGCTCTTCCTGGAGCGGCAGCGGTATCCATAGATATTCTCATTCCTCTTGTGGATGCTCTTTCCTTTACTTCTGATGTGGGTGCGATTTGTGATTGATAAATTTTAATAGCCATTAGAATAGAACTTTACCTCCTAAATTCAGTAAGCTTTGACCTGCTTGATAGTAAGATACTTTTTTAGCAATTTTTCCTCTGTATCTTTCAATGGATGCTTCTGCTCTTTGATTGATTGCTTCGTTATATTTTTGATCCATTGCAACTTCTGCATTATATTTCATCATGTCTCGGTCTCGTTCCAGGTTTAATTCATTTTCTAATAATACTTCCAAGACAGAACCAGAGTAGGTAACACCAGAGCTGGCATAGTTTGTAGTAATTTGACCGGTTAATTTATCTGCGCTGGCATTAAAAGCAGGTAAACTGTAATTGGTATAAACCGCATAACCTTGTTTCGCTTCCTGTTCTTTGATTTGAGCATCACGTTCTAATAAAGCTGCGTTATAATTCGCTGCCTGTTGTGCTGCTTTTCCTCCTACTAATGCTCCAAAAAAACTCATTTAAAAATCCTCGCAAATCTGTAAAAATCTGATCCATCGGGACCATAATTTTTCATTAAACCTTCGGGTTTCAAACCCATCCATTTTGCAAATCGAATTGCAATATCACAATCCGCCTTGACTGACGTTTGTAATCTTTTAATAAAATTATTTTTACACATCATATCCGTACGATGCTTAATCACTCTTGCAAACGTAATGGGATATTTATGTATATCTTTTGTTGCCAAAACCCACCCCTCGGCAACGCCATCCCAAAGAGGAAACACCCCTCCTGCCGCAATAGGTTTATGATTAACCATACCTGTAAACGACATTCCAACTTCTTTTAAGAAATAGGCATATTTTCTATGCTCCGGTCTTAATTCTAAAAACTTGCTGTTTAAGGGTTGATTTAAAATATAATGCGCGTGTTGATTTTCAAAAGGAACAATTTCTATTTTAGACATTCTCTGTATCCAATCTCGGATAAATTCCTAAAACTGTCATCGGCAAAGCTTGGGGTTGCTGCACATAAACCAAACCTTCTGTTCCGTAATCTGAATCAAATTCAATAAACTTGTCTCCGATAAACAAGGGAACAGGTAGGTTCATACTTGCCGAACTATCCCTGAAATCAATCGAAGTTAGATTATCCACATTGGGACCCACGCTGGCTCCAACGGTATCGTGAAATCTAACCGATAAGTCATAAATTCTTTTTGTTTTTGTTTGTGTGGTTTCAGTATAACCTTCATCCAATCTCATCGTTTGAAGATCGGAAGAATATAATAATCCCACTTTTGCTTCCTCAGAAGCTGTATCAATCGTTATAGCTCCACTGGATACGGTTTTATTATTTTGTGCTGCACCATCACCCACTATTGCGACTTGTTCTCCTTCTAAATGATCTAATCCTGTTAAGCTTGTAGTATTATCTCCGCTATAAGCTAAACCTGAATCTACAAAATGAAATGCTGTTAAATCTTCACTAAAATCAAAGGGTGTAAAATATTCCACATAACGTCTGACTGCTCCATTAATCCATCGTTTTACAATCACCCAAACTTGATCTTCATCCGCATCTCCATTAATCACCGCCACGCTCTCAACTTCTGCGTGTTTTAAAATATTATCTGTTTGCTCTGACGTATGAGCTGCGGTTAAATTAACAGGAGTAAGTAAATCTGATTTTGCATAAAGCTGAAACTGATTGTCATCTACTTTACCCACATAATATTTTGTATTTTCAGATAATCCGGTAATCGATGTTCCGGTATTATCATAATAAATAATTTCTCCTGTTTTTAATCCGTGCGCAACAGAATAAATCATGTCGGTTTGAATATTCACACCTTGATAAATATATTGGGTCGTATCCGAACCGGGTGCAGACGTTAAACTAATCGCCGTTCCTGCCGTTGCATTCGTTGATGTAGTTGCCAATTTAATCGTATTACTGTCTGATGCAATGGTGTAATACAGATTTGAATTATTCAATCCTCCAATTACATTGGAAGCTGCATAATAATAAACCGGATCTCCTGTACTTAATCCATGCGATGAAATCGTAATCGTGTTATTTGTTGTATTTACATTAGATGAATTTGAAGTAAAACTAATCTGTTGCTGAATAATATTTTTTGTGGTATCCGATTTTCCTCCAAATATATGCCGATGCCATGCCGTTACATTTTCTAATCGATTATATGTAAGACCGGCTAACACTCCATCAGTTCTTACACACCAGACTACTGAATAAGGCTCCTGTTGATAGTCCATTTGAGTAACACCAGAGTCCGTTATGTGTTCTGATAGAATGGTCATATCAGGAGCTTGATAGCCATCTGTATCAAAATTATATGCTAGCTCTCGTATCTTTCTTTTCGCTCTTTGAAGAAAGATGGTGGCATTACCAATCGATAGCGCATCAACTCCTGCACTTCCATAATTCGATTGTTTACGAATATTAATATTAGTAGGTGTAATGGCATCCTGAGAAGAACCAGACGTAACTGAATATTCACCCCCAGTTGTCATTACAATTAAAGTTCTTGTTGCTTTTAAAGATTCAATAGCATTCACCTGGTTAGAAGCAATCGTATAAACCATAGCATCATCAGATGATGTTCCTGATGTCATATTTTCATAATCCCCAGACTTTGAAAAAAATAAAGTTTGAGGTTGATCGGATGTGTCAGCAAAAACTAATCGTTGTTCAAAAAAAGATACGCAAGCAGGATGTCCCGTGGTATCACTAAAGGCTCCTAACTTCCATGTTGTAACCGAAGAAGTATTATCAAAAGCATCTTTAATATCTATTTTGACAACTGTTACGCTGGTATAGCTTCGTATCTTAGCATAACCATTTGAAAAATTTATTAATCTTCCCACATCCGTTGAAGCAAAAGTCGAAGCGGAAGCTGTTAAAGTTTGGTCATCCCCGCTTGTTGCTCCCGGTGTCATCGTAGTCGATGTGGTATTAGCATCCAAATAGGGACCATCGGTAAATTCCACTTCAGATAATGTCCAGGAAGTATGACCTGTTCTTGTCAGTTTGGATACTTCGTGGCTGTTGTGGCAGATATACATAACATCCGCGGATTGTGCGAATTTCAAATCAAAAATTTGTGCTGTGGTATAGCTTGTTGTGATTTGATAAATTCTGTTTGCAACACCTCCTGATGAGTAAGTTGTGTAAGAAGATGAATTAATATCTGTACCATCAACATTTTGTAGTTCAAAAGTGTTAGTAGTTTTATCAGCAACTTTAAATGTTTTGCTATTAACTTCTGTCATTCCTGAAACACTTGAAAGAATAACAAAATCTCCATTGGAATAACCATGGGAGTTGGCTGTAACCACAGCCGGATTAGCTTTGGTAATACCGGTTATTGTTACATTAGATTCTGTAATTTGACCATTATCTTTAAAAAATCTGATGTACTGATTTCCAAATTCAAGAATATAAGTTTGTGTTGTTGAAAATTGAAAAGGAATTAGTCTTGTTTTATTCGCACTCGTTTTAATTTCTGCAACATGATATGTTCCGGGTCGTCTTGTTACGGGACCATGAGGCATCACCACAAAATTTTCACACTTCGTCATGCCATTAAAATACTTGGCGAAGTCTGTTCTGCCTTCCATACGGGGTGATAATTCCCCAGCCGTAAAACTAGGTACGGATAAAAGTTGTTTTGCCATATTTAATATCTACTTGTTATAAAATCTTCTGCTACAACTTGATCCGCTGGACCCAATGTTGGGTCAGTATTATAACCTTCTGAAGCGTCTGCGTGTCTTGCTTCAGATAATTTTAACGCATACTTATCAGCAAAAAGCCTAGCCATTTGATTGTTTGCCGTAATCGAGTAAGCCATATCCGCAGCTAATGATGCTGATATAGTTTCCCTTAATAAAACATCCATTTCATTTGGATCTGTAATTTGTGAAATATAAACAAGCTTGACTGAAGAAGAACTAATTAAAACTTTTCTTCCTTCAATTTTATAATTGCTGTCGTGAGAGTCTATTCCTAAAACTCTCAAGCAATCTGCGGGTAAAGTAAATTGGTAGGTAAATCCCCAAGAAGGGGTATCGCTGTCTGCTGCAAGTTGTTGCCTTTTAATAAGACAGTTCCAAGGATGAGATCTAAATACTGCATCCCTAACGGTTTCATATCTTGCGTTGCAAAGTCTTGCGTTTTTTGAATTTTCTGTAAGAGCTGTAATTGCTCCTGCACCTAATTGGTTTAAAGCTGAATTACAGATTTGTACTACTGATGCCATGCTATTCCTTTAAAAATTTTGTTTAAGTTCCAGGCGGGTTAAGTTTCCCGCTCCCGCCTAGAATACTATTTGCTAGTTTACAGTGTATTGAATGTTGAACGACATCGTTCCAGCAGTTCCACCAGCCGCAGCCATTGTAGCTGCAACGTAGTAAAAACCACCTGAATCTGAGCTGTCGCCAGCACTTTCCCACAATGCTTTCTGAGCAGTGTTTAAGTCAGCAGCTTCGAAACGAACATCCGCCATAGCAGCAGCATCAGCTACCGCACTTGCGTAATAATCCTCGTCTTTAACTGCGCCAGCAGATGTGTAAATTCCAACATTGAAAGTACACGAACCCCCTAATGTATCTGATCCTATCCATATTTGGGATATGATAGCATTACTTGGGATAGGTGCTAACATAACAATATCGTTATCATCACTATCACCTGCTGCAAGTTCTATTGTACCTTGTGCTACACGAACAACTCCGTGTAGAAGTCCAGCACTGTTTTGAACCTGTGGAGTAGCTTCAAAATTAGCTACCAAATCTGAGTTTTTAGTTCCCATATTTCTATTCTCCTACTTTGTTATTATTCGTTACAAGGTATCTGAACAACTTTTTCTTCTTCCATACGAGTTGCACCAACATCCATCGAGTAATAAACTTGAGTGGAATATGATTTATCCGCACGTTCTGAAATTTTTGCTCCAACATCTTTACCGATAGCTAGTTTGATTGCATCTTCTGTAAATGCAAAAACTAATCTGTCAGTCGTGTAAGAAGCGTCTGTGTTCAGTCTTGTTGACATTATAAAATTAAACCCAAGAAATGAGTCAAGTTGACCTTGAGCTAAAGCTTTGACTGTATTGTAGTCAGAATTTTTAACCTCAGTCGTATTTAACAAATCTTGGATCTGTTTTGGACCACAAACAAGGTATCTCTTCAAAGAAGGATCTACATCGTTGTTATCCAGTATGTACTTCGCTGACAAAAGCTTAGCAACAGTCAGACCATCTGATTGATCGGATGTCGCAGTCTTTTGACCGCTAGGCAGAGATGTGCTTGTGCCACCTGCTACGCCAGTATCTGCATCAGCATTCATAGCCGTGATAATCACGTCATCAATACTTCTGTTCATCGCCGCAGCCGCAGCTCTTGCATACGTAGAAGTTGGGTCTACCAACATTCTAACCTTATCGGCATCGTCTACAAGATCAGCCCATTCATAGGTAGCTAAAGATACTCTACGTCTTGAGTGTGGAGTGTCTATTTGAGGCGTATCGCCATGTCTACTCGTTCTTAATTGAGCAGCCGTAACTCCGACTTGGTCGAAGAAAGCGTTTTTACCTCTAACAGATTCTACATCAACAGCGCTTCGTAGCTTTGAGCCTGTTTGTTGTGCCAGCATCGACACATTCGCCGAATACTGTTCAACAAAACTAGTAGTTATTTGTGAACTCACAATAACCTCCTGTTTTTAGTTGTTAAACAAATTTTCGGTTGATTTTCCTTGCGGATCTTCCTGTGCTTTACATCCACTCGATGCCGGTCTATTCCCAATGTCAACTAGGGTCTTTCGATTATCCTAATTAATTTTGCTATACTTGATTTTTCTTTTCTCGTAAAGCAAAAACTTCTTGAACAGCAACATCATGATTAGGATGATTTTTATCCCAATACGCTGAACCTTGCTGTGTCAATTCTCCAATTTGTTTTTCGATTTGAGAAGGCGTTAGATAACTTGGTCCACTTGCCTGAACAATATTATCTTCACCCATCTTGTCTGCTAAAGCAGCAAACGCCTTCACCATCATAGGATGATCTCCTAGTTTGGTTCCATCTGCAAGATTATTATTTAAAAAATCTCCTTCTATTACAGATTTGGCAAGCGTATTCGCCTTAGTTAATTTTTCCTGATAGGCTTGTCCCCACTCTTGTTTTAATTGTTTGGTTCCATTCTCTCTTGCAGCTAATGCTTTTGAATCTGCATCCTGCAAAGTCTTTGCAACCATATCATTATAAAACTTTACAACCCCATTCGCCTGCGTAGGTAGTAACCCTAGCCTGTGCGCCTGGTCTGAAAAGTTTTTTAATGAAGCTTCATCAACTTGCTTGTCTTGTGGCAAGTCATATTTATATCCATCTGGACTTTTGGGTCTGCCTAATTTTTCATAGACTAACGACCAATCTTTATCCGTTGCATACTTGTTAGGAACTGGAATTTTATCCGAACCTACCATTTTCTGCGCGTGAATATAACTTTTCGCTAAAGAAGCAATATCCTTTATGCTTTCTAAAGATTTATCAGCCTTAATATCTTCTGGAAGGCTTTGCCTCCAGTCGACATTGACTGGTTCCGGAGTTGTTACTTTAGGATCTCCAGACAGCGTTGGAGTTGGCTCCGTTTGGGGAGCTTGTTCCGGTGCTGTTACCTCTTGATTATCACTCATTTTTCCTCCTCGTGTTTTTTATTGAGCATATTTTTGATGAACAAAATCACCGATCTTGTTCCTTCTAAAAATGCAGACTCATGACTATCTCCCTTAATGTGAGTAGTCGTATGATAGCTGCATCTCCTTTCCAAATCCTCCAATACTTTTTTACCATTATCGGAATTGAAAACTTGTTTGTAAGCAATAACTAACTGCTTTAAAGCTTCTAATGTTTTTTGATCTATTTTATCCACCCTGGACCGCCTTTAACGCAGGAGCGACTTTTCCTGCTGCTTCGGCGACTTGTTGAGCTTGTTGTAATTCCATTTGTTCGATTTGCTGTTGTTTTTTCTGTTCCTGCATTTGTTGTACTTCTCCTTTGGATCTCATCACTTTGGCAGGTAGTCCCAAAACATCTTTAACATGATCTACCAAACCATCAGTATCGATATAATCAAATACCGGAGCTACGTTCTGCATTGCTCCAAATATTTCTATTCCTCTCATAATCGAAGAAAGTTCCTGTGTCTTTTGCGCTTTCGCTAATGGAGAAACATATTCAATTTCAATATCCTGTTCTCCTAACATTTCAGGCATTAGTGGAAGCTTATTATTCTTAAATAATAAATTGAAACATCTTGTGATAAGCGGCTGTAATAATTCCGATTGTAATCTTCCTAATACGGGACCGAGTAATCTCATCTTTTCTTCCGTTCGCTGCATCACTTCGGTTGCCGTCATCTGAACCCCCTGAACCGTCATTAGCTGATCCACAAAGAAGTTTTCCCTAATCGCTTTTCTTCTTTGTTCTTCCATTTGCAATCCTATGGGATTGTTGGCTCCAATATTTAATGGTTCAATTCGCTCCCTGGTTCCACTTCGGTAGAAATTTAATCCTCCTGGAACCGTTCGAACGGGTAAAATAAAACCATCATCCGGAACCATTAAAGGTGGATCAATCTGCTTTTGCGCAGCCTTAATCGTTGTTTTAGACATCGTATTCAACATCTTCGTATCTGGCAAAGCGTTCATGGCTGGACTTCTTCCATAAATTTCATTGGATGAAGATTTTAAATATCTTGGCACCACATAAGGAAATTCTTTAAAACCACTTTCACGAAGTAAAGTTCCTGTCTGATAATGTACATGACAGGAAATATAATCCATGTTGTTCTTATTCTCATAACCCATTGGAGTATCATTTTTATAAACCGAATGAATAATCTCCACATCGTCATGAGGCTTTTTATCAATAGCTGATTTAATTGCTGAAGGCAGTTCGGCTTCAGGATACATTAAAGGAATATTTTTATTCTTTAAATGAAACTTTCGAGTTAAGCTATCAACAAATCCTTTTTCATTTTCTGTAATAAAGATTTCTGAAATATGAATTGTTTTAAATCTTAAATCATCTTTGACATCATCGGTAATAAACATCGCTGATGTTCCGAATGCAATTAATTCGTGATAAAGTTCAAAAACTTCCTGTTGAAAATTTGATCTTTGAAACACCTGCTGCATTACTCTTTCACAGCTTTCCAACCATTCTTTAGCTTCGTCATCCTGGTTTATCATTTCTGATCTAAATTTCAGAATAAACCAAGGGGAAACCGTATTGGTTAGCATTCCATTTAAGGATGCCGCCAATAATTCTAAAGCGTGTGTTGCTGTTCCATCATAAATCTGGTCGTGTCTTTTGTCGCCTTTAGTTCTTCGAATTGTAATATTTGCTTTTCTAGGTAAAAAATAATCTGCAATATCCTGCCAATGATCTTCCCAACTTGATCTTTGTGCCTTTAAGGTATCATACCGATCAATTACCATTTTTGCTTTTGCTTTAATTGCCATCTATCCTCCGAGTAATGTATATTTGCTAACGGTTAAATCCGTATCGCCTAAACCCTTAGCTCCTGTTAAAATCGTACTGGTTCTTCCTCTGCCTCTTAAACTTGTGGTTCCCATGGTTGTAGAAGCTGCTTGCGAAACTTCTGCTTTCGTTGGTGTCGGCATGGGAGCCGGTCTTGGCGCAGGCGCGGGTTTGGGTCTAAATATTCTAGTAATTGGTGCTGCTCCACCCATGTTATCCTCCTAATAATGTTTTCTTTTGAATTAAACTATCATCATCTTCCAACCCTGATGCTCCTGTTAAAATGGTAGATGATCTTCCTGTTCTTGCCGATCTAATTCTTGCTCGCTTTGCAGCCGCTGCTGCCTCTCGATCCGCATCGTCATACTTCGGCACGTCTGGCATTGGTGCAGGTGCCGCAGGTAAAGCCGGCATTGAAACTTTTGGCATTAAAAATCCCATATTATATTTCTCCGTGTATTGTATATTCATTAACCGCTACCTTTTGAGCAGCCGTTTTATGTCTTGGTAAATCATTAATCCCCAACGCCATGTACCTTGCGGCATCACAAGCGTGAGACGACCAATCCTTTACCGGTTTGTTATGAAACATTTTCATCTTCTCATTATACTTTCGATGATAATGTCTCAAAGCATCAATCAATGGTTTTGTTGTTTCTATATTAAACCAGCATTTCGGCAGAACCATTTTTAAACTGTGAATGCCATCCTCAAAATTTAATTTCGGCAGAATCTTAAACCTTATACCCAACTGATAAGCAACCTCTCTACGGGTTTTTCCGGTCGAAAATTCTGTAACCTCGATGTCGTGCGGCGCATAATGATCGCCGTAGACATAATCCTTATCTTTGACTACCTGAACATAGTGGGGTAATCCCTCACGATTATTTTCATAATAATCAATAATAAGAATTTGGTTAGCGAGCTGTTGAAAAAATACAATCGCTGTACTGTCATCAACTCCCAAATCCCATGCAGTATGAACCACTAAAGCTGGATCATAACCCACGCGGGTTAATTGTTTTTTTTCTTCTAAAGCTTTTATAATTTCTCCATACACCGATCCTTCGATATTTGCAATCCAATCGCACTCAAATTCCTGTTTATATTTTGCCTCTCCCATTTGAGATTTGGCAGCATCCAATTCTTCCTGGTCGATAATATTCGTCTCGGAAGCTTTGGCGGTATAAGCAAGCCATTTAGGATCCTGTAAGGCGTGCTGGTATAAATCATAAAAAATATTCGTCATCCCAGCCGGGGTTCCTATAAAATAACAAAACCCCTTTCGATCTGATAATGCGGGTCTAATAATCTCGTTCCATAATCTCGGATCAATTTGCGCCACCTCATCGATACATACTCCATCCAAGAATAATCCCCTTAGTGAATCTGGCTGTTCAGAGGAAAGCAAGGTGATACGGCTGCCGTTTGGCAGATCGCATCTAAGCTCCGTTTCATGAAACTTGGCTTCAGGGATTGCTCCCGCATACATTTTCATATAATCCCAAGCAATGCTTTTCGCCTGCTTGTAGGTGGGTGCAATATAGGCAAACCTAGGATTTTTTAATTTGTTGGTAAGCGCAGCTCTAATCAAATGATTTATTATAGCTACGCTCTTACCGAACCTTCTATGGCAGCTTAAAACTGCAAACCTATATTTATCCAAGTCATCGTGCAGCTTTGCCTGCAAGGGTCTTGGGACATAGGGTATTTCTATGTGCATAGTAAACCTTATAAGATATACGCGATTGCAATAATCACAAGTACACCAATCACTACCTTCTTATGATCTTTCCAGTAGTGAGATATTTCGTGCATTATAGTATCTATCATAGCTCCCTCCTTAATGAATTGTGGGTAAATCCATCAATTCCTTTATTGATTTATAATCAATGCCGCTGTTTTTCATTAAACGATCCGCAAAGCTTCTTGCGTGATCTTCATTTTCAAAACCATTGAGATGAATTATTAATCCGTTTGTAACCTCGGAAATAAAAACCATAGCGGTAATGAGTTTGTTTTGTTCCTTTTCTAGCTTATCTATTAATGTTTTTGTTTTTTCATCCATTTTTTATTCCTTTGAGCGTGTCTGCGTCAGAGTGTCTTGAAGTCCCAATATATATATATATAAATTTTGGCGCGCGTTTTCTGGGTGTACCCACCCCCGCGCGTTTGAAATTCTTTATTTTTTCCAGAGATTTTGTAGCTTTCGGTTATAACAACCGACAATATCTATTTAATATCAATGCTTATTAAATAAATATTGTGTTAGTAGTGTGTCAAGCAATACAATAGCACTCATACGCGCGCGTAGGATTGTGGATTCGTTATACATTTACCAACTCAACCAGGCTATCCAACCAGGTAAAACAAAACCCAGGAGAGCAACACACTCTCCCAGGTTCAATCTTTCTCAAATAATTTATTCTATCCAATTATATTTAAAAGTAATTCCGTTGTAGTTTAAACCAAATTGAGTTTTCCAACCCAAGTGGCTTAAAGTTATTTTAAAGGATTTTGTTAAATTAAGATTATCAAATCCATACTTTTTAAAAGTATCTTTGAATATCTTTATATATTCATCAAAATCTTCATATTCTCTTTCGTCTGACCATCTCTGTTTAAGATAATAAAGATTTTTAGAATTTTCCTCCAAACATTTGTCTAACTTCTTTCTAACAATGTTTAACTTTTCTTTTCTTTCTGTTGGTAGTTTGTCCAACCAATCTTTAAAAGCCATCATATAACACCTCCTAAAAGATGTTATAATGATAAGTTGACAATATGTCAACCTTAAATATGTATATTTGTGTATTTTTATTTTTGGTACTAAAAAACCCCCAGCGAGATTAGTCGCTGGAGGTTATATTCTTTTTAATTAATTAATTAAGCGTAGCTTGTTCTCGATCCTCTTTTGCTTGGATCACTCGCTCACTAGCCGTATCAAGCAGCATACTATTCAATTCTTCTTTAGTATGTTTCATGCCTCTTTTTTCAACCATTCGAGCAATACACTCACGCAAGACAAGGCTCACAATCCAACTAAAATCATAATCCATCGCTTTAATAGTTTTGTATTCCTTGCTATTCTCAATAGACATCATCATATTGTCTAATTTCTTCCAAACTAGATCCATTGAATTGTCTAAAGCTTTCTCTCTTTGTTTTTTTGTTACTTTACTCATTGAGACACCTCCACAACAATTTTTGCTCTTTTATCTCCAATTATTGTTTTAGCTCGATTAATTGCTTTTCTATCTGTCGAACATTTTAGACAATCAACTTTAATATATCTGTGTGTTTGATCTAATTTTGTAAAATCATACCAACCAGAATTATTAATGTTTATAATGGTATTTAACTTACTCATTGAGACACCCCGTAATAGTTTGCCTCATTAGCTGCATCAAGATTGAATAATACTAGCTGACGATCCTTCTTCTCTTGAAGCTCGCCGAAAGTATCCGAAAGCTTAACCTCAAAACCAAGCTTCCCGCTCATCAACTTAATCAAGTCAAAGTTTTTATTTTTCATAAAAGTACCTCCTGAAAAGATACTTAATGGATAGTTGACAATATGTCAACCTCTAATATGGATAAATGGCAACTACTTCTTTTTACGGATTATCTTAGCTTGTTCTAGGTAAGCTACCAATAACCTCGTTTTGTATCTGTTTATCCACTTTCTTATCTTCAATCGAATTTTGTTTATCATGTTCTGGTCTCCCCCACGAAATCGTCAGCGTTGAATTTTGCTTGATTTCTTGTTTTTGTTTATCGCCAAAAGTTGACGATCCTAGTTTGGAAGCCAACCATTTCAGATATGAAAAAACTTCCCTTTTCCACATCATTTGCTGATTGTCAACCGGTTTATCCAGTTCTTCTGTTAATTTATCAATCAAAGTAAAAACGCCAGTCTCTCTGGCAGCTCTTACTCTTTTCTGTAAGCTTTCGCTCTCCCTTATCTTTTTATAAACTGTTGAGATCTCTGGTAGGTGTTTATCCTTGCAGATCCGAGTTAAAGGCTCTCCCAACTCAAGCCGCTTGATGATTTCTGTTGTTTGCTTTTTATCCATTCTAATATTTCTTGATCAGATTTATTCCTGAAAAATTTTAAATTCTTGTAAGCTTTTAATTTACCGTTGAGCGTTCTCGCTCCGGTACTGGCTCCCCCGTGGAAGCGACATCTGTAATGACCGCTTTTTTTTAAATACCCTTTGGCTCGACAGCGTAAACCGCTGTGTCTCGCGATAGATTCGCATTGTATTTTTTTAAGCGGGTGTCCAGCCACGGGGAATGTGAGTGTTGCGCATAGTTTCCTCCACTCTATTTAAGTTATTATAAAATTTTGTCTATCTTGTCTATTAAAACCTTGGAGGCTTTATCTTCCATATTCATTAACGCCTGTACATACCGGCGTTTAATCGTAATTCGGTGGCAGCCAAAGCGCCTTGCAAGTGAAACCCAGGAAAAGCGCATGGCTCTTGCCCAAATTAAACGCCTCTCCTCCAAATCAACCTGAGTAAGCAAATCAATGGCAAGCTCCCAGCAATATATTTGTTTTGAGGTGGCTCTTAGCCTTAGTCCAGGTTTTTTATTATAGTATCCTGGTTCACTAGGTGAATGGGTTATTTCAAGCAAGTCAAACATCTTGGGACAACCTGGCTTTTTAATCCCCGGCATCAGCCGTTCGCAGGTTCCCGCATTTTCAAATATATCAATAAGTTTTACCAATCTTAATTTCAGACAGCCGCCTCAATCCTTCGGCGGCTTTAGACTTTTTTTTGATTATATCCTTAAACTTGTGCTTGAGTATTCTTTTACCATGTTTATTCTCAAATTCAATCCAATGATCCTCTGTTCCGATATTCTTATATGTTTCCCCTTCATACTGTAATGTTAGCTTAGAATGATTGGCAACCCCACCACTCGGGAATGATGTTCTATTATAGTTATTAACATTCTTAAATCTATTATGGTTATATAAGTATGGTTTTATTAATACATTTCGATTTGAAACATCAGATGTTCCAGATTTAAACTTCATTCTTTTAAGCCTAGTTTTCTCTAGAATATGCTGCTGGGTAAGCAAATACTCATTCGTTGAGCTTTTGCGTTTTATAGTGAGCAAACCAAGCTTGGCAAGGCGGTGAACGGCGCGGTGGATGGAAGTTTTAGAGATCCCGGTATCCTTTGAAACCGTGGCGTAGCGGGGGAAGCATTTACCCGTTTCCCTGTTCATGTAGCTTACCAAACAAAAGTAAACCCTGCATTCAATCGGGGATAGCTTTTTATTTTTTAAGACATTTATATCGCCTACGAAGAATAAGCTCATATCCAATCCACCTCTGGCAACCCATTATAATTATTGTCAAAAATAAACCAGGCAAAAGCCATTAAACCACCAGATTTTCCATTTTTTACAAAACTTAATCTTTTGCTAAAAACTAATATTTTTTTTAATTTTTTTTTAGAAAATATAAGCTTATTTCTTTTAATTCCTTCAAGATGAGATAATTTACAAAGTAAAGCTAATTTGTGATTTACTAATTCTAATCCGTGTAAAGTAAATTCTGTGGCTAAATTAAATGGTGGATTTGTGATAACATTGTCTACTTTTTGATTTGTTTTTAAAAAATCTTTTATTTTTCCATAACCCCTATCAACTAAATCAGAGCTATAAACATTATAACCAGCCTTAATTAAAGGTTTAGATATAGCTCCTAAACCACAACAGGGTTCCCAAATATTCCCCTCAAATTTTTCGTATTTAATTAAATCTTCTATTGCTTTTAAAGGAGTTGCATAAAAATCATTTTCTATTCTATCGTTATGTTTATTATTTCCTATATATTGTAAAGTAGTTGATCTCATTTCCTCCACCCTCCAAACACCCTGTCGAATAACCAAATAAAAGGCAGGAGAAGAAGCCACAGAATACAGCACATCACTAGCACTAACCCTTTGAAAATTTTTTTCGCTTTTTCCAATATAAATCAATCCCCTTTTTAAAATTGGTTCCAACCCAATATTCATCTGGAATTTTTTTAACCTTTTTAGCCTGATCCACGGCGGCTTTAATAGCTCGTTTAGTTTCCTTTTCGTTTGTTAAGATTTTTTCTTTTTCCATTTTTTATAACCTTTAATCCATTCATTGGGATCCCGCTTTCCCCAGCGTTTATTCCACGCCCAGCAAGAAACCATCGATCCATATTTTTCAATTAATCCTAATATCCAATCCCTCATAAAACCCCTACCAACATATAAAGCGATAAAAGAACCATAAAACCTAAGCTGCAAAAGATGATAAAAAATATTCTATCCATTTTTTTCAGATCCCCTTTTTTTACAGATTAAATCGTGTCGCTCCTGAATAAGCTGCATCACCTGAATCCAACCCGTAGGTAGCATAAGCTTTTCATCTCCCTTTTCTGGAGTAAGCTGTCGAATCCGAAAAGAGATAATTCTTCCTTTTTCAACTTTGTAGAAAACCAGGAAAGATGGCAGACCAGCTAACTTGGCAAGCCGTTCGGTTGTAGTTGTCGTTTTAAAAGCTTGTCCCTTATCGAAAACCGTTTCTGCTAAATAAAGCGGATCCCAGCATCGGTGGCAGATCCCCACGGAATCAATATCAATATAAGCCAACTTCTTTTCAACAGCTCTGTGAAATTCTGAATACCAATCCCCGTCATTGTAGTAGTTTCGTCTAGCCAAGTTCTGCCTCCATTATAGCTTTTCCGATTTCTCTTGCGATT
>TARA_R100001594_G_scaffold37258_2_pt1 | contig 22048 bp, 26 predicted proteins | sample TARA_R100001594 | Tara Oceans TARA_R100001594 (sample SAMEA2622752) | marine metagenome | biome: marine biome (ENVO:00000447); feature: marine epipelagic mixed layer (ENVO:xxxxxxxxx); material: "saline water (ENVO:00002010), including plankton (ENVO:xxxxxxxx)" | depth 150 m | reverse complement strand
CAACAGATGTAGAAGGTTTTAATGCTAAAGTAATATCTCAAAAGGTTATTGAAGATGATTATGAATCAAAAACTAAAGATGTTGAATGGGAGGAGGAGTGATGGGAAAATATAAATTATGGAATAATAAAATAAAAGAAGAATTTAAATTTAAGAATATAAAAGATATTAAAATATTTTTAAATGAATATCATTCTGAAATATTAGGTGGACTTGATATTAGTTATGATGAACTAGAATATCATCAATCTTGTAGTATAAACCAAATATTAGATGAGTATAATGAGTGGAAAATATATAAAAATGAAAGGAGAGTTTATATTTATGGAATCTAAATTTATTAGGGGAAGTAAAAATAAAAATGTTGAATGGGAGGAGCTGTGATGAAAATGATAAAGATACCTTATGATGAGGGTAGATTTTTTATTGAAGATGAAGAACTATGTTATAGTTATGACGGAACACTAGATGATTGTTGTGTTGTGCAGGATTTAACAGAAATGAGAGTTTGGGAGTATAATTCACTTGTAGATGAATTAAATAAGCACTATCCAAATTATGATATTAAACATTTAACTGGAAGTTTTATATAAGGAGGAGTGATGAAAAATATAAATATTAACATAGATATAGAAAGGCTTGTTGATTGGTATTATAGCGACTATAAAGAGATTCAAGAGTTAGGCTCTATGGTTAAAGGTGAGATAGAAGATGGAGAAACCTTTAGCATATCTTGGGAAACTTGTTGGGATAGTATGGGCTATATCCCATCACATATTATAAGACAAGATTCTTTAGATAAATATGGTATAGATGATTGTAGTGATTTTGAAGATTGGGAACATTACGATAAAATAGAAAACTTTGTGTTTTTTAATAACAAGGGTAAAGAAATAGCACGAAAATATTTTAGTGCTTAAAGGAGGAGTGATGGCTAGATTTATATTAGATGTAAATTCAAATGGTAGTTATAAAATGGATATAAAACAAGTTGATAAAATATGTAAATCAATGAATGAAGAACTATTTAATGGCGAAATATTTAGGATTGTTTGCATTGATGATACAACAGATAACCAGTTTTATGAAGAAGAGGATAATAACAAAATAAGCGAAAAGCAAATTACCAATTATAACAATTTCTTAAAGGAGGAGTGATGAGTAAATGGGAAGAAGTATTCAGTATCTTACAAGTATTCAATCCAGAATCAGATAAATATATAAAACCATATCATACTATTGATGAGGAAGAAGCTACTGAAAGGTGGGAAGATATATGTTATTATATGGACACAATTAAACCAGAGGAGGAGGAAGAATGAGAGTACCAGATTATGATACGATGAGAGTAATGGTGGCAACGAGAGAGGCTGAGAATATGGACGGCAACGATTTAGTAGAAATTTTATATAGTGGATACGACGGATATAAATATGATAGCGATGAAGATATAATGGATATTTTCTTACAGATGTACGAAGCTAGAGATATCCCTAAGATTAAAATAGAAACAGACAAACAACAATGTAAAGAATGTGGATATCTTGTATGTATATGCAAACCAGTAACATTCTATACACCACGAAGAAAAAGGAGTAATAAATGAAGCATAAGCACGTAATAGAAGTATATGAAAACATAATAAGACAAACACGAAATCACATAGGCAAGAAAGTAAATATAAAATACCCCAATAGGAAAGGTGTTGTAGCTGTAAAGAATTACGAAGTAACGATACCACGCCTAAATCGGCTAATTGAGAGAAAAAATAAGCTGATGGGGGAATAGTGTTGGAACAAATAGCATATATAATAAAAATCGTTCTTACGATAATGTTAATAGCAACAATCATAGAACATATAATAAAAGGAGAGTAGCATGGGAAAAAATAAAAACTTTGTAGATGATTTTCTACATATCGTAAACAACGAAGAAAGAGATACCTACTCGCATAAAGAGTGGAGTTGGGATAACCTACCACACGTTGAAGTCATGTTTGAAGTTATCAAAAGACATGATGAAAAAAATAATAGAGGAGGAATCAAACAAATAAAATAAGTAGTTGTATATTAATATATAAGTATATTAATATATATAGCTTTTTGATATAAGAATTACAGACAAAGATGAACCCTTGTGGGATAAAATGTTAATACTTTGTTTGTTGTTGGGGGATATTGCCAGGCGAGTAGTTAACGAAGCTGAGCGGTGAAAGCCCGAGGAAATACAAGATAGTCTGTAAAACATAGTGCTCTTGTAACTTAACTGCTAACGAGGTTCAAGCCCCCAACATAATTCTTATAATAATTTACAATAAAAAAGGTATGAGAATGAATGAGAAGAAACACATAATACTGACGAACATGGACATAGACTTATGGAAGAAATTTAAAGGTGTATGTTACACCAATGGAAAGTCTATGAATCACGTTGTCTCACAATTAATTGAGCAATATATAAGCAACCAAGCATAATATGAAGAAATGTCCAGTAAACATAGAAAAGCTGTATAACGACTATATTGCCATCAAAAACGAAGAAAACTACAAAGAGCGGTATGAGGGTAAGGAAAAGTATTATCATGGCTCTGGGGCGGGTTCTTGCTCACGTAAGCTGTACATTGAGTCAATAGAACAAGCACAGACTAGTAATCCTACAAATGAGGCTTCAAATCGTATTCTGCGTTTAGGTACGATTATACATGAAGATTTACAGAATGCTTTGTCTCCTACTATATATAGTAATACTATAGATAGTAATACTATAGATAGTAATACTATACATAGTAAAGAAAAAGAAATACATTATTTAGAAAAAGAAAGTTTTGACTTTCATATTGAAAAAGAAATTATGATACCAGAGTTAAATGTTCGTGGTTTTTATGACTTAGTGGCCGTTTCTAAGGAAGATGGTAGCGTGTACCTTATAGACTTTAAGACGATGGCGAGTTTCTCTTGGTCTAGGAAGTTTGGGTGGAAGAATCCAGACCCTAATGCTAGTAAACACCAAGAGATTCAACTTGCAACTTATGGATTGGCTGTGGAAAAAGAATTTGGTAGATTAGATGGGATGTATTTGTACTACTACAAGAAAGATAACTCACAAATGAGGAGTATAGAAGTACCTCTATCTACTCTAAAACTAGCATATAATTTTTGGGTAAATGTAAACGAAGAACATAAAAAAGGATTACCAATGTTTAGGGAAGGAATATCTCCAGTAGAAGACTGGAATTGTAAGTATTGTAGGTTCCTTGACCATTGTAATCCGCCGTTTTTTAAAAGAAAGTAAAGGAGGGGAGATGATTAGAGCAGAACTTAGATTTAAAAATGCAACCTTTATGAACGCTTTAGAAGATAGCCAATACAATTCTATTGCTGAATTATCTAGAGAATCAGGAATACCTACATATACTCTCTATTCTATTGCTTCTCTTAGGTATACTCCAGTTAGTATAGATGTCCAAACTAAATTAGCCGAATTATTGGATTGTGATATATATAATTTGTTTGAACAATATGAAGATGTTGTTAAGGAAGGAAAGGGGTATCCAAAAAAACTCACTAAGGATATTCCTATTGACTCAATGCTATCTATATCATCAAAAGAAGTAATGCAGTTAGAATCAGACTTTAATACAAATGACATTGATAACGACTTATCTTTAAAAGAAGACATAAGTCTTTCGTTGGGAGAGCTAAAAGATAGGGAGAAAGCTGTTATTGAAATGCACTTTGGTATTAACAATAAAAGAGCAAAATCCTTAACAGAAATATCTAAAGAGTTTGGCTTAACGAGAGAAAGAGTTAGGCAAATTAAAGAAAAGGCTTTAAGAAAATTAAGACATTGGACAAGAAGTAATAGATTGAAAAGTTATATAGGTGCTCGACCCGATTCTTATGAATCTGCCAATAGATATGCGACGAAATATTCAAACGAACTAGCAAGAGAATATAATTTAAAAACACAAGAGTAAAGGAGATAATAATGGCAACGAAAAAGACAATGAATACGTTTGAAAAGCTTAACAAAGTAGACGTATCTCAATTCACAGAAAAGAAAGGGCAGTTTAATTATTTAAGTTGGGCACATGCAGTGCGAGAATTATTAAAGATATGTCCTACAGCAACATGGGAAGTACATCTATTTGATGGTCCAGAAGGCACGAAACAGCCTTATATGAAGAATGGTACTGGTGCCTATGTGCAAGTATCAGTAGACGTGGATGGCGTTATTAGAAGCCAAATACACCCAGTTCTTGATAATCGTAATCAAACAATAGATAATCCTAATGCATTTCAAGTAAATACTTCAATACAGAGATGTTTAGCTAAAGCTATTGCATTGCATGGATTAGGCTTATACATATTTGCTGGAGAGGATTTGCCAGAGGCAGACCCTCTTACAAGTGCACAAGCTTACGAGCTAAATGAATTAGCTCAAGGCATAAAGAATCAAGATTTGCTAAAGGAAATAACCGATAGCATTAATAACAACAAAGTAAATAGCGGTAACTATGAGAAAGTAAAGAAATACATAGGTACTATAATCACAAAACAAGAGGAGAAAAAGAATGGCTAATTCAAATGATATGTTTGACGATTTGTTAAGCAATAAGGAAAGTCACTTCGTTCCAGATAGCAGTCCAAGAAAAGCCTCTGCAGTTCCAAACGTAAGAGGAGAGTTCTATGGTCACTTACAAGAATCTGAAATGAAAGAAGTGTCTTGGAAAAGAGATGGGAAGAAATTTAAGGCTATTGTGTATAATTATTTGTTCGTAGTAGACGGGGCAAATAAATCACAAAGCTACACCTATCATAGTTATAAGGATTCTTCAGAGCAAAATGCTTCTGGGGAAGATTATATTGGTAGGTCTTACAGGAGTAATGGAGTTTTTAGATTCCTAGAGCCAGAAGAGGGCGACGACTTTGTGTCTAATTCTGAGGGAAACAAATCTTACTTCAGATTCTGTGAAACAATAGGTGTTGATATAGAAAAGAAAATCATTGAGAAAGATGGACAAGAAATGGAAGTAAAAGTACTACCATCACTTGATACGTCTCAAATCAATGGTCGACCAGCGATTGCTGTTATCGATAAAGGTAAACCTTATACAACTAAAGATGGAAAGGAAAGGACTCCATTTATAGTAAAGTTTATCAAAGAATGGGAAGGTGGAGAGGTTAAAGATGCCGATATTCCATTCTAAAGACAACAGAAGAAAAGTAGGCTGGGCGAAAGAGTTTTTAATTAATACTCTTTATGGCTTCGGCATGAAAGGTCGTAAGATATCTAAGATTGTGGGGGTATCGAGGGCTACTGTGTATAGACATATACATAAGTAGTAAACTGGGAGATTCTGTTACCCGTGAGGATACAGTCAGAGTGTTTTTGGGTTCCCTATAATTGCCTATACAACCCAGTCCTTTCCACTCTGGGTTCAGTCTCCCAAAATTTAGGTAACGTGATGTTGCCTCGTCGAAAAGAGAACGGGAGCTTCGGCTCCCCGACTCGAAAGGAGAAAGTATGATTAGTAAAATATATGATTCAATTCATAAAAAGATATTTAAGAAGAGAAAAGGTATGAAACGACCTAATAAAAGTAAAGCATATAAGGAGGCAACAGCGATGTCTAGCTTAAGTCCTTCAATTAAAAGAGTTGTGAGATATAAGAAGAAATAAGTAGTGGGAAGCATGATAATATTAGAAGTAGTTTTAAAAGCTTATGCAGTTATATCTATTGCGACTGCTACTGATGAGATGTGGAATTGTAGTAATCCAAGGCCATATCCGATGAAAAAATATAGTGTTTGCCAGTGGGAAGAGGCAGATATGGTAAAAATAAAAGGAAAGTGGTACTTAAGACCGCAGGGGAAAAATGATAACGTATTTGAAAGATTTTACAGGAAAAGATATTGGAAGAAGCTTGGATATGACAATGAAAGGATTAAAATAAAATGAAATGTTGGCATTGTAATAGTGAGGTGATATGGGGCGGTGACCACGATTTTGAAGATTATGGTATGGATGGCGATGGGATTGTAAGTAACCTATCGTGCAGTAAATGTAATGCTTTTTATGAATGTTACTTAAACTTGGAGGAGAAAAGTAATGAAGAAAGTAAAAAAGAAGATGACAAGCCACATGCGAAGAGCCAATAAAGTTAGAGAGGTGGCTAATGGATGTTGGTGGATTGAATGCTATCTTAATGATAGGTGTGGAATAAGGAAATCGTAATGGTAAAAAAAGAAATGAATGAATTAATGGATTATGTTTTTGAAGAAGTAACTCGTATACGAAATGCTGGTCAAAGCGAGTATGCTAGAGACCTTCAGAACGTATTTGCAAACTTTGAAAGAGTAGCATCTTTTGTGGGTTCGTCAAGAGAGAAAGTACTATTAACCTATATGATTAAACATGTAGATGGGTTATGTGCTTATGCTGATGGACACACCTCTCAAAGAGAAGATGTTAGAGGTAGATTAACAGATATCATTGTTTACTGCATTCTCATGTGGGGAATGGCTGTAGATAATGAAAAACAACAAAGCTAAGGAGAATGTATGTACACATTAATGGGTATAATTGCACTGATATTGGTAGTTGGATATCTTTATCATAAGTATTTTGTTAAAGGCAAATGGTAGGAGGCTGATATGGGTAGAGCTATAGATATGGAAAAGGATATAGATATGCTGAAAAGGGAGGTTGCAGACCTCAAGGATGTCTTAAAACAAATACTTGAAGGGGTAGATGATGGCAAAAAAGAAGCCAAAAAAACCAACACTAAACGAAGTAAAGCAAGTAGTGGAAAATCTGATACACGACCTGAATCTAGTGAACACAAAAGTTGATTCATTGGCTATGGTTTTTCAGAGCTATATTGAGTATAAAAAGGATGACAAGGATTTTCTTGAGCATCTAAAAACAACGAAGGAGCAAGATGAAGCTGAACAAAGAACTTCTGATGAAAGTTCTAAGTGAACATAATTGGGGTATATACCTCAAGAGTAAGCCTTTAGAGGAGATGTCAACAACAAATCTAGGTATTATGTACCACATAAATGAAGTAGAGGTTGATAATCTTATAGAGGAATACAATGCTAATTTAGAAATACCAGAAGAATAAAGGAGAAATAAAATGGACCAGACGGTTGATGTGGCCACAGAAGATGTGGTTGTGGGGAGTGTCGTCTTAAATCCAAACGAATATACAGCTGTTTCACAGTATATTCCAGAGGTTGAGGTGTTCACTCAAAAGAAAGCAAGAGCACTATGGGTTAAGGTAGGTAAAATGAGAAGCAAAGGGGCCCATATAGATACACTAACAATGTGTGCATCACTTACAGATAATGATATCGCCAGTGGAGTTACAAAGGGATATGTCTTAGATTGTACGTCAAACGCATGTACTGGGGGTATGACAGAAGTATATGCACAAAAGCTATACGAAAAACATCTTCTAAGGAAGATTACGACTGAGGCCGAGAGCATTAAAAGCAAAGTTGTTCGACATGGAGATGACGTATACGAATTAATCACTAACGCACATACATTGATGGGGGAATTACTACGTGTTCGCCCAGGAGCAAAATTCAGCATAGATGAAGCTATGAATGATACTGTCAAAAGTATGGGAAGTGGTAGTAAGAGGATGATTAAAACTGGCTATAGAAATATAGATAGCCTAGCTGGAGGATTGACCAGAGGAGAGGTATCTATCGTTGGGGGGAGGCCTGGTCATGGCAAAACTACATTCCTTGTGAATCTACTGGCAAATTTCATCAATGGAGGCTATAAGGTCGCCGTGTTCAATCGTGAGCTACCTAATACTGAAGTGCTTAAGAAGATGGTTTGCATAGAGGAGCCAAAACTAAACTATGGAGATGTTAGGCGTGGCAATTTTAATGAGAATAATGTAGACTTGCTTAAGGCTGTTAAAGAAAAGATAACAACTAAATACTCTGAGGATAAGTTTATTATGTTTGATGATATTAGAGACTTTCCAAAAACAGCATCAGAGGTAAAGAAGTTCAATCCAGATGTCGTTATAGACGATTATATACAGCTTATAACTCCTACTGGCAAGGAAGATACGAGGAGATTGCAGTTAGAGAGGATATGTAACGACTATAAATGGCTTGCGAAAGAAAATAATTGTGCAGTTATAGTTGCATCACAATTAAATAGATATCTTGAGACAAGGGGCGGAGAGGCTAAGAGGCCACAACTATCTGACCTTGCAGAATCTGGAGCAATAGAGCAAGTAGCAGAGAATGTATTCTTTATATACAACAAGTATAAAGTAGACCCAGCAACATCAAGTAAGAATGAATTGTATCTTGTGGCTGGGAAAGTACGTTACGGAGAAACTGGAGAGGTAGTGTTGGGATACAATGGGGATGTATGCACTATCTACAATGAAATGCCAATCATAAACTATGGAGAGCAACATGACACAAGCAAAATACCGTTCGATTAAATATATAGGAATAGACCCAGGAAAGGGTGGAGGAATTGCGATGATACATGAGGGCGTTGCAAAGGTTTGTAAGTGCCCTGCATCTCCTTATGATATGGCTCTAATGTTTGAACTGCTCATACATGGAACTCCGCCTAACTATGTTTTTGTTATGATAGAAAAAGTATGGGCTAGGCCACATGATGGCAGAGCATCTGTATTTACGTTTGCACAGAATTATGGGCAATGGGAGGGCATTATTTCAGCCCACGAGATTACTACACACTACACAACTCCTCAACAGTGGATGAAAGCTATAGGTTGTCCTCCCAAGCTCAGCAAAAAAGATAGAAAGAATTTCTTGAAAGATTTAGCGAAAAAGAAACACCCAGAAATATCAAAGCAAATCATACTAGCAACAGCAGATGCCATGCTTATAGCTGACTATGCTAAGGAATTAGCAGAGAGCCAAGATTGATAAATCTGAGTGATATAAATGAAATATTTGGACCATTAAAAAGAGTAGCAGAAGGGGGTAGGCTAGTGAGTATATCATATGAAGAAATGAAGAAGTTTGATTTAGACCTTAAATTCGGCCTATTAGGCGAAGATTTTGTCAAAGACATGCAGAATGGTAACACCATGATAGAAGTTAAGACAGAGAGGGATATATGGAAGAATACGGGCAATATAGCGATAGAGATAAGATGTAATAGTGTTCCATCTGGGATATCTACGACTGGTTCTAGTGTATGGATACATTTATTGAGCTATAAAGATAAGATAGAGGGTGGATTTATATTTGCTGTTGATGAATTGAAGAAAAAGATTAAGAAACTCCTAGAAGAAAAGAAAGCAAAGATTGTAATGGGTGGAGATTTTAACTCTAGTCAGATGGTATTGATACCAATTAGGGAATTATTTAGCTAAACCAGCTCTTCTTAAGGATTTTAATACAGCTTTCTGCACATCATCATCTTGTAGGTATTTTGGAACAGAATCTCTCATCGCTATAAGTTTACTTCTAAACATTCCTTCTCCCCTAGAAAGCATATTTAAGTATTTCTTTCCACGTTCTTTATCCTTTGTTAGCCACGCTATCCAGTCTTTTGCGTACTTCTCTCTCTCCTCTGAGTTTTCATCAAAGAATTTAACTGGATTCGGATTCATCTTCTTAATTTCCCTCTCTACTCTTGACGTTGCATCTTTTAGTGCTTCTTCGTAAGTGTCTATAGGCTTTCCAAATCTATTTGTTCCTTGCCTCATTATTTCTCCAGCTAGAGAATAAATCGTAATAATGTATTGCTTCGCTACTTGGTCTGCAGTGCCGTTATATAGTACAGTTCTCATATCTCTATAATGTGGACTTAATTCCGTTAAACTTTCTATGCCTCCATAGGCTCCCGATGCTAACTGTGGTTTATTTGGATACACCTCCTCAACAAACTCATCCCATAATGTTAGGCCCTGAAGTCTTGTACGGGTCATTTCCCTTTTCTCGCCTTGTCTTTCGTGCATCTGTATATATCCACGATATCCAGCAAATGTCTTCTTAAACCAGTCTTCACCAGATTGTCCGACAGTTTTCTTGCCAAGGAGAGGGGCTCTTATAGCATCAACAGTAGCCCAGCCCCAGTTAACTAGAGATGGATATATAGTGTATTCTGCACTCTCTCCTTCTAGAACTCTAAGAGCGTCTGTTGCGATTCCAAGGATTTCACCTTTTTTTGCATGGTGGTACATCCAATCATACCAACTAGAATTTTCTTTTGGTAACGGGGAACCTAAAACTTCATGGTAGATGCTTGTTATTGCCGCACCCGATATTACTGGAGCCGCTAACAACGCCGCAATTTTAAGAAAATCTCCATTTTTAACAGCAAGCTTTAGTGTTCTTACTTTATTATTCATGGAAGCGAAAGCCATCCTTTTAAATAAGGTTAGTGGACGTGCTATCTTACCACTCGCCCAAGAAGGTTGAAATAGATTCATAGAAGCACCTTGAGTGTTGATATGTGCATATGTGTTCATATGCTGTTTTATCACATCTAATTGTCTTCTAACTTTACCTTTCTCAAATGAGCTTTCAAATTTATGTCCAGTCGTTCCATGTTCTCCATACTTTTTAAGTAATTTTACTTGAGCATCATTTAGGAAATAAAAATCTTTTAATCTTTTCTCAGCCTTGGCAATTTTTCTAGCAGAATTATTAGGTTTTGAAATTGTTCTTATCAATCTTGCTTGGTCATATCTACTAGCCGCTACATCAATATATCTATTTATATTTTCAGTAGGTTGCATAAGACCAAACTTAAACAAGAAATCCCACACCTTTTGAGTTTTAAGGCTAGTAATATTTCTTAAACCCAGTTCTGTTCCACCTGTCATTCTCACGGAGCGCCTAAAGTCTGAGTTGAAAATATTAGTGATTCCTCTAAAATAATCTCTCAACTTCCATGTTGCTAGAGACATAGATTGCCCGTAAAGAAGGTTTTTCCCGCCTGATAATGGGAATCCTAGCTGGGTTTTAGCCAACACAGTTGCAATTTTATCCATCGCCCTGCCAGTATCGCCCATTAAACCAGGGGTCATCTCTGTGATACCAAGCTGTCTTTCTACTTGCTGAGATACCCAGTCACCCCATTTACGGTTATCCTTTAGTTCTTCTAATAATTGAGATGTCTTTAATTTACTCTTGTTGCCTGAAACATTTTTAGCTACCACCTCTACCATACTTGGGAATGCCTCAACATTGGCTATGAATTTTGCCATGCCCAATCCGTATGGTTTAACAACATTTTCATATCCCGTTTCATATACTTTAATTTTCTTGCCATCTACCATAATAAACTCAGGGAGCTTATCATATCTTGGCTTTATAAATCTAGTAGAGGCTTTTGTTTTAGCAAATGTAAATATGTCTGCAATTGCCCCCTCTGCTATCACAATAGCCTCAGCTTGTTTCTCCATAATCATTTCAGGGGTAACCTGCTTACCCTTTTTTGCAGCATCTGCTACTGCTAATTCTTTTGCAATTCTGTTTGCGGTCTGGTCAAGAAGCCTCTGTTTATATATTCCGCCACCTAGTGGAAATAGCTCTAAAAATTTCTTAGTTGGTATTCTAGGCATATAGATATTATTTGTAAGCCAATTGACAGGGTTGGAAGCAATAAATTCTGCATGTTCTTCTTTTGTTTTAAATAACTCTTTAGTGGCATCAAAGAAGTCTCTTTCTATATTTTTAGTGTAATTATACCACTCCTGCACAACCTTACCTTCTTTAGTAGACGTATTTACAGCATCTATAGCTCGCTTATATTTTTTATTTGGAACATATACGCCATCTTTCAAGACGATATAGTCTGACATGAACGCCCTGCTCATAAACTTTTTATTTTTACCTGTTAAATCCTTACTATTAGCACGCTCTACATATCTCTGCCTATCAAGTAGGAACAAACTATCCTTAAGACCTTTTCCAACCCTACCTTCCCAACTCTTCCCTAATAGTTTAGCAGCCCTTTCCTCAAAACCTGCTGTAAAATTACCAATATAATCTGCTTCCCTTGTTTGGTGAAATAATAATTTCTTACTTAACTCTTTAAGACCAAGTTTCGCAACCACTTCATGTGTAGGTAATAACAATAATGAAGACACTCTTTTAAGGCCTTTGATTTCTTTAAAATCTTTTGGCATCCTTGCTAAATCTTGCACTCTCATTTCATTTAAGTAGGCTACGTTGTCTGGTTGACCTGGATATTTAATTTTCATTAGATATGCATTGTATCTATCTAACTGTAATTGAGTTGCAGAATATATATTCCCATCCTTAACACCAAACATTTTAAGTATATTGGCCCTAGACTTCTCATTTACGATACCTTTTTCAATAGTAGCTATCCTCTTAAAGGAATCAATTTTCTTACCTATATCGGCTAATTTAGCTATTCTTTCGATAGGTAGGGAGTTTAGCTCCTTATTAAATAAAACAAGGTCAGCTTCAGCTATTTTGCCATCCCCTAGCCTAAAGTTAGCAGGGTCAGATACGCCAGCTTTTTCAGCAATGTATTGCACTAATAGCTTTTTATCAGCACGGGAAAGCTTTACATTGGATTCGCTAATAGCAAAATCAAAATTCTTCTTAATGTATGTTGCCCTTTCTTTATTACTGGCAAACTGGAACATTTGGAGACTTTCTCCCGCTGATGTTTTAGATGTTGCAAATCCCTTATATACTTTTTCTCCTAGTATCCTTCTTACATCACTCTTATTTAAGCTAGATTTTCCGAAGAATACTTGTTTTATTTTCGTCCATAAGCGACCAGTCCAAGCTTTCATTTTAGATGCAATTGATTTATTACTTGCTTGTCCTATAGACCAGGCAGATAACTCGTCAGCAATAAATTCTTCCATATTTCTGCCTTTAGCATCCTTCTTAAATAATTTTTCTGCCTGCTTCCATATAGCCTTCAATTCTTTATTGCCAGTTGCGTCAATCATATTCTTTAGACGATGCGCATTTTCATGATACCATGTGCCTTTATTGGCCTTACCTTGCACCACGTCAATAACTCCGCTGTAAAATCTACCCGCATAGTCTGCGTCTTTTAATATTCTTACCTTAACTCCTGGATTCTTTTTAATCTCATTAACAATAAATTCACGTAATTCTTTCGCAGATTCTGGGATTTCTACAGCAGTTTTTTGAAACTTGGCCCCCTTCATTATTGCTTCTATATTCTGTTCAAAAGTTTTTACACTTACTTTTTTATCAATTAAATCACGAACATTTTTTGTTAATTGTATTTTTTGCTTAGTACTTGCAGCCATGCCGTATACTTTATCAGACCATTTTTCATGACCCATGACTGCTTTAACTGTAGTTTTCCCAAAATCCGAAAATCCTCTTTGAGATAATAATTCTGATTCTACTAATTTACGAGTAATAAGCTCAAGCTTAGGCAGTATGCCTCGTTTTTTAAATTCTTCTCTAAGGCCTGTAAGTTTTAATGCTTCTTGTGCTAACGATTTATCAAAGATATTTTCGCCAGGCTTTATCTTTTTATTTTTTATATATTTTTGGACATCATTATACACCTCTTTTGATATAGGAATATCTCGTGCATAGGATTTGGCGACTCTGGTATCTAATTCTATTATATAGACTTCAGTGTCTCCAATTTTTTTGATTTTAAAATTTTCTGGGTGCAATTTATTGATTTCTCGAGTACGCATCCCAAAACCTTCTAAGCCATGAAGCCTTGCGACTAAATTAGCACCTTTATTAGACTTAGTTCTTGTATTTAAATTTTCAAGTACTTTCTTAGCTCCACCAGCTTTTTCAGCAATATTAGCAATTTGCTCTTTAATATCCTCTCCACGAGCTTTTATTTTTTCGTTTGCCGCATTCCACATTTTCCTAAACTGAGAACTGGTAAAGGGCACTCTACTTAGCAATCCCCTATCGCTTGCATGTTTAAGCACGTTGCTAACATTTAGCATTCTACTTTGATAGGTTGACGCTGTAGCCATTTCATCAATTAATTTTTTAGAATATTTTTGTATGTCTGAAAAATTAATATCAGATAACTCTCTTTTATTTGCATTTTTTAATAATTCTTTAATTCCATCCGTGGCCGTTTTACCTGTTTGCCTTATATGGTCAACAATGATAGCTTGAGTTTGCTCAGATAGATTGGAATTTTCATCTAAAAATCTACGTTCCTTCGTGGGTTTATAAATAGGTTTTCCTGTTTTCTTAGAAACTATATTGAAATCTTGCTCCCTAACGCCTTTCATAACGCTAACAGCATCTTCCATAGCAGTAGTTTGTGTCCCAGCTGTAGGAGTCGTTGCTTTTGATGCTTTTAATAGGCTTTGTAAATTTTGGACAGTTTCTTCTACTATGATTTTACCATCACTATCACGAACATATTGCTCTTCAATATCTTTAAGCCAATCCTCTCTATTTTTCCCTTTACCCTGTACTAATAATTGATTTCTTAAATCTTTTATAGTATCTACAGCAGGTGCCTCTTCAATAACAATAGTTTCCTCGGCAGTAGGCTCTTTAGTTTTTTCCTCAACCTTTGCCTTGCCTGGCTCAACATCTCTGTCAATGCCACTCATGTTTTTATTGATGTCTTTAAATAATTGTTGGATAGTTTCTATGTTAGCATTATTGCTTTCTTGGGCTAAAGTAAATTCAGCATCAGAAATATCTTTCTCTGCTATTTTGTTTAATACTTTTCTAAGTTTACTAGGATTAGTTTTTAAGTCTAAGAGAATACCTTCTAATTCTAAATGTATTTTTAGCCCATCACTTTGTAAAAATTCCCTATCAAGAGAAGTGATTTTCTTCAAGTCACCTTCTGCTCTATCTATTATCTCGTATAATTTTTCAACATTTTTATTAAATTCCGCCCTATCCTTAGATGCTCCCTCATGTCTTTGTCTTTTAAGACCTAATTCCTGTATCATCTCTCTAGTTAAACCTATCTCTGCTAGAGTAGATTGCATATTAGACGTAGCTTCATAATCCTTTCTAAGAATTTCTTCTTCAATTTTTAAAGCTTCATCAGCCATCTTAAACTGCTCTTTATTCCTCTTGTATCTCTCTAATGTTTTATTCATAGTGAATAATGGAGTTACAATCAATGCATTAAATCCAGTTTGCTCCCACCATTCTTTAGTTCCAAGGGCTGGATAGTCTTTAAAAGATTCAAGTCCTATTTCTTTATATAAATTTGGAAGTGCAGAGAAAGCCGCGACCTCTGTTGTTAATTGCCCAGGAGCTCCTGTTAGGAAACGCTCTATTGATAACATAGGCTTCTCAGATAGTTTGCGCATCGCATAATAACTACCTAGCATACCACGACCTACAAGACCCATAGGAGCACCGAGGATAAATGAATCCATAAATCCATGCGAACCTGCATTTACTACCTGATTATAGTCAATTGTGCCTGTAGTTGATTTTTGATAAGCTGCATCTGCTAAAGACGAATGCGCTGCTCCGAAGACTCCTAATCCGATACCTCCAGATGTAGCTGATGATATTAAATTTGTAGCAAGGGGAGATAATCCTTTTGTCGCATTATGAGTCACAGCTTTAATTGTAGATTTTTTCAATAAATTCCCACCACCTACAGTCGCCATGGAGCCAACCTTTCCTAGTCCGCCACTTGAAGCAATAATAGCAATCTCTACAGGTGATAGCATTCCTAACAAGAATCCCCCTGCACTAGCTGGGAAATTTGGATACTCATAATCTTCTACATCGTACTCATATTTCTTTTTTCCATACACAGATTCCCATAATAATCCTGCGGATGATTCATTAACTAATTTCTTAAAATAATCTGCAGATACATCAAATCTCTCTCCTGGAAAAATATCAATACCAGTCTCTGCAAGCGCTTCTAGGGGGTTAACTGTACCAAGAGCCATTCCAAAGTCATATAATTGACTAATGTAAGAGGGGGATGTAACATCTTTATCTGGTATATTTTCTGGCTGCAACTTCGGGGGAAATGGAGTCGCAGGAGGGGGCATATAATCAGGCAACTCTTGCCCTTTACTCTTTGCAAGCTCCTGTATATATTCGTATGCTTGTTCGTCAGATAGTTTCCTGAAATTCCCAGGAGACTGTCTGCGCATATGTTCGATAATCTGCTGTTGGTTTTCGTAACTAGACATTAATTAAAACCATAAGGTATTGGTTTATTATTTTTATTGTCGTATTGATAAAAACTTCCATCTATTTCAAATATTTGCTTTGGTTTTTTCCTCGCAATAGTAATCATCTCTGCTGTACTAATCGCTCCCTCAACGACATCACCTCCTGTATTAACTTTAATAATATCACTATCCCATCTTTCTCCGCTCCTATCTTCACCATCGTCGTAATATCCTTCAAGATAATCTTGGAACATTTGTTTTATCTCTGGGAAATCTTTTATTAAATTCATAATATCATTCGCAGTCCACGCCAACATCGCTACACCAGCGACTTGACTGACACCTGTTGGGGCTAAGGTGCCAACAGCACCAGCAGTGGATTTTATTGCAAGTTTAGCTGCCACCCCTGGAGCTTTCTTTGCTAGATATTTGCCAATCTTGCTTCGCAATACTGGATTCGTTAATGCCTGCTGAGCTCCACCTCTTGCTTTTATCGTATCAAGAATTTTTTTCATTGTCCAGGTTCCCCCAATAGCCGTAGCCATCTTACCCTTCCAATCTAATCCTAGCTCCTCTCCTGCATACCATCCCAGCAAAGCACCCTCTAGAGGCCCTATCCTGTAACCTTGGGCAGACATTACTCTTAAAAGGTCTTTTGGAGTTTCAACTGTTTCTTTTATAATTCGTGCTGCAGATGATTTTACTTTAAATAAATTCCATTTCTTTTGATTGTCAAGCATTCTATGTAACTTCTCTTTAGGAACATCTTTTAAATACTTAATTTTTCGTAAATTTTCTACAGCCACCTCTCTAATCTCAGCTCTATTTTTTAATAGTCTAAGATACTGCTTGAATTTAGCATGTTGAGGGTTAGGCGTTTTACCATCGGGAAGAAATGGGCTAGAACCCGTTTTTTTCAACTTCTCTAAAGTCATATCTTTAGGAAGATTCTTTTCAAGTTGCCTTATCTGCTTTGTGTTATCACGCATTACATCAACAAATTCTTCTACTTGAGGGTCATTAAACATTCTATAGATAGTTTCTGAGTCGAGTCCTATCACATCCCTCAAATACTTTGTTGACTCAAGTGTAAAATTTTTAATTTCAGGAATTTTCTTTATAGCATATGCTGTAGTAAGAGTCCCCACAGCAGCCTCATCTTTATATTCATTAAGAAAGCCCATAATACTACCTGTCTCGTCAGAAGAGGTATCATCTTGTGCGGGAGTAACAGGCTCTGTAGCAGGAGGTTCAGTAGTAACAGGCTCTGTAGTAACAGGTTCGGTAGTGACAGGCTCTGTAGTAACAGGTTCGGTAGTAACAGGTTCAGTGGTAGCTGCCCCTACAGGCTCTGTTACTGCAGATTGTAAAGCTGGAGAGTTAGCATACCCATCCCAATCTTCTGGGTATTTAAAGTTTTCAGGAGTCACCCAATTGTTAGAAGAATATATAGGGTCATCAGAAATCCAAGCCCCAAAATTAAGATGTCCTGCTTCTACGGTTTCACCAGACTCTACGGCCTTTGCATATGCATCTTCTACATCTAAAGATGTTCCATTAAATACTGTTGGAATAGCTATAACTTTATTTTTATTATCACCTTTTAATGGGTCTTTATCGCCAGCAACGACTTCTCCGAGCATCTCTCCGTTGGGAGATACCGTAACTAACTTGACATCTCTATTCTCAAAATCTAAATCTTTGGCTTTTTGAACTTTTAAATATTTACTCTTTAATTGCCTTACTCCAGTAGGATTACCTTCGTCGTCAACAATATCTTCCCAATAAACATTATTATCTTGATTTAGCCATTTAGGTTCTTCCCCATGTTTTTCAACATATAAAGCTAAATTATCAGAAAATGCTGTAGTAGGTTCAGGAACGACAGGTTTAGCACCAGAAGTTTCTTCATCATCAGCACCAGAAGTTTCTTCATCATCAGAAACAAAAGTTTCTTCATCGCCAGCTTGTTGTTGATTTAATATTTTAACAACTTCATCGGCATCATCTGCTGCAGGCATTTTAAATTCAAAGAAATCAGCACCACCCCAAGCTCTTAACCCTTGCTCTGCCTGAGTCCTCATATCTCCTGACTCTACCGCCATTGCATTTAGAAGCTGAGCCATAGTATCTTTCGTTAAAGCTCCACTTGTAATATCGTTAACAAGTTTACTATATTTTTCCTCATCAGATAATCCTTCAAATGTTCCGAGATTTGGCGGATAATTTGTTTCTAAAAATTCAGATTGAGCCATGCCTTGTATTGATGGAAGAATGTCTGGGGGGATAGCTCCAATTACAGGATTAGTTTCATCTCCTGATTTAATTAGCTGGTTTATTTTACTTATAACAGTATTATATCCTTTTGTACTCCTATTATACATAGCTTGGAAATTTTGAATTTTCCCCTGTCGGATACCGTGGAAGTACTCAAGCCCTTGACCAGGCCCCATAGACGCTAATGTCATTGCTTCTTGCTCAGATAATACTCTATCATCAAGTGCGCTAAATATCAATGCATTCATTTGGTTATCATACTTACCTATCATTCTACCAACTTCCATTAAGCTCATTGTTTGCTTGGCACCATTAGCATCTACATATTGAAATTTATAATTAGGATTTTTATCTCCGTATGTTTGGGCAATTAAATTACCATAAGCTATTAGCTTTTCTCTTTCTTTTCCTAAGCCTAGAATCCAACCTTCTTTATCCGATAGACTATCATAGTGAGATTTTAACTGTTCTCCAGTCATATCCATAATAGGAGTGCCAAACTGATTTTCAGTAGATGATAGTATTCTTGCAAACTCAGCAGACTGATTAGATATCTGTGCCACCTTAGATGTCTTATCATCAATCGTCATATCTAAAGTATCTTTTAATAAATTGTATTGCGGATTATCTGAAATATAGTTTTCATCAATGATAGAATTAATAGAATTTTTTACAAGAGTAAGCTGCTCTGGGCTATTTGCCCCTGCAACTAAAGACCCTGCTGTAGTCATAGCTTGGATTTGAGAATTTTCATGTTCCTGCTTAACCTCTCGGTACGTATTCCCAATATTGGTTAGATAATCTAAAACCTTAAAGTAATCATCCGTTTCATCGTATTGTTGTATGTCTGCATATCCTTGTGGTACTATTTTTGCCATTATTTACCCTTATCCTCGTAAAGTTTCGTATTGGCCTAATACGTCATAAATATCTTGTAACGCCCCTGCTCTTGCCTGCTCTACATCAGCATACATACCTTCTACTCCAGTTTGATATTGGTCTTTAACGGCTTCTCGTGACCGCTCTCTACCGCCATATCCTGAAAATCCACCTCCACGAGCTGTAGCCAATCTATTTTTAGCAATCAAATCATCTAACAAATTCTCACGCCCTCTCTCTATTTCAGGCTGATAATACTCTGTTCTTAATTTTTTAAACATTTCTGGAGTGAATGCTGTAAATGCATCAGAGGAGCCATATGCTCCTTCCTTTACACCTGTAGCTGTCTCCATTCCAGTAACAAGGCTTGCGGGGTCAAATATATTAGCTGATACATGCCCAGGGCCTCCTATAGTTTTTAGATATGCGTCATATGCACCCTGTTTTCTTCCGAAAGAGTAAGGCCCGAAATCAGATATCCTATCTGAATACTCGTCTGCAAAATCGTAATCGTAATAATGATAGTCTCCTACAGATGAATGAAAATACTCGTCTTCAAATTCGTCTTTACTAAGGACATTATCATCGCCTCCATATTTCCTTAACCCTTTTCTAGTCCTTGCTAATAACTGATTAATATCTCTCATTAACCAATCTGGTGTTAAATAATTTGCCATTATCTTATCCTCCCTCTAATTGATGGTCTTTGTATTCCAGGAGCCATTGGGGATGTAGGTGTTTTTCTTCCTCGCATTAAGCTACTTGCAAGTGGAACTCCAGATAGAAATAAATTTTGCAATGCAGGGTTACCTGACAAACCACTAGCTATGTCTAATCCTGGAACAGATGCTTTTATAGTGTCCCAAGTTGGCTTGTCGACTTTACTTTTAATTATATCAAAAATACTCATAGGTTGCTTATGTCCCAATTCTGACAATAATTCTGGATACTCTTCCTTTACTACCTCTGATACACCTTCTTTCCACTTTAATTCACCAGGAATTATATCTTGCATACCGATATTCAGCAAATTACTTATTAAAGATTTACCAAGCTTTCCTTTTCTTGCACCTTTTACTTGCTCATTTAATGCCTGTATATTTTGTTTGTAGAATTGCTCATAAGGAGTACCTGCATATTTACCAGCCCCTTTAATCTTAGGTATATTTACTCCTCTGCTAACATCTCCTATTAAATCTACAACACTTAGTGCAGCATTTATAGGAGCTCCCCATGGAGTGAATCCAGAAATTAGCTTAAGTGCATCTATCCAATCACCTGGCTTATCTCCCTTTTCTGCCTTTTTCTTTGCTTGATTAGTAGCTTTTGCTAAATCTCTTTGCACCCTGTTTTGCATATCACGATAATGTTGACCTAATCGCATATCGCCACCAATATTAGCTAATCTTGCTCTTTCTTGTAGTGATTGTCTTAAACTCATATTCCTCTCCTAGCTTAACTAGTAATTTAGTGATTTTTTTTTAATATTCATAGTGTATAATTCAAAGTTATTTATGATGTTGTATCCCATTTAAATACTAATGTAACATTCGTATCATAAGGTACATTGCTATGACTTATATAAAATGCATATATTTTTCCCTTATCTAAAGTATTGTCCCCTGTGGTGGGGGAAGTTAAATCAGCATCAACGGTAGTATCATCAGCAATCCCAGCACCTAAACCAGAGTAGTCGTAATCTTTTCTAAACGAAAGAGACCCTGGAACTTCTGTTCCATCAGCTGATTCTAAAACTCTTATGCTTACAGTTCCTGATTGAGCGATTTCAGTTCTCCATAATACTTTTTCTAAGGTTCCATTGTATGGAGCTACAAATCCAATAAATTCATTACTACTAGCCGTAGATGTTTTTTCAATAACATACCCAGTTATTGGAAGGTAATTTCCTGTAGCAGAAGCATAATATCCAATAGAACGGACATCATAAAAATACTTACCTATACCAGTAATATCTGTACCTGCATCATCTGTAAAGCAAAGTTCATTTGGAGTATCATTTTTAACCCATAATTGCCCATAACCAGCTTCATCTGCACCTGCACCACTTGCTTCAGCGATTAATACACCGTTTCCAGCTGACTCAAGTTTTATAAAGCCATCAGCATCTAATATCATATCAGAATCTCTTGTTCCATCTCCAGTAGTAGCTATTGTCAAATCCCCAGTATCTGCTACAGATATTGTAGCATAATCATCAGCGGGGTCAGCTTCTGCTGCAAGCTTTAAATGAGTGCCTGAGGTAATAATATGTACACCAATATTTGTATCAGAATCATCAGAATCTATATAAAGACCAGTGGATGTAGAAGTACCACTCGTGGCACCAGAAACATTTATAGTTGCCCCATAAAATAATCCTGTACCTAAAGTAGCTGAGTTAACATCAACATCAAGACCTATATCAATATGGGAGTTAGTCCCAGATGTTGCGACTGTCCTATCTAAATCTACATGCAATCCTTGGCATGTAGCTGCATCATCACCAGATAAATTACTATCTACTTTGAATCCTGTTGAAGTAGCTGTTGCAGCGTGAGTTAAGTAACTACCTCCTCCTGATTTAAAACTACCAAATTGAGTACCCATAGCAAAACTAGCCCCAGCAGGTGCCATCCCCCCACTAAATAGCTGTATATCATTATTCCCTGTTCCAAGCCTCAAATCATCTACTGCACTTATACTAATATCGGCACCAGTACCACTATCTATCATATTCCATATTTGAACCTCA
>TARA_R100001594_G_scaffold14803_2_pt1 | contig 22080 bp, 24 predicted proteins | sample TARA_R100001594 | Tara Oceans TARA_R100001594 (sample SAMEA2622752) | marine metagenome | biome: marine biome (ENVO:00000447); feature: marine epipelagic mixed layer (ENVO:xxxxxxxxx); material: "saline water (ENVO:00002010), including plankton (ENVO:xxxxxxxx)" | depth 150 m | reverse complement strand
ATCTCTTTACGAGTAGCGTAGTCTTCTCTAGTTCTGTTGAGTAATATATCTACACGTTTGACTTCCTGCATGAGGTTTCTAAATGTCCAGAAGGCAGGTGCTATTATAAGCGTTAAGACTACATTCCAAAATATTATAGGGGATATTTCCATATTATACTTCCTTTAAATACGTAGCAAAATAAAACAATCCAACAGCACCACCTACAAAAATAACTAACCCTATTATAATAGAAAGTATGTTCATTATTTGATTACGCTTCTTCATGGCTGCATACCGACCTTCACGTTCTTCCTTCATTACTTGCTGACGTATAGCTTGTAATTCATTCCAACCCTTGAAACCTCTGGTATCTATAATTATATCACGAAGCTGTTTCTCTAGGTCTCTTGCTTGAACGGCTGCTATATATGTAGTTAATGCTTTTTCTTGAGCACTACCCTTACCTTTAGAAGCTTGAGCGTGTGTGTTCTTAGCGTCATCTATGGCTGTCCACATCTTCCCTAAGTCCTTACCTAGAGAATGTATATCTTTACCTAACTTTACGCCTGTCTTAATGGCTGTAAAGGATGCCATTGCTATTGTTATGGGGTCTGGAATGGTCTTACTCCTTTATATGTATTATTGAGCTACAGCATTTTGTACTTGTACGTCTTCTGTTTCTTTGGTAGTCAGGGAAGATATAAGTTTACTTGTAGCAAACTGCAGTGCCATCTGTGATGAGTCTAACTCAAATCTTAATGACTCACATTTATTCTGTAAGCTACGTATCTGACGTATGCAGTATGTCTGCTCTTGGTTAAGGTCAGACTCTTTGTACTCTTTACCGTCTATGTTTATTACGTTTGATTGTTGTTGTGTCATCTTTGCTCCTTTATTTAATCAGCATCTTTAATTGTTAATGTACCTGCGTCTACTTGTTTTTTAATTTCATCGTAATGGCGATTACCTATTTTTCTAGGAACAAAATGCACAGAGTCATCAGCTAATGTAAGTTTAATACCTGCTACCGCACCTTGAACATTATAATATTTTGCTTCTTTAATATCCATTATTATAGCTCCGCATCTAAAATTATATGAGCATCTACATCATTGCTCTGTTCTAACAAAGCACCCTCGCCTGTAGTTTGCGTTGACCCTACTGTTCCAACTAAAAAAGTATTGTCCATGTTACTACCTGCATCTGATAGTGTTGTTGCAGAAGTTACATCTGTAGCTGTTGCCCTATATCTTACTCTAAAACTACCATTATTTGTTAATGAGGGTTCAGCCCTCATTGTTTCATAATGTCTACAAAAATGAAAAGTTTCAGTTGCAGACCCTGCAAATCCATTAGCTATCTGATTATAGTTTTCACCAGAATCTACTGAAGGGTGTCTTTGTGCGTATCTGTAACATTTAGCTTGAGTTACTCCATAAGGCTCATGTTCAAAGGGTGTTGGTTCTCCTACTTCCATCTGCACACCAGTAATAAAAAATGTACGAGAGGTGGCATCAAAGAAAGAGGATATACCTGCTGCTCTGTTACCATTCGTAGTTGATGCCCATGTTGAAGCTAATGTGCCACCAGTATAAGTTGACCCTGCGTGTAACCAGATATTTAAATCAAGACTTCTAGCATTATCATCACCAAATGCTCCTGAAGTATCAGCAGGAAAAACTAATTCTATTCTATTCCATGAAGTCGTTACGGCAAAAGTTTTTGCAACGTGTCTTTCATTATCTTGGTCACGCAATTCACATACATAAGTTGCAGAGGCATTTCCTTTAACGTAAAAACTTACAGATAATTTTTCTGCATCACTCGTTCCTTTTTTAATTCTTTGTAAATTTTGTCCTTCAAATCTTTGTTGTAAGGTAAAAATTTCACCTGCTGCAATAGACGTATCTGCTGTAGTGCAAGCGAACTTTAAACAATTTAAAAAACCACTAGGACCATCGGCAGTCTGAGTCATAGTTAATCTACCTGCCGTAGAGTCAAACTCTAATTTCCATCTGTCAAGCGTAAAGTAGCCATTAGAAGCACCCAATCCTGTGCTTGATGTACCTCGTTGAGCCACGTTCATCGCACCATTTATGACCATGTTACGGTTTGGTGTAGCAGCACCGTTGTCGGCTAATTGTCGTGCTTTGCTCATTATGCGTCCTCCAATGTTTTTATTCTAGCTTCTAATTCCTGTATTGTTTTAACAAGAAGTGGTACTAGCTTGGACTGGTCTATTCCTTGATACTCTGGTACAACGTGTTCCTCAGTCCATTTACTATCGCTAGGATATAGTGATGCAACGTCATTTCCATCAGCATCTTTTGTTGTTAATTTACCTGCCGCCCATGCTGATTGCTCAATGTCATCTCCAAGCACAACATTAGATGATGAAAGTACAACCTTAGTTAATGTCCTAGTACCGTCTTTTTCACCTGTAATAGCCTCTGGAACAATGCTTGAAACTTCGTGAGCTAAAAATCCATCAACCGTTGTGTCTGCATTTACTTTAAAATTAAATCGAGCTGGTTTAAGTTGTTTTAAGCGACTGGTTGCATCCCAGTTATAGGTTACGTTTTCTTTTAATCTGTAATCAGATGAAGTGTTATAAGTTGTGGAAGAGGAATTTATAACGATTGTTCCAACGACACTACCACCAGAAAAAGCAACATTTGTTCCATGCCAAAAACGAATAGCATTGTTCGTTGTATTTCCATTTCCGATAAGATTCAGTATATCTTGTGTGTTACTTGTGCCTGACGAGTGCATAACCGAACATCGCCCTGCTGCTGAAACTGTAAGCGGTCCACTATCTGTTGTTGTTCCTATTAATAAATTTCCACTAGAATTAACTCTCATTCTTTCAGTAATTGTATTTGCACCATCGCTAGTGGTAGAAAAAACTAAAGCAGTAGGTAAATCATTCGATCCCGGAGTTCCATCTATTTCCGCATGGATTTGTGCGCCTTCCGTGACTAAATCACTGCCATCAGCACCTTGCCAAGTTATTCTACCCATCTGGTCATTATCGTTAAGGACAGTATATGAACCTTGAGATGTTCCTCTTGAGTGTGACAATATTAATGCTGAACCACCGACTGCATTACGATATGAATTAATTTCTGCAATAGCACTACCACCTTCTTTAACTACAGCAAATTGACCACTAGCAACCATAGTCGGGTTGGCATTTACTCCAACAACATTTGAACCACCATCTACGAACAGCATATTTGCATTGTCGTTTGACTCAACTCTAAAGTCTACATCAGCACTATCTTCGTTAAAGACTACACCCCCTTTAGCAGATAAAACGCCATCAGAAGTTAATGAGCCACCTACTGCTAAGTCACCTGATATATCACCACTAAATACAGAAAACACATCGTAAACCACAACCTCTATTACATCGTTTGCAGACATAGCAGACAGTCCTGCGATTGTATTAGCAGTAGTAGTATTATAGTCTGTTCCTGCGACAAGAGCTACACCATTAAGTGATACATCTACATATTCTCCATCTGAAAATGTTAACGATTTGCTGTTGTCATCTGAGCCACTAACAGACGTAGCACCTGCCGATACTGTGTAGTAGTATCTAGTTCTTACACCTAGTTCTGGTGATTTACCTATGTATGGCATTTAACTCTCCTTATGCGTCATCTCGTTGTTTACGAGTTTTATAATCAGACCTAGCCGTAACTAACTTTACAAAGTCAGTTTGATTTGACGGTATACTATCCGTAAAGCTTTCATCGTCCATTAGTTTTGTAGTCCAATTTTGTCTAAAAGTTTTCCAAGAATGATTAACCTTACCGTTTACAGCATCTTGAATCCAAGAATCTATTCCTGAATTATCTGTATCTGTATATATATTATCAGCTAATAATGTTTGTTGGTCATCTGTAAGTGTAATCGTATAAGTGTGATTTGCCATATTTAAAACTCCTTTATGTTTTGCTTATTTCAGCGTGGCTTATGCTACTAAATGTATACCAAGAAAAGCTGCTGTTGCTAAATCTGTTTGTGATGTTCCTGAATCTTGATAATACTGAATCCTGATTGTATCGTTAGCTGATGCATAAGTTAAAACGGTAGAAGAAACAAAAAACGTAGTGTCACTATCAAAAGCATCAGGGTCCATTCTAGTACCATAGTTTCTTTGCGTTGTGTTTATAATAAAATCATAAGTGTTTGCTGCCGTATCTATATTTTCTACTCTTAGAACAAGATTAACAAGATATTTACCTGCAACTGGACACGTAAAAATGCCTGTTGAAGTATCAAAATCTGCATTTTGGTCAAAAAGTTCTGAATTAAAAACTATAGTATGATTACTAGCACCTCCGACAGTAAGGTTACTTACGACACCACTAAGCTCTATATGACAAGCAGGCTGTAGTGGCTTTGTTACAATACCTGCATCTGTTACAACCATATAATTTGTACCGTCATCTTCACTTTTTAACAAAATGCCAGTATCGCTGTTTAAAATTAGATAACCTGTACTGTTTTTTATTCGTGAATGTGAGCCATCGTGATAAAGTTGAAGGTCATTACCTGCTCCTAACTGAACTTTTTCGTTGTCACCCGAAACTGTTACTGTTCCACCGAAAGAAGCATCATCTGTAACTGTCAGGTCATCTGTAATATTTGCATCAGATGAAGTCAGAGTCGTAAAGGTTGTATTCATATTTCCTACATAGGGCATATTATGTTATCTCCATATAGCTCATTATTACAGACACTTTATCAGCTACAGAACAATCTACCTTTATAATGTCACCTACGTTTAGATTAACTTTGTTTCCTGCCATTATTTCTAAGGAAGACCCTACAGGTATAGGTACATCTTTTATAAGATGGGCTGTAGTATTCTGTGTCTGTGATGTTTGTGTTGTTGTACTTACAAGTGTAACACTTGCTGTAACTTGGGCAGAATGTACGTTAGCGAGTGTTAATCCTAACACTACTACTGTACTTCCTGATTGCACCGTGTATATAGTTTCAGGCGTACCTGATGATGCAGGTGCTACATCTCTTGTAATTACTTTAAATGTATTTGCCATTTATTTCTCCTATATTAACCTAACGCAATAGCAAGTGCAGTAGCATCATCTGTTGTAGCATATCCTGCTGCCGTTAAATATGTTTTTAAAGTGGTCAAAGCTATCTGTTTCATTGTACCACCATCGTTTAGGACAAGTCTATCTGCATCAGCTAATGTAATACTTGATGCAGCAGTGTCACCGTCCATTATATTTAGTTCTGCTGCAGTGGAAGCGATAGACGAACCTGCTATTTGCAAGGTTGTCGCATTCACTTCACCACTAGAACCGTACACTACTCCTTTACTATTTACGATTGTACCTGCAGATGAACCGTCTAATAAATTTAATTCAGCACCTGTAGATGTAACTGCTGTACCTGCATAGTTTAAATTACCTGCAGCTATATTAACTTCACCTGTACCTTTAGGTGATATGTCAATATCTATGTTACTATCGTCACCTGATGCTCCTACTACAATAGCACCACCTGTAGCTGCATTTGTTACTTCTAGTTGATTTACTGCAGAAGATGCAGTCTGTAACATTATTATTTCGTTACCGTTAGCATCAGCTATAAATCCACCATCTACAATCTTAGGAGCAGTAAGTGTTTTATTCGATAATGTTTGCGTAGTGCTTGCATAGTACGTATCTAATAAGTCTACATCAAAGTATTTCATAGCTGTAGCACTATTGTCATACATCAATATAGCATCATTATTAGCTATGGCTGTACTTGTGTCTATACTTATAGCTGAAGCATCTGCTACTGTATTTAATTCTGCGCCTGTAGCATTAAGACCAGTTACATTTCTGTTGTCATCTACATATGCCTTAACAGATTGCTGTGTCGGTACAAGTGTAGCACTGTTGCTATCCATGCCATCTTCATCTACAAACGCAGTAATTGTTATTGTACCGTCACTTAAACTACCATACGTTATTGTGCCTGTAGTCGTTATGGCAGATGAACCGTTGTCTATTGAACCAAAACCACTTGTTATGCTACCACTATTTAGTGCTCCAACCGTTGTTGTACTTGAACCTATGTAAGTATTTAAAGTGGTTAAAGCAACCTGCTTCATTGTACCATCGTCATTAACAACTATTCTATCTGCATCAGCTAAAGTTACACTTGAAGCACTTGTATCACCGTCCATAACATTTAATTCAGTGGCTGTAGAAGTTACACCATCTAAGATATTAAGTTCTGCTGTTGTTGCTGTCACACCGTCCAACAAGTTTAATTCAGCAGGTGTAGAGGTTATGGCTGTTGTCGTAGCTGCAGCTAATACAGGTATGTAACCACCCTGATTAATTAGATACTGAGTATGGTCGGCTGTAGGGTCTACAATACTAAGTGTTGTTTCATAAGCATCTGCTGTTGCTCCTTCAAACACAATAGCATTAGCTGCGTTCATAGTTACGGTATCTACGACTGTCTGTGTTCCAGTAACTGTTAGATTACCACCTATTGTTACGTTTCCTGTTGTAGTTACCGTATCAATATAAGCATCTTTAAAGTATAAAGACGATGTACCTAAGTCAACATCACTATCTGTAACAGGAGCAATCGCACCGTCTGCCATAGTAAATTGAGCAGTTCCACCTGCAGTAAATGCCATTGTATCTGTACCACTAAAATATAAACCTTGGTTAGTGTCACCTGTATTTGTAATTGAAGGTGCAGATGCAGAGCCATCAGGAAGAGATACTATCCCTGCTACTGTAACAACTCCATCAGCTAAAGTAATAAGGTCTGTATCATCTGTGTGACCTATTGTAGTACCATTTACTATTACGTTATCTACTGTAAGTGTAGTTAATGTGCCTACAGATGTAAGGTTAGGCATGGCTGTAATTTCATCATCAAAGTAAGCAGCTAAATCAGTAACAGCTACTTGTTTCATTGTGCCACCATCATTAAACACAACTCTGTCTGCATCCGCAACTGTAGTAGATGTAGCAGATGTATCGCCATCTATAATATTTAATTCTGTAGCAGTTGCTGTTACACCGTCTAATATGTTAAGTTCTGCTGCTGTTGAAGATATAGCTGTACCATTTAAATTAATAGCATCTGTATAAAGAGTACCATCAAAGTAGCCATCTTTAAATTCTAGTGAAGATGTACCTAAGTCCACATCATTATCTGTTACAGGAGCAATAACTCCATCTGCCATAGTAAACTGTGATGTACCTCCTGCACTAAAAGCTAATGTATCTGCTGCACTAAAGAATAGACCACAGTTAGTGTCACCTGTATTTGTTATAGAGGGTGCAGAAGCTGAACCATCAGGAAAAGTAAGAACGCCACTTAAAGCAGTAGCACCTGTTACGGTTAATGTACCTGCTATAGTGGCGTTTTCATCTATGTCTAATGTATCTATATGTGCTGTACCATCAATGTATAAGTCCTTAAACTCTGCACTTGACGAACCTAAATCTATATCACTGTCCGTTACAGGAACTATAGCACCATCCTGTATACGTATTTGTTCTACGGCAGCACTACTTACCTCTGTAAATATTCCAACTCTATTATTACTTGTATCGACTACAACCTTATTAAGAGCATCTACATCAGCTATAAGTCCTACATATGCACCTTCAGTAGATGTACCATCGTGATTGTGTCCACCGCTAAATGCAAAAGCTGCTAATATTTCATTAAATTCAGCGTTTATAGGTGCAGCTTTAACTACAGCACTCGCTGTAATATCTGCTGTACTTTGTCTTGAATAACCTGCCATTTATCTTACATCTCCTGTGCCGTATGTGACTGTATATCCCTGAACACTATGACTAGGTTTTGTATCGTCTGTCACATATTTAAACGATACTGATTTACCAGACCCTGAAAAAGTAGATGATTCAACTGGTGATGGATTACCATCAAATATATCTGTTGTATCAAATATAGCTATGTTTGTTCCACTGTCATAAAATGCTGCAGGACTGTCATTATCTATTGCTACGTTACTAGGTACTAAAACATCTGTATTTTCGTAGTCGTAACTTACACCTAAATTAATTGTATGTGCTCCCTCTGCACTTAAATAAGTAGATACACTGTAATAGTTTTTTCTTTGTTCAGGATTGTTCATATAAATAAAAGGTGTTTTATATATACTGACTATATTACCTGTATCAAATGCATTACCTGATTCTTGCCTAAATACTTTGCCCGATGAATCACCATGTATAACAAATTCTTCTGTTTCTATATATCCACTATCTACACAAGTACATGCTAAACCTGATAATTGACCAAACTCAAAGCTCATTTTTCCTTGATACTCTCGTAACGCACCTATTAAACCATTGGATGTTGTAGACGAAAAAATATATCTAAACTGTGATTTAGCTCTAATAATTACAGAAGATAATGCGGTTAGTGTCTCATCAGCTATTAAATTTTTAATTGTCTGTTGTATATTTTTAGATACTGTTTCTAAATTAACATCGCCAATTTTATTTGTACCACCTATAGGTCTTATACCATCGGGAGCAAGAAATAATAAATCACCACCTAATTCTACCACACTATCTGTTGCAAGGCAACCTAAATTTGATGTAACTGTTTCTAATCTAAAATTTGCAGAATTTTCTCCTACTAATCTTTTTATATTGTTTTTACCAAATATATAAAGAACATTACGAAACTTTTTAATAGCTACTATTTCAAAACCTACATTTATAACTCCTGCTCCATTTGCAGGATCAAAGTCTCTTTCTGCTGTAGGAGCACTAAAATATAAATTACTTACTTCTGTAGGGTCTCCCGATAAAAACAGATGATTTTGAAACTCTGCAGACATAGTTGGGTCTGTTGGAGCATTAGAATCTGTTATTTGTATGTAGTCCGTTCCATCATATGTAGCTGCAGGATTAATTCCATCCGTTAAAACTATCTTAGGAGTACCAAAATTAATTTCTGTAAATCTTACTTTGCTTACGCCTGTCATTGTAGGATTAGATTGTCTGTATTGTCCTGTGCCTGAACCTACTTCTATTGAACCTACTGTTGCCGCTGCTGTAGTAAATGGACTTGCTGTTAAAGTTAAATTACCTGCACTAGAAGGTGTTTGAGAAGTACATATTGCATTATCATCTGATGCTGTTCCTACTTCTATTGCTCCTGCTGTTGCTGCATCTACGGCTATTTGAGTTACGGTTTTAAAAGATTGTTCCGTTGTTGATGTGCTGTTATTTGGACCTGTAACCTCTTCCGTTATGGTTGCATCTTCAGAGTTAGTACCTGTAATTGTAAATGTACGTCCTGATTCATCACCTCCTGCTTTAACTATAACCTGTACAGGAATACTAACAGACACACTTGTAACAGTTTTAAAATATTTAGTAGTTGACACAGTGGAATTATTTGGTCCTGTAATAGCGTCTACTTGAGCAGCATCTGAATCATCTGTTCCTGTTACTGTAAAAGTTCTACCAGATTCATTACCAGAGCCATATACGGTAACTTGTCTTGGTTGTTCTGATGCTGCAGTTACAAAATTAACCGAACCACCTGAAGCTAATGCGCCCCCTATTACAGCATTATCACCTGCAGATATAGAAGCTGATGCAGATACTCCATCTCTGTCATCAGCAATTACGTCACATGTAATCTCAGTCCATCCAACTACAGCAGGTACAGAACTTAATGTAGTGCTGTTACTAAAACTATCGTCAGATATAGCATTGCCGTTAGTAAACACAGCAGATGGTAGTCTTCCAAAATTTACAACTATAGTATTAGAACTTTTAGATATTAATGTCCCTGTTACGGCTGTAGCTGTACTTGAGTCTCCTGCACTTGTTCTTTCAGTTAAAGTTTGCCCAACATCTAAGTTAGTATCTGAGCCTACATTAAAACTATAATAAAAATTCCAAAAGTGTAAATAGTTATTTCCCGATGAAGGGGTACGACAACCAAATACTCCTTGTTTAATTCCGTTAGCTACCGTTACACCTAATACTGAACCTGTTCCTGTTACTGTACCAAAACTATGAGAATACCCATTTATTTTTCTATACCCACCCTCTAAGTTAGGTTCATAATTTATTAACTGTGTTGCAGCACCAGAAGATTCTTCTCCTAAAGATAAAACATCTGAACCAGTATTTAGTCCACCCCTGCAGACCGCTTTAAATGTGGATACTTGATCTGCCATTTTACGAACTCAAGTTTATAACATCAGTAGAATAATGTGGTCGAGTAATCATAGTAGACCGTATGGATATAGGGTCATCTAATAATAATCTTCTCATTGACTTTATGCCTTCGTCAAACTTTTGTTGGTGTATTTGAGCACTTTGTTCATTAGACCTAAACCTCATCATGTACACCATAGCACCGTCTATTATAATATATTTAAACCTGTCAGGAACAATCATAGTATCATCAAATGCCGATAGGTCATCTGGAAATTTATAATAAACATACTCAATAACATATGCAGCATCTGGTAGTGGATATACACCAAACTTTTCTTCTGCAGTTTGATAAATTAACGTGGGTGCTGCTCTACCACTTGTTCCTGCAGCGTCCTCTACTGCTCTATATTTTTGTGTATACACATCAAATGAAATAGTAGGTAAAGACATAGGTGTATTGCTTGCACTACTTAATTCTTTTATATAAAAGGTATCCCAATCTACACTCGCTAAATCGCTAGGAAAATCATATGTTCCTGTACCTGCAGTCATAGTTTGTGTTGTAGTTGTTTTAAGGAAAGGAAACTGATGCCCGTCCTGTAAAATCTCACGTATTGCATTGTTAACTGCATCTTTAGCTATGGCTTGAATATTTTTAGCCGTACTAAAACCATCACCTGAAGTTGCAAAAGTGACTTCATTTATACGTCTTAATAATTCATTACATAAACTTATATAGGTTGTAGCCATATCAATCTTTCTATTTTAAAAGCGAGGGCAAGTTGCCCTGCCCCCACTAATAATGTTAAGCCAACTGGTCTCTATCAACCGTATCAGCTTTACCTGCTGCACCTACATCGTTACAGTCAATTACACAAGCATACACTCGTAATCGTCCTGTAGCAGGAGCTGCACCTGCAATCAAACAGTCAATCGTATCTGTACTAGATACAAATTGAGTGAATGTTGAAGCTGCACCTGTAGTAACATCATTTGACTGTCCATTTGAACCTTCAGCACAGAACCCTGTGGAGGTAATGTCAGCACCATCAATGATGTCATCACCTGCTGCAAAGTCCATGTCCAAAGTACAACTGGAAGTAAATGCTTTCTCTACTTCAGCACCTGCGAAAAGAACGAGTGTTCCTGCAGGAATTTCAAGTAGCTGAAAGATGTCACCGTTTGCACCAGAATACCCTTCTGCTACAAGTGCGTCAATGTCCAAGTAAGCTTGAATCATACGCATTGCACCCATACCAGTTTGGGAAGGTAACGCTGCTATAGAGTTGGAAGAAACACCAGTAGTGCTTGAAGATGTCATATCATATGTTGCCATTTTCTAATCCTCCCCTATATTGATGAAACATACAACGCCCTAGTCAAAGCTTCGGGTCGTAGTATTTTTCTGCCGTATAGATGCATACCTCTAACAATATCTGCAAACGAATCAGGGTCACGGTATGTTTCCGTTTTATTGATTTGTTCTGCAGACGCTACTGCTGACGTATGCCCTGCACATATTACACCGTAATGAGAACTTCCTGTTGACGTAGCACCAGTTGGTCCATTACCTACAGATGGCAGGTTGTTTGACATATACACTTTAAATCCGTGTATATTATTAAAGACAAGTCCGTTCTGCAATCCAGAACCACCAAAGTCAGCATCCATTAAACGTGAATCCTCGTCTTTGAGTAACTCTGCAAATACAGGGTCAATAACTAGCCATCGTCCTTGACTGTCAACAAACTGTTGGTCAAGTTTACGAGACATTCTAGCTATAACGGACAATGGTGAAGCTTTAGCTGTTGTAGTATTTAAGCTATCGCCACCTGCTCTTGGAACAACTACAATAGAGTTTCCTGAAGAGCCACCGTTAAAGTCTTCTGCGTCTACCTGCATAGAAGCAAGTAGTTCGTTAGACGCTGCAGTTGATACTGCTTTAGTACCTGAAACAACATCGTTAGCTGTTCCTGCAACGCTACTGATAGCAGATTGTTTAAATCCACTCATATATCCAAGAACTTCTTGGTCGAATTGGTCTGCTAGTTTGTATGCAGCCCGATCACTCGCAAGGCTTTGGAAATTGACATGTGAGTGAGCTTCTTCAATGTCATCAACTTTAAACGCAAAATAGTTTGCTTTGTCAACAACAAGGCTGAAGTCCTCGTCATCCAAATCCTGTGGAGTAATTTGAGCACCACGTGCATACTCTTTCACAGTGATTTCAGGTTCTTTGATAATTTTAACGGTATCGCCCATACCCGAAATCTCTCCAAAATAATCAGAATTAGTTATCGCTTCCACAATAGAACTCTTGCGGAAAGCCAACTGCACCTGTTTGGAATAGATTACTGGTGAGAAATTACCGTTTGGTAAATTACCATAACCTGCTGCGGTTTTAAAAGCCATTGATTATAACCTCCTTTAGCTTTTACAGATGCAAAACTACAATCTTTTTATAGTGGCTAATTCGTGTAAGGTGCAAATAAAGACGTATGCCTACGTCAGTAGATGGGCTTACCGTGATTAGGTTAGACTAAAAAAAACTTATTGATGTTTGCGGATTATAAAGTATAAGTGGTCAATGTGAGGTTATACTTTATTTATATATACATACATGTAGTTATATGTATAAATTCTTAATTGTCAACACTTTTTAACGAGCATTACCAGAAATATCATAAACAAATTTTCCTGCTCTAATAGCTTCCATAATACTGTCCGCCTTTTTTTCGTACTCTTGTGTTGACATTTTATTTACATCAGACTCCTTTATAAAAGCTTTTGTATCATCTGTTGGTGGTGCATTTCTAACACTCTTAGTATTTACAGATTTAGCAGCATCATTTGAAGTCTGTTTCTTTTTACCTGTGATACCCATGTCTGCTTTGTAAAGGTCTATAGCTCTACCTGCAGAACGAGCATCTGTATCATTTTCATAAAGAGCATCCTGTACCCACTTAGGTTGTTCATCTGCCCATTCGTGAAAACTATCTTCATCTTTTATTTCATTAAAATCAGGATGAAGTTTTAATAATTCAGCTTCCGCTTTTTCACGTGTAACATTTTGTTGCATTTCGTCAAGTGCTTTTACACGTTCAGCTATTGCGTCAGATTGTTCTCTAGCTTTTTTAATTGCTATTGTTTCAACTATTGCAGCTACGTCAGGATATTTTGATGCCCATGCTTCTATATCGTCTTCTGATTTAGGTAACTTTATTTCTTTTTGAGTAGCTTCAGAAAGTTGTCTTTTGAGTTCATCAAGTTGTCCTTGAACCTCTTTATCTTTTTCCTGCATGTGTCTACGCAAATCTCCGTAGCGTTTTTTAAAAGTTTTTTCTTCTCCTGTAACTTCTGGTTCTTGCTCTGGTATAGTTTGAGATTCAGTTGCCTGTTGTTTATTTTGTTCTACAAGCTCTGCAAGTTCTTTTTCTTCTCGTTCTCTTTTTTCTTCATTTGTATATTTTTGTCTTCGCATTACCATAGATTTTGGTGGTTGTTTATTTTCTGGTTGTGCTTCTGTTACTTGTTCATTCATAGTTTTCTCCTTTTGGGGTAACTGTAGTCCACATCATGTGGGGAGTTAGTTGCCAATGGGGTGTTGTGTTATGGGTAATTTCGTTTCATTAAACCGCCTTTTTTAAAGCCACCGTATTTTCCACCGCCTTTATATACATCTTTAGCTTTAGACTTTTCAATATTTGATCTTGCCTTAACGTAACTTTTTCCACGTTCTTTTGCAGTTTGTTTATCTCTTTCTTTTCTACGTTTATCTGCTCTTTTTTTTCTTAGTGCCTCATCAATTTTGTCTTTTCTTGTTTGTGTTTTAGCTTTATCACTACTAGATAATAAAGAACCTTCTAGTTTTTTAATTCCTTCATTTATTGTATCTAATTTAGTTTGTTGTTTCTCTTGATTAGATTGAAGTTCTAATGCTTCATCTGCTTCCTTTGTAGTTTGTTCTAAATCTTTAGCTGTTGACTCAACAGTTGCTGCTTCTACTGGTGTAGCAGGTGCAGATAAAGATGCTTCTCTATTTTTTTGAGCTTCCATTTCTTCTGCAAAACTAGGTTGTTTATAATACTTTACAGGTTCTGCAGGTCTAACATACGCATCTGGACTAAATGCATTTTGTGTTTGCATATCTACAGGCTGCTTAATAGTAGGTTCTGTGTCAGCTTTTATTACTGCTGTAGGTGCAGCACCTCTAGCATCACTTGTTTGTTTTGATACTGGAGAATCAGTCGTTACATCAGGTGCAGGACCAGTTCCCATAAACATTAAATCTTTAGAAGGATCAGCACTACCTACACCTGTAGAAATAGGAGTACCTGCAACCCTATCTGCATCTTTCATACCTTGTACAAAAGAAGGTTCTGTGACAGGTACTTCAGAAGGATCAGGCATACCAAAATTTTTAGGGTCTACTTTAGGTTTACTACCTGCAAACTCAGAAGGATCATAAGGAACACTTGTATCGGGGCGAGTTCCACCCCTTCCTTCTTCTTCATACATAGGATCACTATAAGGCTTTTTAATTTCATCTTCAGTTACTTCAGTTCCATCTGCTTTATTTGTTACTTTATTTGTTATAGGGTCTTCCCATTCACCTGTTTTAGGATTTTTTATTCTACTAGAACTAAACGGATTACCATCACCATCTACATCAAATCCTATCTTACCTAAAAATTTTTCTAGTCCTGCACCTAGTCCACCAAGCAGTCCACCAAATGCACCACCCTCTTTAGACTTTTCTATTGCTGCATTACGTTCTTCTGCTGTAACAGTTTCTCCTCTAGCACCTTTTAACTCTAATCCCATTAGAGCTAAACGAGAACCAAAACCAAGATCGTTATATTCGTCATAAGTCATACCTAATCGTTTAGCGGAAGTTTCTATTGCTTCTTTATTTCTTGCTGCTGTTGCGTCTGCTTTTGCCTGTCTTTCAGCAGCAGTCTTTTCTTTTTTCTTAGGTGCTACTTTAGCCTGTTCTCCTTCTTCTCCTTCTTTTGGTGTTACAGGAGTAGTATCATCTAATGGCAATAACACTGCACCTTCAGGAACTATTTGAGTAGGTATGTCACGATAGTTGTGTACAATTTCAATTATATCACCATTTTTAAGTTTATACTTTCTTGGACCTTTAGGTTCGTATCCTGTATTACCCATAAAATCACTAAACGCTGCACGTTCTTGTTTAGCTCGTTCTTCTTGCGGGTCTATTACTCCGGGAATATAGTCTATATTCGCTCCTTCTTGTGCAAATAAAATACCACCACGATTCATTTTTGCATCATCTTCTTCTATAACTGTAATATCAGCAACGGTAAAGGGTAAGTCATCTGGCAACTCTGCTTCTTCTGAATTGCCCATCTGACCCATCTTTTCCATCATATTTAAGCCCATTTTAGCTTCTTGTCGCATTTGCATAAGTTTATCTAAACCATGATAACGTACAACATCAGCAGGAAATATAAATTCACCTTCACTTACCATAGCAGGTATATCATCACGAACTTCTTTTTTAAGAGAACCAGAGGGTACGTCATTACCAGATACTTTATCTTTAGTACCGCCTTGATCTTTAAGACCGCCATCTTGCATAAATGCCATTTCCATTTGATTACCGTACATTGTTTACCTCATCTTTTAATCTTTTGAGCCTACGTAGTGCCAAGATACATCCCTGTGCTCTATGTACTACAACCATAAGATCAGCCTGTTCTACAACACGATGCTGTTCTTGTATTAAAAAGTCTAAATAATTATTGAACTGTTCCCATTGCTTGTGGTTGCCCACCAGTGGCTTGAGCTTGTTCAGGTGTTCTCTGTTGCTGTCCTTGTGCATTTCCGCTAAATCCTTGTTCATTAGGCAATGGTGCTTGCCCTGTTCCTATAGTTCCACCCCCTGCTCCTGTTGGGTCTAAAGGATTAGCACCTGCAGGTGGTTGTCCTTCTGGAGCAGGTTGTTGAAAACCTTTCATTAACTCAGCCTGTATAGCAGCCTCGTCCATGTTATTTGTTACTTTGTCAGGGTCTAAATCCATTGACTTAGCAATCTCACGAATAATGTATTGGAATTTAGCAAAAGGTGCTAGAGCAGGATTAGCCGATACAGATAAAAATTGCATTAGTCTTTGACTACGTACTTCATTAGCCATTAAGCTTTCAGTGCCACGTGCTTTTACTTCTAAATCTCCTTTTATTTCAGGATCAAAATCAAATTGCATATTGAATTGAAAGAAGCCTTCTCCTAAAGGTCTTAAAAGATAATCATCTATATTTTTAATAACAGTTTTTATACTTCCACTTGCAGCAGACATAAGCATAGATATACCACTAGCAGTTCTACCTATCCCTGTAATACCTGTTTGACCATGAGAAAAAGAAGCAAGTCCTGTGCTTTCATCTGCAAGTTGTCTTGCCTTATCAAAAAGTTGCATGTTTTCGTTACTTACATTTGGAAACTTTGTTCCAAAAATTGCTTGTCCGGGAGCACCCCCTTGTCTTCTAAAGATTTTTCCGGGATACACACTTAAATCTTGTCCGGGAACTAAGTTAGTTTCGTCTACCTCTATAAGCAGATTACCAGATAATACAGCATTATCTACCGCCATACGCATAAACCCATTCATTAATGTTTGGGTATCGTCCATGTTTTCTGCAAGACCTACACCAAAAAATGAGTATGGGTTTAGTTCATAAGGTGCAGCCATGTAGGGTATCTTCATAGGCTTAAAAGGATTAAGTACCATGCGTAATACTTTATTATTACACACCCACACATTAGCTTGTAACTCATCAAAAGCTTCTAAGTCTTTAGGTATATCTATATCATTTTCTTTTAATAAATCAATATCAACCATACCCCAATATTCAAAAACTTCAAATCTATCTACACCATAATCTGTTGCATAGTCCGATAAATCATCTTCCCAATATTGTTTAGTATAGTTTTCTCCCATCTCAATACAGTTATTAATAACTTGACTTCTAAAATGCGGTCTTTTCTTTAATGCACGTAGTTGTGATCTTGAGAGTTTGTGTCGTTCTATAACATAGGTTGCCTCATCCATATTACTTGCATCGGGGTCTGGATAAAAATTCCAAACAGATACATGCGATAGTTGTGGTATTGTTTTAAAAGCAGGATCATACTCACCATCTTTATTCCAATTTGCATATTCTTTATCAATAGCAAATGGACCTTTCATTACGCCTGTTCCAAATAAAGACATCTCAAAAGCTGTACTACGTAAGTGTTTATTTGCACCTGACTCTTGTAACTGGTCATGTATCTTCTTTTGCATTTTCTTTGCAGCAATCATAGCAGGACTAAACGTAATAGCAGTGGGTGTTTTACCTGCTCCTTGTTCTAGCCCTTCTATATCTTTTAATTTTTCAGCTAGTGGACCTAAACTTTCCATTAAACTTTTTTCAGTAGCTCCTGCAGGTATATCTTTTCCATCTCCTGCAAATCCATAAGGAGATACATCAGGCTCTTGTTTTATTTGTTCTGGTTTTTTAGGATCAAAGTTTACATCTTCAACAACACCCTCTGGTAGTTCAGTGGGTTCAATAGTTAAAGGAAATTTATTACCTGCAAATAAAACATCTACAATTTGACCATATGCAGCTAGTGTTTTAGTTTTTGTTGTTTTTATAAATACCCTAGATTTTTCAGCTTCGGTAAATTGTACATCTGAACCATATATTCCTCTATAATTTTTATAAGATTTTAACCATCGTTTTTCATCATTTTGTCTATGGTCATCTGCTTTTTGATATTTATCCATGATAAAAGGAACAATACTTTCTGTATCTAAATCATAACTATCTTTATCATCTATATCTTCAATAGCTACTACACTATCTTCTATCATAATTTCATTTTCTTCTGCCATATTAATATCCAAATGTTGCGTCAGCTACTGGCATACCGTTTGGTCGAGTAGCATTAGGGTCGTAATCAAATATACTAAATCTTGGTCTTGACATTATACCATATCTTAATGCGTCATACAAGTGGTCTTCTGATGTTGTATCTACATCTTCAGGATTCTTTTTGTCTAAGGGTATCGCAGGAAGTTGAGAGATAATATTTGTACAGTTATTAAAAAAAACCAAACGAGGCTCTTCGGTAAAATCGTCCACCTGTAATCGTCTATGTATTTCATTTTTTCCTGATACACGTGAACCCTTACTTCTATCTGAAGGTCTCCAACGACACCCTTTTATAATCATCTGTTCTGCCAAAGATGGACCAGTATCCCCACGTTTATGCCACAAGCTACTATCAAGAACACCGTAACGAATATTTCCATCATGTTGTTCTATTTCCAGTACCATGTCTGCTAAGTCTGTAGCTAATACTTTTGAGACATAAAGTTCTCTATATACCACAAGTTGCTCACTAGGATTAACAGCAATCCAAAGAACTGCAGACTTACTACCGTATCCATAGTCACATGCTCTAAACTTAACCCAATTATTAGGTATAGTATATGGTTCAACAACATGTATGTCACGATTAAACTCAGTAAACGCTGCTCCTTCCTTAATATCCCAATCACCTTCAAGTAGCTGTCTTCTTTGTTGTTCAGGAAGGGATAAAAGCATTGCTTCATAATCGCCTTGCTCTGCAAGATAGGGATTGTCCATAAGTCGAGCAGGTATAAACCTTCTTTTAAATAATGCCTTACCTGCTTTACTGTGACCTTCAGGATACCGTAATACTTCCCCCGTTTCAATATCTGTTGCCTCAAAACTTTTACCTGCAGGAGAAGGGTCTATAAACATTTTTTTAACCCAACCGTGTCCTCTTCCTCCGGGATTTGTTGTTGCCCTCATATACACTGGTAAATCAGGAGATGTGCTCCTAAGTCGTGACCGCATATAGTTCCAACTAAAAGGCGTTGCCCATTGTGTTAATTCGTCAAAGCCTATCCAACTAAAGGCAAGTCCTTGATACCTAAGTACGTCATCATCTCTGTCGAGATAGGATAGCCACAATCTTGCACCAGAGGGAGCAAGCCACTGCATCTTTCTTTCTGACCATTTTATTCCCTTCCAAATTTTTGGGTAGAGTTCTTGAGACTTAAATATAAGTTCACGTAACTCCTCCGTAGTATGGCGTAAAAGCAAACCACTAAAATTAGGATGACCCATATATCGAAGTGGGTCTGCAAGCATTGCATAAGATTTTCCACCACCTGCACTGCCTCCGTATAGAACCTCTCTTTCACCTGCTGCTAAAAAATCTGTTTGTGGTCCTTCATTGGGCTTAAATATAACATTACGTGTTTCTTCTATGGGCTGTGCATCTATTTTAATTGGCTGCTGTAATGTTTTCTTTTGCACCTGTTCTTTGGGCTTCGATTTCTTTCGTCTTGGTGATCGCCTTTTCCGCATACTCTGCCCACTTGCGGAGGCTTCTAATTTGGTTCTTACGCTGTCGCTCATTCGCTACCCTTTTCCTTAAACCTACATGAGATATGTATCGTCCTGTTTGTGTTGTTAGCCAATTAGCTACCTCTCTGTACGAATACTGTTTTAAATAATCTCTTGCCATTTCAAGTTTATCTAATTCATTTTGAACTGGCTGTAGTAAGTCGGGGTCTTTCTCATCCTGTACATAACCAAATGGTATGGTACGTGCTATACGTGGAATAGGTGTCCACTCTGTTTCGTCCTTAATATCTAAAGGCTGTGGTAGTTCCCATCTACCTAAACTTCTGGTCATTATTTACCTTATCGATTTTCTAAATTTTTTTATTCTTAAAGATTCTTCTCTTGACAACCTATCAAATTTTTTAAGTAGTTGTTCATCGCTCATACCTTGAATTTTTGCAAATTGAGCAGAGGTAAGCATACTTCTTCCATCAACTATAGATACTTTATCTTCTGCTAAAGCACTTTTAACAAATGCTATTTTTTCTCTTTTTGTAAGTTCTTGACCCTTACGTAATTTTTTTACATACTTATCAAAATTTAACATTGTTGGCGTAAAGGATTTAAACATTGGTTCTTTTTTATTAATAGGTTTACCGCCAATAGACCCACGTGTAGGTGCTATTCTACCTGCTGTAGGTTTAGTCTTTGGTCCAAAAACTTTACCTGCTAGTTTATTTGTGGGTGTTTTTGTTTTTGCTTTAGGTTTTAGTCCTTTTTTAGCTGCTGCTTTAAGCAATGTTTTAAATGCCATATTAATCTTCCTCTTCTTGTTTCTTAGGCGGCATAAGCATAACACCTCCAGATGATTCTACTTGAATCTTTTCAGTCTTAATTAAACCTGTTCTATCCAAGAGTTCTTTTGCTGCTGACATTTTATCTCGTATACCAAGTTCAGTAGGGTCTACTAAACCACCTGCTAATGCAACCGCAGCTTTAGGAGCATTACGTGCCATATAGGTTTGTGTAGCGTCCATAATTTCATCTTTAAGACCCTTTACAACATCTGTAGTTGCTGTACCTTCTGAGTAACCTGCTAAGTGTTTAGCTGTAACGACATCACCGTTAGCTTCATCAAACAGCACATTTAAAAATATTTGTTGTTTTTCGGTAAGTTGTCTAGTCATTATATTTCCTCACCCAGTATTATTTCCTGACACATAGGAACAGCTAAAGTTATTTGTGGTGTAGCCATAGCAAAGTTTGCCCTTCCTATAGCTACCTCAAAACATTCTTCCTTTGTAGCGTAATAATCATTTATATTTTTACTTGTTACAACTAAACAGGAGTTGGCGTATATATTGCCACATAACATTACTATTGTCATCCACATATCAGTATATTCCACTTAATTCAAAATGTGGTCCATCTATAAAGGGTCGTTTACCTTCTGCTCTACGTGTATCTATATAACTATTCATGGCTTGTTCCATAGTCATGCCACATGCAGCTATATCATTTATATGCCAAGCTGCACCCCAACGTATAGGTACGTCTTCAAGCTTTGCAGCTTCCTTCATGGCATCCGCTATATCGTCATATAGGTTCAACTCCCATGAAGCCCTCCCTCCAACATAAGCCATTAAATCTACAGCTAATCCGTCAATATGTTTTGACTTCATAGTTTGTGACGCTCCTTTGTCTACTAATGCTTTTTGTTCCTCTACAGTACGTAGTCCACAGATAACACCAAAGTCTACTTTAGTTAAGTCTATGGCTTTCTTTACAACTCGTACCATGTCATCATGGACACCTTCAAGTCTATCTAAGCTTCGTTGTGAGAGAGTAAATCCCATGTTGTATTTCCTTTATGTTTAATAATAAAAAAGTAAATGGGCATAATAATAAAAATAATCCAAGAGCATTTCTTTCACCAGTCCAAGTTACGTAATCTAAATATCCTAAATCATTTATTATACCTGCTAGAGGTATCATTATAAACAATGATAAAAATATTGTCAAGACTGCTTTGGTGATAACTTTTTTAATAATTCTTTATCTGCCTTTTGTTTGCAGGGTATACAAACTCCTGATACTTTTTTCCATTTTTGTTTTCTATTATATACTGTATGTATTTTAATTATTGTTCCACAAACAGGACATGTATTATTTTGTAAGTCCTTTTTGTTTTTCATATGTACGTAAGCCTCCCAAGCCCAACATACCCATTAAGACTGTCATTAAACTTCCCATATCAAATTCAGGAATAGGCGGTATATCTATGCCAATCATCGTTACTCCAAATAATATAAGCGGTGACAGGATAAAGTGATACAATAAGGCTATACCACACACCCATCCTACAAAGGGTCTCCAACCGCCTTTAAACACGCTTCCAGAGGCTGCTTCGGCTTTGTTTATCTCTAACTGTGCTAAGAGTGCCTGTTGAGCGTGTGTGTCAGCCATAGTCGCTAGTTCGTGAGCTAACTTA
>TARA_R100001594_G_scaffold124238_1_pt1 | contig 22087 bp, 10 predicted proteins | sample TARA_R100001594 | Tara Oceans TARA_R100001594 (sample SAMEA2622752) | marine metagenome | biome: marine biome (ENVO:00000447); feature: marine epipelagic mixed layer (ENVO:xxxxxxxxx); material: "saline water (ENVO:00002010), including plankton (ENVO:xxxxxxxx)" | depth 150 m | reverse complement strand
TGTATTTGATAGAAACGAATTAGATACAAAAGTAGAAGAATTAGAAAAAAGAATTAATATTATAGAAAATTTTAAATGTAATTATAAGAAGGAGGAGAAGGATGGCTAGGTCGTACGGAACAGCCACATTAACATTAACTGTAACTGAATCTATATCATTAAATAGTAAAGATGAGGGTCAAACTCACTCACATAGTATTTCAAATATATCTGATATTTACAGAAGAACAATGACAACAAATACAACTACTGATACAAGTATAGTTTCATTTAGTAGCTTATTTGGTGCTGGTCAATTTGTAGCTGCTGATATAAGATATATAAGAATAACAAATCTTGATGATACTAATCATGTAACTTTAACTTTAACAAATACAAGTTCTGATGAAGTCGCTATAAAGGTAGATAAAGGACAATCGTATATTATATGTCCTGATTTAACTGGAGGAGTAGCAGATATATTTGATGCAAATCAAACTACATTATCTTTTACAGATGCTACATGCGATTATAATGATGACCCAACAATAACTTGCGATTCAAGCGTTAAGATAACGCCTGGATTATTTGTTTCAGGAACTGGTATACCAGCTGGAGCATATGTATCTTCTGTTAATACTGCAGGAGCAGTTACATCGTTTGAGTTAAGCGCGTCTACAACAGGTGGTGCAGTATCAAATGGTACTTTAACATTTACACCTGCATTACAAGACTTATCAGGAATAACAGCTAAGTCTGATACAGCTTCTGTTGATATAGAATTATACATGGCTATGGTATAGTAAATGGCTGTTGAGTCTAAAGAAGTAAATAAGTTTACTGGTGGTCTTGTTGGAACAGTTTCTGAAACTGATTTAGCTAATGATTTCGCTACTTTTTCATTAGATATTGATTCTGATATTGAAAAAGGCTCTCTTAGAGGAATTAAGGGAGACTACATTTTAGACAAAGAAAATGGTTGGGAGCTACCTAGGTACGCTAGATGGGTTATAAGGCTTGTAACAGCCAATTCTAGCACAATGAACAATACATCGTTCTTTGTTTATGGGTATAATAAGACATTTTTAGTACTTATACAAAATTCTTCTACATCTGTTCCAGCCTCTTTACAAGTTATAGCAGATAGTAATAATGCTGAAGTAGTACAAGTTGTATGGTCAGATAATGATTTAACAACTTTATTATCTGAATTAAAGAAAAGATTATCAGCGTTAACTACTCCTACTATTTTAAATAATGTAAGTGGAATAGGCCAATATTTTTCTTTAAATACATATGAAGAAATTGTGTCTGAAGCAGATACAAGGTATTATGTTATTATAAGAAGTAACTTTTTAGGCAATATAAATCCTCCAGAATCTCCTCTTTTTTTAAATACAGCAGATGCTAATTATAGTACAGATATATTTACATCAGGAGATATAACTACAGCTAATATATTATATCCAGATAGCGATAAATATAGTCATTTAGCATCATGGGATTCTACTAGAGATGGTAAATTTGTTAGAGGTAATGGAATGCTTCCTGATTCAAATTCTGATGATAATCCATTTTCATTTAAATTTTTAAAACCAGTAAATCAAAAAGGTAGTTATAATTTATTTGGTATAACACATGCTGCAAAAGCAGTTTTATTAAAAAACGTAGGTACAGATAATTTTTCATCTATTAATTTAGGTAATATATCAAGTTCTGTTAATGGTTTTAATATATCAGCAGAACAAAGAAATAAAAACTTATACATAGGTACTGGTAATTTACCTTCTAATTATGCCTTATGGTTAGGTGAAATAGATAGACCACAATTAGATGTTAATTATGATGAACAAACTATTTTAACTAGAAGTTCTTTAGAACAAATGCCAAATTATCATGGTGAACTTTCTTTAGATAATATGGTTGTTCCAACACTTCATTATGGTTTAAATAGTGATAATGGAGGTATAGCTGGTTCAGCTAGTATTTTCGCTAATGCAGATGGTACTGATGAGTTTGCTACCAGTGTTTCTGGGCACTATAGAAGGACTGTAAATCAATGGGCTATGAAATGTTTAGAAAATTCTACAGGAACAGCACCAACTAACTACAGCAGCTTTAAAAGAGGTATGATATTTAGATTAGATTTAGGTCAAGGTTTAGAAGCTACTAGTAATGCATTAGCTGGAGCATACGATGGAGCTACTATAGCTGGTGATAATGATGCGTTTACCCATTTAAGACTTTTAAAGTCTTTTACTAAAGGTGATATAACTAAATCAGCTTATATAGGTTCTGATGGTCATGAAGATGAAACTCCAACTTCTACAAGCGATGTAGAGATAGAAGATGAAGCATATACTGGACATGGAACTACTGATAAAGGTGGTACTGACGCAGAAGCTCTTCACACAGGAGATTTATTTCAAATAGTCCATGTTCCTGCTGATGGTACTGTAGATAAAGATTCTCAACCAGATGGTAGTCCTGCTGGATTAATTAGATTTGCTTATATAGGTCATTTAATAGGTGACCAAGACGAAGCAACACATGGTGACGGCACTGATGATACTACATGTAATGCGCATGATTCAGAAAGAGCTTATAGTGGTATGCCAGCTTATGTATTTGGACATTCTAATGATGATTCAAGTATTTATAGAATAAAAACTACATCTAAAAAAGATGTTCAATTAAAAGCTAATAATGTACAATTAACAGACTCTAATGGTCAACCTATAAATATGAGCCAAAGTTCTGTAGAGATAATTAATTTAGCAGAAGAACTAAATGTAGATAATTTCCAAATATCTACTATGTCAGAATGTAAAAGTACTGATGGAGCAGGAGGATTTGGTGGAGGATTTGGACATGAACATATATTTAATATAACAAATAGAGATTTTAGTTCAGCTAATAATTGGACTTCTGCGGCAGCTCCTAATAAATTTAATACCGTCAATAAGAGTGCTTCTTCAGGAGCTACTGAAGGAACATTTTTTACAGATAATTATTTGCTTTTATATGTAACAAGTGATGCGTCTAATACTAAAACACTATATCTTGATGGAGCTAAATTTGAAACAGGTATGGAGTCAGGAAAAACTTACAGAGTTAGTTATTCTATAGAAATATCAGCTTATACTAGCGGTACTTTGACAGTAGGAATGGGAGTAGATGCATATACTATTGATAGTGACTCTAAAAAAGATTACACTGCTACTACAGGCCCAACAACAGATTATTTTGACTTTGTTTATGATGGAACTACAGACCACGCTAGATTGCTTATACAAGCCTCAACATCTAGTGCTTTTACAGTATATTTTGATAATTTTAGTATAAGAGAAGTACAAAAGAATTATCATATGGGATATGGTAAGTTTTGGGTTGCTAATAAGAATGAGCATGATAAACTATATTTAGTTGATTTAACAAATTGGGACCTTATTGACGCATCAACTTCTAGAGTACAATCAGAAGTAATAACACTAAATTTTGAAAGACTTCATCCTACATTATTTTCATTTGATGACACAGGTGTTGATAATGGTATGGTTAGGTTACATGGAGAAATGGATGGAAGTAGACTAAGGGATACTGTTGGAGATTATCAATGGGACCCAATTCCTACAGACCAATATATATCATCTATATGCGAAACTTATTCTCATAAACCTCATTTAGGAGATGGCTCTACAAATGGAAATTCTATAGGAGACGGTAGATGGAGAGTTTGGGTAAGTTACAATAAAACTGCAGAATCCCCTCACACTAGATGGGATTTGTTTTTATTTAATTTCAGACCACAAGGTATGATAAATGAGTATTGGGGAGGCGCTTCAAATGCTAATGACGTACAAGACCCAATAGGAGTAAATAGTAATTACGAAGTTTATATGTATGATAAAACTCCTTCTTATCAAGAATGTGCACATATTACATGTGGCGCTTATAAAAATGATGAAAATAGTGGGAAAAAAGTTTACTACCCTATAGATAAATTTCATTTTTCAAGAGACGAAAGGTCTGGAAATGATGATAGAGTTAAAAACTTTCATGATGACGGTTCTAGTTCAGGTAAAGGTAGAGAACAAATGGCTGCTATAGGTGGTATGGCAGAAAGACAACATTATAATGATTATGCAGACAGTCAAAATCTTGTAAATTTTAGAAATCCTTCTGGAGAATGGATGTCTTGGAAAGTTTTTTATGGAAGCGCATTTGATTATGAAAAATATAAATTAAGCTTTGGAGGTAATTTAGGTTGGGATGCAAAACCTGGTAATAATAATTATAGGCAATGGATTAATTATAGGCATTGTTTAAAACCTCATTTTAAAGAATGGTATCATACAGGAACAAAAAGTAAGAAAACTGTCACAGAAAATGGAGTTCCAGTTGCTCATATTGTTAATATTTTTGGAAATCTAAGTGGTCGATATATAAAAGAAGGTGGAGAATTAACGGCAGAAAAATCTGACCATGATGTTTCTTGGTATCGAGCTAAGACTGCTGTAATTGAAGATTATGAAAATCAAAATGTAATGTTTACTCAACATGATTCACCTGTTGCTTTTTGCTCTTTAGAAGAAACTGCTTCAGATAGAAAAGCTGAATTTTCTTATGGAGAAATACAAGGTGCTCCAAATAATGACTCAAGCAATGTAACAAAGGCTTATAATGGCTCAGGTACAGAGACAATATTTAATGATACCGAAGCTGGTTGGCGTACAGAATCTAGTGTACCAGCTACTGTAGGATTTAGTAGATTTAACCAATACAGGACTCATCATGATTGGAATGGAAGTAAAGAAGTAGAAAAAGATGTATCAGGTCTTTCAGATATGAGAGCAGGTTATGTTAATTTAGATAATACTGGCTATGGGGGTTCATATAAAGGGGCAGATGGGTTTGGTCATTACAATAATATTACAACTACTTGGGCTACAAATCAAGAAATAAATTTTATAAATAGAGGATGGAGTACAGGAAACCATCAAAGAGTTTTTGGTCAAGGTTTTGAAATGTATTCAATAATAGAAAGAATTAATGGTTCCGAAGCTGTACCAGAAGCTACAACTGGTTTTAGTGTAAAGGATATAGGGAGTGATAATACATATGTAAATAGAGCAGGTCAGAGTAAAAGTACAATACTGGATATGACTAGAACAGCCTTTGGTACAGGATATTTAACATATAGGTGGCCACATAAAGACGACCCAGAATTAGCTGGTTCTAGTGGTAATCCTGCTAATTTTGGTGGGTATGGTTGTGAAAATGCTGGATTTTATTCTGATGTCGCTGGTTCAAGCGGTGATATGTCTGGTATGAATAATAATGGTTTTGATGGCGCTACTACTCCAGACGGTACAAGATGGGATAATAGAAAAACAGTAATGTGTTGGAATACTACAGCTTTAACTGATTCTGTTTATAAAAAAACAGATTATAGTCTTAATACTCATGACAGCTTAAATGATTTTGAAGTTTTAAATTCACCAAGAAGCGCTATGCGTGCAATTGATTTAGGTGATGATTACGAAATGAAAAGTATAAAAAGTGTTGATTTTATATCTTGGCAAAAGATAAATGCTGGAGGAACTTCTAGTAGAAAGCATGGGTATATAATTTCAGGAAATGCAGAAAAAAGTCCTATTTCTGATTCTGCAACAGATTCTACTATAGTAACTGTAATTGACCCTAAATGTATAAATTTTTATCAACAAGAAGGTTATGGAGTGAATCAAACAGATGGTGGAAATACAGGTGACAATCAAAATCTTGCTTGGAAAAGTTCTCAAAGCAAAGCCGCTAATTCAAAAATAGTTCCACTTATAAAGCAATATAAGAATAATAAAAGTGATTATTTTAAACAAATAGTAAGTTATACAAATAATGCTATGTTATTTAAAAACTTAAACCAAGGACTTTCAGATTCTCCAGTTAAATATGATAGTAATCTAGACCAAAGAACTTTTTATGCCGATAGCGGTAATGTAACTCAAGATGTTTTATTAGATGTTTATTGCCCGATAATAGTAGGTGGAACAGGAGATTATGAGCAACAAAGTATTTCTGTTTGGGCAAGACCTCAATTTAACCCAGAATTAAGTGGTACTACAAATGGCCCTCTTGATGAAGCTGCTGGAAGTAGTTATACTAAAGATTTTCCTTACTATAAATACGATAGACTTTGGAATTTTTGGTCTACTAGTGACGCTTCACCAAACAATAAGTCTGGTTACAGTGGAAGTTTTGATGTGGAAGCTGGATTTGATAGAGCTGTTTTACAGACTGGAGAAGGAATTGCTACTCATAAAAGACCTACTGAAGGTTGGGGAAGTACAGCTGGAACAACAATTTCAACTAATTCTGAAGATGGTATTTATCCAACGTATAATTCATCTACAACAACTTATTATGATGTAGACAATACTCATGAAGTTGTAGGTGCTCATACTAAATTGTATAGAAAACAATTATTGTATAAAGACCATGAAGAACCTGCTGATGTAGTTGATGGAGAAAATGTTGGTGTTGAATTTAAAGCCAATAGTGTTGCTTATTACAAACTATCTTATGTATACGATGGGTTTCAAGAAGCACCTTTAAGTAAAGCTACTTTTAAAGAACCTATTTCAGTTGATTCTAAGTATATAAAGTTAATTTTTGAAATACCTAGTTCTAGTTTTTTAAATTTAAATCCAAGAGTTACTCATATTAATATATATAGAAAAAATGAAATTAATGCTTTGTATAGGTTAGTTAAATCAGTTAGTTTAAAACCTAACGATAATCAACTTGTAAAAAGAGGTCAAATTTATAGATATAAATTTAATGACGAAAGTGTTGGAGTATCTTATGAAGGTTTAAATGGAGTTTCTGAAACATTAGATAACTTTACGCCTAACTATTCTTTATCATGTCAGTTAAATGATTTCTTGTTTGTTGCTAAAATTAATCATCCTGAAATACAAAATGGAGAACATATCATGTTACGTTCTAAACAAGGTAAGTTTTCTATATTTGATTGGTCTAATGATTTTCTTGATTTACCAACACAACCAGTAGCTATTGCGTCTTTTGCAAATAGAATTTTTATGTGGGATGAAAATAATACGTATATAATAAATCCTCAAGAAATGTACATAGAAGAAAAAACTGAAGGTATTGGGATTTTAAATAGTAAGTCATTTGTTGTGACAGATATAGGTCTATTTTTTGCTGATAGAAATAATATATACATTCATAATGGTAAAGAAGCAGTTAGTATAGGAAATCCAATACTATATAATCACAGTAGACCTGAATATCAAATAGGTTATTTAGATGCAATAAAGAAAGCAGAAACTTTAGGTTATACTCCTAGAGTTGTTTTTGATTCTCCAAAACAATGTCTGTATGTAATACTTCAAGGATTTAATGATGCAGATACTCAGAATTTTAATACAAGTTATAAAAGCCATCAATCCAGAGCTTATGCATTTACTATAAAAGATAAAAGATGGGATTATTTCTCTTGTCCAAATGTAAAATCTGTAGCAACAACTGGAAAAGGTGAAGTTGTATTTAATGATGGTTATCAAGTTTATAATTATAGAGTGGACAAAAGAAATAAAAAGGCTTTTACTTGGGAAAGTAAAGAATTTATTATGAATAGTCCTAACTTTGAAAAATCATTTAAAAGATTATATGTAAGAGGAGAAGTTTGTTTAAACACATTTAACAATTATGGAGCCCAAGCTACAGCAACTGATAATTTAGAAGGTTCAGATTGGGGATTTGGCGCTTATGAACAAGTAGATGACAATTATATAACAGAAAATGAATCTCATAATTTAAATACAGAAGATGCTTCTGAGAATGATGATTTAAAAGTTTATGTAGATGGTGTTTTAAAAACTATGAGAGTTCAAAATAGAAAAGCTCATATAGGAGATTATTTAGCAAACGATAAAACTAAAAGTATTTATACAGTAGAAACTCATTTACCTATTTTTAACACAGCTTCAAATGGTTTAAAAAATCCTGCTGGAGGAGATTTAAATGACGCTTTCTCGATATCAACAACTAGTATACCTGAATTTATGGACCCTCCTCATAGTAAATATGATAATAAAACAAAACAAGGAGAATCAAATGAATTAGTGCATATACATAGAGGTCAATATTTATATTTCTCAGGAACTGATAGCAATGGTAAGTTTTATGAGGAATTTGTTAGAGTTAGAAACATTTATTTAGATTGGTTACAATCAACTAGTGGCGAAAACGAAATTAATACATCTCCTGATTCTGTAAAAATTTCTACTTTTAGAGGACAATTAGGTACTAAAGCTGTAGATTGGTATGGAGGTGATTTTGGTACTGCTGGTGTTGAAATAAACCCAATAAGAACAGCTATGCCTGTATTAAAGTTTCCTTCTGGAACAAAAGGTAAATCTGTAAAAATAGTCTTTAAAAATCAAAAGTCTTTTATAGATTCTTTTGCAGTTACCTATAGAAAAAAAAGAATTAAATAATGAGTAAAAAAACTGTATCATTTAAGAAAATTACAAAAGGACTTAAAGATAGTTCTAGTTTCAATACTTTAGGAAAAGTTGTTGAACATAATAATTATGATATAGATGCAGGTTTTAAGCATTTAACTGAACAAGTAAATGGTTTAATTGAAAGAGTAAATGCTCCTTCAAGTAGAGCTGATGCTGATACTTATAAAGGACAGCATGGTGATATAAAAATCAACAAAATAGGTCCAAATAGGTACGAATTTTACATTAGAGGGGAAGGTGGTTGGTATAAAGATAATAATGCCTCATTTGGCCCTTTAAACAAATCAGCTCCATTAAATGACCCTCCAGTTATTAATATGACTAGCGGGCAAATAGATTATGGGTACCAAGGAAATGATAGATTAACACTTAATTTAGACCCTACTAAAATATCAACAGCTTCAGTAGCAACTCCATCTGTAAAAGCTTGGGGTAATTTAAAGTTAGAATCTACTGGACATGTTATCTTATCTCCTACAAATAATGTAGGTATAGGTACTACAAATCCTCAAACATTATTACATTTAACAGGTACAGGTGGTGCTACATCAGGAATAACATTTACAAATGCTCACGATGATGTAGATATGTATTTTAATAATAATAGTAATGATAGTGGTTTTTTTATTACTTATGTTGGTACAGGTGGTGCTGAATTAGAATTACAAGCAGATGGCGATTTAATACTTAATGGTAGTAATGGCGATAATGTAGGTATAGGTACTGCAAGTCCTACTACTAAACTTGACGTAGATGGTACTGTATCATATAAACATACTGCATTTACTACGGCAGGACCTACAGATGGTATTGATGTATCAGATACTACAGTATTAGAAGTAGATACTTCAAGTAATAATGTAACTATAGGCGGGTTTAGTGGTGGTGTAGCAGGACAAATTTTATATATAGTCAAAACAGATACAGCAAACTTTATACAATTAGAACACAATGAAAGTCCTGCAGTAGGTTCACATCAAAAGATTTATTTAACATCAGGAAGTGATGAAAGAGTTGTTGGTTATGGAGGATATACACTTTATTGTAATGGAACACATTGGTATTCATTAAGTAATCCAACAGGAGCTGCAGATGCAGGATAAAGTGTTTGGAATTTTGGAGTTTATTTTGTATATTAGATTGACGAAAACTAAAGTTAAAGGAGTTTTTGATGCACGGTAGGTATGGAGATACGCAAATAAGAAACGTTGGAGGAGAACCTTCTCATGTTAATGACACAGAAGCTCATTGGATAGATAACTATGGCCTTTTAGGTGAAGTTGCTACTCAAAGTATGGGTTCTGGAACAACTAATCCAAAAACAGGTATGAAAGAATATTTTTGGCCTCAAGTTGCGGGTCTTGCACTTCAATTTGGAGGGCCTTTGCTTGCTCAACATTTAGATAAAGGCAAAAACCAACCTACTTTAGAAGATAATATGGCTCCATGGAAATCTACTTTAGATAAACAAGTTGATTTAGGTGCAGATTACACAGACCCAAATTCACAGGTAAATCTTGATGAAGCTACAAGGATAAGGAATTTATCTAAAGATTCAGCCGCTTTTACAAGTATGATGAATAATAGAAATATAATGCAAGGTGGAGTTGGTGGATACAGTGGTATACTAGGACAAAAAAGAGAGTCTAATTTAGCTGGTATGAACATTCAAACTCAAAACATGATTAATGAAATGCTTAGAAAAAGACTTAATCAAGGAATTGGTTTGATGGGTGAAGCAGGTAAAGGCTATCAACAATATGGTGCATATCAAACAGAAAGAGATTTAGCAAGTATGCCGATTAACTTTGGTGATGCAATGGGCGGAATGGGAGCTGGTTTATTAGAGTATTTAATGAAAACTGGTGGTACTCCAGGAGAGGATAAATAATGGCTAGAATAGATTTTTCACCTTTATTAGCTCGTAATTTAGTAAGAAACCAAATGGTAAATGAAGCTGGTTTTGACTTAGGTCAATTAGCAGGAGAAAATTGGGGTAAGATAGAAGAAGGATATGATAAAGCAAAAGGCTTTGGTGGTGGTGTTATTGATAAGGTTGGAGATGTAAAAGAAGGCGTGTTTAATAAAGGAAAATCACTGCTTGATTTTATAACTAATATACCCTCAAATATAAATAAAAAAATGATTGATGATGAAGGTTTATTTCAAGGAGGAATGTCTGATAGACGATTTGGTAGATTAAAAGATGAGATGGATATAAAGAAATCTCAATTAAGAGGTTTATTAAGAGGTTTACCTAAGGAAGAAATACCTAGCCCTAGACCTGTTCCTAATTTAAATACTGATATGTGGAATAAGATTTGGTTAGACAGCCAAAAACCTGTTAAATTAGATATTCCAAAGTTAGTTGAATTTCCAACTTGGATGAAGTCAGAAGCAGAACAATTAGGTATTAGTGAAGATGCTAATGAAACAGAAATTCAAGACGCTTTAATGAAATGGAATGAAGAAGGTAGAACTACAGGGCAAGATTCGTTTAATCAATATAACTATGACTTTGGTACTGATTTAATGCAAACTCCACCTTTAAATCAACCTACAGTAAACCCTTATTCTGTACAAGGTTTTAAGAATGCGGTAGATGCTAATAATTTATATCAAGACCAAACAAATTGGTGGTTGGAGGAATAATGAGTTATCCTTTTGAAGAAAGAGCCCAAAAATGGCAAGATTATAGACAATTAAGAACTAATCAATTAGATGAGAACTTTTGGACTAAAGTAACTAAAGAAGTTAGAGATAATCCAGGTTCTATTGATACAACAAATAAAGCTATAAATTTCCCAACACATGTACTTGAGTCTTCAGATTCTCTTTGGAAAAAATATAGTGACGCAGCTATATCAAAGGGATTAAAGCCTAACTATACACAATTTTTAGAAAATTACAAACTAGTAAAAGACTATGATAATAATAAAATAACTAAACTTATAAATTCAGCTGCTACATTAGGTATAAAAACTAGAGATATTAAAAAGTCTTTAAAGGGAAATGAAGATGCTATAGCTAAATTGCAGAAAGTTATGTTAAATGCAGACCCTGAAACACAAGATTTACTAGCTCCTTATTTAACAAAAGATAAAACATTTACTGATTATTGGAAAAATATTGGTGAAGATATAATGGAAATGCCAGGAGAAAGTCCTTTATTAACTACTGTTTTAGGCGCAGGAGCTTTAGGAGCTGGTGCATATGGAACATATAGAGGAGCAAAAGGTGCTTATAACTATATGAAACCTGGAAGTGCTAAACCTAAACCTAAATCTCCTAGAGTATATGTAAAAAAAGCACAAATAGATGAAGCATATAGAAAATACCAACAAAATTATAAAGGCGATAGAAGTAAACGTCAAAGTAAAAAAGAATTTGCAAAAGACTATAGGGCTCAACAAAAAAGTAAAGTTACAACTCCAAAAGGTTGGAAAACAAAAGGTAAGGACATGATTAAAAATTTATCAAATCTTAAAATTAGAGGTGTTCCTGTAGGAAAAATTGTAAATGCTGCAGTTTATTTAAGTCTAGCAAAAGATATAGGCACAAGTCTTACATCTAACGAGGAGTAATCTATGGCTGTAAACCCTTATGGTTTATACGACTATAGTCAACAACCAGAACAACCACAAGGTGATAAAGCAGCTACTCAAGCTGACTTTAAACCTCAGTATTCTAAATCACAATTAAAAAGACTGATTAGTGGATACAAACAAAACCCCAAAAGATATAACCAAGAAGCTATAGACAAGATAAAAAAGCATGCTATTTATCATAATGTAGGCTTTTATGAAGGTGAGTTTAGCATTGGCGAAGCTTTAAAGCAATTTGGAGGTGGTTTATTAGAAGGTTTTACAACACTTGGTGCTGTAGACCCACCTGATAATGAATATGAAGCAATAGCACGTAATGTAGGACATTTATTAGGGTTTGCTCCTAATATGATGGCTAAACCATTAAAACTACTTGGACTAACTAGAGCTGCTAATGCTTTAGGTGGTATAAGGTCTATACCTTTAGGAGCAGGTGAATACGCTACTAAGAAAATATCAAAAGTTATAAGCCCTGTAATGAAAACAGCTTTAGGAGGAAGAGCAGACGCTTCTGGTGTTGTTGCTAAATTCCTTACTTCTGGAGCTACAAAAAGTGTTGCAGAAGAAGGATTTAAACTTGGTGTTGCTAGTGCTGTAAGTAACTGGAAACAAGGTGTAGATGGTATGATTGAAGCTGGTTTAGGTGGAGTAAAATTTGGTGCCGCATTTGGTGCTTTAGGTAATATAATACCTGGCAGAGGTAAATTAGCATATGCTCAAAGAGCCATTGCTGGTTCTATATTTCAAGGATTACCTGCTACACAAAGAGGAGCAACTACTCCCGAACAAGTATATGAATATTTACTTGGTGCATACTTTGGTGGTGGAGCTGTAAGTCATGTACAAAAAGCAAAGCAAGAATTTTTTACTAAAATGCAAAAAGAGGCTTATGGTACTGGTAATAAAAAAGCCAACTATAAATTAAGAGCCACAGAAGACCCTACTCTTGTTGAAGGATGGAGTGAACTTGCTCCTGAATATAAAGAGGCTATAAGAAAAGAAATGAATGACCCTAAAAGTGTTCATTATAATCCTGACCCAGAAACAAAAACTGCAATGCAAGAAATAATTGCAAAAGAAATGGGTATTGAGCCTGATAAAACTCAACTTTCAGAAAAAGGTTGGGAAAGATATGTAAAAATGACTGAAGAAGTATCTCTAGAAAAAGCTCGTACTGGTTTAGCTAGAGACACTGAAAAGGAGTTAAATAAACTATACGAAGAGAAGGCTACATTAACTGATGATATAGTTAAATCTCAAAAGAAATTAGATAAACTTGGTGGTGCAGATAGGATAATTGAAGAACAAAATTTAGAAGCTTTAAAAAGTGAACTTAGTAAATTAAAAGCAAAAGAAAAAACACTTCTTGATTTAAATCCTTATGAATTTATTGATAAAGAAACAGGGGAAATTAGAGTAGAAGAAAGAGTTAATGATGGTAATGATATTGGAATGCTATCTAATATGGATTTATTTAGAAAGTCTGAAATTTTTGTTCAAGATAATTTAAAAGAAATTTGGGATAAACCTTCGTTTAGTCCTTCTACTAAAAGAAATGAAGTTATTAGGTTAACTAATTTTATAGACAGTATAGTTAAACAAGAAAAATATAGTAGAAAAAATCAAAAAGTAAATACTGAAGAACTTGTTAGAGAAATAGAGTCTACTTTAAAAGATAAAGAAAATATTGATATAACTATAGATGAAGCAACAAAGGATAACTTTAGACAATGGTTAACTCGTAAGAATTTTGGTGAACCAGTAAAATATTTGAATGTTTCTGGAGCTGACCCTAAATCTAAGTCTATTAAAATCCAAATAAGAGGAGAAGATGGTTTTACTTTAGCTGGTAATAGGAAGCAAAATATAGAGCCTAAGATGGAAGTACAAAGAGCTTTAGAAGAGATGTTAAATATATCACCTGATAGTCCTAATAGACCAGATTCTCATTATGTATTTGACAATATTACTGTAAGAGGTACAAAAGGAGAATTTAAAGATTTAACACTTAGTCAATATAGAAAGCATTTAATAAAAGAATTTAAAGATGATGGAATAAAAGTATATAATAAGTTTATAAAAAAAATGCATAAAGATATGTGGAAAAAAGGTTTTTATCCTTTTGGAGGTAAAGGTGATAATGATACTATAATATATATTAAGAAGCACCCAGATATGAATAATGGACCTAAATTGTATTATATTAATAGCTTTTTACAGAATTATTTATCTAAAGGTAAAAATGCAAAATATTTTAACGATGCTTTAAAAAGAAATAAATACTTTTCTCAAAAAGAAGCTAGGGAAATGTATTTAAATAATATAATGTGGGATATTTCTTTAAACGGATTTAAACCTAAAACAGCTACTGAATATTCAAAGGTTTTAAAACGACTATTTGAAGGCGAGGGATACATTAAAAATGCTACAGCTTGGAATAAGCGTCAACAAATATGGTTTACTCCAACATGGAAAGCTGATAAAGATTTTGTAGCAAATCACTATGGGGAATATTTATCTAAATTAAAACAAGGTGAAAGAAATAATGTTAGTGAAGATTTTTTAAATGCTGTAGAAAATGGTAATGTAAGGTATATAATAGCAAGAGATTTAGACCCTAAATTATTTAAGTTAGTAAAAAATAAGCTTAAAAGAATTAAAAAACTAAATAAAGATAGCAAAAATACTGAGTATGGCGAAAATGTAGATGGTATGACTATTGTTGAAGATAACTATCTTAATTCTCTAATTAAAGATAGTGGGTTACCTGAGAGTGGACAAAGTAAAAATTTTATTGTTAGTCCTGATGCTGAAAATGGTGCATTACTTGGTAAACATATGATGCATAGTGCAGGACCAGAAGCTTCCAGACAAATGCGTAAAGCTGGTATACAAATGATTATGCAAGAATCAGCTGTTAAACAAAGAGGTGAACGTAAAATAACTGATTATAAAATTGAAAAAGATGAATTAATAATAGATGACCCTAATTTAATATATGAAATGCCTTTAGAAAATATAAAATATGGATACAATGTAAAACAATCAAATACTATGGCAGGTTATAATCCTGATGGTAGTACTCATAGACACGGTATACCTAAGCAGTTGTTAATGGCAATGGCTCAGAATACTCATAAACCATTTTCTCAGAAACTAATTGAAGATTTCTTTAATGAAACTTTGTATAAGAAGTATGAAGGTGATTCTAAAATTAATGAGGTATATAAAGAGTATGTAGAAAACCCTGAGTCTAAAGTATTATTAAATATATTAGAAAAGAATGTTGATAAACTAGGTATGGATAATTTACTTAATGCAATAAATGGTACACCTACTGAGTTTACAGACATAGCTTATATGCGTTTAATGAAGATAAATAGAGATAATGTTGCTTCTAGAGTTCAAGAAGGTGAAATAACTGCCGCTGAGGGAGAGAAAATACTTGATAATATAAACGAATTTAACAGTTCTACAGACAGGATTGTAGAAGCTGCAAAAGATTGGTCTCAAAGTGAAAAGTTAGCTGGTAGACCTGGCAATATAAATACTGTATTATTACATAAATATATAAGGCCTTATAGATTTCAAGTTATAAGAAACTATGTATTTCAATCACTTAGTAAGCCTAAAATTGGTAACAGTGGTGTAGCTAGAATGAGAGGTTATGATAAGTGGTTTAGAAAAGATGACAGATTTAAAGAATTAGAGACAAATGATGAGATATTCTATCTAGATAACTCATTTAAAAAAATGCCGCTTAAAACAACCGTTTCTGGCCACGAAAACACTACTTTAGAAAGACTTTGGAAAGCATATGAATCAGGCGAATTAAAAGGCAAAGAATTAAAGAAAGCAGAAGACGCTTTAACAGCATTAACAGTACGTGTTCCTATGGACTCTGTTAGTGGTGCTCAACGTATGAAATTTGGTGGATTTACAGAAAGAAATGGCCATGGTATACTAATGCATTCAAGAGCTATGAGAGCTGAAGGTGGTGCTGACCTTGATGGTGATGAGGCCTTTATATTTTTTGCTGGTAGAGAAGGAGCAAAAGGTGGTGGATTTAAAAAGAAATGGATAGACAAGTTTCATGAAAATAAAGATGAATATTTAGATAAGGATGGTGTTATCCCTGATAGAAAGAAAGGCTTTGTTCCTGTAGAAGTAAAGGGTAAAAAACTTGTAAAAATAGAAACTGTGCCATGGTATACTCCTGAAACATTAAAAGCAAATCCAAATAAAATTTATTTGTTTAGCGATAATTTAGCAAAGATTGGAAGAGGACCTAGAGCTGGTCAAGCTGTAATAAGAGACGAACCTAATGCTCATGGTATTCCAACTAAAAAAAGTCCAAAAGAATTTATGACTGATAAAGAATACGATTCTAATATAAGAGCTATAGATAAAGCTTTTGCCACTATTCCTAAGGGTAAAACTATAGTTCTCCCAGAAGATGGGTTTGGTACTGGTAGAGCTCAATTAAAAACTGAAGCACCTAAAACTTGGAAATATTTACAAAAAAAATTAAATGAATTAAAAAAAACAATTAAAAAAGAATTTAAAGAAGGGAAAACAACTTACGAAGAGTATTTAACAACTCAAGATAGCTTAAAAGATACAGGTATTGACCCTGAGGCTAGGGACAGTAAAATTTGGCAATATGACAGTCAATGGAGACAAGATATATCTGAAAGAGCAGTTGAAGGTCGTAATTTACTTGGTGGGACAGTAAGTATGACTCAAGTATTAAAGTCTGCTCACAATTCTATTTTACAATTGCCTAATAAACAAGATAATTTTTTTAGAATGGTAAAAGCTGCTTATGGTAAAAAACCTTATAAACAAGAAATATCTATAGAAGCAAGGACTAATGAAACTGAATTAAAAAATGCAAGACAATTAGCTTCTTCTATGATTGCATTTACTTCTGACCCGTTAGACGTTGCTGGTTTAAGAGGTTATGCTGATTATGCAGCTAAATTAGGTAACGCTTATTTTAAAGTAAAGATTGATGGGAAGAATATTAAACTAACAAATGAGAACTATAACATTTTAAGAGACAGGCATAGTGTAATAGGTCAATTGTTTGAAACAAATGCGGCATTATATGGAAGAGATTATATTAATAATAAATCTTGGAATGCTCAAGAAATAAAATCTAAGACAAATCATTTTAATAATAACAAAGGTTTAGGTTTAGAAAAAGCTCAAAATTCTATGTTGACTAAAATAGGTAAGTTAGCTAATACAGTTGATTTATACGATAGTCCTTATAAGAATATAAATGTACCATTTTTATTTCAAATGTATAAAGAGCATAATAAAGTTGTAGAAAGCTTTCCTGAGTTTAAGGCTCTTTTAAAAAACTTAGAAGTCCCTTTTAATGATGCTGTAAGGGCTGTAGCTAGTTCTGGATTATGGAAAAAAAGCGTTTTAGATAAAACTGCTCACATAACTAATATAAAAGACTTTAACAAAATAATGGCATCAAAAGGTAGTCCTTGGAGAAAAGGCAATGCAAGACATTCACAAATTAGTGGCAGGAATAAATCTCGTGTTATAAATAGTGAAGAATATAGAAAAGATTTACTAAAAGAGTTTGTTAAATTCTCTGAAGATATACTGACTCAAGACGTTAGTGATATGGTTTCATTTAGACAGGTTTATCGTTTTTATAATAATAAAGATATAGGGCCTGTATTATTTCAGAAAATACTAAAAAAAGTTAGTGATTTAAGGCGTAATAGCTATTTACAAAGAAAAGGTATAGGCGAAGAAGATTCTGTAGGTGAAATTGATGGAATTAAAGTTCCTAAAAGTGGAGAAAAAGCTATTAGAAAAGCTTTTGGTAGTTTAGAACCTCCTAAAGGCAAAGAAAGAAGTTCTACATTAGACCAGGCTCAAATAGATGCTGAAATAGCTAATTTTAAAGCAACGCTTCCTAATAATAGAGCTCAAAAAATGTTTGATATGCTTATGTTAGGTACATTTAGAGATGGTACAACTGAAACTTCTATAAGTAAACTAGGCCTATCATCTAAAAGTGTTGATAAAGCTAGTGTTGTTGATTTTATTGGAGATTATGCTAATATAATGAACAAGGCATATGAAAGAGTTAAACCTGATAATAAATTTGCTGAAAATATTGAAAAAGGTGAAATGGTAGAAAAGGATTTACCTGAAAATACTATACTTGAAGACACTACTACAGGATATGAAGGATTACATGGTAAAGGCACTAAAAAAGAGATGCCAAAAGAAGTTAAACAACAACTTACTGAATTAGTGGAGCATTTAAAGTTTTATAATGGTAAAATAGGACAAAATTTAAATGAGGTTGTTAGAGGTATATTAGGTAAAGATTTTAATGCTTTATCTTATAAGGATTTTATAGATTTAAATAATTACTTTAAAGAGCTTCAAAGAGGTACTATATGGCAAAGATTATGGGGAGATAAAAAGCCTACTCTTAAAAAAAGATATACATACATGTTTCCTCTTACTATAGGTAGAGAATCTATGAAATATGACATAGAATTGTTAAAGAAGAGAGGTTTATTTGTCACAAAAGCAGGAGAAGTTTCAGCTGGTGACATGCAAATACCTAGTAATTTTTCAGAGAAATTGCAACATGCCGTTACTTTAAGTATGGATAAAGCTCAAGCTAAAGGTGAAGAGGAAGTTGGTGTTCTTAGAAAGCAATTAGAGTTTTTAGATTCTTTACCAGAAGGTGAATTATTTAGACGTATAGCTGTTAGAAAGATTGAAAGAGACGGTAATATAAGTAAACTTTTATCTTCTGATAAAAGACTAAGTAAACAATGGGCTAATAATTATCTAAAAGAATATAATAAAGAAGTAAAGGATAGTGATTATAATAACATCAAAAGAAATATGTACAGAATAACTTCTCCTGAGACGTTAAAACGTATTGAAGTTTCTGGTGAGCAATTAGTAGAGCAAATTGAAGGTATATACAAAGGTCATTTTAAAAAGATGCATAATATTATATCTGGTAATAAAAAGTTATTAGATTCTTATCATTTAAGGAATAAAAAAGGTGAAAAACTTTATTGGGATTATTATGATTTTGCTGACTTTGCTGGTAGAGAAAAACCTATGGAAGCTATATATGATTATAAAAGATTTGTAAAAGATATATATAAAGCTTATGAAAAAGGTGAAGATATAACAACTGAATTTGGTATAGACGGGTTAAGACAAATTGCACGTTCTATGATGATAAAGCTTCATGATGTTAAAAAACAAAGGTTTAAATCTAGAAAAAAACTTAGAGAAGAAATATATTTACCAGAATCTACTGGCGAAATAAAAGAAGGATACTGGCCTCACATGTTTTTTGATAAAGGTTTAGCTACTAAAGCATTAAGAGAAGCTGCTAAAACTATTTACGAATCTAATTTGCCTAATTCTGAAAAACAAAAAGAGCTTGAAAAAATTCAGTGGCGTACAAAAACTTTAACTGGAGATTGGATTACTGGTACTGAAAATTGGGAAGCTTATGATGCTACAATTGACCCTATGAGAGCTCAAACAAAAAATACTGATAATGTTACTTGGTTTAAAGCTAACCAAATGACAGGTTCAATGAGACAAAGAACAAGCCATATCCCAGGTTGGTCTATTGACGCTACTGTAGCTGAAACTTATTCTAGAAATATATTTAAAACTTATTATAAACAATTAGCACAAATATTATCAAGAGATATTCTTGTTGATTATGACCAAATGGCTTTTAAAAAGGGATGGGATAAAGTTGAATTTGACCATAAAACAGGTAGAAGTTTAAAAGATAGATGGGCTGACCATTATAAGCTTTATGTACAAGATGCTATGGGCCACCCTAGTATTATACCTGATTATATGATTAATGACCCAGGTATGAAGCTTAAAGGTACTCCTTATGCTTGGTGGGCTGATAATAAAGTTAGAGATAGAGTAAATAAAATTGCTAAAAAGATTGGGTTAAAAGAAGATATTCCAGGTATGGGCAAGTTTAGTGTTCAGGATATTGCAAGATGGTCTAATCTTGAAGCTAAATATGAACTAATGTCTTTATTAGCACACCCTAAATCTATGATAAATAACCTATTTGGTGGTTCTATGCATACCATTCAAAGTGCAGGTGCTACTGCATTAAAGAAAGCTAGAGATTATAATTTTTTAAGAACAATTAATCCAGAATGGACTAGTAATCAAGCTATTTTAGATTTTGTTATTAAACAGGGTATTTTTCCTGAAATGTTATCTAATGAATGGGGTATGCAAAAAGAGTTTCAAAGTGCAAAGTCTAAAAATTTCTTAACTGATTTAACTAAACGTATTACTAATGAAGGTAAAGTTGATAAAAATACTTTAAGAGAGCTTGCTGATAAACATAAAGTAGGTTCTCGTTTATTAGAAATTGCTGCTAAATCTATGTCGATACCTGAAATGGCCCTTAGAAGAGATGCTTTTATGGCTCATTATATTAAAGCTTGGGAAATGTTTGGTGGCGCTATAACTCAGCATGACCATCCATTTTTAATTGAAATGGCTAAGAAAGGTGTAAAAGCTACACAGTTCTTATACAGTGCTCCTAGTCGTCCAGCCTTTTCCAGAACAGCTCTTGGTAAAGTAATGACACGTTTCCAATTATGGTCTTGGAACTCTGCTAGATTTAGAAATGATGTTATAAGAGAAGCTCGTATAAGGGGTTATCGTCAAGGTACTCCAGAATATGAAAAGTTTAAAAGAACAGCACAAATAGATTTACTTGTATACTCTCTTGGTAGTGTATTTGCTATGAGTTTATTTGATAATGCTATACCAGCTCCTTTAAATCATTTTAAAGAAACTACTGAATGGTTATTTGGTGATGAAAATACTAGGAATAGAGCATTTTGGGGTACTTATCCTACTGCTATAGCCCCTCTTCAAATTATAACTCCTCCTATTACTAGAGGACCTATAAGTATGTTAAAAACTTTAACAGATGATAACTATAATAAATTCTTTGATTATCATTTATATACTTTATTTCCATTTGGTAGGGTTGCAAGAGATATATCACCTTGGGCTAAAGGTAATATTTTAGATAACCCTTATAGAACTATAGAAAAGTTTACTGGGATTCCTTACGGTGATATTCAAGGTGAAAGAGCTAAGCTTAAAAAAGAGATGAGTTATCATCCTACTTATAATAATGCTGAATCTTTAAAGGCTCAATTAGAAGATTAGTTTTTTTGAAATGCGTCTAATATCTTAGTCAATGCATCTACATCATTAAAACAGTCTACATGAATTAATATATAACCCATTTCTCCATATGAGCCATCATCATTAACAAATCCATACTGAAGTTTTAAGCATGGTTCTAAAACATCTATATCTTTACCGCATTTATCGCAAAAGTCCATAGTATAACTTACTACTATTCTTCTGTTTTTACTACTTCTTTTTCTTCTTTTGCTGGGAATTTTTTTTCAAGATATTTTAAAAAAGCATCTTTATCTTCTTTAAAGTTGATATAAGCATCTATTATATTTTCAGTACTTACTGATAATTGTTCTAAATATTGAAGTTTTTTTCCAATAAATGCTAAAGCTGTTTCTATATCTTTACGGGTTGGTTTACCCTTATTATTTTTTCTCGCCATCTTTTGACCTCTCATTGTATACAATAAAGCCTTTTTTTACAATATCTAAAGCTTTTTTGTCTATTGTTAAGTAATCTACAAATTTTCCGTTACCTTTATGAATCATTATTTTATTTACTTTTATGTAACATTCTCCATTTTCTTCTATTAAATCAGAATCTTCCATATAATAAAATAAACTATCACCTTGTGCCATTATTCTCTCCTTCTTGAGACAGAAAGCTTTCGAGCTCTTTTGTATAGCTCTCAGCTTTCTTCCTCAATTGTTTTTCGCCTTTTAGCTCACG
>TARA_R100001594_G_scaffold764_3_pt1 | contig 22205 bp, 30 predicted proteins | sample TARA_R100001594 | Tara Oceans TARA_R100001594 (sample SAMEA2622752) | marine metagenome | biome: marine biome (ENVO:00000447); feature: marine epipelagic mixed layer (ENVO:xxxxxxxxx); material: "saline water (ENVO:00002010), including plankton (ENVO:xxxxxxxx)" | depth 150 m | reverse complement strand
TGATAAAAGAAAAGGATGGCTTGTGGCATTTTAGGGTAGAGAAAAATGTCCTACCCGTTCCCTTTCATATTTTTTGGTTCAAAGGTCGATATGAAAAGAAGATGATCTAAATACAAAAAGCTTACATAATCTCTTTGGCGGGGCTGTTTAACTTCCCCGCCTTTTTATTTGGTGTATTAATATAAGGAGAAATGATTATGTAGGTTTTGATATGTTAAAAGTATTAATAATTACTAGTATATTTATATTTTCAAAAGAAATAAACGCTGATTATCCAAAATTATATAAACGACAATTGATAATTTATGCCAACCCTACAACGATAGAAGGAAAATTAGTAAAGCAACATTTACAAAGGGACTGGCTAAAATATGTATCGTTGAGAAGCAATGATAAAAAGCTTCTAGGTATGATAAATAAGTATGAAACCCGCCGTAAAATTATCCATAAATATTTTGATGTCAAGATAGTTGAAACAAGTGATAAGCTATATTTTAAAATCGGTAAGTACGGGGCAAAGATATATTTCCCCGAAGTCACCGAAGCAAGGCACCCAAACGAATATCCGGGTTATGTTGAATTCTTTTTCTGGGTGGTTGACACACACTATCACGATTATTTCAAAGATTACCACTACGCAATGTGTGACGAGATCAGGAGTGGCTGGTCAGCAAATAGAAGTAAACTTAGAAAAGAATTTATAAACAAAAAGGAGAAAGCAGGGTATGAATATATAGGATATGAATTTCACCCAGATACTTATTGGGAAGAGTCCTTTGTAAAAAAAGATAAGAATGGGGTGAATGAGTATTTCAATATGGAGCAATTAGGTTGGAAGGAGCCTGACCCACCAACATTTCCGAAACCACCTAATCTTAGAAAGTGTCCGGTTAACAAATTATGGAAATTGCCTTTTTAGTAGCACTGTTTTTTGAGTTAATGGACGAGCACAATATCGTTAGGAGAGATCACAATATTGAATTCTTTGATATTGATCTGGAGTTGCAAAGAGAAGCCGAGGATCATGCAAAGTGGATGGCACGAAATGAGTCTCTGGTACACTCCCCTATCAGGTATGGTGCAGAGAACATCGGCAGAGGGAATGTATCACCGAAGAAAATGGTGAACATCTGGATGAACAGTTCGGGCCACAGGCGTAACATCTTAGATAAAAGATATACGAAGATTGGTGCGGCAGTTTATAAAAGTAAGAGTGGTAGGTACTATTGGTGCGTAAGGTTTAAATAAAAAGGGCGACGGGATGAGAGATTGAACCCCCAATAAATTTGAGGATACCAACTTGAATCCCGCCGCCTATTTAAATTACTGATAGAGTGAGATCATGAACTCCTGCATTAGAACAGTGATTTTTGCACGTTTAATGTTTGTGTTGGTTTCACCGATTCTTGTGCCGGAATGACTGACTGAACTCCATCAGTGAGTATTGATTTAAAAAGCATAAACATTTCTTTAATGCACTTGCAGTACTGTGCGCGATATTTTCTGAATAGCTCGTCTTCTTCTTTGGTAAACGGTTCGACATATTCACGGTCATCATTGGTGTAACCACCACGACGCTTACTCTTGATATCCTTAGTCTTAACGCCAAGGTCTTGTGCCACCTGTGCGGCGACCCAGTTTTTAATACCGTGGTGGTATAAGTTGCTCCTTGCTACCCCACCCTTAAAGTGGAAGGCTGTCATCTTAAAGCTATATCTTTTGATAAATTTCCAACCAGCAAGTTCACCCGTTCTATCACGAAGACGTAACTCACCTTTGTCATTCATCAACTGAACCAGAACCGAATATATCTGATTCATTTTTAAATTCTTAATATTAACATCGCCCTTACTGATACCCTCTTTCTTATTTCCTCTTTTATAGACCTCAAAACCAAAAACGGATCTACAAGTGTCAGAAATATTATCGTAGATATATTGAAGATTTTCACTAATAACCCCGTAGTAAACATCTTCTTTTGAATACTTATCGCATCGGGGAATATTAAGATAAAGATTAGACCATTCCACCCAATCGTAACTTTCCTGTCGGAGCGGAGACAACTCAAAAGTTTTCGGCGGATTCATTAAAGAAATTTCGGGGAAATCTCTCAATAAAATATAAATACTTTTGGGGTCGTTGTCATCACCCTTTGGTAATCTTGAATAATTACAGGCTCGCGGCGTCAATTGTTGTGGGAAAAGCTTTAACGTGATGCCCTTATCACTAAGGTCACTGTAAAACTTTAAAAGAGTATCAGCTTCAAAAACTTGGGCTAGTGATTTCTCTTTTTTGGGGCATCCTAGATGTGCGTATTCAGACACAATAAGACTACCTTCCGGCAACTCATTGGGTAAGTCCAAAATCTGCTCATGGCTAATTGTTTTGACCTCATCAATTTCGCTGTTGTAAATAGTGGCTTGATTTCTTCCTAGGTCAATTACGTACATAGTTTCTCCTAAAAATTGTTGGGGATGATTTACTGAACTCCGATCTTGCCGGAATGAAGCTTTGAACCCCCACCTTGTTTTAAACAACCGGGATGACGCGATGAACTACCACCGAAAGGCGGAAATTAGTCCTTGAATCCCGGCACTAATAGATTGTACCCAGATAAGACACCAAGCTGACCGAAAAACTGACCGATTTAGACAGAATGCTCCGATTTCTTTATCGGGGCATTTTTTGTAGAGACATGTTATGACAATAGCCGACTAGAGCTATTGACTTTGGGTAAATCTAAAAAGAAAGGTATCACCCCATACTTTTCACACACATCGTTCTCGGCAAGATTATAAGTTTCGGGGTCTCGGTCTCCGCTATTAAAGAAGTGAATGGTATGTTCTTCCTTACACATGCTGGAGATGATCTCTCTTACGAAGATGATCGTCTTAGAGACGCTTGAGTCCCTGTCTAAGGAGACCACCGCCTCATCGACGTATCTTATGGCGGCGACGATTCTCTGCCGCTCAAGCTCATCCATGAACCGTTTCGAGCCTTTGATCTTGACCTGTGCATCGTTGTTGATGATAGCGAAGAGATAGTCACAGTGTCTTTGGGCTTCTTGAAAGTAATCTATGTGACCGCGATGGACGGGATTGAAGTAGCCGGAAACTATTCCATATCTCTTCATTCGTTTATGTCCTTTATTCCGCCATCTCTTTCAATACAGTAAGCTACAGCGCTTACAGTTCCTTCAGGTTTTTTATCATTAATTAAAACACGGGGTCCATTTGGTAAACCCATAATCATCTGATCATAAAATAAACCAACATCAGTTAATTGTTTTTGAGTCACCTGTCTTAAGCCCTCAACTCTGGCTGTGGTGATAACTATATAATATTCTTTTTTTCTCCACCACAAAAATTTCTCAATAGTGCCTTCTATCAATTCCGGTTCATCGGAAGTCATCTTATTTAAATTTTGATGATGTTTCAAAATAGTTCCATCTATATCAATAAAAATAGTTTTTCTATATGTAACACTCTCTCCAATATTATCCATTGATTATCTCCGAGCCTTTTAATGATAAATTAAAATCTAAAAAATTTGATCTATATTTTTTCTTAAAGTCGGGTTTATTGACTTTATCGTTTAATACCCCAAACATAAATCCCGAACCACCACTACCTAATAGCTTTCCTCCAATGACCCCGTTCTGTTTTAATTCATTATACCTACTATCTATTTCATCACTAGATACTAAATCTGAAACACGTTTCTTTTCTTCCCAAGACCGATCCAAAAGCAATGCAATAGAATCTATGTCTTGGTCTAAAAAGCTTTTATAGCCCTTGTGTGCTATCTTTTGTATATTCTCTTTGTATTTATTATTACAGTCATTTGACTTTGCAATCTTATATGATTTTCTGGTTTTACCCATGTAAATGAGAACGCACCTAGAGAAAAAATCTTCTATAAATTCTGAACTAACGGGTAACGGTTTAACCTCAAAGTCACCTGCCGTATCAATGTTTACAGAATTCAGACCACCATATGCGGCCCATATTTGATCTTGTATACCCCCGCACTCGTTTAACAATTTTCTCTCTATATAAATTGCTTCTTGTGCTAACTGTTTTTTAGTAGGGGTCTTATTTTTAATTGAGCAGAATGCATTTAAAAGACCAACGATAAACGATGATGAAGAACCAGTGCCTGTCTGTGACGGTATATCAGAAATATGTGATATCTCTACACCGTATTTTATACCCAAAAAGTCCAGCACACCTCTCACTCCATTATGTTCAATTATTGAGTTGTCATTGACAACCTCGACTTTTGAATAGGAAACTCGCGTCTTATATCCTAATATCTTAGGTGTCTTTCTGACCATAGTATAGCAATATTTATCAATAGTGAATCCAACTAGTAAAGATCCGTATTTACTGTAGTACGATTCATAGTCTGTGGAGCCACCAAATAGTGAAACTCTAAACGGTGTCTTTGAAATAATCATCTAGTCTTTTTTCTAGATATTTAGATGAGTCTTTTAAATTATCATTCCATTCTTCTCTGGAGTTTTTACCAACATAATCTGTTACATACTTATAACACAAGAATTCAACATTATTATCTCTACAGGCTCTAGCAATAGCATAAGCCTCCATATCAACTACGTCGTATTTTATATCTCTTAAAAGAAGAAACGAGTCTCCGGTTCCGCATTTTGCTTTTTTGGGATCTACTATAATTCTTCTGTCTATTTTATCAAACGTATTGTCTCTCTCATAAAACTCGCCACAGTCAACAATATTATTTAATGTATAGTTACAAGCACCAACCGTTCCAACATTGATGATTGTTTTAGGTTTGTATTTGTTTATTAATTTGTATGCAGAACTCATGGCATTAAGTTTACCAATGCCAGAGTAGTATGTCATGCCCGAATATTTTTCTGAATAAAACTCTTTATTGAGAGCACAAATAATCAGTAGTTCTTGCACTTTTCTTTATCGCTTTCAGATAGTAGATCATAAAATTTAAGCATCTGGTTTATTCCATACTGTAAACTTCTATATGGAAAATATCCTTTATCGTATAATTTCTTACTACTTACCAAATAATCTCTTTTATCTGGATCACTTCTTGTAGCGTCTACTGAATTTGTAGCACCTGTAATTTCACAAACCTTATCGACTAAATTTTGTTTTGTAGTATTTAGTTTATCATTACCAAGATTGTAAACATCACCACAAATTTTTCCTGGCTTTGTAATTGAAAAAATAAAGGCATCTACAATGTCATCAACATGAATATAATTCCTCCTGAAGTGACCATCAAATACCGTGAGATGTCCTTCAGTTTTTGCTACATAAGTAAGGTTATTAACAAGTAGATCCATTCTTGGTCTATATGACCAACCGAAAACTGTAGCCAGCCTAAAGCAGATAGACCTATCATACGCCATCAGTAGGTCTTCAGAATCTTGTTTAGTTTTAGCGTATAAAGATAGAGGGTTTGATGGCGTTTCTTCTGTGCAAATATCTTCACCAGTGGAACCGTACCCGGAATTTGTATTTGGGTAAATTACATACTGCCCATCTAGGTATTTCTGTAATTCCTCAAACCAACCATAGTTAAGATCAGTGGCGAGTTTTTTATGTTTATCACAAAGTGGGGCACCGACAAGTGCTGCTAAAGGTATGATTATATCCGCAGATTTAACATGATCAATTAGATTGTCTGACCAATTTAGGATGTCTTCCCTGTAAAATGATATATTATTATCGCAGAATACTTTACTGACTAGAGTGCCTTGATCGTACCACAGATTATCAAATGCTGCTACATTCTGCCCCATGCCCGCAAGCTTATTGCATAATTTGCTACCTATATATCCAGCAGCACCAGTGACGACTATTCTCATGACAATCCTTCTTTTATAGCTTTGCAGATTCTATCTAGATTTTCTTCTGTTAGATACTGATGGCAACCAATATGGATGCCGTTTTCACCCACCCATTCTGAATTTGGGAAGTCACCTAGATTATATCCCATATCTGCGAATGCACTGTGCTGAGTTGGTATACAACCAAAATTTCTCTTATGATGAATATCATATTTATCAAAAATTTCTTTAACTTTATCTATCTTACCTTCTTCTTTACAAGTAATACTAAAACCGTGTGGACAGTTTATATTATCATGGTCCTCTTCTGAGAACCATGCAACATCTTCAAAACCTTCTGCTGCCTGTCTCATCCTCTTCATAAAACCATGTCGGGTCCAGAAAGTATCCCAAAAAACATCAACAGCCTCAAGACCAATTGATGCCTCAAGATCGTTCATTTTGGAATTAAGTCCGGTCCTTTGATGGTCAAAATAAATTGAATTAAAGGGTCTACCATGACTTCTTGTGGATGAAAGAACATCAGCAATATGATCATCATTTGTTGATACCATCCCCCCTTCACCACAACATACTAAGTGTGCAATGTAGTAACTGTATATAGACATGTCGCCCCAGTTACCAACATATTCTTTATTAAAACCATCACTACATGAAGCACCATGAGCTTCACAAGCATCCTCGATCACAGTTAGATTATACTTTCTGCCCAAGCTACAGATAGAATTCATCTCAGCCATTCTACCCATAGTATGTACAGGCATAATGGCGACAGTGTTTTCGTTTATCGCTTCTTCTATCTTTGATTCATCAATATTTAAAGTTTCTTTTCTTACATCAACAAACTTTGGAACAAGGCCAGCAGCGCGAACACCATTTGAAGTTGCGATAAATGAAAGTGCTGGGACTATCACCTCACTAACGCCACGTTTAGCGTTTTTGATATCATATAAAGCGAGGCAGGCATTAGTAACACCGTCAGTGCCAGAACTCATGGCCACACTTCTTTTGTAGCCAAATAGATTACTCCATTTTTCCTCAAGTTCTTTTACTTTTGGTCCACCACTAGCCCAATTAGTGTCACAAACATGATTTAAATTATCACGAGCCTGTTGACCTATCCTAAGTTCACCGAATTCTATTCTATTCATTATAATGTCCTTTCGGTTCTATGTATTCTGTCTTTGACGACGCTAATTACTGATAGCATTTTTTATAAACTCTTTAATTTTATCTTTTGATGGTGGTAAATTATCTAAGTGTTTTGCAAACCCGGAGGATCTTTCTTCTAGTCCCATAGTCCACACTTTTGCTCCAGATTCAAGCATTAATTTTTGAGCAAGAGTTGATGCTATACCATCTGGAAAGTCATCATCGAGAACAAGTCCACGACCAGCAATATTAAGTGCTCTCGCCCAATTCTTATGTACATCAAATGGCTTTAAAACTTTTTGATGATAAACAGCAACCTTAATACCTTCTTTGAATAATTCCCTAGAAGCTTCCATTGCTGCAAATCGGCAAATAGAAATCGGAAACAATACAAAGTCAGGCTCATAAAAGTCTACATCGTCAAGTTCCTCTGTGTTATTATATGCCCCTCGATGTTCAGAAACATAAAAAACATCGTCATCTTTCATGAAATCCTGATAACATTGCTCGTATTCTCCGGGAGTCATTGGTGAGTAGATTTTAACACCAGGCATTCTATGATAAAGAGAATGGTGGGAGCTACCAGCTACTGGACCAATTGCCCCTTCCATAGCGATGCTCCTCACAAAAATTGGACATGGAATATTCCACATATCCTTACTTTTACAGGCATAGTTTAAAATACTAACACAATTGTACCAATTGAAACCTTGATATCTAATTACATATATCGGTCTTCTACCAGTTAGACCAGCACCTGTAACAATAGCCCCACCAGCAACGTCAGCCATAGAAAGTTCAACCATGCCATCTTCTTCATACATCTCTGGGAGAGTGCCGCCCACCCAACCAACAGCAGTCAAACACTGACCGAAGGCCAACCCACCACCGTTTAGGTGTTTAGCTACAGTGTCTTTTATTGTATCTCTAAGCGTGACCGCCATAATTTTTCAAACCTTTGTAAGTCTTGTGATATATCTTCATCTTTTAATAGATCTTGTGTTTCACCGTCTGTTCCAGCACCAGCGTGCCAAAACATTCTAACTGTATTTACATTCAATAATCTAGGTCCAGAGAAACTCCAATCACATAAAGAGTCTAGTATCTCTGTTGGATTGTCAGTTATATTATGTGATTCTACCCCCATAGATTGTGTAACATTATGAATTTCCCAAGACCTTCTGACCTTTTTTTCTGTCAAAATGGACAGGTTATTATCTTCAACTACAAATAATATAGGTAAATTCTTGGTAGCTGCCCATCCATAAGCACTTAGTGCATAATCTTCTTCACCTGCGGCATCTCCAACGAATACTATAGTTGGTTTCTTGCTTGCAAAACAAGCACCTACTCCGATTGGAACATTACTACCCATCAAACCGTCATGTCCAAACATATTTATTTCTGGACAATGAATAGATGCAGAACCGCCCATGCCACCTGCACAACCGGATTCTAAACCAAGAAGCTCATCAATAAGTTTGGTTGAGTCTCCACCGAAAGATAAATATATTGAATGCGCCCTGTGCTGTGCAAATATTAATGGTTGTACATTAATTGATTCGCAGTATGTGCTTATAGCACATGATATCATCTCTTGTCCAGCGGAGAGATAAACCGGAATTTTAATATTACCTTGTTTAATTTGATCAAAAGTCGAAATCTCAAAAGCTCTGCACATCTTAGCCTTTTTAAGCACACTATCTAACATACAGCTATGCCTTTTATTGTTTTAACTAAATCAAATTTGTCTAATAGTTTATGCATATTGCCATAGTTTAATATATCGCCAGGTCCAGCAACCTCGTAATCCATATGAGTGATTGACCCCTCGGTAATCATAAAATTTTTAAATTGCAAATCTGATGTCAAATCTGTGTAAAATATATTACATGGCCCTATATTATCATTTTCAAGATCTATTTGTTTTACATAATCACCAGAATCACCCATGTACACAGAACCAGCCCTACCATAACTATCTTCCAACCTAACGATATCTTCTTTATTTACAGGGGTTTCTATTTCTAATAGCTGTAAAACTCCAGATGTCATACAGGTGGTTTGATGAAAAACGCCCTGCCTGATCATTATTTTTTCACTGTAAAATAATTTATTATTAGATCCTAAGAATGAAACTTTGGCGGCACCATCTAAAACTAATAGTCCAGTTTTTTTATTGGGATGACTGTGTAATGATGTTTGCTGGTACGGATTTATAAACAAATGCCATATGGCAACATCATCGTTCTGATAAAGAATATACTCACAACCCCAAGGCTTTTTGACTGTATTAGTCATTAAACTGTTCCATAGACTTCCTCATCCATTCTCCCATATCATCATAGTGAGCGCATGAAATTAAGTTACCATCAATAACAACACCTCTATCATATTCAGCACCAGCATTTCTGATATCTGGTTCTATAGAATAGTAACCCGAACATTTTCTACCACGTAAGACATCTGCTGTAATTAAAAGTTGCCCACCATTACATATGCACATAGTCGGTTTATCAGCATCAAACCAAGCTTTTACAAACTCTACAGCGTTTGGCTCTAATCTCAATTTCTCAAGTGCTTTAACACCACCAGGAATGCAAAGTAAATCATATGATAAGACTAGATCAAGAGATAGTTCATTTGTCGTGTAATCTGAAAGTATATGAGCGCCTAGAATGCCCCAAATCCTTTCTTTGGTAGCGTTAGCACAAACTTCCACCTCGTAACCATGCTCTTGAAGTGCATAGTACGGATAGATAACTTCATGATCTTGAAATTTTTCCCAAGTTAAAATTAAAGCCTTTTTCATTGTTGACCTCTCTAAATATAGTTTTTATACCCAAGTGATAGTCTTTCAGCCAATCTAGAAACCGTCTCAGCGTCCTTATCTCTATATTGTGTCACACTTGCAGGTTGTCTAGGAATTATACGTACCGGTATATCTTCGATAACAGGTTCTCCTTGAAGCCAAGACCAAATACTTAAATAAATATCCCCGCCACCTTGAAACAATGTTGGGTGAAACAGATAACCTTGCATATGCTCATTTAGACTAGTTTTGTTTGCAGCAAGAAATCTAGACATAGGAACATTTGTGGAATACCTACGCCCATGACATTCTCTTGCAATGTCTTGAATTTTTTTAACCGTTCCTTCAATCCACGACACCTGATGAGTAATCCTTTTAAAAGGGAAAGGGCTTGTCATTTGACCTCCAGCATCAAATCCAGCAATCTTGATGCTTTTAGTCAGACCGTCCAAGAATGGACATACTTCAAAGAAGTTATCACTGAAAGACATATCATCTGTTAGATAGGCAATGTTTCTGCCTTTAGACATCCAAGTTAAATAATTATACCCAAACAAATTACCCTGTCTATATTTTTCTTCGTAAAATCCGTCTATCCTGTCATCTATGTTCAGTTCTGACGGTCCAAATACTAATATTTCATATTCTACCCCTCTAGGATTTGGAAACAATTCAATCATATCCAGAGTAGGTTTTAAGAAATTATGATAGTCTCTATTTGTTACTATGGCTATGGTTAAGTCCATATTGTCATTTCTTGGAATTGCTATGTTTATTAATTAATTCTTTTAGTTTACATGTATCTATATCTAGATGTGTATTATGAAATTTTTTATACTTTTTAGCAGATTCAACAACATTGTCTACATCATAAAAATAATCGTATTTTGGTTGTTGTATTAGACCTGCTATTTCTGGTTCACCCATAATAATACATACTGGTTTAAGTAGAATGCCTAATGCTGCCCCATGTGGTATATTATATATTCCGGTCATGGGATAAGAAAGAGCATGAAGTATTGTTGTTGGAACTTTTTCTATAACAGACCCAGCAGTATGACCTGACTTCATAACGCTTATTCTATCGGCATTTGGTTTTAACAATGTTTTCAGCGTCTTCTGAGCTAGATCTCTAACTACATCAGTACAATCTTTGGACCACATAGAATCTAAGCAGTGACTTATTGCATCATATTTGGTCCTTTGATATATATCTTCTGGCAGAGAGTTTATAAAAGTTTCTTCCCATATTACTCTATCTGGAGAAGACCTGTGAGAATTACATTTTTCTTGACCCATCCAATATACTGAATGTGAAGTGGCAGATGCCCCAGAGGCAGTAGTAGGCCAGCAATGAACTATATTACCAAGTATCTTAGCCGCATCTATTACAGCACCTCCACCTATGGCTGCAACAAGATCGTACTTTCCCAAATCACATATTGTTTCCTCAGTGGGCGGGGATTTAATACATACAATATCTTCAAAGCACTGACCATACTTAGAAATGAATAGCTCCCTAGTGGATCTAGAACATATTAGGGCATTGTAGTTCATATTGAGAATTCCTTAAGGTAAGAATGAAGCTTAGTTGATGATACTCCCTCTGTGTAAGGTATTTCGATAAGTTTTCCGCCCCAAGACTTTAGTGTGTCCAAAACTTGATCACGAGTTTTCTTTTGAACTCCAGTCTTCCAGTCGTCCCCATGAACAACAATCTCAGGCTTAATTTTCTTTAGATTCTCTGTGTAATCCAGTGTATATTGTGGTATTACAGATGATACCCACTTAATACTACTAACAACAATCTTTCTCTGATCATATGTTAACGCAGGCAATCTCTTATAGCTCGCTATTGCCTCATCAGTCAACAAACCAACAACCACATCTCCGTATTCTGATGCTGACTTAATAAGGTTAATATGACCGTCGTGTATCAAATCGGCACTCATACCAACATATACAATACTCATTTTTTAAACCTCTTAATTTTTACATTGACGGAAATCTTTTGGGGTTTTCCAATCATCCCCATAATATCTCGTGAAAAATGCTGTCGGGTCTGCAATAGAGATCATTTTAGAACCTCTAAACTCTATTTCCGAAAGAGGGTGCAGTTCATTTCTTAACAAGTAATATGGCTTTCTTGAGCCTTGAGAAATAGAATCTGCACCATGATCGTCATACCTATATAGGTCTATTAGAACGCCATCTTTACCAACAGTAAATAAATCATTAAACTGATTTCTTATGACTAAAAATCCACTTTTATTATGGATATTTTCTAATGCGGACACCAGTTGGGTTTGTTCATTTAAAAAATACCCAAAATCTATGTCTCCATCATGGGGGATAAGATCATCATTCCTAAAGATTCCAAGAAGTGTGCCAAACATTGGAAACAGCGTCAAATACTCACTCATATAATCATAAAATTCCAACATTACAGAAATAGCTTTATTTCTATGGTCTTCTTGAGAATAATCTAAAACAAATTTACCATTAGAGTCAATAATTTTATTTTGTATCATATATGTTGTATAAGTATAATCCGCTATACGCCTTCCTACCTCAAGTCCTAGATGATGACAGATACTCATTTTTAATCTCCTAAAATTTTTCTTTTTAATTTAATTGATGTCATATTCTTTATGTTGAAATAAGCTTCTTTACCATATTTACGATTCATTATATCCAAAACTCTAGGGCTGGTAAAGTAAGAATGGAAGAAATAATCTCTGAATTCTAGAACTTGCTCAGAGGACAAAAACTCGGTACTATCTGGAATGTGATCGTAACTAAGAAAACCGAACTCTGAATACTTTTCTGGAAGATATCTACCTTCTTTTTTAGCATTTAAATACAATGGACTACCTGGAAGTGCAGTAGAACAATAGATATTCATGTTGGCTAAATCTAATTCAAAAGCAAGATTCATAGTCTGCTGCATTGTTTCATAATTGTCAGTTGGTAATCCAACGATAAAATTGCCACCGACACCTATATCATGATTTACTATCTCGTCAACAACTTGTCTAATATTAATTTCCTTAAATCTACCTTTATCTATTTCCTGACGTACAACTTGATTTGCGGATTCTATACCAAGTGCTAGATGTCTAACGCCAGCTTTTCTTAGTGTTTCAAGATATTTTGATTTGGCAGTATCCACTCTACTATAGGCCCATATATTAAAATCCAAACCACGTTCAATAATCAATTCACATAAAGTAAGAAAATGCTTGGGTCTGTACACAAACATCTCATCGGCAATTTTAAGATTCTTAACACCTTTATCTGCTAGATACTCAAGTTGTTTTATTGTGAATTCAGGAGACCAATACCGGAAAACATTAAAAGAATCAGATGCTAAATTGAAATCGTTTGATGTTCTGTTAATAGAATTGATCATGCAGAAAGAACATTTTGCGAAACAACCTAGACTTGTATAAATACTAGCAAACGGAGACGTATCACCTTTAAAATTAGTATGCCAAGTGCTAGTTCTATAATTATCAAGAGACGGCATAAGATCATAAGCTACGCCGGGAAGGTCTTGCTCTAATAAGTCTTGAGGAACAATTCTTTCTGGTGGATTGAGCTTGATTTCTCCATTATCTCTATAGGCTATTCCGTTAACCCCGCTGATGTCTTTCAGGTCTGTTTTTAAAAGATTCTTAAGAGCATAGACACCTTCATTAGTAAATGCAATATCTATTTCTGGATGCTTCTCAAGAGTCTCTAGAGGTAAAGAATTGACATGCGGTCCTACAAAAGCAATCTTTCTGTGGGCAATAATGTTTGAGGCGTAAGTTGCACCTTCCATAGCGGCGGTAGATGCGTTGGGATTTTGTCCTGTCACAACAAACAATACAAGATCAGGATCGATTTGATCTACATCGTCAACAAATTTAGACTCAGAAGATCTTTCTATCTCCATATCGTATATCAGAACATTATGATCTTTTCTGACAGAATTTGCTAAGAGTCCAGCCCATATATTGGGTTCTCTAGCCGCAAAATCAGTTTTAAGATCTTGATACAACCCCGCTGAACTTGGACATACAATCAATAAATTCATAAGAATACACCTTCTTCTTTTTGTATCAAAAAGTTTTTTGCAACACCATCTCTATGAGACAAAATTACATAGTTAGTATCACACCAGCCAGCACCTATAGTAACATCATCATATTTCACCGTCCATTGATCTTCTGGAGAAGTATAATACTCACTCCATTTATAACTCATGATACATTGGTCTGATAGACATTGATGAGCATTTAGTTGTCCGGGTTTAACAAGAATAGAATCAACCTCTTTGTTGTTAGCATCCAGTAAATATCTACTGGTTTCTTCTGTTTGTACATCAAAAGTTACAAACTGCATTATTCCGTATATACAAGTGACAAGCTTGTAGGTCTTATTATCTCCGTGAAATCCACGAATGGTCCCATATCTAGACTGAGATATTTTGTCTTGAACGAAGTGGATATCGTAATCTTCTTCTCTAAAGGTAGTATAAAGAGAACCCCTATTGTCTATATGCTTGGTTTCTGTTATTATGACTGACATTCAGCAATTCCAAATTTTCCGGCATAGCTTGTTTTTGTTATATCTCCGCCATTATAAGGTTCTAATTTATCTTCCGAAGTGAGAAATAATTCTTCTCCAACCTTAATCCAGTGCTCAGAAGGCAAATAATCTTCTTGATCTCTTTTTTTGTTCGAGTAGATGTCTGATGGTAAAGACTGTATTGGAACCACTGGAAAGCTCAAAATCCCTCTAATACGACTATTGTTAGAATGGTTGGTTTTATGTAAAGTGAATGAGTCAATAAGATATGCATGGTTTGTAACCATACGAAAATTTATCGGTTTCAAATTTTCTGTAATTCGACATCCTTCATTAAAATTATTTAAAGACTTTACATAGTTAGGGTAGAATTCTTCTGGAGTTTTGGCTATGGAAACACCATTGTTCTCAAAATCTCCAAAAATAGGTATATGAATGATTATATTTCGAGAAGATTCACCAGCCCAGATGTCCGAGTGCCATTTGACTGACGAATATGGACGATTTAGTTTGTATTCATATGTACCGCCCCATCTCAGCCTAATGTTAACAGGGAAATGAATTTTAGAACAACTCTTATGTAACCCCATGTTTTGAACAATTCTAGATGCCGCCCTCAAGATTTTATTGTATGTGCATAGAACTTCTTTTTTTGGCATCACCAGTCCATTAGGTGTGATATTTGGTAGCGTCTTAATCAGAGGCTGGTTATCCATGAAGAAACTCTCAATATGAGAGCAGTCATCCAAGGCTTCTCCATGATATTCAAATATACAGTCCTTTACAAATTCTTTAGTTGCTTGTTGCAGGCGATGAAAATCCTTACGATCTAATTCATATGCCCATACCGCATCTTCTACACTAGAACCACCATTTACCAAGTTTTTTACTCTATCAAATCTATTTTTAAATATTTTTTGCATATATTATGCCTTATTTATATTCCATAACTATAATATTAAAACCTTCATTGTAAGTATTACCAAATGGAATTCTTTGATAAAACTTCAACTCATTTAGTTTACAAACACTATTAAAAAACCCATTTAGGTAGCCTCTCTTGAGATGATACTGAATAGCTAGTTTATCTATTGCATTTGTGTCATCATAGAACTCTATAATAGGTTCAACGTGAATTGATCTTTTAGGTCTAACCTTTAGCATCAAGTTCAAAAAATTACCCCATTTAGAGCCAATTTGTTCTAATGAACCTACTGTAAGAAAACAAATATCTTGGTAGTTGAATACCTCTGGATGTATAGAATCTTGATCAGAAGTCATGTCAAAATTCCATGAGGTAATATTGCTCTTGCTAAGAATTTCTTGAGAAGATCCAGCCCAATCAGACCCAAATACTGATATTTCTGGATTTCTTTCTCGAATCTTTTTTAAATTATGTCCCGTCCCGCATCCGAATTCTACAACACAATCAATATCTGTCAAATACTTATTCTGTATTTTTTCCAATAGCATATCATGCAATACAGATTCTATATTTTTATGGTAGTTATATTTTACAAACTTTTGTCTATACCTGTAAACCCCATAATCCCCCAAAGAAAATCTAGGTTTATAATAAGTAGGTGACTCACAATTTCCCATATCGTCCCAAGCGCAATTCCACTGCTCTTGCGTAGGTGTTCCATTGACATGAGAAATATGAGTACCTACATGCTCTAACACCTTTTCGTTTTCCTCATCTGACAAGGGCAGGAAATCGAACTGATCTATATCAATCAATAAATCTGTACTTAATTGTGTCATAGTTTAATTCTTCTTGTGTTAAAAAGACTGCCGATTTTAAAAACTTTTTTAGATCCTCATTAACACAATGGTAGTTATCATCAAACTGAGCTTTGTCATGTTTTAGTATATCCCGACATTCTTCATAACCAAAACCTGAACGTATAGCCTCTGGTATTAACAACCTTTTTAGTATTGATTCAATTTTATATGGATGATCAAAAGTTGGTCTTTTGTGTATTTGCTGCCATTCTGCTGGGCTAAATCCACTGCTTTGACCGTCAAGGCTAATTTGGTGGGGCAAAATAAAATCCTTCATCAATAACCATTGTTTTTTTAATCCTGCGTTAAGAAAGCTAAATGTAGATTCTGTACAGTGACTAGCGAAAATATCTGGATACACCTTTCCATAATACTTTCTCAACTCTTCACTAATAAGATTTGTATGTGTACCCATCCCCTTACCTATGGGAATAAGATAGTCTCCATGTTTAAAGAGAATGGATCTTGCATATTCGTCATCACCCCTGTATCTTCCAACACCTAGTCCTGAAAAGTATTCAGTATCATTTTCAGGTTGAGGGGTAACCATTCCATAACGACCAGTTTCCATTCTAGCATTTAATTCATTTAGTAGATTTGGTACAAAAGTTGTTCCAGAATCAACATACATATAAGAGCTATATTCTCCATATCTTTCTATTGACTTCATTACAGAATGATTAAATGTAACATTAACCGGATGTATTTCATCAATGAAGTTAAACTTCACTTGACCGGAAAACTTACTTAGCAACTTATCTCTTGTTTCTTCGGAATTCAAGCAACTTGAAACAACTACATCAAAACTACAAAAGTCTTGCTCTAATATTGACTCAATAGACTTTGCATAATAATCAGAGTTTTCTTTGCCTGAAATTCCACACGTATTATATACTACAAGTATTTTTTTAGCTATCAATCTATCCACTCACATTCTATTTCAGAATAATCTAAAATATCTTTACCAACATACAGATTGTCTCTAATAAAATATTTTAGATCATCATTAATACAAAAATGATTTTCGTCAAATTGTGATGGGTCATGATTAACAATATCGGCACATTCTTCAAAACCTAATCCGCAAGCTAAGGCATCTGGGTTGGTAAATATTTTTTCCATGTAGGAAGGACCATGTATGGCCTCCCATTCTTTTAATGGATGGTTATAATGTGGTAATGGATTTCCTTCTAGGTCAACTCTATTCTCAGGTCTATGGTCCCAACTAGGCCCATCCATGCTCACTCCGTGGGATAATGATTGGTCCTTCAAGATTACCCAATTTGTTTTTAATGCCGCTGCCACAAAAGTAAATACTGACTCAGTACAATGGCTTGCAAAAATGTCTGGTATCATTCTACCATAAAAATCCACCAGAGTGTCTCTGTACATTAGGATATGTGATGCACATGCCCTACCAACAGGAACAATGTAGTCAGTTCCGTCTTTAAACATCTCCACTCTTGCTCTCTCAGCATCAATCTGATGACGACCACCACCAAGCTTCAGCCCATATGCATAACAAGTATCTCTATCAATTTGTGGTGCGACAATTCCATAATTAGGATTGTCTTTCATTTTATCAAAAGTTTCCTGAAGTACAGTGTTAGTATCCATCATCGAATCGCAAGTTTGGTATGTATAGGCCGAAAAATCGCCCCAATGTTTTCTAGCCTCCAAACATGCAAGATTGCAGGTGACATTAACCGGATATTTCCCGTTGATAACAAGAATTGGAAATTCCGGGAAAATCTCTCTCAGAACATCTAAGGTTCTTTGCCTCGGCTTATATGCAGAAATTACAACTCTTAATTCACCGCTAAATTCTTGCTCTCGAATGTTTTGAAGATACGCAATATATCTATCAGTATTGTCGTGCTTGAATCCAGAAATGTTGTAGATCAATAGGAGCTTATCTCCGTGATTCATAATAAATTCCTTGTATTGTTGAATAGTCTAAGTCTTTTTTATTTAAGTATACATTGTCTTTTAGATAATGCTTCAGTTCGTCATTCTTGCAAAACCCATTCTCATCATATTGAGAGGGGTCGTGATTAACAATGTTTTCACATTCTTCATAACCTAATCCTAAAGATATAGCCTTTTCATTTTTGAACACATGGATAAGACTTTCTCCAAAATGAGGAATAGGATAATCCCAAGGTGGAGCCGTTCTTTCTTCTGGTCTAAATCCCGCACTTGGCACATCAGTTCCGGCATGATGCTCAATACAATAATCTTTACAGATACACCATTTTAACTTCAAGGCGGCATTAATAAAAGTAAATATTGATTCTGTACAATATGCGGCAAAAATATCTGGGAGCAACTTACCGTAGAATTCCAAAATCTTTGGGTTGTAAAAATTAACATGTGGAGCACAAGCCCTTCCGATTGGAACTATATAATCTTTACCGTCTTTAAACATTTCATATCTAGCTCTTTCATCGTCAATTCCATGTCTACCTCCACCGAGTTTCAAACCATAAGCATAAACTCCATCAATATCTGTCTGAGGCGTAACCATTCCGTAACTAGAATTTTCCTTAAGAATATCAAACATACCTTGGATCATGTTCTGATCGTTAAGCATAGAATCACAACTCATATAAACATAAGAGTCAAACTTGCCGTATCTTTTGACTGCTTCTAATACTGAGTGATTAAATGTAACATTTACTGGCAATATTTCATTTATTTTATTGTAGTCGCAATTTGGATAAATCTGACTCAAGGTATTTCTGGTAACTTCGTTATTCATACACGACGAAATTACTATTTTTAATTCACCATTAAAATTCTGATTATTTAGTTTTTGTAGATATTTAATATACCTGTGCGTGTTATCCTTTTTTATACCGCATATGTTATATACAATCAAAATCCTATCCATTGATAGACCTCTTTATTTTTTCGATATCGCTACTGTAATCAAAAGTAAATGGGTCTAACTTTTGAACTTTAGCTTGTCGTTCCCTATACTCTGCCGCCGTCTTGTCAGGATTCATGACTTTTTTGAGTGTGTTGTGAGTAACATGATCAAAACAAATATCTCTCATATCAACTATTCTACCAACAGAACTATAAACCACCCATGTTGCTACATCAGCACCTAAAGAAATAAAGTGAGGATGTATCAAATACCCCATTGCATCTCTACCTTCTCTTGTGAGTATCGGCGCGTCACAATACCAACCTTTATCAAACTGCTTATCCACACTTGTTGAATTTACTGCCCCAAGAAGGATTTTATCCTCGCAGTCCTTAAATGCGTTCTCAAATCTATCAATTGCTATTTTATCCCATTCTTTGGTCATTATATGGCAATCGTCACCTAGTGCCCAGATATATCTACCTTTAGACATAAAAGCCATTTTGTTTACATTGATATGCAAATTCAATTCTCGTTCATTAATTAGACACTGTAAGAACTTGTATTTTGATTTTAGTTCTGGCATGGCAGATATTGATTCAATATCGTCAGTATCAAAATTTACAATAACTTCCAGTGTATCTAAATTTGAACATGTATCCTCGATGCATTCCAGCATCTGGGTGAGCATCGCAACTCGTCCTCTAGAGTTGAATATTAAACTAAAGTCTATATTATCCATTCATCTTATCTCTCTGAAAATTTATCAAGTTATTTATTGAACTAGCCTTTATTCCACTAATAACAGACTGTGGTATATGGACACTAGTTTCTATATCTGGAATTGCTAATATTTTTCCATAATTATTTAATGAGTGACAAAGCCCCCAATGTTCGCATGTACCTTTATTGACCGCCCAGTTACATTGATTAAGGTATTGACTTTTGACTATACAAAATCCACCAAATGCTGTATAAACCTGAACTGGAACACCATTTTCCCAGCGATCTCTATCTTCTTGATCATAGAAGGGATTATGACTCCAAGTCATACAAAAATTTCCTAATCTATCAATTAATGCCCAACTATCATAATAACTGTCTTTACCGCAGTTGCACATTTTACATTTTATATTTTGCTTGATGTTTGGCGTCAACATTGCCACATCTTGAGAAAAGTAAGTGAGATACTTATTTATTATGTCCTCTTGAAATATAACATCTGAGTCAAATATAACAGTGAAGTCCGAGCTTAAAGGTTTGACCGAATTAAGTAATTTATTTCTATAGTAAGCCATTAGTTGCACCCTTTGTTCTGAAGTTACACTACCGAACTTAGGTGCATTTAATTTTTCCGAAAAAACATTTCCAACTTTACTAGTCATCCATGTTTTAAGAATATCTAAGGTTCTATCAGTAGAATCGTTTTCATAAAAAAAATATTCAAAGCTGGCGTTTGTAAAATTTTCTAATTTTTCCAGCCTTTCTAAGCATGAATGTATAGTTTCTTCTGAATTCCTAAACAACGACATAACTGATATTTTCATTCACAGATCCTATAGCTATCACTATCCCTATGAAAAGTACTAGCTTCCAAAAGAGTACATCCACCTTTTGTTGAAAATCTATGTACAACTCCAGGTTTTATGTGAAAGCTCTCACCTTCCTGTAATTCCAAATTGAATTCTTCGCCTTTTTGTGTTAAAAACGTAATTAGGCAATCCCCCTTCATATTATAAAGGTGTTCTTCTTTTATCATATGAAAGTGCAGGCTTAACTGATTATCGGGATCTATTTCCAAGATCTTCCCGCAATAATCCTTTTCTTCATTATTAGCGAACCATATCTCTCTACCCCACCGTTTATCTACGATCTTAGCCATCGCTTTCATTGTGAAGTCCTAATAAAGGTAAAAGGGGGGAACATTTCTATTGTATCCGAACTTCCCCATAGATTATTAACTTTTCCCCTTTATAAGGAGATTTTTTGGGAGATGTTCTTTTACCGAAGATCTTACCTACCCCAAAGAACACTTGAACTATGTTTCTTGAGAATATTCGCGTAAGAAGCACGCTAGAAATTTTAAAAAAAATAAAGCAATCTAGGTGAGATTGTGAACCCGGACTAAACCGGATAACAGTTTGAACCTAGACTGCCTTATTTATTTGGCTTATATTGGATCAGTTTAACAAAATAATTTACGGGACTACTCCCAACCGCAGAGCGGGTACATTTGTCGTCTCAAGTTCTTTAGCTGTATTTATTACGCTTGGTCCCTGATCCTCACCGAATTTCTTGAGTGGCACAGTATCTCAGGCCGATGTTTGATAATCCAGACGCGATTCGGTCTTCATCTGGAGCCTTGCGGCACTTGTATCATATCCCCCGAATTTTGGAAAAGTTCCAGAAAATCCAGATTTCTCCCTTGACTTCCGGGGTCCGATGCCCGATGTTCCTTCTTGGAAGGAGTTTGTCAAGCGCGATTTTGGAAAATTGGAGGATTTTTTGGAATCCACCTTGACATGGGAGATAGAATCATTAAAAGGATTGAAGATGAAAAAAATGTATGTTGTGTATCTGATCAATGACAATTTTGGGTTTGATGGTATCGTTGGTGTTTTCAGCAGTGTTGAATTAGCACAAAAAGCCGCTGAAGAATTTGATGATGGATTTAGTGTCCCAACTATTTATGAGACAGTGATTAATACACAAAGAGAATATTTATGAAACAACTCGCGTTAGGGTATTTACGTCAGAAAGCTTTTTCCGATAGAGATAAAGCACTCATGTCTCTTAAGCTCTTAACAGAGAATGCCGTAGGCATAGGAGACCACACTACAGAAGATTTCTATAAAAATTTAGACGAGGCTTTAGAGCTTCTGGTTGATGCGGAAGATCGCATCGAAGTTCTTGGTAAGTATTACGGAAGATAAAATGCCTATCACAAATAAAGAAGCACGTACCATAAAAGACATCGTAAACTCTTACATCAGCGAAGAAGATGCAAGAGAAATGTTCAGTGAGTTAGTTGAAGAAGTAGCGGATATAACAGATAATGATTCTGTTAAACAATCAATACTTATGTTGAATTCACTGTATCCAAAACCTTCAGGACCAAAACTTTTTGATTAAGGAAAAATTGTGAAAGAAGAAATTAG
>TARA_R100001594_G_scaffold17150_4_pt1 | contig 22217 bp, 39 predicted proteins | sample TARA_R100001594 | Tara Oceans TARA_R100001594 (sample SAMEA2622752) | marine metagenome | biome: marine biome (ENVO:00000447); feature: marine epipelagic mixed layer (ENVO:xxxxxxxxx); material: "saline water (ENVO:00002010), including plankton (ENVO:xxxxxxxx)" | depth 150 m | reverse complement strand
ATGAATAGAGGCTCTAAACTCTCTTATTTCGCGTTGCATATCATCAGCCGCGTCTTGAAACTTATCGACACTCAATCGAAGATTCGATAACAAATTTAAGACTTGCTCCTCAAAAGTTAAAGTCTCGTCGTCATGTTTATCTTTATTCATAACTAGCTTCTTATTAGTTATAATATGTTCGTCATTATTTGGCATAACTTTATTCAGTAATTACACTAACACCTCTCTGTTGAACTATCTCGGAGGCTTTCTGATTAGCATACTTTATTGCTTCGTCTATATTATTTGTCTCAAGTTGTTTAGCAACTAAAGCAGCGAGGAAAGAGTCTCCCGCTCCAGACAAGTCGAACACGGGTACTTTATCAGCAGTATAATAATGAAAGCCATTTTCTTTCATCATCATGCAACCTCGTTCACCGAGGGTAACAATAAGTTTACCAACCCATCCTTCGGGATTAATACTATCCTTAATAGCTTCAAACTCTGGTGTGTTTATTTTTATGTAAGCTGCATCCTTGCACCAAGAGCCTATACATTTTTTAGTGTCTAAAAACGTGTTCGTATTATTTGCACACAAACGAGTAATATCTTCTTCGGAGAGGAATCCTTTACCGTAATCACTTATGACTACCGCATCAAACTCTGCTATCTCCTCATCCATGATTAAATTAGTCCCGTATTCTTGAAAAGTATCAACATTATCTTCGCCTTCATCTACCCGTAGGAAGGTATAATTAAGTTTCTCATCCACATATCTAGTTTTTGTTATAGAATTTATTTGAGTAATTGAATCTACCTCACAACCTAATGACTCTAGGTTGCATATAGTATTACCAGCCATGCCTTTATTAACTACTTTTTTATTAGCTTTAAAGACTGGGGCTGGAACATCTGGACATAACCTAGATGCGGAGCCATAAATAAATATGTCATCGCAAATCTCTCCTACTACTAATACTTTATTTTTCATTTTTAAGAGACAATATATGTTCTTTCACAACTCTTTGAATTCTTGTATCTTCTGGTAAATCCTCTGGTTTGAGTCTCGTTATCTTTTCGTCTTGTGTTAACCAACTACTGCTCTGTATCTTGTCTCCAAGGCCATATACTGACTCAACTCCAATTTTCTCGCAGAGTTCATGCTCTGGTGTATTGGCTCCACTTGTTCTGTCGCCGCCGTTACAAAAAATTATTTTATCGTATACTCTATTGTATTCGTTGTAGACAGATTCTATACTCTTGCATACTGTATGGTCTTCATCCACGCTTTTAAATGTAAATGTTATTGGCTTTAATGCTTGCACTATCTTGATGCGTTCTTCAAAAGGCATAAATGGTTTACCTTTCTTATTTGTCAGAAACTCATCAGTATTTATAATTGCAAGTACATCATCTGATATGGCTTTTGATTTCTCGATAAGCTCTAAATGGCCCACATGGAGAGGGTCAAAGCCGCCGCTAACTATGCTTAATGTATTCATTCTTTTTCTCGAAACATCGGTTGGCAGTATTCGTAACCATCGTGCTTCTCCTGTCTGCGTCCTTGCTTGTCTGTGTAAAACTCTTTATCTGGAGGAAGTTCTACATCAAAATCTTTTAAGTCAAACTCTTTTTCAAGAGCCTCTAAGTTATTCATACTGACCCAAAACAGTCCTCTGCCGTCTTTATCATTCGATAAAGTAAGCAAGCCTATCTTGGCCATCTTAAATAATAACTCTTTATACGTCATGCTAGATACTTCGCCGCCAAAACACAATTAAGAATAACTATTAACAAAATTAGAATCCAAACTCCTATTATTTGGTTCTTTGTCATTAGAATATTAAGCTCCCTGCATCAGATTGTCGGTATTGTGGGCGTGACTTTCTTTTGCTTAAATCTCTTGCTATAATATCTGCAATACCTTCTCTAGCAGCATCACTATCAAAGTTTATTTGCTTATTTTGTTTTTGTATCTTGTTGAGTATATCAATTATTTCTCTCTTTAATTTCATCTCTTACCTCCAAAATATTCTGTGGCGTGTCCTTCTTTAACTAGGATATCATTAAAGCTATCAAACGAGTCAATCTCTTTAAATAGAGTACCAAGTAGTCTACCAAACTTACCTTTCTTGTCTATTCTAGTCTCAACTATAAACTCATTCTTATTTTCTTTTATGAGCTCTTTGAGCCTTGCTTTAGCTGCTAGACCTCGTTTCTTTTCTTCTTTGTCTCTAGTCCTGCACTCTGGAGTATTGATACCGTACAAACGAATACGCTCTTTCTTAAAGGTGCTGAACCCGCAGTCAATTAGCGCATCTACTGTATCACCGTCTACTACTTTAACTAACTTTGCTTTGTATTGATACATAATAATTATTTTATTTGGCCTACTTCGATTATGTGAGGATAAACTTCTCCATCCAGAGGAATCTCAGATGCTATCTTATTCTTCTCATCTGGACTGACTACCATGCACATACCTACGCCATTATTAAAAACAGACTTCATTTCTTCGTCTGATATTTCCCCCCACCTTTGAACCGAGTCAAATATAGAAGCGCGAGGGATATCATCTCTCCACTCAACACTTAAGTCTTCCGGAAGGATTCTGTTTAAATTGCTAAATCCTCCTCCTGTTATATGAGCCACACCCTTAATTTTAAATTTATTTATAAGATGCCTTAGTCTGTATACATATATTTCAGTAGGTTTTAGTAACCTATCAACATACTTTTCAATCTTTTGTCTTTCTGCTATTGGGTCGCCCGAATAACAGTGCTGCTTCCTTATTTGTAAGATCTTCCTTATTAAAGTATACCCGTTGCTGTGGAAACCGTTACTTGGAAAAGCTATCACATGATCTCCGCTTTTGATACTTTTACCATCAATCAGATCTTTCTTTTTGACAATACCCACACAAAAACCAGCTACGTCAAAAGTCTTACTGGATACTAATGCTGGTAGTTCTGCTGTCTCGCCGCCTATTAGTGGTATTCCGTAATCACTACAGCCTTTCTTAATTGAGTTTATAACTTTTAAAAAATCAGACTCATTTATAATACCGGAAGAAAAGTAATCTAAAAAGAAAAGCGGTTTCGCTCCTGTGCATATTATATCATTAACACACATCGCAACACAATCAATACCAATACCGTCCAGCTTCTTGTATTCTTTAGCTAGAAGGATTTTAGTTCCAACCCCGTCAGTAGATGCTACTAGATAATTTTCTTCGCATAAGTCATATAGACCAGCGAAGCCCCCTATATTATCAACTAAGCCAGAAATGCTTTCTGTCAGCCTATCTGCTTTAGCTATGTCTACCCCTGCTTTTTTGTATTTATACATTTTATTATTTGTTCTTTGACCATGTCAAACGAAATTTTAGTTCTACACTCTTGACTCTTATTCCGTGGGCAGTAAGTCCAATTCCATCGCAGCTCATCAAAGGAATTTAAATCTTCATCGTTGAGACAACCATGACAGACTGATTCGTTCTGGACTCTAAAGCAGTCGAACTCATTTACTTTATGAGTGGAGCCGGTAATCATAACAACCTTTTTGCCTAATGCCCAAGCCAGCCAACTCAAGCCCGAACTTAAACCAATAAAAAACTCACAGTCCATTATTTGTTTAACTCTATTTGCTATTGGCGAGTTTCCGGTTTTGTCGATAGCTTTTTTGGGAGCTACTGTCCAGTCTCCTTCTTTACCCCATGAGTAGTGTTGGTCAATACATATAACCTTATAACCTTTAGCTTTTAAAAATCTTACTACTTTATCCCACCCAGATTGAGTCCAAGTTTTACATTTACTTGTACTCTGGACTGAGATACAAACATACTTACTCTTTGGTGTGGTGTATTCGTCTGTTGTTTTAGTTGATATAGTTGGGATTATTTGTTTGTAAGGTATATGAAGCTGTTGACATATTTGTTTTTGAATCGGGGTTTTACGATTTAAATTAAAGTTTACTTTTTTCAAGTTGTCTACTTGTCCCATTCCAGACTTAACTATCTGTGATCGCCAATCTACATTAAACTCTCCATCTTGACCTTTACCTAGAACTTCCGGTAGTCCATTTGGATGCCCTTCTTTTGTGACGTGAAACTGGTGTACGGTTTGACAGGGGTAAAACTTTACCTTATCTTCTATGTCATCAAAGAGTTCAGCCCACCTAGTTTTCACTATTACTTTCCTTCCTGTGATCTTATGGTACTCGTAGCAATAAGGCGACCACGCTATGTTGTCGCCCAAAGACTGCGAAATAAACTCTATAAGATCTGTCATTACTTAAAGTGTGGGCCAAACAAAAAACCTTTTAAGCACCATTTAACCCCCTTTGTTACGGGTGTAATGCCGCTTACCATATAAGAAGGAAAGAACAAACAAGTGCCTATGCTTTTTTTAGCGTAAACAGGAGTACCGCTATTGTGTATTAAGTGCTCTCCTCCTTGGTAATCGTCTTCCTGAGATAAGCAAATATGAAAGCTTATCTTACTATATTGTTTATTATTTTCAGAAAAGTTTTTAGCTATATCTGATAGCGGCGCTGAAACCTCTCTATCTGAAAAGGAGTGTAGAGTTGCTGGCTCAGAAAAGCCGTTTATATTAAAACGCCAAGATTCATTATTTGCCTCTCTTGCAAAGTTAGATAGTCTATCATAAACCCAAAAGTTTTTATCAACAAATTCTAAAGTTTCAGAAGGCTCATTCTCTCTAATTATTTTCAAAGACTCTTCTTCGGAAAAGCCATTGTTAAAAACATAATAATCATTAAGTTTTAAGCTGTTATCTTTTTCTTCTAAACTATCTATGTCTGCTAAATAATACATATTACCATTCGTTCATGTCTTCTGACTCTGCAAGTTCTATGACTTCTTGCGCTAACCGTTTAGTCATTCTAGGGCAATCTTCTTCTATTGCTTGTTTTTTCCAAAGTGGGTACTCTTTGTAAATCTTTTCATAAGCTGCTTCGTATCTTCTACCCATGTCAGATTTAACCTTTTTCTTCCTAGGCATAGCGTAATTATATCAAATACTTGAACAAACGTCAATCATTTTATCTTTGAAAGCGCAGCTTTATGGTCTTTTTCAGCTATCACCTCATCATACATCCAGTTCTCTTGTGTTGTCCAGTTTCCATCTTCGTCTTGGTACGGCTTATCAAAATCGTTCAAGGCTTTTGACCTTGAGTTAAACTTATGCACAGTATGGTAAGAGCTTTCTTTGCAGTCTGGGTCATCTGGCTTCTTTATGCCTACAGGACTGGACATAGAATGCAAATCTAAGTTTTGTTTAAATTGTAGAGATGTATTAAAAGTGTCCTCTCCCTTGTAGTATTTATCAGCATAAGTCTTATCATCTTGTCCGCCTAAAACGTTATTAACATTAGTAAGCCAAGGTTCACTCAGAATTTCTTTTTGATTATATTTGCCTCCATTCCAGTTAAGTACGCCTTTCCTAAATATTCTACTAAAAAATAATCTTAGATTCATATTTGGTCTTTGCATAAGATGATAGTTTATTATGCTTTCTACGGGATGCACTAAGCACTCGCTATAATATTTTCTTAATTTTAAAAATGCAGAACAATAGTAGTCCATTATATATGGTGGGCCGAAGGCGACCCAATTATTTAAATTTACTGTGTTATAGTTACCTAGATTGTATACATGATGCCAGTAGGGTATACTCAGTGCGTCTTCGTCAACTATATTTAGATTTGGATACGAACTGCAAGTCTCTGCTCTAACTATAACGTCATAGCCTCCAGCGGACGCCATTAGATTCGCTCTCCATATTTTATATAACATAGAATACACTCTGCCGTTTTTATGAGCAAAGTGCATGGCTTGATTAAAATACTTAGGAGAAGATTCGTATTCTTCGTTTACTGAGGCGAAGCTTCGGTCAAAAGCTTTTTGGTTCTCTACTTCTAATTCTTTAGGTTTGTAGGCTTCGTAAAATGATTTTACAGTATCACCTTCTTGGTATACGTTTTCCTCATCCCAGAGACTAGCGTATACGTCAGCATCGTACTCTTCTATAACTTGCTGCCAATACCTTTGGTTTTGTTTTACATAATACGGCAGTCCTGCAAAACAGATGGCAACTTTCATTTTTCAAATATGTCCTCGTAGTTATCTCTGTAAGCTTGCCTGTTTCCAGTCCTGTCGGCATCACCTTTGCCTGCTCCACCAAGATCTCCACCTTCTTTCACATATTTATAGGTTTCGTTGCTATAAGTCTCGCTATGTTTTTGTTTTGTGGAGACTTTCTTGCCGTCTTTGTAGTACCATCCTTTATGTGGTTTAGGTTTGGGCTTATCACTCATATTAGTTCTTTAATTTCTTCCACAGTGAACTGCGTCACTTCATCTGAAGCCGCGCCATCTTCAAGTATTCTTTCATGTAAATTCTCTCCCGGTTGTAAGCCAATAGATTTAACTTTAAGTTCCGCTCCCTCTGGTAAATACTTTGAAGCCATTGCTTCTAGCAAATTTCCTATACTCATAGACCTCATTTCTGGCAAGTATGGAGAAGAGCATTCTGAATATTCCATACAATCAAAAATTAAATCAACAGCTTGATCTATTGTCCAGAAAAATCTAGTGGCTCCCGCCTCTGTTACTACAACTTCTTTACCTTGTTTGAGTAGATCTCTCCACTTGCATAATACTGACCCAGTCGAATAAAGCACGTTGCCGTAGCGGACAGTGCGGAACTTTATTTTTGGGTAGTCTTTCTCGAATTGAAAAAAGAGTCTTTCCATTATTAGTTTAGATGCTCCATAGACGCCCTTAACCTGCGCCGCCTTGTCGGTGCTAATACCTAAAACAAACTCTACTCCTATATCTACCGCATGCTCTAATACATTTATAGAGCCTAGTACATTTGATAGGGTGCATTCTCTAGCTTGGGTTTCTGCCAAGCCAACGTGTTTAAATGCAGCTAAATGAAATATACCTTGAATGTCTGTAAATCTTTTTAAAGTAAATTTATCAGCAATGTCTCCAGTATAGTATTCAATATTTGGAAAGGTCTGTTTAGTTTTAATTAAACCAACTTCGCTTCTGGCTACTATTGTGACTTTGCCCCCTTCGGATAGGATTCTTTTGATTAACTCTTCACCTAAAAAGCCGCTACCGCCGGTAATTAAATACTTTTTATCTTTTTCTATTTTAATCATTACTAATTAGTCCCATAAGTAAGTGAGCTTCCATTTTTCTTACCACCGTATACCAAGATCTATGTCTAGGAATCCAAATGATATTTACTCTATCTCCTATTTGGTTCCTCATCTTCCAGCTTTGAGTGAAGCTCCTTACTGATTTATCAACAATTTGCCCGTATTCTTCAAAATTTTGTTCATTTAGTAGGGTTTCATCATTTATGAAAAAGAAGAAAGGCCTATTGCTTTCTATACATTTGAGGGCATCCTCTTTTCTATGTACGGTTGTTATATCTACTTCCCATGGCCAGCTATCTAGTATTCTTGAGACTACTGAGTCGTGACCTCTTGATTTTAAATGATAAGAGAGCTTTTCTATAAAGTCAAAAGTGTAATGATCTTTATCTCCTCCCCAATAGTGTGTTATTTTAAATAGAGTCTTAACGTTATTTAAACTCTGTATTGACTCGTAATCTATCATATTTTTACCAACCGTGTGCTTGTACCAGTCTGAGCCTGTCCATTCGCTACTTTTTATTTCATTTATGCAGTATTTTTGCTGACTAAAATATTCATCTATCAACACTTGCTTTCTGTTTGTTGGTAATTTTGTTTTGGAATTTACATATACAAAAACTCTATCTTCCGGAAACACATCTTTGACTATATCGTGAACCTCCATGTGTTGAATATGCCCGTACTCACCGTACTGATTATGAGTTACGATTTGCTGCCAATCTGTTTCCCAGCTAATTCTTTTTAAAATATTTTTATAATCGCTTTTGTATTCAAAAGGATTTAATGTGGGAGTCTCCATACCTAAACATTCAAAATACTTCACCCCGGCCCTTTTGATACAATTTTGAAACTCATAGTATCTAGTTTCGTGCCTTGCTTTGTGCCATATATCGTAGTCCATAGAGGAGGTTAAACAAACCACTTTGGTTCGATCAGCGTTCTCAATCAACCAGTCACCGAAGAATATAGCTTCATCGTCTGGATGAGCTATTACCAATAACTTATCTGGTTTTGGTGGTAAGGATACACCTTTCCAAACGAAAGTCTCGTCAGAGACAATCTCTAAATTATTTAAGCTCTTATCTTCTCCTTCTTTTATAGATTTTGGTACAAACTTCCACTTATAGCCAAAGTCTCCAGACTCGTCTGTATGTTGCCTGCTTGAAATTACATCTCCAAATGTTTTAAATTTTTCTGGCCCCATCAAATCAACGTAGTCTACCCATTGATTTTCTATACAATATTCAATCAGCTTGACCCACATCCATTTGGAAAGCTCAGCGTCTTTACAAGACTTTGTATCGTACAAAGGCGCGTTGCAGTATAAATAGTTATCCCATTTTAAAACAAAATGGTAAGCTATGCCGCTACTGAAACATTGCAGTACACCTCTGTCATGCAAACTTTGAAGTTCTTTATCTGAGTACCAATCTCCCCAACTCCAACCATTGCATCTAGACCATAAATCCATATAGTCCCTGCACTCCTTTGGTTTAAAATCAACCTTAATATAGTTTAAATCTTTGTTAAACTCTAATGTCTTTTTTAAGTCATGCCTACTAGACTTAGATAACGAAGACAAATAATCCTCTAAGTTGCTAAACCTAGAGGTTGGAATTATTATAGGAGAGCTATGCTTTAATACATTCACACGAAAAAATCTTCAGGAATCTCTCTTGAAACATTCTCTGGTTCAATTCTTTCAATCCAACCAGTAATTATATATTTACTCTGTTGTCTGTTGGGCTTGTGACCTTTGTGTACATGAGTCCAAAACGCAGGAAAAATAACAGCGCGACCCGCTCTGGCTTCAACTTTAGTGTTCTGGTATTTAAATTCTGTTTCTCCTCCGTCAAAAACGTCATTAAGATACCACATGAAGGCCATCTGCCTCATTTTCATAGACTCCTCCGTGATTTCATTTTCATAATGCCAAGAATGATAGCCCCCTTGGTCGATATATCTTTGCATTTGCATGTGAGGGTTGCCTGTATGTGTAGCACTAAATCTGCCTTGACAAGTTCTAACCAAGCTGAGTTCGCTTGAGAATTGATGTTCTGGCCTTGATACTAGAAAGGGACACATACGCATATATTCGACCATCGAGTGCAACAAGTCTTCTCTTAAGTAATCGTATATGTATTGCCAGTCTTTATCATCGAGTTGAGTAGTCACCATTAGGTCTCTGGAATCTTTTACTTTTTTATTGACTCCACTTCCTGAGATGCCGTCCATTTGGTTACTAGACTCTTCGAATTTTTTAATAACGAAATCACAAAAGTCTTTTGGTAAAGCTTCGTCTCTACTGTAAATTAAATTCTCCATTAAAACTCCTTTTCTAAACCATAGTACATATCTGGTATATTATCATTAAGCCTGAGCGGGCTAAAATTCAAATTAGTAAAATCAAACTTACAACTTTCTTTAAAGTATACTTTTAAATCACAATTAAATTCATTTACTTTACTTGTGCAGTATTCTTTTATTTTGTCAAAGTCTATACTCTTACCTACTTTATTTGTTTTTGTTTTAGCTATTAATATAACCGGTTTATTATTTAAAGTATTATCAAAACATAAGGTTGTTCCCTCTGCATCAAAGTCTATCTTCCATTGCTCTATGTCTTCATAAGGGTATGCTCCCCATGTTCCAGACTCTATATCCATGATTCCTACCTGCTCATAGCTGTCAGCGCATTTTCTACGCCTAGACCAGCGAACTTTATATTTGGTTGAGCTTTCATGGCCCTCTTGGGTTTTAATAGATACTTTCGCTTGATTAGCAAAGCTAATTTCAGCATAATCTTTATTGAGTAATTCTATTTTCATTACCAGAACCAGACCATATAATCTCCACCTTCTACGTCTGTTGGGAGTATGTCGTATTGTTTTCTTTTCATATCACCATTTATGTATTATATTCGCTACAATGAAAAAACACGTAATTAAATTTACTAAAATTATGAAAGTTCTCAAAAATAAGCTAAATTGAGCCTGACGTAAACTTAAGATGGGGATATCTGGTTCATCTTCATCTGTCTTGCCTATCCGATGATCTACTGTCCTGCACCAAATTAGCCATAACTTTTTAATCATTAGTACTTATAGTTATACTTACAATCAGTGTCTTTTAAATCTTTTTGATAGTCTACTGTTAATTCTTCTCCCGCTTTTATTTTTTTAATTGTTTGAAATGAGTCTTCTCTATTTCCTTTTAACTCTACATTCGGCTCCGTTGATGCGTTTAAGAACTGAGTTATATGTAAGACTTCTAGCTCGCATGGATGAATGAACAAACCTCTATCTGTGAGCAAGTTGTAATCAAGAAGCATTTGCTTTACTGGCTCGTCTAGCTTTTTTATTTCGTGACTTGTGAGCCTTATCGTGCCTCCAAAAAAATGGTGGTTTGGGGTGGACCAAGGAGCAATCCCAGATGGGATGTCCTTGATCGCAAATACCCCTACACCATGTTTACTAGAAGGCTGAACCCTGCAATAAGCTTGATTCTTAAGCCTGTCTAGAATATTGCTAGTTGTTAGTGTTCGTGGACTCAACCTTAATTGGTATGATCTTTCTTACGGGAGTACTTACGAACTTAATAACTTTTAAGGTTGTCGTCAAGATATTCTTAGCTAAACCTACCGTGGCAATCACAGTACCCTTGCTGCCTTCAACGGCAGAGCCAGCAGCCATACCAACGGGTACTGCTACTGCTTCTGGATGCTGTTTGACTGCTGTAATCGTATTTTTAAATTTAAATAAAGATACGACTTCATTAAGCTTAACCTTTTCTCCGGTCTTCGAGGCCTCTTTAAACTTAGCCCAATCAACTTTGATGATTGAATCAGTTATTTCTTGAGAGCCTTGCATGTAGTGACGAACGTAATTCCTCTTGAACCAAGTAGAGGGCTTCTTTGCCTCAAACTTTGGCTCGTTAGGGTTTACCCAACTTCCATCTTTATGGATGACTGTCTTACCTAAAAACTTAAGCTCTTTACTCTCTTCTGCGTGAGCAGACAGGGCAATCGCACTTAAGGCTACTAGGGCTAAATATTTTTTGATATACATATTTAATTGTTGACTTTAACTTTGTTAATTCTATTTGTACTAAAATACTCATGGCACCCCGACTAGGACTTGAACCTAGAGTCTACAGCTTAGAAGGCTGTTGCCTTATCCATTCGGCCATCGGGGCAAACCATGCTTACTTGTCTACAATCTTCTTGAGATTATCGTTAATCTCAAAGATAATCAACAGTATCTCTGCGTAGATGCGAACTACAACAGGGCCTAGGACGGCAGTGCCAATTCCGGTCAATGGTTCAACTGCGATGCCAAAGAGGCCCACAACAAACGCAATGACCATACCAATATAGCTCAAAATCTTAACGATTCCGGGCGTTATCATGTTCTTATAATTTAAGAAATCTTTCATGATCTTTTATTATTTATTATGTTATTACTTGTGGCTTTTGTGTTGGGGGCCACACACCATCGAATTCAATCGAATCCAATTCTTTAAAACCGTTCTTCTCTTTCTTTAAAAAGATTAATTTGCCGGGAACTCTAAAAGGATAACTAAAAACCCAGTCTATATCTTTGACATCAGCTTGGTTTGTTTTGCCTTCTGGAGTTACTAACTTAATGTGAGTTGCGCCCCTTGGGATTGGGCTAGTTCTTTTGAATGGCATCTTTAACTTCTTGGTAAGATTCTTTAACTTTTATAGTGTCTCTCCTTAGTTCAAGGACTGTACGGCCAGCTTCATCTTCATAAAAAGATTGAATTTTGGATGGGTTAACAGAGAGCGCTCTCTCTTTTGGTTTTGATAAATGAGATGATATCTTATCTCTCACTACTACTTCTGTTAATTCTACAAACATATTAAAAAAGTTTTGAGTCTTCGTCTTTAGTCTTTAGTATAATTTTCTGTACACAGAATTTAAAAGCAAAGAATGAAATTACTGGCCAAGTAAAGAAAATCAAAAGATTAAACCAACCGGCTTGCTCGAGGCCTTCCGCGCTTGTCTCTCCGCCGATAGCCATCACTACCCCTACCGCAAACCCTAAACAGAAAAGCCCTGCTAAGTTTAAGCCTATAAATGCTAGGAACGCTAATATATATTTCTTCATGCTACTTTAGGAGTATTTCGCCAAACACGATAACTGTCACTGTCCCTATGAAATGTGCTGATCTCAATAAACTCAACAAATTCCTCGCCTTCTGCTGGCGCTAACCTATGTGGAAGTAAACGCGGAAGAACAAAAGTATCTCCCTCTTCCATGAAGACAACACTCTTTTCGGTTGTCTGAGTGTCTATCAACTCTAATTCGAGCTTACCTCTTAAGATATAAAAGGTTTCATGCTTGAGAGAGTGATAGTGCATTGAGCTAGAGTGGCCCTTTTTGATATAAAGAATCTTACCGCAGTAATTCTCTTTTTCGTCATTAGCTAGCCAGAGCTCGTAGCCCCATTCCTTATCTACTTTTTTTGCTTTGCCTATTGCATTCATTACAGTATAGTTTTATCTTACTCTTAACTTGAACCCAAGTCAAGTCAATTTCTTTGAAATCTTTCTTGCATTTACTACACGGGCTCACAAATCTGCCTCGTCTATATCAATAAAATAAAGCAGCCTATAGATTTTTTCTCTACCAACACCGCTTTCCATAAGGTCTATAGGCATCTCCATATTTAAGTTACTATTAGGTGTTAGGAGCCAGTCAGCTACTTTATCGTGGTCCATAACACAACAACACTCATTAACAACATTAACAAATTCAATTAAGTTATCTTTTTCTATTCTCACTTATCTCTCCTGCGTTCGTCATACTGTCGCCGTCTTTCATTAGTGTCAATTTTTCTGTTTAAGCTACTCTGGCCACTCTGAAGTCCTTCTAACCTTTTAAGAATATATTCTCTCTTTTCTTTATCGTCTATCCTATCTATATACTCTAATCCTTTTTGAATGATTCTAGGGTCAACCTTGGGCCTTCTGGATGGGACTTTAACTATATTTGGTTGAGGTGGTGTCGGTAAGACTTTGACAGATTTAGAGCTTTCTCTTCTGGAGCTTTCTTTTTTATCTTTTTTTATAACTGTTGGTTTGGAAAGCGGAGCGATAGTAGTGGTGGATGGTAGCTTGTGAGTATCAAAAGACAGAAGCTCTACTACTCCATTATTATTAACCTCTGCTAAACCTCTGCTGACACTTAATAAAGTCACGCCTGAGTCTGTTCTCCGTTTACTGTTTAGAGTTAAAAATCTTTTAGGTATATCTTTTGAGAAAAGGTATACATTGGTCTCACCTCTGTATGCCATTATGCCAGTAAGATTTAATTTAATAGGAGGTTTTTCAAGGATCTTTGGTAGCTCAAATTTAGCAGGCTCTTTATCTAGTAACGCGAAGGCGTTTCTATCTGCAATTCCGCTATAGTCTCTCTGCTCTGCCGAAACGGAGCTAGCCAATAAAAGGGGTAATAATAATTTTTTCATTGTACGTAATAAAATGGGACACTTGCTGATGCGTGACATTCGTAGCATCGATCATAAACTTTAACTAGTGTTTCTATATCTTCTGGCTGTAATCTAGTTACATTATACTCGGGCATATTTCTTAACATATCTACTTGTTTTTTATGTATTTGGCATGCGGCTATCTGAGCTCTTCTTTTTGCATTGGCATAGCTTTGAAGGGATAAACTACAAAGTAGAGCTATGACCGCTATGGTCAATAGTAACTCTAACAATGTAAAGCTTTGGTTCATTCCCACTCATCATCCCAATACCATCCCCAAGCAGCATAAACTTTAGTTTTGCCAAGCGGTCCGTCCATCTCTCTAAGGTTCCAATCATATCTACCTATCCCTCCCATGAAGCCATACCAATTATGGTCATTAGGGTCTGGGACTACAGCTTTATCTTGAAGCCATTTTAAATCTCTATTATTTGGGCTAACAATTATGTCTTTCCTAGTAGTAGGATTCTGTACAGACTGGGGAATCACTTTAGTATCTTCTTCCAGCCACCTCCTAAATTCAGCATGGCCATCTGTAAATGATATCACTGACCCATTAATATGATACACGCCGGGCCAGTCCATAGAGAAAATAGAGTCTTTGCCCGTAAGAACGGGTGCAACTCGAAAGTTTCCAGCGTTAATTGATTCAGCAGGCATTTCAATAAAAGAAAATAAGTTGCTCGGGTCGCTTATGTCAGAATATTTATGATGCACTTTGTACTGAACATCACTTAGGAAAGGCCAGCCAGACCATCCGCCTACAAATATGTTCATACTGTATGACCTAGCTCTTCGTACCGTAGTGGTTTTGTTGGTATTAACTGATTCGGCCATTCCCCATCTTTCCCCATTCCAACTGACCATAGATTTATCTTCGGGGCATCTGTATATTCCTTTGCCAGCATACTTAAATAAAGGAGACCATATTAAAGACCTTTCTGTCTGCGCCCATTTACTCCATCTGCTGCCACCAGACATACTGTCAGCTACCCAAGCCCTAGGTGCGGTAGGTTCATTATGCCAAGCAGACGCGTAGGTTATTTTATCGTCTGAATCAAGGGCAAGCTGGCTCATTGCGTAATTTAGTTGCTTTTGATTAGAGATACATAAAGCTTTGGAAGCGCTTTGTTTACTCTTGGCAAGAGCGGGGAGGAGCAGGGCTGCTAAAATAGCTATGATAGCAATTACAACTAATAATTCAATTAAACTAAAACCTTTTTTATTATTCATCTTCAATCCTTTTTATATACTTATTTAACTCGCAGCATTCTTCGAGTAATCGAATAGCCGTAGCCCTCCAAAACTTGCCAACATCACGCAGAGCTTCGTTTTGATCTCTAAGTTGCTCTAAATTAATTTCAATCTCAGTGACATGTTTAAGAGTCTTGTCGATTAGAGGGCAAGTGTCCGCTGGTATATCTGGACAATCTTCTCGTAATTCTTTATATCCTTTTGCTGGGAAGTCCATTAGTAGTGCTTCCAGAAACTTAACTTCTCTTTTTCTTTCTCTCTCTTTTCTGCTGGCATTGAGATATAGTTTACATAAGTCTTTTGCTCCGACCAACTCAAGAGTTTTCTTAAGAGATTAGTGAGCTTAGAAAAGAATCTATACCTAAAAGTTCTTTGAAATACTTTTCTTTTAGCGTTAGCTGCCTCCCAGTCTTTCTCTCGTTCTTTAGCTTCTTCGGCAGTCTCTTCCATTTCAAATTTTATTAATTCTTTTTTATCAACGGCTCCGTTAACAAAAGTGAATTCAAATTCTCTCCACCATGTGTTTTTATCTTTATCACGAAAAGATGTGTAGAAATTAATTTTTCCGCTGCGGGTATCTTTAATCCACTCTTTGCCCTCTTTTACAAAAAGCTTTTGTCTGTAAACTTTATATTGACCCAAGAAGTTTTCGAGAGATTTAGTTTGATAATTATTATCTTTAATTAACTTCTCTTGCTCTTTTGTTAACAAGCCTTTTAAATAAGACTTCGGTACAATTATATCATCAAACATTCCCATAAGGCATTCTCTCCTTCCATCTATCGTGTGCGTGTTTTACAACTGACATAGCTTTCTTTCCATTTTTCCATTCTCCTACTTTTGTAGAGGAGCTTCGATCTATCTTGTAAATCCTAAAAAACTGTTTGAATATCTTTAAATGACTATCCTCTATGCCATCCAACGTGCTATACCTATCCAGAGGTGACCAATGTGGAGCCACAATTAGTTTGTAGTCAACTTCATCATCGTCTACAAAGTCAAGTACCCCAAGTGGTCTACACTTCACTAGACTGCCTCTGTCGATGGGGTCATGATTGAATATCAGAACATCTAGGGGATCGTTATCTAACGCATAGGTCTGAGTCACAAATCCATAATTTATTGGATATTGTAGTGACGAAACAAGACATCTCTCTAATTCAAAAATATTATACTTCTCATTGTATTCGTATTTTGTATTAGTTCCTTTTGGTATTTCTACAACACAGGATATGTGTTTGAAATCGTCACTTGTTATTGGTATGTCGTTAACTAAATTCACGGCTTATTATATCTATTAGGTTTTTTGTCTTTTAACCACTTTATAGATTTTAATTCGTAGCCAGCGTCTTTAACAATTTTTCTCATCTGTGACGGATGAATTTCTATGCTTATAAATTCTATTGAACATATCTCTTTTTTAACATCAAACTTTATTTCTTTTATTTGGTTGGTTTTTTTAAATCCATTTTTAATACCAATAGCGCAAGAAGGGCAGACTAAGCCCGGTATTTTGAGTTCGACATCGGGATCAAAGACCCCTTTGCTTTGTCCAGATACAGTAGTAACTAGCAGCCATCCGAACAAGAAGCAAGCAATTGCATATATTATAATTCTTTTATTCATACATAACCTCGTAGTCTTCAATAATCTCATTATATAGTAGTTTGTCTATTGCCTCTTGTATGTTCTTTTTTACGTCCTCTTCTGGCCCTTCTCCTAACTCAACTTCTATATAGCGACCAATACTAACTTTCTTTAAATACTTTATGCCTAGGCTTCTCTCAAGGTTACTCTTTACCACAACTCCTTGTGGGTCAAGAGTATTCGACTTTGGCCGAGTCATAACTCGCGCTTTCTTTAATGCTTTGGGTTCCATCTGTCGTCTCTGTGTTCAACCGACCACAACGCCTCAGATACATTAGGAAAGTTCTCTATAAATATATTCTTACACTCCTGCGCTATTTCCCTGTGTTCCTTTTGAGTATTTTCTTCAGTACGAAGATCAATGTAATGAGCCCAGCTTCTAATACTACCTTTCATGTACATAGTAGTCTCTGTGGTGAGGGGTAGAATCATTCTGGCGGACTCTTTGGCTACCCCAGTCCTAATCAACTCATTATAAAGCGCTACGCCTTTTGCGGTGTGCTCTCTTACTTTGGCTAACAAGCGGCCATCACTAAATGTTTCGCTACTGCTTTGTCTATTCTTCTCAGCTTGGACTCTAAGCTCTAGTTCTTCTAACGTCTGAGCTTCGGAATATCTTTGGCTAAACTCTTGAAAGCTAAAGCTCCTATGTCTAAGTATTTGCGCTGCAATAGCCCTGCTAGTTTTAATCTCCACGGTCATGTCTACCATTTCAAATGGCGACCAGTGTTTATGTTTGATTAAAAATTTTAAAAGTCGCGGCGCTGTCTTTGTATTATTTTGATTTTCTGGATTACTAACACGCGCACAATAAGCTATTAACTCCTCTGGATGTGACGAAGCAGCTTTGTCGTAAGGTTGGGTTACTGATATTAAGTTTACTTGCATTACTCTCCAGATTTAAATATTTGTTTTAATTCTTGTAGCTCTTTTTCAAAATCATGAGCCATCTCTACTTTGGCTGCATCATAGTCATCCATCATGTCCATCTCCTGCCAAACTTTTTTATATTTTTTTATAAGCTTATTGATGTAAGCCATAGTCTTCTTAGGTTTGTTTCGTTCAAACTCTGAGATATTCATTGAGGTGTTCCTTTTTGAGTCCTTCATTCCTTTTTACGTTAATTGCAAAAGCTGTCTTAATTTCGTGCTCATTTTTGACAGCGCCTTTTGGTTTAATATCATTGACCAAGATTCTAGCTCCAGATGGAATATCGAAAATAATTTGATCGTATTTAATGCCTACATATTCTAATACTTTAATTGTATGTTCTTTATGCCTATTTGCTCTTGCAGTTGTTAGTACAACTTTGTCAGATTTAGGTATATTTTTTAGAAACTGTTTGCTAGACATTAAAGCTTCTTCTTGGCGATGTGAAGTCTTGCCATGTCTGCTTATAATTTGGTCTAGCTTTTCGTTTGAAGTATTTTTAAGTAAGGTGCCGTCTAGGTCAAAGAACCATGTCTTGCCGATCTTACTATGAATTTGCTTATTCTCTTGAACTCTGTCGTCTTCGGTAAATGTGTTTGCAATCATTTATCTTATTTGTCTATTATACAATATACTTACACTTGGGTCAAGCAAAAAAGAAAGAGGGAGCCGAAGCTCCCTCCTCTTGGTTTTTCATTAACTATTATTTCCTCGAAGGCCTGCGGCGCTTCTTACCCTTCCCTCTCTGCTGCTTCTTTCTCGCCTCCATAGCTTTGCGCATAGCAGCCTTCTCATTGTCGCAAAGTTTTCCATCTTTGTTCTTATCGAATCTCTTGAGTAGGCCTTGTCTGTTGGGAGCCATCTTGCTTCTAAGGTCTGCGTACTTCTTCTTAGCTTGAGCTTCGGTAAGCTTTCCTGCTTTTACAGCTTCTCTGATTTTCTTAACAGCAGCCGCATACTTCTTTCTAGCTTCTGCTGCCTTGGCTTTGTCAGGAGCCGCTTTTTTCTTAGCTGTCGCCTCCTTCTTAGGCTTTGAATGGTGATCAGCCTGTGCTGCGCTAGCGCCCAACACAAGAACTGCCGCAATAATGAATGTAATATATTTCTTCATAAATTTATTCTCCGGGATCGTTGCCGTCAATTACCTCGTCTCTCTTATTTTTAAACTCATCACGAATTTCTTTGATACGAGTTCTGACTTCTTCTCTATTACCCTTCATCCCCTCAAACCAGTCTTTGCGAAGATTCTTAAGTTGATCTCTTAAGCCTGCTTTGTCATCATCAGAAGCGTCTTTAAACTGCTTGTGTAAGTCCTTGACTTTAGAATGATGATTTTTGGCAGCGGCAGCAAAGGCTTCTCTAAGCTCTTTTACTTTTTCGTCATCTCTTACTAGCTTGCCGAATGCTTTTCCATGTTTGATCTTGTGACCTTTCTTTTTAGAATTCTTATGACTCTTTTTGCGTTTCTCAAAGGCTGCTTTAAGCCGCTCTTTGATCTTGTCTCTGTCGATCTTCTCTGGTCGGGGTCTTTCTTTGTCTGGCTTAGGCTTGTCAGGTTTTGCATCAACCGAAACAACCGAAGTCAGGACAGTTACCAATAAAATAGAAATAATGTTCTTCATAATACTAATTACACTTGCAAGTTTTACGCCAGTTTGTATATACGTTATTTTAGCTGTTTTTGTTAAATTTATTTATCTTTAAATAAAAGAGCTGGGGAATAAACCCCAGCCCTTTGGGTAATATTACCCTTTGAAAGCTCGAATGTTTTTAACCTTGCCTTCGTTTGTGAAGTCAATAATATCTACTACTTGAATTTTTTCTTCATTAGTAGTGATCTCTAACTCCGCAATTACGGTCTCTGGCCTTTCGGACTCTTGCCAAATATTAGTGGGTTCTACATTTATCGACTCCACTGCATCAAAGATTGCTTTCATGGCTAAAAACACGTTGGCCTTTCCTTCTGCTTCGATATTCCAATCTCTAAGCGTAGCTTCGTCATCGAAAACATCACTTAGACCGTTTAGATCTTTTTCAGAAAATAATCTGAAATATTCTTTTGCTTTATCTTTCATACTAAAAGTCATCTTCTAGCGATCCTGCTTGTTGGTATTCTCTAACCCGTCTCTCGAAAAAGTTGCCCATTGCTTGCACGTCGACAACTTCGCCGAGCCACGGGAACGGGTTTTTGTCCGATGGGAATCTATACTCGAGACCAATTCCCTCCAGTCTCCTATTGCCGATGTAATGCATATAATCGACAAACATGTCAGCATTAAGACCAAGAATGCCCCTAGGTAAAACGTCATGTGCATAAGCTATCTCCAATTCTACTGCTTTCTTAATATGTTCTGTAAACTCTTCTTGTATTGCTTTTGTCCAGATCTTAGGATTCTGCTCAATCAAAGTATTGATTAGATAAGTCCCAAACTTGATGTGAGAACTCTCGTCTCGCAAAGTATATTTGATCTGATCAGCGATACCTTGCATCTTGTTCTGCCTTCCTAGCGCCAGAAGCATTGCAAAACCGCTAAAGAAGAATATACCCTCACATACCACCCAATAAGTTAGAAAGTTCCTTAAAAGCTCTTTCTTGCCCTCTAACGTAGTCGCTGTGAAGTCTGGCCTGTTGATGTCTGTAGTGATCTCCATCAAGAAGTCATCTTTAGCCTTGATTGACGGAATGTTTAGGTAAGCCTGATATACCTCATCTATTTTAAGATCCAAAGAATCACAAACGTAGACAATAGTAAGATTATGAAGGCTCTCCTCAAACGCTTGTCGCAGAATATACTGACGACACTCAGCGTCAGTGACGTGCCTAAAACCAGTAAGTAGTAAATTATTACCGACAAGAGACTCACTACCAGCAAAAAAGCCGAGCGAGCGTTTGACCAAAAGTTTTTCATCGTCTGTTATATCTCCGTTCTTCCATTGCTTGATATCGTCGGCCATGGAGATTTCCGTAGGCATCCAATTATTAGCGCATCCTTTTAGAAACAAGTCCCATGCAGTTTTGTGTTTGTGCGGTAAGATACAATTTACTCCCGCGACATTCTTACTTATAAGTTCTCCTGTCTTCATAAATCCTCCTTACTGGCAAGCCTCACATGACTCTGGGTTTGCAATAGAACAAGCAATTGCTTCTTCTTCTGTATACTCTTTCTTATCTGTAGTTGACTTCTCAACTTTAGACGCGGCTCTGTTTCTTAAATAATAAGTAGTCTTGAGTCCTTTCTCCCATGCCATCATATAAATATCATTTAAATATTTTAATGAAGTGCCTTTGTTGTAAAGATTAAAAGATATGCCTTGGTCAATCCATTTTTGTCTTACTGAATTACACTCAATCAGTTTGAACATATCTCTATCAAAAGCTGTTTTGTATTTCTCCTTGTATTTATCTGGTATGTCAAGAAGCGAAACATCGCCATCTACTTCTTTTACTGCTTCTGCAAACTGAGCACTCCACAGCCCTTCTTTCTTCATATCATTTACGAACTGCTCGTTTGTGATGAAGAAGTTTCCGCTTTTGTTTTCGTAGACGAACAGCACAGAGAAGTTCGGTTCGATGCTCTGCTCCACACCGTTAATATACCCAATAGTGGCAGTAGGAGCAATTGCCATAGTGTTACTATTTCGCATTCCATATTTTGTTATATGTTCCCTGAGTCCTTCCCAGTCTATGTCTTCGCTGCCTACTTCTGTTTCCTTTACTCCACGCGCACTCATTAGAGTGTTGTAAGTATCTATGGGTAGAATATTCTTTTCCCATAATGAACCAGAATAGGTTTTGTAAGCTCCTCTTTCTTTGGCCAGCTCACTTGAGGCAAAGATAGCATTGTAAGAGAAGAACTCTGTTAAATCATCTACAAACTCTACAGCTTCATCTGAGTCATACTGGATGTCAAGAATCTGCAATACATCATGCGTAGCCATCATACCCAAGCCAACTGGGCGGTGCTGCATATTTGCGTTCCTAGCTTCCTCTGTTGGGTAGAAGTTGAGATCAATGACATTATCAAGTATTCTGATAGCTGTCTTTACAGTAGAGGCCAAAAGCCCCCTATCGACCCTTGGCTGCTTTGCTTCACTAGGGACTCTAAGATGATTCTTAAGATTGACAGAGCCAAGATTACATACAGCAGTTTCTCCAACCTCCGTTTTAGTACCGTTCTCATAACTAGATGGCTTTGTATGAAGTAGAATCTCCGTACAAAGGTTTGAACTATGTACTACACCTAAATGTTGGTTGCTATAACGAATATTTGATGGGTCTTTAAAGGTAATCCATGGGTGAGATGTCTCAAAAAGCACCTTTAACATCTTTTTCCAGAGATCTTTAGCGTTAACGACGCGATAATTTGATAATTCTCCTGCGTCAGCCTTCTGGCACATTTCGCTATAAAGTTTTTCGAACTCTTTACCGAAAGTTTCATGCAAATCGCGGCAGTCAGACGGGCAAAACATATACCAATCTTCATTATCTTTCACCTTCTGCATGAACAAATCTGGCACCCAAGACGCAGTATTCATGTCGTGACAACGTAAACGGTCATCACCAGTGTTGCGGCGCAAATTGAGAAAATCTTCAAAATCAAGATGCCAAGGTTCTAGATATGCACATCCAGCACCGGGCCTCTTACCGCCTTGATTTACTGCGACGAGTGTGTCGTTGAGGATTTTGAGCCATGGGACAAGG
>TARA_R100001594_G_scaffold62444_1_pt1 | contig 22455 bp, 20 predicted proteins | sample TARA_R100001594 | Tara Oceans TARA_R100001594 (sample SAMEA2622752) | marine metagenome | biome: marine biome (ENVO:00000447); feature: marine epipelagic mixed layer (ENVO:xxxxxxxxx); material: "saline water (ENVO:00002010), including plankton (ENVO:xxxxxxxx)" | depth 150 m | reverse complement strand
TTCAAAAGGTTGGTGTTAGTGCCATCATGGTTGATGTCGAAATCAGCACCCGTACCGAAGTAAGCGGACACACTATCTTCAAAACGGATTGCTTTGGATGTAACGCTATAACCTAACCCCCCATCTAAACGGAAATATTCGGTTACCCCACCTGACCCATCGTCAGATAAAAATTTAATATCCCCATCATCTGTGTTTTGATAAATTAAAAGATCACCTACTGCGTTGTCGATGTAGCTATGACTGCCTGAGTGCCAAATCTGAAAATCATAACCTGTGCCAAGCTTTAATCTGACATTGTCATAAAAAGCTAAATTTTGAACAAAGGTTGTTTGATTAGCAGACCCGTCTATCCAAAAATAAGCGTCAGTTCCACCAGAACCGTCATCACATTGGAATATTATGTCCTTGTCATTAGCGTTATTGCGGATGTAAAGATCCCCTGTCTCATTGTTGATGGAAGTGTTAGTCCCATCATGGCGTATATTAAGGTCACCTGAGTCACCGAAAACTAGATAAGAATTGTCAGGGAATCTGGTGTATGGGTCACCCCCTGATTGTGACCCGTCCAAATAGAAATAGGTTTCTACTCCACCACTGCCATCATCACATTGGAATACGATATCTCCGTCATTAGTATTTTGTATTAATACCAAATCTCCAGTCTGGTTGCGGATCTTTGAGTCAGTACCATCGTGGTGAATGGTGAGATCACTACCGCCAGTACCAAAGGTTAGAAGGGAGTTGTCAGGAAATACAGTGTGGGGATGTCCACTAGAAAGAGATCCGTCCAAATAGAAATAGGTTTCAGTTCCTCCACTACCATCATCGCATTTGAAAAGAATGTCTTTGTTGTCAGCGTAATTAGCTATTACTAAATCCCCAGTATTCTCAGACAAGAACGTATCAGTTCCATCATGGCCTATTTGAAAATCAAGCCCCGTACCGAAGCATAGGTTGGAGTTATCTGGGAATGTAGTTCTTGGGTTACCTGAAGAAGCAGATCCATCTAAGAAGAAATAGATTTCAGAACCACCGCTACCATCATCACAATAAAACGTGATATCGCAATCATTGGCGTTATTCGTTATACGAAGATCACCAACATAATTTCTAATATGACTATGACTTCCATCATGGTGTAATGTCATTCCATCCGTATCTGAACCGATAACTAAAAAAGAATTATCTGGGAAAATTGTGTATGGATTACCAGAAGAAAGAGAACCATCTAAGAAGAAGTAGGTTTCTACTCCACCACTACCATCATCGCACTCAAAAATTATATCTTTGTCGTTAGCTCCCTGATGGATATATAGGTCGGCTGAGTTTTGTGACTTAATGTAATTGTTAGTACCATCGTGATATATTCGTAAGTCTCCTCCTGTGCCTAAATTAATTTCGGTGCTGTCAGGAAATTTTAGAATGTCGTCACTCTCATCCCAAAGCATATACTTACCACTCGTGGCTCCATAGAAGGTTACGTCATGCCCTGTATCATCAACGCCAACCTGAAATGTTCCCCTAACATCGAGAGTCGAAGCGGGAGTCTCAGCTCCAATGCAAACTTGACCATTAGCCTGAAAATTAAAAACTACTCCACTTGAATTTGCACCTTTAAGAATGTCTCGGCTATCTGAAGTTGTCCCAGTTTCTAACAGCAAAACACTCCCACCTGATATAGTTTTTATTCTAGCGAGTGCGCCAACACTATCGTTAGAACCTTGAATATATAAATGCTGTTCATTCCCGCCACGTATATCAAGAATTGCTTCTGATGGAGTAGTCCCAAGCCCCAACCTAGCGGCTCCCTCTAAAATCAAATCATCTGTACTTGCATCCCATAACATATAGGCTCCGCTAGTATCCCCGAAAAATTTAACATCGTGACCTGTATCGTCCACCCCAACAGTAATACCCTGATTGAAAACCCAAGAGTCTAAAGAGTTAGTCCAGTTGATTGTATAATCACTAGCCCCTTTAAGAGTAATACCACCGCCATCAGCAGTTGTGTCGGATGGGGTGTCTACATTTCCTATAATAATGTTTTTGTCCTCAACCAGTAAATTAGTTGTGTCTATGGTTGTGGTCGTGCCATTAATAATAAGGTCGGACGAAACAGTTAAACTGCCTGTTATAGTAGCACCAGCAGAGGTAGTCTCGAATTTGGCAGAGCTATCATAGTAAAGTACAACCGATCCATCATCATTAGTATTAATAGCAGTATCGCTACCGCTCATAATCCAGACATCATTAGACCCCTGTATAACTAAATCCCCTGTCCCCATATCCTCGATTCGACTGTCATTGCCGTCATGCCACAACTGCAAATCGCTACCCGTTCCAATCTTTAACCTGACATTATCTGACAGCTTCAGGGAGTTATCCGACTCATCTAATTGTAGATAACCACCACTATCTGTATTAACAAAAAAGTCTCCTCCATCAATTTCGAGTTTATAGCTTGGGCTTGCCGTGCCGATTCCGACATTGCCTCTGAGCGTTTTGATGGTTGGTATAGTTTGATCTGCCATTTTATGATACTGCTGTTGCGTCTCCCATTATATGATAACATAACCTACCCGATACGGAGGTAGATGAAGATGTGTTTGCTCTAAATTGAATTGTGAAGCTGTCCCCTGTCCCATCTACGATTTGTGATAAGATCCCATCGGAAGCCAAGTTATCGTGTTCTGTTAGTATAATTCCTGGTTCATTGTAACTTCCCGAATTGGCCGCATTCTGTATAAAGAACTCACCGACATACGCTATAGAACTGTGACCGCTCCAATCACCTGATATAAATACTTTAACATGACACGCAGTGTTGTCGGCCAGTGTGACTGTTAAGCCAGTTGAGAAGGATTCGGTTACTGAATAATCTTTCCTGCCAATTAAGTGGCCGTTACTTGCGCTATCTCCTATCTTTGCGATACCCCTAACGTCAAGCTTTTGGGCAGGGCTTGTAGTTCCGATGCCCACTTTGCCATCTGCGGTAATCCGCATCTTTTCACCTTCACTCTCAAAACTAATGAATCCGTCCTTACTGCCAGCACTGTCTGCCGCTAAAATTAAATTCCCGTAGCCAGCTTCATCTTCGTCTTGGATAGCCTTAATATATGATGAATTATCAGTGTCTGTTATGTACAATCCAGCATTTGTAGCCCTTCCGACATGAAATTTCTGCACTGTAGAGCTTGAGGTGGTATCTACTATAGTTAATTTTCCTACTGGACTTGTAGTTCCTATGCCTACGTTACCATCGCCTCTTACCTCAAAAAGATGAGTACCTGCCAAGCTACTTACTTCTAGAGCAACATCTGAAGCATTTGAACCGCCATCTATTTTCAATCCATAGTTAGCTCCTGCGGTAGCTTCTGTGTTCGTTATTCTACTAACCCAATCGCCATCAGCTTCCGCTCTTACGTGTAACTTATGTGATGGGCTTGCATACCCTATACCAACCCGACCTGATGTATCTATGCTTAGGTTATCAGTTGAACCGATAGTAGAATTAAAGCCCAACTGCATTATATCAGCAGAGGCATCGTGACTTATATAACAAGTGTCAGTATTATCCTGAAGAGCTATTTGAGCATCTTCATCAGTAGATTTAAATCTTGCTACCTCATTGTCTGCTGTCTCAACATGGAGCTGGGAAGATGGAGATGTTACACCAATGCCAACTTTACCGTCTTTCGCAATCCTAACTCGTTCCGCTAAATCTGATGTAGTCTGATGGTAAGTGTAGAAAGCTAACCCAACCCACGCCCCATTGTTGTATTCAGTGACACTAGAAATTTTACCTCCTACATTGCCTGTACTACTAACAGAAGGGTCATTTGAACCAAACTGTATTTCTGAATTGATCTCCCCAACAGAAGTTACTGTGTCCTTACCCCCTTCTATTTTAAGAACACCTGTCACACTGTCTGCCGCCTTAACATGAAGCAACGCTTCTGGGGCGGTTACCCCTATACCAACCCGACCTGTCGAACCATCGATCCGCATGATCTCAGCTAGAGTTCCTCCCGCATCAGCACTAAAGATTATGTCTTTGTCATCGGCTTGGTTGCGGATAACTAAATCGCCAGTGCCATTTTCAATGTATGTGTCAGTGCCTCCATGCCAAATAGAAGCGTCAGCACCATCACCAAAAACAATTCTTGAGTCATCTGTTAACTCCAGCCTGTCTTGGGATGCATCCCAAAGCATGAAACTACCAGCAGTGTCGCCAAAGAATTTTACATCGTGGCCCGTGTCATCAACGCCTACATTCAATTCTCCTGTTATATTTACCCCACTTGAATCTGTAGCTAACCTCTTAACATTATTACCGTAAAGCTCTACAATGTGGCCACTGCCTGACTTAGCGGTAAGCATCATCTTTCCGCTAAAGGCGTTCCTTACATACAGGCTAGCCTCGTTAGGCTGAATATATAGGTCGTTTTGGCCTTGCTCTGTTATATAAGAATTACTCCCATCATGCTCGATTCTTAGATCGTCACCATCACCAAAAGTCATAGGTGTGCTGTCGGTTAAGCGAAGCCTATCTTGGCTCTCATCCCACATCAAATAGCTACCAGCAGTAGCACCGAAAAACTTTACGTCATGTCCTGTGTCATCTACGCCAACAGTGATGGCGGCATTGAATGTCGAAGCTCCAGTATTGAAAGTGTATGAAGCGGCATGGAATCCTAAGTGCCTATTGCTTGTTCCATTTTGTTCTGACTTGATCCAAGACGTTGCAGAACTACTGTCGAACATTAAGTGGAGTCCATTAACCCCAGATGGTGAAGTTGTTCCTCCTCCTGTTATTGAAGTCATGCCAAACGCCACGTTGCCAGCAGATCCACTGTATACTTCGGACAATGGCGAGGCATCAGCGATAAAGGTAAATACAGAAGCACTGTCATCCCACCCAAAGAAACCTATCTTAGCGGCTGATCCATTGTGGTAGCGGAACTCGATACCCCTATCTTTGTTGTCATCAGTTGAGGGTGCGCTGTCACCACCAAGGGTGAATACAGGATCGTCAATCGTGACAGTCGTACTGTTAACCGTAGTCGTAGTGCCATTAATAATGAGGTCGGCTGATACCGTTAGGTTCCCTGTTACGGTTGCTCCAGCAGATGTTGTCTCGAACTTTTTGGAGTGATCATAGTATAATTCGGCTCCAGCATTTGCGGTAAATACAGCCGCAGTTTCAAATAAATTACCTGACGGATTGTGGTGACGGATGGTTAAAGTATTACTATTGGCTAAAGTAAATACATCGAAATTTTTATTGCCGTTGCCCGTTAAATTTAGCTCCCCTTCTATATCTAAACTCCCCCCAATAGTGGAGACGGCTGTTGTGGTTAAGCCTCCTGTTACAGTTGCGCCAGAAGAGGTAGTCTCGAACTTTTTGCTTCCATTATGATATAGCTCTACAGCACCACCATTAATGAACTTAGCCATTTCTGTAGAATCATCGTTGTCCCTAATAACAACATCGTCTTCGGCTAGAATCTTAATATCATCAGCATCGTTTTGAATAACTAGATCTCCCTGATTGCATTTAATGTAGCTATTTGGGTGTGAATGATACAAGCGCAGATCATTGCCATCACCTAGTTGTACCTCTCTGCTGTCTGCTAGTTTTAAATCATAAACACCAGTTAGAGCGTTTGCACTCTCGTCCCAAAGAAGGTACATACCAGAGGTTGCGCCAAAGAATTTAACATCGTAGCCCGTATCGTCCACTCCAACAGTAACCACCCCATTTTGGTCTATAGCAAGTCGAGTAGTTCCACCCGTCTGAAACGCAAGCCCTCCTGACCCCGCATTATTGACTGTAAGAGCCGATCCACTCGACATCTGAATATTATTGTAATTAATCCAGTTAGCCCCTCCCGCATATGTGTGGAGCTTCTGACCTGAAAGCATATGGAGGTCGCCAGAACTATCGATTCGGAATTTCTCCGTAGCAGTCTCAGATGCTCCAGTAGCGAAAACCAGATCAGTATCATTGGTAGAGGCATCGAAAGTATCATCTGCCTCTGCATAAATTGAAGCCGCAACTAAGATTGAATCCGTGCCATCAGACTCAAGCGGAGCAGAAAAGTTAATTCTGCCCAACTCATCGCCATCTACCACTGTGGTTTCGGCTGTGGAAAGTGTTAGGATACCTGCCGCTCCTGCCGCTCCACGAACCTCAAGGAGGGAAGAAGGTGCTTTTGTGCCAATACCAATGCGGCTAGTGGCTCCATCAATAACAAGGGTAGACCCATCTGCACTTTGCCCATTATAACAGAAATTTAAATCATTGTTATCTAAACCAATAGAATAATAATTGCCTCCATCTCTCTGGAGTCTTAGTATTTCAGAAAACCCTGCTGATGGCCCATTAAGGTGGACTTTGGCTGATGGACTTGTAGTTCCTATTCCCAAACGAGCCGCACCGCCTAGAATTAGGTCGTCTTGGCTTTCATCCCAAAGCATATAAGAGCCCGAAGTAGCACCGAAAAATTTAACATCGTGGCCTGTGTCGTCTACGCCAACTGTTAATGTGCTGGATAAAGTTGAAGCTCCTGTAGTTGTTATACCCCCTGTAATCGCTACCCCTGTGGTGGTGGTACTGAACTTTAATGCATTGTCGTGTTGTAAATGGCAAGCACCCCCATCCGTGAACTGTGCCATTGTATTACCATCAGTATCCTGTAAATAAATAGCAGGGCCATTTGTCTGAATGTGAAGACCACCAGTCCCCATATCCCTTATATAACTAACACTAGCATTGTGATAAATTTCTAAATCACTACCTGTACCAAATACAGCCTTAGTATTATCTGGGAAAAATAAATAGTCCTCACTCTCATCCCAAAGTAAATACTTACCACTCGTAGCTCCGAAAAATTTAACATCATGTCCCGTATCATCGACCCCAACGGTCAATGTGGTTTTGATTAATGCAGTATTCCCATCTAGCTCAAGTCCACCCCAAAGCTTTAGCTTTCCCCCACTTTGGAACTGGCCTCGCAAAGCCCCACTTGTAGTGAAGGCAAAGGAGTTAGCCCCATAGTGGTAGATGCCCGTGTCAGGGTCACCCGCAAACGAAACTGAGGGCGCTCCGGCGCTACCACCCCCATGAAAAACATTTCCAACATTTAGATTGCCCGCCGTCCCACTAAATACTTCTGAACTATTCGTAGCCGCTGTTAAAAACGTAAATGCTGATTCACTATCATCATAACCAAAGAACCCAACACGGGCAGACGAACCATCGTGGTAGCGGAATTCAATTCCTCGATCTTTGTTGTCATCAGAACCTGGGGCACTATCACCCCCCAATGTAAATATAGGATCATCAATTGTTACCACCGTACTATTAACAGTGGTTGTGGTTCCGTTAACCAATAAGTTACCCCCTACTGTAACAGTACCTGTAAAGGTAGGCCCCGCTATAGGGGCTTTTAAATCTAAAGCGCTCTGAGTTGCGGTGGATATAGGCTTACTTGCATCACTAGTATTATCTACATTACCTAAACTAAGCTGAGCGGCAGTTACACTGTGTGGGTTGCTAGTATTACCAGTGTGTGAAGAAAGTGTAGATGCTGATGCTACATCAGCCTCCGCCGCAGTTTGATTAATCCATTTAGAAGAGGAACTATCATACTGCAAAAACTCGTTATCCGAAATTGATGTGATGTTCACATCGTCCATTTCCAGTAACGTATTCTCTAGTGTAATAGCACTATCTACATAAGCGGTTGTAGCTATCTGAGTATTATTAGTCCCAGCACTAGCGGTGGGGGCGATAGGTATTCCCGTAAATACGGGGCTTTCTTTAGGGGCATAATCACTTTCTACTCTTAAAGTAGCGGTAGTAGGTGTTACTGAAACAGCTACTAAACTTGCCGTAGTATCGGAAGTGCTTAAAGCACCTCCGGAAGAAGCCGATACACTTAGCGAACTTGCGGTGGGCGGGGTGACAGTAACGGTATTAACTGTCTGTGTAACAGTAGCTGTGTCATTCGCCATTATACAATTTCAGGAACTATATCAAAAGTTAACCTAAAAGAATGAATTACTTCATCCGGATCCTCGTCTGTGTTAGTTATTTTTAAATCACCATAGACAGTTGTAGTTTCATTAGGTAATGCGGCAGAATCCGCTGTCTCCCACCTTAACATTATGTTAGAAGCTGTACTAGAACTACCTATGTTAGGGAAACGTATTCTGCCTGAAGTGTGTTGTGCGGAACCCGAAGTATTACTTGCAAGTGTATCTATTAATTCCCCTGCAAATGAATTTCCAGCCTTCCTACGGATTACCAAAGAGGCTGTATACTGAGCATCAGAGGTATAAAAGTTAGTAGCATAACTACTACCCGAAGGTATATACGTAATATCTACTTGAGTCTGCTGACCCCTCTTAATCTCTATGTTAGCCATGATTACTTAGAAGCGTGATAAGCAAGAACAGCACCTTCATGTAGCTTGAACTTGGTTATCTGACCATAAATTGTAATCCCCGCTGGAATCGTATCTACAGTTCCTGAAGTGGAATGAGCTAAACGTCTATCGGCATTGTGTCCTTGGTCAGGCTCACTTCCGTCCCCGTCATCTAACTCAGTGTTTACATTTATACCAGAGTCTGTTAGTTCACGCCAATCAAGGGTGTCAAATTTTGCCGCCGCAATAATAGTTAGAGCACAAAACTCACCCGTTATTGTGTCAGTGCCTGATTCATAAGTTGCTCCGGCTTCTCCGTATATTCCTTTTAATATTCTATTTTCAGCCATATAATTTATTTATTTATTTGTTAAAATTGTTAATACATTCCTGATGTTGCGTGACCACCTCCTGCGGGGTTTACTTTTAATACGGGTCTAGTGGTGCCCCTAAAAGAATCAGTATCCACTTCAAGTAACTTAGCTACGACTCCCCAGTGGTACTCCGCACGTTGAATATCAGCATTATCTTCAGATAGTTTACCTAATAATGCGTGTTTCACAATAGCGGATTCGGGTACGTAAACGACATCGTCTGAACCATCGACCTCCTCCCATCGCCTCTTTAATAACAGATGAGCAGAAGAACTTGAGTCGGTCCCCCCTATACGGAATCTTCTATACCGTACTACGCCAGAACCACTAGATAAGTCAGCCAATGTGACCGCATCAAAGCTGTCGTCAAAAGGATCCGCAATAACACGTATAGAATAACCATCTGGTATATCATTGTATATAATCTCGTCTATGCTGGATACGTTAACCCCAGAGCCCGTATCAGCGGTGGTAGTCTGATTCAAATTAAATACAGCAAAGCCCGCACCTGTGTTAGACCCTCGGTACCTTATTTTTACAGAAAAATTATCGGTCGGAAGCGATGAATTGTCATCTTGGATAGCCTGTAACTCAAATTGGTAAGCGTAGGCTGTTTCAATATCTCTGTAAGTAGAAGCGTAACCGTCGTCTATAAAAGCATTTAAATCGGTTTTGTCATCATCCCTAGTACCGTAAATCTTATAATCATGCCAAAGGGAATAAGGGGCCAGCGGATTGTTATCTAAAATGCCTACTACTACGGAGTCAGTATCAAGAGGTAATGACACGTATCCGTCACTGGCATCCTGGGTATGCTCCATAAGCATCTCCCGCCAATAACCCATCTTATATATTCTGGGCATCACCTCATTCAAAGCGTCTCGGAACTTTTCAGGAGTTACGGGGGCTTCTAAATAGGTACTATGGTACCCGTATAATTGATTTACGGTTTTAGCTGGCACAGTAGTCTAATATAAATGGTTTGACATGTAATTCAACTCCGTAACTACTCCCAGCGCCTTTCACTTAACTGCTCATTGCATATATCACTGTAACCCTCGCTCTGCCCCGCTATCCACACTGAAGGGGCATATACATTCCAGTCCCGACGCATGTGTGCCAGCTCCAACTGATGATCTATATGGTGATTATCCTTACCAAAATAATCAGGGGCATAGTTTATATGAGCGTAAAATTGTTCAAATGCCTTGCGCCTAAGAGCGTACGCATGCGTTCTATTCACACATAAACCTCTATAAACTTTAGGATTATCTGTTTTCAAAGGGTTAATTCGGTGTTGTCCCCCTAAATAAAGTTGATCCCAATCATCGGGTATATTTATCATAAAAGCTGAAAGTACTGTAAGGCAGTTCTTCATAAACAAAGCGTCGTCTTCTAAGATAAGCACAGAATCCAATAAATGAGTCCCGTCTGTGTTCCCTTCTTTCATATCATTGAATAACTCCTCAGTTAAAACTTCCTCTATAATGCGGCTGTGGGACCGCAGACACCCCCAAGCGCCACCCCCAGACTTAAAATAATGGGGTACGGAGGTTATTTCACCCACGACAGCAGGAAAAGGTATAACATTATCAGGATGTTCAGCTCCTGACTTAGCCAGATTGTCCCTGAATAATTTAAGCCTGTCAGCCCTGTCCGGCCTACTTATAACATATATCCGGTCAAACCAGTCACTAAGTTTCTTATGTCCGTTAGAATCCACTAAGTTGTATTACTTCCGGGGCTACCTCCAGGGCTACCCGTAGGCGGTACTAGCTCTATCTCGTACTGGCTAGTTATTGAATCCACAGACCCTGTATCCGAGTACCCCGCTCCGTCAGAAGGAGCATAACTACCAGCGGCACCTGTTAACCCAAAATTCTCCCCTTTGTTGGATGAAGGAAAGTAGTTCGGGGTCTGTATAATAGTAGCTTCATCAGCAGTAGTGTCGAATACTTCTCTAGTTGCCGTAGGTATAATGTTAGACTGTCTAAAATTAGGTTGAGTTGACGAAATACCAAATTTGGAAGAGGAACCTGTAGGGAGCCCTAAATTAGGTTGATTAGCTATTCCAGCTAAGTCAGTCGCGGAAGTGTCAGCGCTGGAAGGGGCATCAAAATTACCAAAGGGATCTTCCTCGTCAGTAGCTACGGTATTAGTGGAATAAGAAGACCCATCACTTGATGCGGGAGCTTCCGACGTGTCTACAATAGTAGTGGCATAATACTGATGATCTTCGATTAACTGGGTTATTTGATCATTCGCTTTATCAGGATTATGAAAAGTACCTATCTTTAAATGATACCTCCCTTTAGTAGGTGCTTTCCGTAACAGCTTGTTGTTTACTTTTTCTAAAACACCACACGGTTCCTCATCCTGTGCGTCTTCTCCGTCTAAAATAAAATCTAGAGTCGCCTCACTTATTGTGTGATTAGCGGCGTCTAACCAAAAACTTAGATAAACCGTACCAAAAACACCATCAGCTACATCTAACTTAGCAAACTTAGCATGTGCCCCGTCATTCTGGTTAATAAAACTAGAGGGTATTATATTACCAAATCCTGGGAGTTTGCTCTGACCTTTAATACCAAAGCGCACGCTGGTCCCGCCGGAACCATCAGACACGGTAAAACCCTCTGTTTGAATGGCGGCAATGCTGAAAAACAAAGTTCCAAAATAGCACCTATATTGCTTGTTACCATTCTTATCTATATGAACCTCTAGCTCATATGGGTGGTAATCTTTATTGCCTGTTTCATCGTCTGGATGGACCGCAATAAATTCCTCTCCCCAATAATCATTTCCTATGTGTGCCTCTTGGTAAGGCTCAAAAGGCCACTTATTGAAATGAGGAGTCTCGTGTGGGTTTATCCCGAAGCCCCCGACACCATCAGCCCCCGTTATGGCATTTTCTTCTGGAGGATCAAAAGACATATATTAACCCACTAAGGTGGTAGTATCGGGTTTGTAAGCTGTAATCTTAGTACGTAAAAAACCACCTCTGAAAGGTTCCTGTGAGTCGGATATTACCAAACTATCGGGCCAATCTGTGTAATTGGTTCTTGGATACCTAAAAGTAGCCCCAGCAAGTTTCCATTTAGGGTGTTCGTTTCCCGTCGTTATATTTAATTCAACAGGGTTGTGCAAGGTAGGTTTAACGTTACACGTAGCTAATGGTGTTACGAAATTTATAGGTAGGGGTATCATAGGTTTAATGGGGGTAAAGTCACCTTCCGCAACAGCCTTTTTAGTCCAGCTAACCTCAATTTTTACTTTAGTAGGTCCTCTGTAGTCATCCCTTTTATAAACAGGAAGTACTACGGTGTCGCCACCTCCGGCACGCCTCTGCCAAGTAAACCCAACAATACCCCCTTTTCTTAAATCCTCGTCTCCAAAATCAGCATCCCCATTTAAAACAGCGGGCCATGTGTACACCTGTTGAGTAAAATAACTAGTTAGAGTGCCCACTTTAGGCACTACCTGTTTTTCTACTAAAGCATACCAGTTATCCGATAACTGTTTGCCTTCGCGCATTATACCTAACTCATCTACTCCCCAGAAATTAGTGTCATCCCCCGAATCAACCTCATCTACGATACCGGAGGGGTAGGTTAAATCAGGGTCTCTGAATGCCTGCTCAGCATCAACAGATCCTGTAACTGCTACTTGTGTATCCCCAGTAGCTACAAATTGCTTAGTGGCTTTTATAGTCTCATCCCTGTGCCATAAGGTTTCTTTAGTTACTAAAGCTCCTCTAGGGTCATCAATTGCCGAGCCGTCATACGCCACATCATAAGGGAATGAGTCATCAGTATCTACACGGCGTATAGGTGTCCGCTTAACAAACACGTGCTGTTCCGTTACATAAAGAGAGTCTAATGTTTCATCACCGGAGCGTACCTGCCTCTTTTCAAAAAGAACATAGTTGTTATCATAATCGCTTCCGGTGTTTGTAAAGGGATCTGCGGATACTGTAGGCATCCCGTTGGAATTACCTATGGCGGGGCTACTTTCATCGTAGCTCGATCTTAACGTAACATAAGTGCGTACTACAGTATCGTAACGGGGGTTACTGCCACCAGCGGCCTGGAATTCCCAGTTATAGTCATCCTGATTCGCTCTATCAACTACATAATACCAATTTTGATACTGCCCATTTTCGTCTCCGGCACTTTTAATAAGGGCTAACTTGTAATTAGGAAATTTTACGTCATCGGGGTGGGCCGTACCATAAGCCGTATCATCGGCAATAGATGCCGCGTTAATATTCTTGCTGGCATCAACAACCTCAACGACAACTAAATCCGCAACCTTCGGGGTAGCAAATTCAATTATCCTCTGCCTTCTTGTTGAGGATGTTCTAATCGCCATAATTAACTCTTACCTAATACTACGACAGTTAATGAATCAGCGTTAGCCGCAAAGGTTAGAACTACGTTTACCCCACTGGGGCTTTCCCTAGGCATTAACAATGCAGAGCGGACTAAGCTATCACCAAAACCTAAAGTTATGTTACCGAACTTAACGTCAGTTGCCACACACGTGATATTTCCCGTATTAGTAGAATCGGTTTCATACATCATACCAACTATCTTAGTAGCGGTTGGTATGGTATCTCCAACAGCGTCCGTAGGAGTTCCTGGGGTGCCGTTGTTTGCCGCATAACCTGAAAAAGTGTGACCTGTTCTATCTAACGCAGTGGTTGTGTCAGAAGCGTTGGCCGTGAACTTATGAAGGTCTAAATCCCAAGTTACTACATCGCCAGCCGCCGTTGAGGTAAACTTAACTGAATATATTATATCAGCCTCAGACGCGGCGGGATTAGTGGATAGGGTGCGCCCAATACGAATGTCATTTAACACATTGGTCCCCTGTCCTGCCATAGTAGCAACTAGGCTGGAACGAATATTTATTCCGGATAATGTCTGGGCCATGGGTATTTATCTATACGAGTTCTTCTTGCGGTTGCCCCATACTCCGACGGAGCATAAGTGCAAACTGATCTAACGTAACCTCCCCAGATGCTATTGCTGAAGATACTTGGGGGTTGGCATCAAGAAATGACTGTATTTGAGCCATCATTTCAACAGCTTCCGGATCGTCGGGATCAAAAGCTTCGGCAAAAAGGGCTTCAAATAATTGAGCCATAACGGCTTCATCTAAAGGTTCCCCAACTTCTGCTTCAACGGTAGGCATTTCTGCCGCCGCCATTTCCGCCGCATCTGCGGGGGTGTTTTGGTTAGGTAAATCCTGTGTGGCTTGGTCTATAGCGGCGGCTTCAGCTTCTGCGGCGGCTATTCCTTCGGGTGTATATGGAAAGTCTTTTCCTTTTACTTCGGGCATAATAATAAATTGGTTATGTATATAAATAACCCCGATCCCCTCCTTTTTCAAGAGGATCGGGGATTATTGTGAATAGTGTATTATCGATTAATCGAAAACAGGAACAAGTGTAGCAAAATCAGCGGGAACAAGGATGTTCGCTAATATAATACAACTACCAGCAGTAGCTGTGTCTAGATTAGCTCCAGTGGCAGTCAAAGTAAAACTCAAAGACTGACTAGACCCAACAACATGACCTCCTGTTTCTTCCTCATCATCAAGTTTAGCACCCGTGTTTTTAGTTAGTAAGGCAGTGGAATTTTCCATCTCGAAAGCCGCAACAAACCCATTAGGGTCAGCAGTTACTCCTACGTCAATTACATAACTAGAAATAGAAGGGCCGTCAAAGTTTGTAGAAACCATAACAGCGCAATCAGTTACTATTGATCCTTCTACTAAAGAAAGAAGGTTAACTTCACCAGATCCAGTGGCCGCTTTTGCCGCCGAAGCGGAATCATAGTCAATGCGGAAGGCATGACTGAAACCAAACGTGGCTAAAGCCGCAGGAAGTTTGCGTACTTTTGAACCCCCACGCCCAGAGGCGGAAGAATCAGAAATAGCGATTAAGTCGTTAGCCGCTACAGCGGCATTTGTATCTAGTGTGGATAAATCATCTAAAGTTGGCATAATTTTTAATGGTTAAAATTAATATTATGTGGGGTTCCCTTTACAGGAACCCCACTTTAGATAATTAAGCCGCAGGTGTGCTTGAAGTACGCTTAAAGACAATAGAGTAACCGAAGTTAGTCTTAATTGGCTTGGATGCAGAAGCCATGATGCCTCTGAAGAAACCAATTGTTCCGTCTGGATTATAAGTTACGTCTGGGATGTTAGTCCACTTGAACTCACCTTTGTAGCTAACAGGGTCGAAAGCGACTCCGTTTCCGCCACTGATTGGCTCTGGTACAAGTGTCTGCATAACATCGTCAACAAGAACGAATGCTTCCTCATAGTCAGCACTATCGTAAGCTGTGTTAACTACAACAGTGTCTGTGCCTGCGTCATGCTTATAAGGATAAACACGGACAAGAAGATCAGAACCGTCAACAGTAGCGCTGTAGCGAGGTGCGAGATCATCACACAAGTGGTAGAAGCCTCTGAAGCTCTTCTCAACACCAAGTGGTGCGATAAGCTCAGAAACTTTAGCATTGTTATAACGAACATCGTCGCGGAAACCAGCTTCAGTTTGAAGTTGGTAAGAAGCCTCAGATGAGCAAACAAGTGCAAATACTGGGCGACCATTCTCACGGCCATAGGCGTTAGCTCCGGCTCCAGCCCTTACGAGCTTGAAGTAAGTATCATCAAGAATCTTATTCGAGATGTTAGCAGAGATTACGTCAACAGAGTTGTTGTCATCGGAATCTACGTCACCAGCGGCAGTAGGAGTAGTATCACCCTCTTTGCCAGCGGTTGTCGAAGTTCCTGTTGTTTTACAAAGGATGATGTTGTCGCAAAGTTTTGCGTACTCGTCACGATGACGTTCTTCCCAAGACCAACGAGTGGACTCTTTAAGTAGGTCCATGATAGCGCGGAGCTGATCAGCTCGGCTCGCGGCAAAACGAAGGTCTTCGATATTGATTCTAGGAGACTCAATAACAGCCTTATCCAATGAATAATTCTTGAGTACTCTTGTGAAATCAATACGAGCATTGTCTTCCAGTCTGGTATCCAGAGCGGCTCCGTCAGGACGTCCAACGTGGCTGGAAGCAGTGGTCTCGACCAATGTTGTCCAGTTAACTCCTGGTGTTTGCTCAGATGAACCCAAGTGGGTATCTCCTACTCTTTTTCCAACAGGGAGTGAGCGATCATAAACCAGAGTACTGATTTGATAACCCATTCCGGATGGGAAGGTTGATTTTTTGATTAGATCAAGCCAAGGGCTTGTGTGAAGTGTTTGTTTGTGAATATCAGAACCGATCCTACTTGCTTCTGAAGTAAGAACATGCTCAATATTCGCCAATACACTAGTTCCTGTAGTATGTGGTTGCGTAACAGCCATTTTATTTAATTAGTTGTGTGTTAAGTTAAGATAGACCACTCCCCAAGGGGGTACGTAGTCGGTTAAAAATATTGGTATCCTGTTCCACGTAGAACTAATTAATGGCTAGAGCGGCCTAACAGGATGTGTAAAATTGAGTCAAAGCTCTTATACCAAGTAAAGACTTAGAACTATTTAAGGCTAGAGCAACCTCTTTACGTGATGCTAAAAAATAACATCAGTAATCTGAAAACGCAACAAGTGATTTTAAGCGCCCCACATTACCCTAATACGTATCATTTCAGTACTAAACCAAGGCTGAACGGTTCCTGAAGCAGTCCTATACGTAAGATTAAGCGATATATGCTCATTGAAATTAGTCCCCTGAAGTGGGTTAAATGGCCTATACCAATTAGCATTTGGGTCAGGGTTCCCATTTTCATCCACTTGTTTTACCTCTAAAATGTACCAAATAGGCTTATCAAAGGTAGAATCACTGACCCATCCGATCTCAATTACCCCCATTGCGGGGTAGTGAAAAATCTGTAGTTCGGGTACGGGGGGTACAGTACCCCAGTGGTCATCAGCTCTAGCTGATGTTACTAATAAAAAGAATAACCATACCCATTTCACATCAATGGTCTTTAGGTACTCCGTTATACAGTTTGGACAACACTTTGTCCATGTCCATCTCCAACATCCCGATCTTGAGATCCTGACGAACATCAGAAGGTAATGAGCCGCTCCCCCATTTTCCGGCGGGCCATAGCTTAACGAACTCGGAGTTCTCACCCACATCTTTAGCTATCATCTGAATTTGGAAATCATTATGCTGTACTTCCGACTGAAGCTTCGATGCCCACCACACAATTCCACCAGCTTGTACAGCTAAGCCTACACAAAGAGATATAATAAATTTAGAGTCCATTAAGAAGTTACGAAGTTTCTTCGGTCTTTTAGTTTTTGCCACGTAGATTGCTCAGATAAGTGAGTAATATTTAAATCAGGGTGGTATGAATCCCCCATTTCTGTTAAATAGTCCAATGCATATTCAGCCGCCAACCTATATTGGGAGCACCTATGACGAAGCTTAACTAAATCTATAGCTTTCTCCTTATATAGGTGCTCCCAATCGATGGGACGGTTTCTCAGATTCTCATGATAATCTGAGTTGGAAATATGATTTGAAGGCACTACTCGCCAACAACATCAAGTCCTATACAGAACTTAGGGGGCAATAATTTTGCGTTAACGTCAAGGGCAACTTTAACAGGTGCTCCTGTTCCGTTGTCAGTAAAAGGAACAGGCACTCCAGCTCCCGCATTAATAGTTTCGCAAGATACCCCGCAAATAAGTAGTAATCCAGCTCCAGTTAAAAGAAGTAATTGTCTCATACAGTAATGAAACTCAATTTCCGCTATTTGCAAATTTAATTAAGAAAGAGCCGCTTCGATGGCCTCAGTAAAAGATAAATCCCCCGAAGGTCCCGACGTATCCGACTTAGGGGTCCCCGACATAGTAGGTTCGGCATCCTCATACTCGGCAAGTCTGTCCATTAAACTCTCATTTTCCTTCCTAGAAGCCATAAATTGGCGCACAACAGTAGGTAAAAGCTGAGCCGCTACCGAATTATAAGCAAAATCAACGGGGTGTATAATAGTAGGGTCTAAATCAGCGGCTTTATTCTCTATAGATTCAAAGTCCAATCCATCCAAACCATTAAGAAATGGGAGCTTTTCAGTGACTCTACGCACCACATTACGGGTAACATTAGCTCTTAACTCCGCATTTTCAGCGGCTTCCGCGTTTTTACGCTGTTCAGCAAGCAATTCAGCCTCTTTTAGCGCCTCAGCGGAGTTCTCGATAAGCTCAGAACGCCTCTTTAAGATAGGCCCCATATCCTCAATAGCCCTGTATATAGTAGCTCTATCCCTGTCAGAAGCGCCATCCAGTAGAGGAGCTAGTGCTTCATCCTGCTTTTCAGCGTCAGGCATAGCCACAGCATCAATTAAAGCTTCCGGATCCACCTCATACTTGTCAGCAATACCGTGAACCTTCGTCATTATGTCATTCAAAGGGGTGGCTACGGCCTCCTTGTAGGCATCAGTAGACTCCAAATTATTGAACATCTGCTCCTTTTCATAGGCGGCAACCTTCTCTCTAAGGGCCTCAACCTCCTCACTGTTAGCAAGACCAGACATTTCACGCATCTTAGCTTCCTGCTCTTTAACAGTCTGCCTAAGTGCATCCAATTCAGACCTGTTCGTCTTTAACTCGGTCTTTAGCTCCTTAAATCTAGCGGCCGCCTTCGGTGTCCAATCATCCCCTATGTCCTCGGTTAAAGCCTCAATTGGATCTGATTCCTGCTCCAGGTCTCCGGATTCAGGTTCAACTTCCGCTGTTTCCTTCTTCTTGGCCGTTTTCTTCTTCGCAGTCTTCTTTGCTACGGGTTCAGGTTCCGGTTCAGTTTCAGCTTCAGGTTCAGGAGCCGGTTCAGGTTCAGGTTCAGGTTCAGGTTCAGGCGCAGTCTCAGTAACCTCCGGAGGAGCAGGTGTTGTTTCCAGAGCGGATAAAGCAGATTCAATTGCATCTGCAAAACTTCCAGGTTCTACTGGGTCAGGTAACTCATTAATAGCAGGTGAAGCTACTTCTGGTGGTAATTCGGCTACTGCGGATTCGTTATGTGATTCCATTCTTCAGCTAATACGGGTTGTTTGTTCTTAATATCTAATTTAGTTAATTTATAGAGATCAGCGAAAGCATCACGATACCCTGCGTACCAAGCGAAACGGAGGCTATTTGTCTCGGACTCTCCGACGATTGATCCGTAGGAAGGTCCGGCGACTTCTTTGAGAGTCGCCATGGCCGTCTGGAAAGTCTCAGAAGCCATGATCTCTCGCAATTCCTCAATTTTTTTGGCATCGTTAAACCACCTATCTATCGGGATAGGCAAAGGTGTATGTTCTGGCATAATTTACTGCTGGGATGTTCTTAAATCCATAGCATTTTTAGCGTCCCTCATGGCCTGCTCTTGGTCGAACTTGGCCTGTTTCAGCTCCATATCAAGCTGGGCCTTTTGCCTAGCCATATCAAGCTTCATTTGGTGTTCCGCTACTTTAGCTTGTAGATTAACATCCTGAGACTGTCCACCTTCAGGAGAGCCTTGTCCAGCGTCACGTTGCATTTTTTGCACTTTTTTGGACGTATTATTTATCTGCTCCTCGGCATACTGAAGAGCCTGACTGGCATCAGCCACTAAATCGGCGGAAGCCGGATCGCCCGCAAGGGCCTGCGCCGTCTCCGCAATATGCTGGTAGAACGCCTGAAGCGCCGGTAAAGCCTGTACGGGGTCAGCGGATCCATTATCCAATTGTTCAATAATCTCCATAAGAGCTGGTACGTGAATCTGTAAATGGGATGCGTGTAACTCATTAGCCACAACAGGAACAGGGGACCCTTCAGACAATTGCTGGTTCTCAAAGAACGCAATCTTGTTATCCACAGTAGGTCGAGGGTCTAACTGATCCGGAGCATACCGGTCAGCTAAATCATGACCAACACGGGTGGATACAATGTCACGGGTAAGATTTTTACGTCCAACCTCATCAAACGATCCCGCAATCCCCAACAACTCACGCAGTGCGACAGACCGCTCAGCCCTAGACCCATTCCCAATGGAACGTATGGCTCTGGTCCTGTCAGTATCTAAAGTCTTAACAAACGATCTATCTATACCCCGCTTCTCACACCTGCTATAAAATTCATTAATCGCTGGGTCACTCTTACGATTCTTCACTATCCTACTAACCACCTCCCGAAGAAGACGGTTCCATGAAGCATAAAACAGGTTTAAGGATGCACCGGAAAGACGCGTATTAACATCTATGTCCGTTGCGACCTGCATCTGATTCCTGTACGGTGAACTCTGTTCAGGTCCATACGTGCTTACGGTATCAGTATTCAGGGCTAACTGATTACCAATGTCCTCAATAGCGGGCTGTACCGCATTACTCAAATTAGGTATAGCCTTCTCTATAATATTTACATTAGGAGAAAGGACCGCATAAGCCCCGTAATAAGTAAAACCAAGTTCATCAAGAGCACGTTGAGAATCAGGCTGAATCATTACAGCCGAAGACAACATAGCTCCATCAACCATACGACACCGTAAACGGTTAGAGGTCTGGATGTGATTGAAGATACGGTGGCCTAGTCCACGAATAGAATGATAGGTGCCATTACTACCCACTCCATAAGTGAATAATACAAAAGCCTGTTGAGCGGACTTATACCGCGAAAGCTTTTTGTACATGAACTCTTTAGGCTCGGTCTCCGCACAAATATAATGGGACACTGTTCCGTCCATCTCGCGCACCCAAAAATGCAACACACTTACAGTCGGGTTCTGGTGTCCTGTGTGTATATCGTTATTCTTTAACTCAGCCTGCACATACTCCCAATCCGTATAAACACGACTCCCCGCACGTCCGGCAGTGGATACATTCTTCATTATAACGCGCTTAACTTCAGCAACGTCCCATCCTACCTTTTTAGCGGCGTCAGGGTTCTTAATGAAAGAAAAAAGTTCATGTAAGTGGTACTCGCGTCGCCCGATTGCCACATCAATAAGGTTCTCGGATGAAGGGGTCTGGCGCGGTATTAAAATATCTGCAAAACCACCAACCCTAAATTTCCAATCTTCCGGCGTATCAAAGTAAGCAAGGGAAACACCGTGCTTGATAAATGTAGTACATAGTCGAAGGTAGTTACTATGAAATTCGGGCCAGGATCTTAAAAGATGAGTAATCTCTTCTGCAACAATCTCTTCTTTCTCTTTTATCTCGGCGGGTTCGCCCTCTGTCCCTTTTACTTCTACCAATCGCTCAAGCGACGAGTAGAGATCCACATAAGCAGACAGAGAAACATCCAGCAACCGTTGGGCTTCACCAAAGTTAAGATTAGTGGTCAAACCCTGGCCGCTGGAGTTGAGGCGACCCTGATCGTACGGATTGGAGCCGTCGAACATAGCATCAATACGTGCACGGTTTAATGATGATTGTTCGTCGGCTCTCCGTAGAGTGTTAAAAAGCGATAAAGCGCTTTTACAATCTTTAAGACGACTCTTTACAGGACTTCCTTTTTCATCCAAGGAGCCTAAGTCATCGAGAGAGTTGATTTCTAATGTTTGACTGTCAGGCATGCAAACAAAAACTTAGTTCATTTTATAGCTGTATCAAGCGTTTAATCAAGACCACACCATATCGGTTACGCTGTCCACAGGTAAAAAATGACGGGAGCCGTCGCTGTAAGTTAAGTTAACATGGGGTTTACCTTGTTTAAGCGATTCCCTAACTAGGTATATGGTGCCAGCGTTAGGTCCACGTAGTGGTGGCTTTATACAATAAATAGCCCCATAAATAGTTACCGCATAACGTGGGTAGTCAGGTATTATGCGGGCTCCTAAAGATCCAAGTATATCTTCTGTAGTTAGCTCCTCTTCCTCTGGAGCGCCAAATAGTTTCCGGGCTAATTTTTCAGAATCGAAAGACCACCGTTTCCCTTCATCCGTATATATTTGAGCGAACCATCTGCCACATCGATTTTGCAGTATCAGCCTATGGTCTCCCCTATACACGAGACCATTCTCGTCTATCTCATACTTAGAGGCAGATGGTAGTTTAATTCGGCGGGTGGCCGGTTCGGCGGTTATCATAGGCGGCTGTAAATAATTGACCAAATATACATAGAAAAAAATTGATGTCTATACTATATATAATATTCTTTTATTATATGGTTTCAATTGTTTCCATTACAGAAACAATTGAAACTTTTCTTTTAGAAACTTTTCAGTCTGCTCTGTGGGGTGTTTCTATGTATTATTTAAATAAAAAATATACCAAAAAGGGGTATCTGGGCATAATCGGCGGCCTTCCGTAATAAGCGGCCCACCGCCGAAATACACGTTATTTTTTCAAAAGTGCGCGTTTTGCCCTCTGCTTCTTTATTTTTTCTCTGTTTAGTTTGTAGTATTCTCGGTTATATCGGCGCTGATTTTCCGCCCAATCTGGATCAGAGTCCTTTTTTATTTCCTTGAGCCTTTTTATGCGTTCCTTATTTTCCTTATAGTAGTCATTCTGGTATTTAAGGCGCTTTTCCCTATTTTTCCTGTAGTATTCTTGCTTTTTAACATCCGGCATATCCTGATATTTAATCGGCGGGTACGATTTTGTCAAATTTTTTCGCAGACCCCCCTATATATAATATTAATGTCCACCTAAAAAAGGGT
>TARA_R100001594_G_scaffold38173_4_pt1 | contig 22549 bp, 26 predicted proteins | sample TARA_R100001594 | Tara Oceans TARA_R100001594 (sample SAMEA2622752) | marine metagenome | biome: marine biome (ENVO:00000447); feature: marine epipelagic mixed layer (ENVO:xxxxxxxxx); material: "saline water (ENVO:00002010), including plankton (ENVO:xxxxxxxx)" | depth 150 m | reverse complement strand
GAAGAACACAATGCTGTACTTGAAGAACTCATGGTAGAACAGAGAGCAATGCGAGAAGAACAGACCGAACAGGCTGTGAACATCGCTGCTATCTGTCAGGCCACCGGAGCGAGGTGTAAGTAATGGAATACCAGTTTGTTATCGAGAAGCCTGGGAGAGGAGCGTGGCTCTACCAGTTCCTATCCAATAATCTAGACACCTTTGATACAGCTTCTTTCGACTTGAAGTCAGTATCTCGTGATGGGGATAAGGTTATTCTTGATGTTGAGATTGATATTGATCGTCTTGTATCTAGACTGGCTCAAGGAATTTTCCTTGGGAATCTGTATTTTCGGGAGGAAGGCTTCATAGTAAAGGCAGTAAGAACTATTAAACGAGCCCGTTCGCGTGGGAAGTTTAAGTCTGATGATCCTAAGACACCTGAGAATGAAGCCTGGGAGGGGGGGAAGGCACCGCCAAAGAAGAAAAAAGCAGCTCCCCGCAAACGAAAAGTGGTAGCTAAGAAGGCACCTGCCAAGAAGAAATAGCCGGGGGGACAGTGGAATCGCAATTTTTCGCCCAGCTTGTAGACCTGGGAATCACAGGACTGTTTATTGGTTACCTTCTCTGGAAGGACAAAGCCCAAACAAAAGCTCTTGCTGACTTTGTAGACCGGCTTCTTGAGACGCTGGCCAGCATAGAAAAAGAAAGAGAGGAAGGCTACGATAAGATCCGTGATCGATACGATGAGGTTATCGCCAAGTACGATGCAGAGCGCGATAAACTTCTCATGGATATCGCACGCAAACTGGATGGGTAATGATGCTGCTTAAAAGCTGGCCTGTTCCCTCACGAGGGGATGCTGTCCGTTCTGTCCAGCGAGCGCTGAACCGGTTGGGCTTCGGCCCGTTGGATGAGGATGGGATCTTTGGACGTGCTACTGACAATGCAGTGCGCCTGTTTCAGAAAGCAGAGAAGCTAGACATCGATGGGATCGTAGGCCCCAAGACACTTGCCATTCTTCAGAAGCCACTAACACCAGAAGATGAACCTACTGTCCTAAAAGCCCTCCGCAAGTTGGGTTACTCAGTTCATGAGAATGGGCAGTGCAATATTATTGGTGTTCGTAGCTCCAATGCTAAGGCGAATAGTTTTGATGATGAGATCCATCTGATCTGGAAAGAGGATGGGTGGCAACACAAGACTTATCCATGCACCTGTGATCCAGGCATGTACTGGTTGGAGAACCCAAGTAAAGTCGAAGGGACCGCTATCCTAATCCCTGGGCAGTATGTCGATACCTATAAGTTTGATCTACATGCAGGGAGATATGAGACTCTGTGCCAACGTGGTGGGACTGTAAAGGTTTGGCGTGACAACAATAGAGACTCAACACTTGACCATAATGGCGAGGAAGATGAGGGCTGGTTTGGGATTAATATCCACCACGCGGGCACGGACTCTACCAATGTAGAGAAGTGGAGTGCTGGTTGTCAGGTGTTTAAACGCTTGGAAGATTGGGAAGAAGCAGTACAGATCTGGAAAGCTACAGGATCAGAGTGGTTTACCTATACGCTGATTAATGATAAAGATTTGGATTCCTAGGAGGAAAGCATGGATATCAAAGCACTCATGCAGAAGTATGGTGTGACCGTTGGCGTTGCCGGTGGTTGCCTTGTAGTTGGATCTCAGTTCGGATCCTGTACCGTGGACCCCATACCACCAGCACCAAAAGCAGAAACGGCCCCTGCCGAAGCAGAGGCCGAAAAACCAGAAGAGGCTGAAGAGACTGAAGAGACTGAAGAGTCAGTCGTCGTCGCACCCGCAAGCGGGGAGGGGAGCGAATAGCTTTCCACCTGATTGAATCAGGTGATACAGAAACCCACACAGGCGATCCACATCGTCGTGTGGGTCTTCTGTTTTTGGAGTCGTAGCTAGTACTCGACCTAAGGACACAACTTGAAGAGCATCTCCAGTGTCTATGACTTCGGAGCCCTCCAGAAAATCCTCTATCTCACGTACAAGACTTATTGTGTAGTGGAGCTTAAGCTTCTCTAGTCGTTCTGTATCTTCCATGATTATCCCATTGGGTTTAGTGTTTCTTGTTTAGCTATCTCTTCATCAACTTCTAGGAATACAGGGATGGGATCCTCCTGAAACTCAAGATCAGGACCGATCTGCACATACTCCCACTTAGCCCTCTGCTTGCCCTTGGGGCGTTGCGTCGACATAATCACCACCTGGGCAGGACAGTCATCAAGCGCTGCGAGAGTGCGGTAGAGCGTCTTGGGATCCCACATCCGGTCATCCAGAATGACGACAGATGGGACGCCAGGACGGGTCAAAGCCGCTGCCATGGCTCCGAGCACCCTTGCCTCTGTGCTGCCTGACAGGGCAATATGGAGCCCATTGGAGCGCTTCAGCGCAGGCTGGAAAATACCAGATGTGTTGATTGTAAACTCATCACCATCTGGGAGATAGTCGTTTACCCGATTGATGTAGCCACGTAGGTAAGGAGCAACCAGATTTTTCATGGCTGCTTCGAGAGACTTCTCAAGCAAGTCAAACTCTTCTGACAGATCATCAGAAGAGATCTTCTGTTGTCGAGTCTCAGAGGCTACCTTGTAGAGAGATTGTGTTGCTAGCATCTCGGTAAGTTTATCAGCAATCTTTGCAGAGCCAAACTTCTCAATCCCGATTAGCTCTTCTTTATCTCCCAAGGCCTGAACCTCAGTAGCCAGTAGTCCTCGCAAGTCTGCCTTCTCTTTATACATGCGTTTGAACTCTTCATATTTCAAAGCCCGGAATAGGGATTTCCAAGTCTCGTAGATGTCTTCGCTAGGTACATCCTGAGCACCTTGAAGCTCTCTAGTCACGTCAGTCAAAGCTTTAGACTTTGCCCGGTACTCCCGCTTGAGCTTCCCAGCTTTGTCCAACATCTCGACTACTTGGTCAGGAGTCAAAGAACCATCATGCGCAGAAGGAAGCGCAGCATTGAAAGCTTCCTCACTTGGCATCCGATTGGATTTAGGGAAGGCATCCCTCAACTCTTTTTTATCTAAAGCCTCGGCCAGGTTTCGAAAGAAAAATTTATATGCTGTGAGCGGCGACCCCATGAGCGCCTCTTTTAGCTCTGATACGGGGGCAACATAGCCACTGTAGCCCGTTCTCTTAGCCCGCTTACCTGGGCTGACTTCCCATCGGGCAGTGGAACCATCCGATAGTTCGACCTCAGCAAAGACCACTTCCTCATTCTCAGGGCATAGAGCGGAAAGCTGAGCACCAGTCTTCACTGTCTTAGGTCGCATGAACAGACCACTGACACTACCGGTAAGTGCAAGCTGCAGGGCTTCAGCTACCGTGCTCTTGCCACACTCATTCGGACCAATCAGCAGAGTCTTACCTCCGATCTGTGTTGTTCTAGGCTGCCCATCAGGACTCTTTATATTTGTAATGACTCTTACGATCTTCATCATGTCTCCAACCAGTTAGTGCCGATCTCCGCTTCGGCTGTGTAATCAAGCTTATGGTTTGTCTTTCGACGGCGGTTCATTGCAGACTGGAGAATCTTTACAGCCTCCTCTGCATCATCCTCATGCACCTCAAAAAGAAGAGAGTCATGACATTGGTTTACCAAGCCAGTCTTCTTGTTAAAGTTGAAAGGGAGGGCACCCCTGGTCGGCTCCAACATCGTGCCATCGATAGAATTAGTTGACCAACCAGGGATACCCAGAACTAGTTCCAACATGGACTCGTGCACAATAGATGCACCACCAGATTGGATGGGATGATTTACAAGCTCATTCAGCTTTTCTTCATCCTTGAAGTCACGGCGTCGGTGCCACAAAGAATCATCGATGTAGCCCTGACGACGGTACAGTTGTTGAATCTTTCGCCACCACTTGGGGATCTCAGGGACTGCACGCTTCAGCCCATTGACCACATCACGTACATCTCGGTGGGAAAGGTGTGCGTAGATTAGTGCGCCATCGTCATCCTCTACACTCACCACCTGCTGATGGATGGTGGGGATACTCGCAGCGTACTGCCATGCATAGAAGACGTTCTTGGTAATACCGCGAGTAGTCTTGAAGACACCCTTGCCCTTATCAGCCCTGTTCTCAGGAGCACCATCGAGTTCCCAGATGCTCTTACCATAGACAATCTCCATGTTCTCATTGTGAGGGTCGAGCTTGTCGTTAATGATTTTTAGGAGCCTCTCAGCATTAGCCTCCTCTGCCAACAAACGTAGCTCAAGCTGATCCATGTCAGCCCCAACGAACAAATGCCCCTCTTCAGGTATAAAGATGTCCCGCAGAAATGCTGGAATATTCTGCGCATTGGGCTCACTTGAAGAATATCTACCCGTGGCTGGCAATCTGTTGTAGGCTGGGTGAATCCGCCCATCGCTCATGATCAGCCTTTCCTTCATGGGCTTGATGTAGGTTCCAAGCAACTTGCTATACCTGCGAACCATCCGAACAGCCTGAACAAGCTCGCGCTGTTCCTCCTCCAGATTGTGGTGGGTGATCATTGCCCGGAGAGTCTCATCATCCGTACTTGGGTCACCTGTCTTCTCGTTGTACTTCTCTGGAGTTAGCTTCCAGTTAGAGTAGAGAAGACTCCGCAGTTGGAGAGTAGAGTTAGCGTTGAACTCAGGACTGACAACCTGTGCACAGATCTTCTTGTTTTCTTCTAGCTTCCTCAAGAATTCAGACTCATGAAAAAAGAGTCGATCCTTGTCTACACGCATACCAAGGGTCTGCATGCCTACACCAACAGACTGTAGCTCATGCTCTCTCTGTAGAAGATGCCACTGACTTCTACCCCGAACCACACGGGCAAGGGGTGCGGCTACCCTAGCGGTCGCGCAAGCATCCTTGGCGCAGTAGGTCCAAAGCTCTCTGTCATCCCGAGCATTTAGTGCAGTATGGTTTGCCTTCCATGCTTCTACAAAGTCTGTATAGACAGACGTGACGAAGCCCAGGTTGTGGGGCATTTCATTATCAGCCAACAGGTGTAGTAATAGAGTGTCGGCTGAGAGTTTGGGGGTGATGCCAATGGAGTTTTCAATGACAAGCCTGTCATATTGTCCAGCATTGTGCCCAATGATGGGGGGCTTACCCTCTTCTAGGAACCTAGCTAGCTCATCCCGAATCTTAATCTCTGTCTGTGGATCGAAGAACGAGGACTTGCCATCAATAGATAAGAACGGAATGACGATGCTACGGGTCAGGTTGGAGAGAGCTACACACCTGAGATTAGCGCTGATTGGATTACGAGAGTCAGTCTCAACGTCATAGGCAATCGGGTCACCAACTTCCTGGAAGTTTTTTAGGGCCGCTTTTAGAGCTGAGATTGACAAGATAAAATCTATCTCTGGATCCTTCCATGTTAGCTCGCCCTTGAAGAAGCGAAAGGCCCTAGCTATGTCGCCTTGAAAGACGCTCCTCCACTTAGGAGAGCGCAGCACAAATGCTGGGTGGACTGTGTAGGCTACCTTGACCTTTCCCCATGGCTTCTCGATTACCTCACACGCCCCGCGTGTGCCCATGATGGATGTATAGGAACCCCGGATAGCAGTAGCAGCCGTCGAGCCCAGGCATATTATCTGAGTGAAGCCTTCAATCTCATCATCAACACGCGGCTTACAGCACTCGTGTGGAGTGGGGTGCTCTGGCTTACCCTCTTTTCTCCTTTTTTTATTTGTCCTAGAGAGTCTCGTCATGAATGAATCGAGTCTGTTCTGCGGAGGTCGGCAGGCCAGCACGTTATTTATCTGGCATTCATCTCGCTTGACACCGCAGTAATCTAAGGCTGCCTGAAGCTCCTGACCTGATGGCCCAACGAAGGGTCTACCCTCTGCAACCTCATGACCACCAGGAGCCTCACCAATAATAAGGATCCGATCTTCAGGGTGGTGTTCTGTAAGGACAGGAGCAAACTCCTCCTTACTCTTCCAAAGAGCCCCAAGGGGGCAGATGTCACATTTCGCTTTCATTTACTATAGGTGCCAAAGAGAGAAAGTTTGCGAAGAAAACTGAAAAAAGTCTTGAGGTCCAGTCAGGGAGAATTACGCCACTCCCTGACTGGAACCAGTGAAAACAAAACCACTGGTATGACAACCCAAAAACATCCTCAAGATCCGCCTCCACCTGCCCATTCGCACATTACAATTTTGTCCATCCCTTTCGGGCCACAACGCCCCCTGCCGACAAACAAAAATAGCAGGAGTTGGACACAAAGACATGGCATCTGCCTCTGCGGAGTAATACCGGGGGAGGAATTGACTTCTGCTGTACCACTCCCCTACGGTCTGCATGTGCTTAGCAGTATGTAACAATAGGTACAGCATAGTAAAAAGGGGCAGACTATGACACCGGTCTGCCAGCGGTCGGGGGACATTGCTAAAACCCCCTGGGAGGCTCGATCAGACTCCCTATGAAAGAAGGTACTCAAACTCGTCGCCCGAGTCATTGTCTTTCGCCTTGCCATTCACGGGTGCGGAGTCTTCAGAAGAAGACAGTGCAGTGTTCATGGCTTCGAACCGGCTCTGTGGGTAGAAGGTGTACTTGGCATAGGAGCCCGTTACAGCCTTGCCCTTCTCATCTACTTGGGGTGGGGTGTAGCTGAAGTACACAGTCCGACCATAAAGCTTGTGGAAGGGAACATCTTCCGTACCCATAAGCTTAGCTTCTGGAACACCAGCCGAGATAAGGAAAGACTTCAGGTATCGCTTAGCAGTGGGACTATCCAAGTCATACCGCTCACGATGTCGGAGCCCATCCGTGTTCATGTAGGCATAGAGAACTCCATTCAACTCTTTGCACTCGGGATCTTTATCATCCGGGAAGTGCTGAAAGTCTACGATTGAGCCTGTATGCATACCTGCTGGAAGTACTGCGATTCCGCCAGTAGCAGCGGAGACTCCGGTGAAATCAATCTTGATGTTTAGGGGATTCATTTTAGTTTTAGTTCTCCTGTGGCTGGGGTTACCAACCACTGTTTGATTCGATGAACAACTCATCGATCATGTTTTCCCTGGACTCCGTAAGCACTGCCCTATGCAACGCATCCTGCAGAGCCCATCGAACATGGGGTACGGAATGCTTCTTACGGAGAACAAGAGAAGCTTTTTGTAGAACCTCTCTCCAGTTTTCAATCCCACTATCTAGGATTGCCTTGGAGAGTCCTTCTACTGTAGTAGTTTGCCACGCCAAATCTTTGGGGCGGGGAATGTCATAGCCAGCAAGACGCATGGCTTCTGCTAGATTCATTGGAGCATTGCTAGGAAAGACAGACAGTCTATCGCCAGCAATGTATTGAGCATCGGAGACTGTACGGAGTACAAAGCTCCAGGGCTTAGCAGTCTCCTCATAAACAACACGGGCTACAACATCTGAGAACGCACTGAACTGCTCTGGTAACTGACCCGGCAGGGCAGGACCGCCACGTACAAACTTACCAGATGAAGTCTTAGGTGGAGCTTCATGGCAGTTGAAGATTACGTGGGTTCCTTTTTCTGTCGCCGCACGAGCCGCATCTCTCATCTTTAAAACCTGATGCCTAAGGGCACGCCACATCTCACCGAAAGAGTGTGACTGTTCAAGCTGTGCAATGGTCTGCTCTACGAGAATAGAGAAGTCATCCATTACTATAGTGGGATGCTTACCAGCCTCTGCCTCTACAATCTTTGCAGCAGCTTCTACGTTATGTGCCGAGGCTACCTTCAGATCCTCTAGACCTAGGAAGTTCTTTAGTGGGAGAAGACCACCGGGCTGAGCAATAAACAAACCAGTAGCTCCTACTGCACCTGTGCAAGTACTCTTACCAGTCTTGGCAGGTCCGTAGACTGTAACGAATACCCCGTTCATGACCGCACCTCGAACAGTTCAAGCTGTCCTAGAGCTTCCTCATCACAAGGTACAGATGGGTGCAGTAGATCTATGATCTCAAAGGGAGCAAGCCGGTAGCCGTTAGCCCAGTCTTCAGGATCTTCTACAATCACATCTCCGATTCTTTCCAGGCTATTCTCTGCCCACTTGAATACAGCCTTATTCTCAAGCAGTGCCATCTTGAGAATGGCAGCGGTGGCCTTACCACATGTATCGCCCGTTGCGATGAAGAGATCATAGACAGGCTTTCCTGTCATGAAGTCCTTTCGGGTTACGATGCCTGTCTGCCATGCATCCCAATCCCCGTGAGCATTCTTCTCGAAGTCCTCACGACCTGAAACAACACGGATATGGTCGGAGGTATCAGCACCCTGCTTACTTGCAATGAAGTCACGGATGTCGATGCAAGCATCCCAGATGTCATCGTAAGGCATCGAGGATGGGTGGGCAAAAAAGGCTCTTGTACTAATCACTTCTTTTTCCTTCTGTATTTGAGTTTTCTTCTTCGGTTAGTTTTCTGGTCAACAACTCTGATGTTGTCTTTGGAATCCGACCCGCCCTTAGAGATGGGTACTTTGTGGTCGACTTCTTTTCCTTGGGGTGGGTCTAGTTCTCGGTGGAGTTTATTCCTACGAGCCCTCTCCCTCTTGGCCTTCCGGTCTGAATGGTCCCTGTCGTACTCTTTCCTGTAGTTCCGGTCCTCTGGTTTCTGCGGCATTGTTTTGTTCCTCCAATGAACGTGCATAGTCTGCAAGTGTAGGTATATCCATGGGTCTTGAACCACGATCATACTTCTTTAGAGGTATACCCTTGCGACGATATTGAGCAGCCCTACTAGCAACTGCTGTCTTCTTCATGCTCAGACGCTGTGCTGCTTCAGCGGTGCAGCTAGAGGTTTGCCATACTTGGATAAACTTCTTGGGATCGATACGCTTGGTCATTGGGATTCTCCCCATTGGCAGGTTTCAAAGGCTGGACATGGACCGTACTTCCCATAGCAAATCTGTTCGCTAAAGACAGGTGGGTAGTCCAGTGGTTTTTCCAGATGTGCATACTTCTGGATTCTTTCTTCAGTCTGCTTGAGACTGTGAATGAAATGAGAGAGGGCAGAAGGAGCAGGTTCAATAGGACACCGATGGTATCCATAGGGCTCGCTCATCTTCACCCTGTTGATGATTACTCCCCGGAACCGTCCAGGGTATGCAACTCTACCGAGGCACTGATAGCCCAGGAACTGCCCATTAAGAATATGCTGGCGAAGACTCTTGGAATCAATACGCGAACAAGTTTTGTGGTCAACAATCCAGACTCCTCCGCCGACATCCTCAATGATTAGATCAGCACGCTGTGTATATAGAAAGGTTCCCTCTCCATTAAGGTTAGGGATGTGGGCTCTTAGCTCTCGCTCAACTTCCAGGATCTTCCAGTCACAGGAGGAGTCGTAGCGCATTGTGTAGTCTTTGATTACCCTCTGCACAGGCTCAATCTGATCCTTCCAAAGCTGTGCTTCAGCACCTGTAGTTTCGGCCCACTCTGTCATACCAAGACGCTTCACGGCATCTAGTTGGTGCAGGTAACCAGGGGCATGGTTGTTATTTTGTCTATGCAGGTAGTAGTGAGCTAGACCCACATGAAAAAGACTGCCTCTCACCAGGGGCATGGTCAGGGGGAAGTTCATATCAGCCTTGTGATTGAAAGCCCACCAGCGCATGCAGCGGTTCGCCTGCTCAAACTGGTGCCACCCGCGCTCAGAGGGGCCAGCATCTAGCAGCTTGTCCGGTTCCATATCAACTCCATATTAGCCTTGGTGATGGGGAGGATTTTCCCCGCTCTCTCTACTGTTATAGCAAGGGGGTAGAGTGGTGTCAAGCACTATTTGACCCCAGCCCCGATATTCTTTCGAGCAGGTCGCCCTGCGTTTGACTCATGCTCTCCTCTAAATCTACGAGCGTAGCATCGTCCTCAATAGTAGACACAGCAGGTAGTTTATCGAGAAGAATGTCTGCTACATGCTCGTCCACAGTCCCTCTAGATATAATGTAGGAGACTAGAACAGGACGTTTCTGCCCTGTACGAGAGAAGCGTCCTTCCCACTGTCGAATGGATCGGGGGGTCCAGGGTAGCATAACAAACAATGCAAGATCAGTGTCCTGGAGGTTGACACTTTCCCCCCACGCATCTCCTGTACCAACAAGAACACAGGGGTCAGTAGATTCCATGTATTCTATACGAATCTTGTCACGCTCAGATGTAGATGTACCACCATGGGCACACCACACAGCTACATCAACTGCGTTCTGGATTTCTTTTCCTAGCCGATCACAGTCAGAGCGGCGGCCAGTAAAAACAACCACCTTCTGTCCAAACCCAACAGCTTCCTTCACTCTGCCAATGACATACTTTCTCTTGCGGGATGCAGCCTCAAACAGCATCGTCTCAAAGATGCTGGATTTGTCTCCAGACTTGTTAGCATTCTGGATGTCTCTCTTGAAAGCTGATGGAGAGTTCTGCTCATCTCTATCCAAATATACAAACTGTCTACGCTTAGGGGGCAGATTTGCAAGGATGGCTTTCTGGTCTGTCTTGTACCTCACCCACTCAAGGCGAGAGACAAGCTCATCTTCGTTGGATATCCCATCATACTTCCAGCCATAAAGATCTTTGAAGCCAGCGCAGTAGCGCTCCCCAAACTTATGGAACGTACCCCACTGCCAAGGCTCAACTAGATCAAGCTGTGCCCACAGATCTTTTGGTCTGTTTGGTATGGGTGTAGCAGTCAGCCCAAACCTGCGCTCTGCTACCTTGGATATCTCAGCCGCGCACGACGCCGTGTTTCCCAGTCGATCAAACCTTGTCTTCCCGTTCGGGAGTAGTACAGGTTTGACTCGCTTCGGGTTCTTCGCCCAATGAATCTCATCATAAACAACGGAATGTGGTCGTAGTTTGAGTAGTGCATCTTCCCACGCAATCAGTGTTTCCCAAGCCACGATGTAGATACACCGTGGGTCGTGTTGAATCTTTTCTATGTCTTTGATGCCGCTCAGGACTTTAGGCTGGAAGCGAGTAAACTTTCGGATTTCCTCGCGCCAAGTTCCACGGGCAGCAGCCTTAGTTATAACCAGCTTTGGTTTCTTGACAGCAGCAGCCAACCAAAGAAGTCCACAAAGAGTCTTGCCCGAGCCTGGGGGTGACCATGCATGGTAGCCAGGACGGACGATAGCGCGACTAACGATCTCCATCTGGTGTGGCATGACCACATCTCTCACCCAGGGCAGGAATGCTGAAGACTCCAAGATTTTTTCAACACGGGCTGTATCAGATTTGACACAGCCTATTTTAGAAAAAAGATCTAGACCCAAAAAGTCCAGTGAATTCAATGGGATACGGCACCCAAAGTTATGCTTGTTTTTCCACATTCCTGGGATTTCTTCAGCACCAGCAGGCACCATGGGATGCCGCACGAATAGCGGATAGAGCATGAGTACCCCCTAAGCTTGTGGCGCGATGTTGATTAGCTGGCCTTTTTTAGGCTCACCCTTCGGAATTGGGATGCCTACATAAACATCAAGCTTCTTGCCGCTGATGCGTGCAGTGCGAATGGCTACCCCATCCACGTCACGAACAGCGAGACGAAGAATGGTTTCACTGCGTAGGTCTACTCTACCTTTACGTTGGCACCACTCACGGTAGGCACCATACAAAGTCTCACAGGGCACAGCTCTAGCTGCCGCTGAGTCAGAGATCTTAAAGTAGGCAGGAGGGGGCGGGTAGTCTGCCAGAATAGAGGTGACTCCACTCTGTAGTACATCGAACACGAAAGCATCCACACTACTCATGCTTGCGTTTTGTAGTTCAGACTTAATCGAAGAGTTGTAGGGTCTAGAGATTAGATCCCAATCAACAGTCATGTTCTTTAGTTCGTCTGCGAACGCCTGAACCTCAGCATAAAAAGTCGGTGCAAACTTAGAGGTCTTTGGATCAAAGCATTCTTTAAGCATGTTCCGATAAGTCTTGGATGCTTTCTCTGGTGCCAAGATAGTAAACCGTCTGTCGTCTGCCTCTACAAGGAAGGGACGACGATGGTTACTAGTCATCCACCATGTCATTCGATTGACCACAGTAGTACGGGCAGCGTAGGGCGCGGAGCAGTGGATGCGGTCGTCAGTAACAGAAGCTTTAATCTCAGAGATTACATCTACTGCATTCTTCTCGATGCCTACCTCATCTGCTAGCACCAATAGGCTGGTGACATAGTGTGAGTTGAAGTTGTCCCGCAGTGCTCTGTTGCTAACTACTACAGCATTACCCTTACCGATAATCTCTGCGAGTAGTCTTCCATACAAACTCTTACCGATACCCTGTTGAGGTGACAGCACAAGCACAGCTACCATAGACCGGCGCTCTGGATTCTGGATCAAAGATGCTGACCAATGGAGCAGCCACTTCTTTGCGTTGGAATCTCCAGCACACAGCAGGTCAAGAATCTTTTCTATCCGAGCCCACGGGCCAGCTACTGGTAACAGGTCAGGCCACCCATAGAGATTCAGCATTGGAATCTCATTTCTATTTACAATGGGATCCTTGGAGGGCTGGCAATCAAACCCGTATACCTGCCTTGATATGATGTGGTCAATCAGTGCAGAAGCGTGGTGTTTGTTGCACCCCTTCGGTAGCAATCCAATGAGGTGATCCTGTAGGGTTTCCTTTCGCATGGGTAGAGAGATCTGCCATGCTCCGTCAGCATGTCGGTAGAAGACACCCTGCAGTGCGTTGTATGCCAGTCGTACCTCGGCATACTCAAGGATTGTTTGGGGTACTTCACCTAGTCTTGCCTCTCTATCTTCAACGCTACGAGAAGAGAATCCACCTGACTTGCCTTGGGATAGCCAGAACTGATTTCCCTCATGGTCGTGGCGCTCACTAGTACATTGTAAAAAACATCTACCATCTTTGGTGACCCGAACGAAAGCGCTACCCGGAGATGCATCCTTCTGGAATGGGCAAGCACACTTGTACTTACCAGCACCACGGGCAAGCACATCGGATACCGGAGTAGCACCACCTGAGTCCAGGACTACAGTTAGATCAAGCTTAAGCTCTGGCTTGTTAGAGCTACTCTTCTTTGCTGCACCAGCAGTAGTAGGAGCTTGACTAATCTTATCCGAGTTCAACAGTCGGCCATCCCATTTGGTGTAGCAGGTGTACTCTTCGCCATCACAATGAGCGGGCAAAGCATAATGCCTGGAGATGTTCCGCGCTTGTCTATCGACACCTGCATCATAACCTACAAGCCTCAATCCATTCTCCCATGCAGCCGAATATTCCTTGGGCAAGAGGGGTCGGGAGAGGAAGAGGATTACTCTGTATCGGGGCTCACTAGAACGGTGGCTCCATGTAGTATGTATAGCATATGCAACCCCAAATTGGCCGAGCCGGACTGCAATTTTTTCTGGTGGCTCAGTAGTGTGATCAAAGTCATAGACTAGAGCTGTGACTCGCTGGACATTAGAGTTACCACGCTTATCGCCGGGGTCATAGATTGCTGGTGACCAACAGGGCAGTTGCTTCTTTGGGAAGGTCGGGTCACGTATCGGAGGGTGAGAAAATATCTTATCCAGATCTACTTGCGATTTGACAGTAGCAGCCTTAGGTACTACGCTAGTCATACCGGGGAAGAGCGCAATCTCCCACGGTAGCACATGGTTAGTGTTCATTATCTACTCCGCGAGTCCCCGACTGTACCATCCAACCGGCAGTCGGGGGCTTCCTTTTGGTGTTAACTATTCTGGACTTTCTTAGACCTCAGTGGTGTGTCATCCGTCAGGACATTGGAAAGTCCCTCTGAAATAAGAAACTCCACAGTTGAGTTCAATGTGACGTAACGACTGGGAAAGGCAGACTGCAAGTGCTTTGCGAGATTCTCTACTGCATCCCAAGTAGCCTGGGGTAGTCGCAAAGGCTTACGGAAGCGCTCCCGCGCACTCTTCTGTGTAGCATCAAGGTTCGGAAACTCTTGTGCTCTCATAAGAGCTGCCATCTTTGGGATTTTATTATCACTCATACAGCCTCCGAGTCTCTTAGCCAAAGAAGGGGGCGACTCGATCCCCGTCTGTATTGTCTTCGCACAAACCCAGAAGCAGTAAGGATCTTTGCTGCAAAGATCTTAACCTTATGGGGTGAGAACACTGGTTGATCACCGAAAGCATCATCAATGAGATCATCCATTGTAAATGCTCCGAGAGAATTGGAAAGTTTATCCGCTGCGCAAAGAATGCCGACAGCAGACATGCCTTCAACATCTTCTTTACCTGCAGCGATGATTAGACGCAGGCCATACTCGATGGCCTCTCTTCGGTCGACACCTAATACAGACGCAGCCTGATCTGAGAGGCGTCCGAGGTCTTCATTACTCAAGCTCATGACCACATAGTATCAGGTAAAAATAGTGGTGTCAAGCTATAAAGTGTGGCACCACACTGCTCACTTAGTGCTCCTCTGGGGGGGCAAGGAAGTTATTAGTACAAAGGCATGTTGGGAGAGGTTGCGTAACCACCTGAAATCACTGGGAGAATCAGAACTACTCTTGTCTAATAAGTCAGTAGTACTCCTATATGAGGGGGGGTATATACCTACCTACCTCTACTCTCTATAGGTGGTAGGTATTTTATTATGGAGGGTACTATTCGCTGGTTTTTGCTCCCTGACCCGATTGTTCGCTAAGTGCCTAATATAGCAGCATTATCCCCCTGTCTAATCATGTCAAATCAGATGGCTGGTGACTCGTTAGCCGCAGACACGGGTTTTTTGGTCCTGAGGGTGAATTCAGGGACCAAGATTAAAAGATTGGACAGCCCGAACGCGCTTTGCTATCTTCTAACTACCCTTTCATCTAAGGGCAGGTATCCCGGGATTAACCTGGGCGGGCGAAGTCCCGTAAGAGTGAGGATTCACGATGCCACATATCAAACCACGTTATCTCAATGGGCAGCGCGGCACAGGCCACCATGCTTCTTTTGACGGAATCGCAGACCATGCGCTGGCAGCAAACGATATTGTTATTGCTACTGGGTACGATGGAGATCGAATCAAGTGGTCAAAAGCAGATGCAAATACGACCCGTAGATATTCCGGTGTGATGGGTATTGCCGATCATGCTGCTCCTGCTGCTGGTGATCGAGTCCGTGTTGTTTCCCACAAGCTTGTCACTGGCGTAGATACAGATGCATCTGGTGGTGTCGGATCTGTAGTTTACCTTAGCAATGACGCAGGAGAATGGTCTGTTAGTGCTGGAACGCGAGAAGTTTGCGTTGGTACTGTTGTTGCTGACCACGCCACTACAGGTGCAGTGCTACTCGCACCAGCACATGTTGCTTGTGCTTATGATGCTGATGGTGACGTAGAAGTCGCCTAAAAAGGGCGTTACAGAGCACACGAGCTAAGACCTATCATCCTGTGGATGGGGCTGCGGATACACGCTGCGCCAATAAAACGGGGCTCCGATACGGGATTAGTACACATAAGAAAACCCCCACCGGAAATGAATCCGATGGGGGTTCTTTTTTAGGCTTGTTTTTAGATCAGGTCATGCCTGACAAAAACTCACGCAACACTACCAAGCCTACTAAGGGCAGTAAGGACACGAGCAGACTTGAGATCTTTGGTCGAGTCTTTCAGGTTCGTAAGAGTCTTGTTGAAGATAGACTCATAGTGTTGAACCTTAGCCTGTAGATCTGCTGCAGCATCATTCTGCGTAGTCTTACCTCTCTTAGTCTTAGCCTTACTAAGACGCTCACGGATCTGGCCCATTTCAGACTCAACATTCTGGGCAAGCCAGTCCATTGCCATGTTCACCAGATTATCATCCATCAAAGTACGCGGACCATAGATCTTGTTTCGTCGACTTGGAGAAGCACCCTCTACAACAGATACAACCTTATCCCAAAGGGCCAATGAGTCTTGTGGAACCCAATAGATTCCACCCGTCTCACGTAGACAGATACCATTGGCTTCTCTCGAAACAATGGCCTTCAGTGAACGTGCAACATTATCACGGGGTACTTTGTCCAACTCACGCCAGAACAAGTCACGGACAGAGTGAGCATGGGTTGGATCTGGGATCAAGTCTCCAGTATCTGGATCCATGAAGGAAATACCATCACCAGGACCAACATCCAGCTCAACACTGAATAGTTTGTTGTAGTCCAAACCTGACTTGTTTTCTCCCGAGCTAATCTCTTGTACAACCTGGAAACCCTTACGCGGAGATTCCAGCTTACGTACCAGACAACGCCTTGAACCATAGACTTCAACAAGAGCAGACTTGAGACTCATAAGAACAGATTGCTCTGCAGGTATGTACTGAGCCAAGTCAAGATTCTCAAAGCCTTCTTCTAGAGCTTTAAACTCAGAGTCATTTCCAAGTGACCAGAAGACGATTCGACCGTTGACACCAAATGTAGTTTGCTTGTTCATTTTACTTTTCTTTCCTTTCTTTTGTTTTGATACAGAACAGGATTGTTTGTACCCATCGACCCACCGGGCAGAACCCGATGGATCGAAAGTTACCGTCAATCCTCCACTCGAACGGTTCGCATCCAGTCTGGGGTATCTTCATCTACCCAACGACCAACAAGGCAACAGATGATACGAACATTTCGTGGAGCCTTCTCAGGCCAATCAGTCCAACCGTCAGTAAAGACAACAATGATATCAGGGCAAGGCCGCTGTTCCATAGTAGCCTTGATACCAACCCTCATGTCAGTACCTCCACCACCTTCTACCTTTAGGTCAGAGATCCTAGTTAGTTTGGACACTCCATAGGACACAGAATCACAACAGCAGTATGTGATCTTTGCCATGGGATCGATGGTTCGCATGATCCCTTGCGCCTCACTACCTGCAGCTCGAAGCTCTTCTCCTGACATAGAACCAGACGTATCAAACACCATTGCAATGTCAGGTACAGGTTCAACATCACCGGGCAAGATACAGTCTGGCATTTCCCTACGTGACCTAACCCTATAGCTCTTGTCATATTGACCACGAGCCCATGTGTCGCAGTTTCTAAACATAGACATGAAGGTACGCTTCCAGTTGATCTTAGGTGGAGTGAGTAGTTGTTCCAATAGAATCAACATTCCAGCCGGGGCATCACCCCTTTGCTTTTCAGTAAGAGACTTAGCTTTGATTGCAATCTTCTGTCGGATGACTTCCTGGTCTTCAGGCAAAGTACCAACACCAGATTCATCTGGAGGTGGAAGCTCATACCCACGTTCTTGTCCATCCACACCAGACCCACAGTCACCATTGGCAACACCGGGGCTGTTAGACGATCCCTTACCAGAAGATCCATCATTAGAAGAGTCTTCAGATCCACCTGAATCAGATTCGCCTTGATCTGAATCGTCAGATTGTTCAGAACTATCACCCGGAAGGGTTGAATCGGACTCTTCTTCACTTTTCAATCCGGGTTCACCTTCTGGACCTGACTTATCTTCTTCTTCTTCCTGCTCATCACGCTGTTCTTTCCAGTAGCGTGCATACCATTCCATGGTCTTACCCGTAGGAACATCCATCCATACGCCTTCAACCTCAAGCTGATACCTCCATCCATGATTGGCATTACACCAGACTGGGAGGATCCCTCCAGCGATCCCATCCAATAGTTCAATCAGCTTGGGTTCATCATTGATCTCCATATCAGCAAAGATATTGCCTAACCGTGGAGATAATCCCAATGCTGCCATACGTTCCATGTGTCGCATGAGTGGATGCAATGCTTCATGGGCAACAACTCCAGCTCTTTGTCTAGTGGTAAGGGTAGCCCACCATGTTGGGTTGATGTAGACACGACAGTACTTGTCGACACCAGCAGTACCTGCTTTAGGTTCGACAATGAAGTCAAGTGCTCCGATTATATCGAACCACCAGTCGAATGTATGGATAGCAAGTAGTCTCGCTGAGCGAGTGCTTTCCAAGCATTGCGCAGCAAGTAGCTTTACTTCTTCTTCTGGGGCTATGTGTTGAGTCTGCATTTGAGTTTCCTTTTTGGTTTGTTGGTTTGTTTAGTGTTGAATACGGAAAATGTTGGTGAGGTTCCATCCATCTTGGATGGTGGTTTCTGTAGAGTCACCAAGAAACAGCTCTACTTGTTTCCTGGTTACTTGACGCTTACGGGGACGCCATGAGTAGTTCACTGCCACTGGCCCACGCTTACAGTCAGCAAAGAAAAGCTTATCTGTACTATTCCAAGCCAGAACACGAGTAGGTCTGTTGGAGTAGGCCATTTCAAGTAGCTGCATCCAACTTTCTTGTAGTGTGCTACCCAGCTTTACCAGTTCATTCCATTCATTGATGGCTTCATCACACATGTTGAAATCAAACCAAGTTAGAACATCCTTTTCTGGGGCTGTCGCTTCACTACCTACTTGACCTCGACTCTTTGGGTCCGCTGCAAGTATTATTGAGCGTCTCCCATGGTATCCCTCTTCATCAGTCTGAGCCCATAGAAGTCGGGTTCTTAGATAGAGACGAACCCAGACACGCGGATGCATTGTTCCGAACCCACCGCCCCAACACTCAGCACGCCAGAGAAGACTTCTCCATGTCTCGTAGCATTCATGCAATACAGAATGGTATCGATCCTCAATAGTTGTGTTGGTGTATGCATTGTTCCAGATTGAAGTGTCACGTATGTAGTCCAGATCATGAGGTCTGAAACCATAGCCAGTAGCCAACTTAGCCATTGAACCCCTGGCAACCACTACACGTTGAATCCAACCTGGAAGCTTTGCCTTTTCAGAATCACTTAGATTCCTTAGACCATTCCGTGGGTTCTCCATAGCTTTGTTATAGAGACGCTTGATCTCAGCACACCTATGCTCAGATTTATTTGCATTGGTTCGATGGCTGTTTCCACCACCAAGCCTACTCAAAGCCTGGAGTACTTGGGTTTTCTTTTCATCGTCATTATCAATGTCATGGGCATGGAGAATCATCTCACCACTGGGCAAGATGGAGATCTCATGGTGTGCTCCATTGCACTTACAACGACTGTTCTCATATCCATCAACAAACCCAAGCTTGTTGAAGGCAACCATGTCCTTCTTCTTCCCACCTGGATTAGCTACAGATACATAGTTGTTAGTAGTCGTAGCAATGTGGGAAGCAATCCCATCGAATGACCTAATCTTATATGTATCTCTAATATTAGAGTCAGCCATTAGGATCTTAGCAAAGTACTTTCTATCGATAGCTCCTGGTCTTTCAATAGTATCTATCTTTGCCATTTCATACTTCTTTCGATTTGCGATTTGTCTTTTGTTCATTTGAGTTTACCTTTTAGATTAGTGTGAATAGGATTTTGTAGAAGTAGTAAGTACCAGCGATGATGATGTAGATGTTTAGAACGTCAATCATTATCTGCCCCTGCCAAACACACTTATTCGAGGCAAGTACTCAATGGTTCCATCACGATAAAGCCTTACCAGTAGGTCACCATGTGAGAGTGTGTCGAATGTTCCTGATTGGACAAAGTAGATGTAGTCGGAATCCTCCAAAGTGTCGGCTTCAGTCCAAAGGGCACCACGCTTTTCACATAGTGGGATTGCTTCTCTTATTTCTTCCCAATGACCCCTAGCGTAATCTCCATTGACGCCAGAAACGTATCTTCTGTTTTTACGAGTGGGCCATTCATCACCTTCAAACCAGTTCATGATTTGGAGATACGCAGCAGCTCGTTCAGGATGCATTCGAGTACGAGCATTAGATGGTCTACTGAACAGTGAGTCAAACTGTGATTCAGGGTTTGAAAACTTCTTTAGTTTGTTCTGTAGGATCCAACCAAGTCTCATAGATTGTGACTGGTATTCATATATTGGACAGTCTGGTGACTTTCCTTTCAACATCCAAGAGTCTTGGTCTTGTTTCTTCCAAACTTCTGCACTCTCTTTACAGACAGACAAATGATCACAACCTGAAAAGTTGTTCTCACGACGGAAGCTCTCACGTTCTTTCTTCACTGCATATGCAGATCTAATAAACTCTTTGAGTGCTTCAGGTAGGATACCTCTTGGGTGAGTATATACAACACCATCGAACTGCCAGACTGCTCTTTTGAGAGCACCATAAAACTCCTCTTTGATTACTTTGCATCTACCTTCATTACATTCAACACGCTCACCATCGACAAGCTTGTATGTATGGATACGATTGTTCTCCACGCTGATATAGTGCTTCTTTTTACCTTTCACATTTCTGTTGTAGTGACTGTATTGAGGGCTACACATTGTAGTAGCTTTAATCTTGATATCTTTGGGGTTCATTTACTTTCCTTCTTTGTTTGATTGTTGGATTGATTCTTCATCTTCAATAAGGCAGTCCTGACCGCCAAGTACAAACTTGTTGTCACGCACTTCCCATAGCTCCATGCATCCCTGGCATTGACAGTAGATGTCACCTGAACAGGGCTCTTGATATTTATTTAGCTCTTTCATTTACTTTCCTTTATTGTTTGGGTTTGACACTGATTAGCATCATTGGATGCATCGAATCTCTCCGATGCATCCTAGTTGTCAATCAGGTGAGTCCAGCATCTTGCAAGATGTCAAACAACGCTTCCACATCGGGCAAGGTTCCGTTCCAACCCTTGGGGCTTCCAGCTTTGGCAAGGTCAATACAAGCCAGGGATGCATAGTCGGCATGTCCTGTTTCATACAGGGTTCCGATTAGATCCCAACAAGCCTGGACATTCTGACAAGTAAACTCACCATCGGAAAGTGTACCTGCAACACAAGCCTTGGCCATAGTCAGGATCTGATCTCCACGCTTGGGCCAGTTAGGACTGTGTTGGTTGACCCTACCAGAAAGAACATCACGCCAATCTGGAATGTCTTGTTGCTTCTCCCAGTTTACATACTTGAGAGCCAGTTCTTCTCCAATGCAACCAGCCAATAGAATCATACGTGCTTCCATATGTCCGGTTCCTTTGCATAGAGCATTGTAGAGAGCAACATGTGTCCATTGTCTTGGACATGGTGCAGCTAAATGTGCTTCTGCTGCATCCTGGTCAAGGTATTCAGGAGCGCTCCGAATGAACGCGGATACCATCACACGTTCTTGGGGAATACGGTCAGTCCAGGATGAATCAAACTCAACAACGTCTATGTTTTCAAACCCAGACTCATTGCCATCGGCCCATGCATTGGCATCTACATCAGCATTAATACAACAGACACGCTTTCTTACTGGGATTGACATGGCTCCACCAGTAGTCGAGATCTCAGGTGGATTCCCAGCACCACATAGTGCAGTCAACAGTGGAAGTTGTTCGATTCCAAATGTCTTCCCACAGAACACAGGATGTACTGCACGCTGGACAGATGGAACAAGATCACAGACTTCATCAAAGAAGACAATGCATGAACCCTCGGGCAAGTCCAGAATGGAACGGACATATGCATCTGGATAGAAACGCATGGTTCCGGTTGTATGGTCGGGTACACCATAGCCTGAGATATCTTCAGCACACTTACCAGACATCTCAAACCCAAAGAGCTTCTTACGCATGGCCTTTGCGATGGCTTTGGTAACTGCAGTTTTACCAATACCAGACCTTCCAATGATTATGATGGGTGGAAGCTCAGGATGATGAAACTGTCCGATAATAGCGATCTGATACGCAAGAAGTTGGTTCTTGTTCACTTTACTTTCCTTTGTTTGGTTTGTTTAGTTGTGAAGTGGGGTCAGAAGAAACTAACCCCACAGTCCAATGTGCTCTGTTTGACGTCACTTGTCAAATAATTCGAGTTTTCCCAGTGATTTCAAGTAGTTACAGCGGCGACCAAAAACTGTCCGCGGGGCGCGTTTCGCTAAGTACCTGAAATCACTGCATTTTTCGGCCCGACCCTCTGCGAGAAGCCCCAATATAAGATTTCAACCCTAAACAGGGACTATTCCCTCGCAATACTACAACCATAGATTAGCGCTGATACATAGCCGCCAATATTAGCGCTGATATATTGCCGCCAATGGTTGAGGCATGCCCCGTGCTGCCCATGCCCGGGACCGAGCCCATGTGCTGCGCATGCCCCGGATCGCCCCCATATCCGCGGGAGGAAAAGGGCGTTACCACACCAGGAGTCGGCAGCCCCCCCTTAACCTCACCTACTTGATGATAGGTCCGTCTCAGGGCGTTACCACCCCCGAGGGGCGTTACCACCTCCTAGCCCTCCCTCTGCCCTCGTACCTTCCGCACCCACCTTGGGCTAAGAAGGGGAGGGAGGCCACCTCTCGGTGACCCCCCGTCTCCTCTCTCAGTCGTCATCCACTAAGTAATCAATCATCCGCATGAGTCTCTCTTCTTTGTACCGACTGACTTCTGCATCGATTTTTATCTCGATCTCCTTACGGTGTCTGTCCTTTGGGTCGCATCCACACATCGTTCCACCAGCGGCATAGTGTCCGCTAGTGACTCGTGTGCAGAGATTACAAATAGGGCAGTATCCATTGGGCATGATGCCCTCCTTTCTTGGGTTGTGTGGGGAGCGGAGCATCATTGCCCCGCCCCCCGGTTGTTGAAGTTAGCTACGCTTCATTGACGACAAGCTTGGTACACGCAGTGAGCAGCCTCTTAAAGTCTGCCTTGCGCCTCTCTTCCAGCCTCTTCAGTTTCCATT
>TARA_R100001594_G_scaffold150674_1_pt1 | contig 22610 bp, 18 predicted proteins | sample TARA_R100001594 | Tara Oceans TARA_R100001594 (sample SAMEA2622752) | marine metagenome | biome: marine biome (ENVO:00000447); feature: marine epipelagic mixed layer (ENVO:xxxxxxxxx); material: "saline water (ENVO:00002010), including plankton (ENVO:xxxxxxxx)" | depth 150 m | reverse complement strand
ACAAATCCTCCTAACCCTCCATCTCCGGGAAATCCAACAGGTAAAGGAAACCCTCCTAATCCTCCAACACCGGGAAATCCGGGCAACACAAACCCAACAAGTAATCATTCGGGAGGTTCGGGAGGTTCAGGAGGCAATGTTTCCGGCGGAGGAAGTGGAGGAGGAGGCGGTTCAGGAGGAGCCGGACCAAGTTCTAGCGGTGCCGCAGGAAGCGCAGGAAACGCAGGAAACGCAGGAAACGCAGGAAACGCAGGAAGTGGTGCCAATTCTGGTGGTTCTGGTGGTTCTGGTGGTTCTGGTGGTTCTGGAACTAATGCTACAAATTCACACGTAGCTAACGATGGTGTTGTAGGAGGAGCTACTTACAGTGTAACGGTAGGTTCAAGCAGTGGACAAGTGGTTGTCCAATACAGCAACTATTAGTATGAATTTTAGCTCCAGAGTAGAGTTTTTTTGTGATGAAAGATGCAAAGGGGTTATTCCAGAGCCTTACGAGGCTCGTAAATACATGCCTGATTGGTATAAAAGATTAAACGCCAAGGGGGTTAATGAAGACGGTTTTAAATTTCCTACTTTAAAAAGGTGTCCTCCTTTTTTAGACGCTTTATGCACTGGATGGATAATTCCATTAGCTGCTGATGTGCAATTTGTGGTTAGGGATAAGGGAGAAGGTGTTTCTTGGGAATCCAACTTTTTTTTAGATATGGTGGAAACGCATGGAATAGGGCAAATAAACACACACCCTAAATCTCCCAGAGTGCCCTTAAAAATGTTAAATCATTGGGTTATAAGAACTCCTCCGGGGTGGTCTTGTTTGTTTACACCTCCTCTAAACAGACCCGATAACACATTAGACTTAATGTCTGGTATTGTAGAAACAGATAAATATTTTGAAGTAGTAAACTTTCCGGGATTTTTGAAGGCAGATGAAGGAAGTGTTGAATTAAAAGCTGGATATCCTTTAATGCAAGTAATACCTTTTAAAAGAGGCTTGAAACGGGAAGCGTCTATCAAAGCTATGGGAAAAAAAGAGATGGATATTTTGAATAAAACTAGAGACACAAGAGCCTCATATGTTAGCTTATATAGAGATAAGCTGTGGGAGAAGAAGTAATGCCTAAATTTTCTTACAAAATTTTAGACTATGATACTAAAACCCGTAATTTGTCGGTTCTTTTTAAAACGGATGACCCAAAGGTAAAAAAACCAGAGGAAGTGTTATCTTTTGAATGTCCCGAATTAGATAATGAAGGTAAGGTTTCAGAAGCTCATATAAAAGAAATAATTATGAGTTTAGCTCAAAACCAATATTGGGCTTCATGGAACCATGAAAATACTCCTAATGAAGGACCCGTAAATTTAAACTCTTTAATAGGCACTTCTGGAGAGAAAGAATATAATTCCTCTACCCGAATATGGGTTCCTCCAGTACCGCCACCGCCTCCTGCACCCGAAGATGACCTTGTATCTTCTGCCGCAGAAGAATGGTCTTGGCTTACTTCCAAAGAATTTGATGAATGGGATGATTTTAGAAAAAGAGTAAAGGCCCTAGAAGATAAAAGTGGATGAGCAAAGCTTTAAATGAAGCTTATCCCTTGAGATAATTCTATGGACACTATCCTAGTGTTCATAGCAGCCCTAGCAGCAGGAACTGTTACTGGATTAGTTCCCGGTTTGGGAATATTTTCAGCCCTAGTTATCTGTTACCTGTGGCTAATGTCCTTAGACCCTTTTCATGTTGTAATGTTTTATTTGGTAGCTATGAGTGTTAGCCAATATTTTGGCAGCGTAGCTTCCACAATTTTTGCTATTCCCGGCGAAGCATCTAGCATACCCGCTCTTAAAGAAGGACATGCTTTATTTAAAAGAGGGCTTGGTAACAAAGCTATAATGTACGCCGCAGTAGGAAGTTTTATTGCGAGTATTTTTGCGGTAGGCGTTTCTTTAATAGCCTTGTCTAACATGGATATCTTTTACAAATTGTTTGACAGCCACGTACAAGCCGTAATTTTGTTAGGAACAAGTATTTTTATTATTTTAGGGGCGCGAAATAAAATATACATAAACGTTCTTATATTCGGATTAGGTCTTGTTTTAGCCCATGTTGGATACCACACAAACACAGGAGAAACGTTTGCTACATTTGGAATAGACCAGTTATATGGAGGACTTCCTCTTGTTCCATTGATGATAGCTTTGTTTGTAATACCCGAAATACTCAATTCTTATAAAAAATCCAACTCCATGAACCGTAGCGACGTTGTTTTAAATTTTGATGGTTATAAAACAACCTTAAAAGAAATGTCTGAGCATAAAGGAACGTTAGCTAGGTCTACTATTATTGGTTACATAGCTGGTTTTATACCCGGCATGACTTTTGTAGCGGGAACATCTATTGCGTATTTTTTTGAAAAAGTCCTTCAGAAAAAGAAAAAAACTTATAAGGATGGCGAAGGAAATATACCTTGTTTAATAGCTGCGGAAACGTCTAATAATGCGGGTGTATACAGCCAAATGATGCCCCTTCTTCTTGCAGGCATTCCTATCACAGCCTCTGAAGCTTTAATATATGAAATGATTGAATCTCGCGGGATAGACCCTAGCAACGATTTTTTTGGTCCTATGTTTGGTATGTTGACGGTAGCGTTTGTTTTAAGTTCTGTGTGGGGTCTGTTTGCAGCAGGTAAATACGCTAATTTCTTAAACCGACTTTTAGCAAAAATAGACTTTAGATACGTCTATGTGATTGTAATTATTGCCATGTTTGGGGTAAATTATCTTACAGGGTTAAATATGTATGCCCCTATATATTACATGGTTGTTTTAGGCGCACTTCTTCCTTTAGGGTATATAATGCGTAAATTTGACATGATGCCCTGTCTTTTTGCCTTTGTTCTTTCTTATCCGATAGAATCCTCTTTTAGAAGGGTTATTGCCATAAACTTCGGAGTTATGGTATAAGAACATTCTATCTTAATCACGGAGAACACAAATGAGAGTTTTTGTAGCCTTAGTAGCATCTTTTTTTCTGACTATTGGAATAGCAACAGCAGAAGAAAGAAAATGGGACATTATTGGTTATGGTGGACCGGGGGGGTTGTTTGATACAACCGCTAAAATACTGGCACCTCACACTGGAGGCGATGTTGTTTTGTTTCAAACTTGCGTAGAAGCCGCAAATTATGCCCGAAAAACAGATAAACCATCCTTGGTTTTAATGGATTTGGATGAACATACGCGATTTTTGCTCAAAGGCGATGATGAATGCACCTTTTTTAAAGAAGAAGACCTCCCATTTGTGAACATGGTTGGGGAAGGGTTTTTGAATGCTTATTCTGTCAAAGGGAGCGGCAACGATGTAAACAAACTAAAATCAGAAGAAGTTTTCATAGGGGCTTATGAAGGTCTTATTATGTTTACGGGAGCCAAAGTTCTTTTTGAGTCCATAAACCCTAACAGTAAGGTAATACCCTACCAAAACGCTGGGGCAATTATAGCCGCTATTGAAGCAGATGAAATTCAATATGGTTGGACTTCCAGACCAAAAGCCAAGTATGACGTTATAATTACCAATAACCCAGAAGGACGTGGTGACGGTTCCGTGCCTACTGTAGAGTTGTCTGATAGCCCTCTTGCAACATCTGCATACATTTTTTATGTAGCAGGAGCCAATGTTGACCCTGATGAAGCCAGCGCCGTTATTCAAGATATTTTGAAGAATGACAAAGCTTATGCAGACATGTTCAGAAGTGCGGGTTATTCCATTACCAACGGCATGAAATCACGTGAGGAACAGAAGGCTCTTCTTTTAGAACTTTCCGAAGCTTACGTGAAATAGGAGTCTAGTTAATGACAGAACTGCTCAAAAACGGTTTTGTTGTATGCAAAGAGTATTTGGATAAAGCCTCCTGTGAGGCTTTATTCACTTATACCTTAGAACAAATAAACAATAACATTTCCCCCGAATTTCTTAAACACGAAGACCCCACCATAAAAGGGAATGTTTATGACCGATATGGGGACAAGGTTTATCAAGAAATTCTTTACGGTAAAATACCTTACATTGAAGAATTGTTAAACAATCAAGTTTTCCCCACTTATCAAGTCTGTCGTATATACAAAAAAGGAAGCGGTGTTACGCCCCATATTGACAGAGAACCTTGTGAAATAGGGGTTTCCATGTTTGTAGGAAATACTAGTGATGTTTACAAATCCCACCTTTTTATAAAAAATTATCAGGAAGAAACTTGTAAGGTTGAGCTTTCGAGGGGGGACGCTGTTATTTACATGGGGTGCGAATTAGAACATTGGCGTAGTCCAATAGGACAAGAAAGTCAAGAAGTGCCTTTAGAAGGAGTGCATTGGAAGCAAATACAAGCTTTTTTTCACTATGTTAGAAAGGGCTTCCCCCATGAAAAATATGCGTATGATTCACCGGGAAATTTTAGGTCTACTGATTCTTGGGCGTAATTTATAAAAACAATGAACAAACACGAAAACCAGAATTTTTGGTATTACGAAGTAGAGGGCAAAAGGTTTAATAATAACGTAGACACTTTCATTGCATTAAAAAAGGCACGTCTTAAAAACCGTCGAGCTAAACCCACTTTTATACTTGATTTCAAATTTATTAGAAACGCTTCTAAAAAACTTTGGCAAAAAGAACCTGAACATCCTCTTTCTTTTTACATGGACAAACACGTCCGTATTCTTTCGGAAAAATTTAAAAAAATAATATTATTCTACAGCGCGGGGACGGACAGCCACCCCATAGCACAAACTTTCGCAAGGTGCGAAGTACCCGTAGAACTTTTATGGTGGCGTTCTCCAGAATATTCACACATAAGGAGTGTTGAATGGGAGAATCATGTAGTCCCCGACCTAAAAATTTATTTTAATAAAGTTAATAAAATAAAAAAACTTCTTACTTATAACGAAACAATTCAAGCCTTGCCAAAAGAACAAGACCTAGCAAATTTTATAGTAGATGTTTATGGAACTTTTGATGCAAACAAACAACCTTGGAACTTCCCCGGAAAGTATGAATCTATGGAAGGAGGAATTCCAAGTAACTACAAAACAAAAGATACTGATTGTGTCATAGGAGGCTATGAAAAACCTTTTATAAGATTAAGGCAGGGTTGGTGGTGGCATTGTCTAGCAGACTCTACCCTTACTTATTGTCCTGATGAATCAACAAATTTTATTTGGTTTTACATAACAGACAATGTGCCAGAGCTTCATGTGAAATGCACGTGGCTTAAAATTAAAGCTATTGAAAGTATTTTAAGAAGAGAGAAACTTCCTTTCACGGACGCACAAGTTATGGGTATGCAGCATCACGCATCTCCTTACTACAAGGAAATAAATGACCAAGTTGGTTATATTTCTTTAAATAAATGGTTGTCTTTGCCGGGTAATAAACCCCATGCAGATAAACGGATGGCAGATACCATAGGTTTTAAAGCGGTTGAAATTAACGAAGGCATAATAAAAAAACGATACCAGCCCATAGATAAATATTGGAAAGAAGTTGTTGTCCCTTCCGTAGAAGGTAAATATTTAAACCTGAAAACTAAAACAATTACCCCCATATATACGCCTTTGATACCTATAAAAAGGGTTTTTGCATGAATTACAGTGCTTTAGAAGATAATCACGGTTTGAAAGAAAGCCCGTGGAACGCTCTCATAGCCCCTAGACCAATCGCGTGGATATCAAGTGTTTCCAATAAAGGCGACTGCAATATAGCGCCGTTTAGTTATTTTCAGGCTGTAGGAAATTGTCACGAACCTCCTTATTACGTATCTGTCACAATGGGCATTGGTAAGGATACGCTAAACAATATTCAATATACCCACGAATTCGTTGTCAATATGGTTTCTTACGACATGCGGGAACGCATGAACATTACAGCAGAAGACCATAAGCCAGAAGAAGATGAGTTTGAAATAGCTGGCATAACAAAAGAAAAATGTGTCACAACCTCTGTGCCTCGTCTTAAAGAAAGCCCTATTTCTATAGAATGTAATTTATTTAAAATATTACCCCTACCAGATGATAACGGAGAAATACCTTCTGTTCTTGTTATAGCTAAAGCAAAACACGTCCACATAAAAGACAAGTATATTGTTGAAGGTCGAATTTCTACGCATGACATGGGACTTATAACCCGTTTGGGATATGACGAATACAGCACAATCAATACAGTATGGAAAATGCCTAAACCCTACTACAAATTTATTAAAAAAAAATGAGGGATGTTCGCAGCATAAAAAGTTTCAGTGATGCAAAAGTTTCAGTGAAGTTTTTTGCGGGGTCTGATTTTATTGTTGATGCTCAAGGCAACGAAATAAAAAGCTACAATTTTATACCCTCGTATTGGATGCTAAAAACTTTTTATAAAACTTATGGAAAACACGCTGATGAAATAAGATGGTTGCCTTGTGAATTTGATTTTTTGTGGTCTGTTAAAACCATGGTAGAAAAAATAAAACAAGAAAAACTACAAGTGGCTTGCTTTGGTTTTTATGTGTGGAACGTATTTCCATACATAAACTTCATACAAAAAATAAAACAAGAAATGCCGGAAACCATAATAATTGGAGGAGGACCTAGTGCCACTGATGAACAAGTATTAGAAAACGTAGATTTTTGTGTTTATGGAGATGGAGAAGAGGCTTTTACAAATCTTTTAGACGCTCTTATAGACAAAGAAGATTTATCTAAAATACCCAATTTAATTTATAACGAAAACGGCATAAAAAAGACCCTTCATAAAAGATTCCAACACAAAAATTTTTCTCTTCCTAGCCCATATTTAAACAACAAAGAAGAAATTTTAGAAAGCATAGATAACTTTAAAGCTACGTTTGGCGAAAAAATGTTTGGGGTTGGGTGGGAAAAATCCAGAGGATGCCCGTATAAATGCAGTTTTTGCGATTGGAGTTCGGGATTACACCACAAAGTATCTAGAGTAGGTCAAGATTGGAAACAAGAACTAGAATTTATTTTAAGCATGGAAGCTTCTATAAATATCACTGATGCAAATTTTGGTTTAATAAAAGATGATGAGGACGTGGTAGATTATCTTCTTAATAGAAAAACACCTCCTTTTGTAATTGCCAAACAATATTCAATGAACAAGGAAACACGTTTTCCTCTATCAGAAATTAGTTGGTCTAAACTAAAAAAAGATGTTGTTTATAGAATAATCAAAAAAATATTAGAAAAACATCCTGATTATATAATAAAAATTAGCCTTCAAGATATTCACGAAGATGTTTTAGAAAGCATAGATAGACCTGATGCCCCTTGGGAAGAACATAAAGTTTATTTACAAGATGTTTTAAAAGTATATCCCAACACGTATTTTATGGTTGAATTGATGGTGGGCTTACCTAATCAAACTTTAGACAAGTGGATAGATACATTAACTCAAATAGACAATGTTATTAATAACAAAGAACCTAGAATAGCTTGGGTAGCGGCTTATTTATGGACATTGTTGCCTAATAGTCCTGCTTATAAGAAAGATTACAAAACCCGATATGATTTAACTGTTACTTCTGTTAAAGAAATGAGACCAGACATTTCGAGAAAAATAGTCTCAAAAAGAGACTTGTTTTTTGCTAAAAGACAAGAAATCTTATGGAAAGATTGGAACATAGTTCATTGCAACGGGAAAGAAGGATTAAAAAAATCTCTTTTAATGGAAGCAATAGCTCAAATTATTAACGCTAAACTTACTTATAAACATTTGAAAAATAAGTCTTTTTTAGAAATATACGAAAAAAAGGGTTCTTACATAAAACAAGAAATAGACCTTCAATTTAAAAGAATAGAAGCAGAAAAAACGCCTCATTTGTTTGTTTTAAAACAAAATATTATGCGTTCTTTTAAGACTTATTTTACTTCTTCTGTTTTTTGGGAACAAAAAGAAATGCAGTTTTAATGTTAAAAAACGAAAACATGTTTTGGTTCTGGAAATCGGAAATACCTGCTATTGTCTGTGATAATATCGTATCAAGAGGTTTGGAACTTACAGAGGAACAAGCCTCTGTTGGGGAAGGGGAAAACGGAATTGTTGACGAGAATGTGCGAAAATCCCGAATATCTTGGTTTGATACGGAAAAAGACGCATGGCTTTACCACGTTTTATGGGGATATATGGTAAGAGCTAATACTAACGCAGGCTGGAATTTTGATATAAAAGAACAACAACAACCTCAATTTACGGTGTATGACAAGAGTTTTTTCTATGACTTTCACGAAGATGCGAGTTACCATGAAGATAATATGCGTAAATTAAGTTTGGTGGTTTTCCTATCGGAAACTACAGACTATGATGGAGGTAACTTTGAATTCAGGGAACCAGCAGAAGTCCCTGCGGAGAAGGGGTCTATTTTGGTATTCCCTTCCTTTTTGTATCATAGGGTAACTCCAGTAGAATCTGGATTGCGTTATTCTTTGGTTAATTGGTTTACGGGACCTTCCCTAGTATGAAAAGAGATATTAAATATGCCTCTTACAAAAGTAAATTTTAAACCCGGAGTCGATAGAGAAAGCACCTCTTTAAGCAGTGAGGGAACTTGGTATGACTCTGATTTAATACGTTTCCGTAAAGGAAAACCCGAAAAAATGGGGGGTTGGACTCGTCTTAGTAGCAACACCCTGAAAGGAAAAGCTCGTTCCCTTCATGTATGGAGTGCCCTTGATGCTTCTAAATTGATGGGGATAGGCACACAATCCAAATTTTATATAGAAGAGGGCGGCGGATATAACGACATTACTCCTGTTCGCAGAACCCAAACACTGGGAGCTAATCCTTTAACAACAGGCAGTGCAGGCTCTGGCGTAATAACCGTTACAGATTCAGGGCATGGAGCGGTTCTAGGGGATTTTGTAACTTTTAGTGGAGCCACTGCTTTTGATGGATTAACCACAGCAAATCTTAACAAAGAACAAGAAATAATTTCTATAACAGACCCCAACACCTACACGGTAAACACAGGGGGAAGCGCCTCTTCTGGTTCTACAGCAGGAGGTGGCTCTTCGGTAGTCGCTGTTTATCAAATAAATTCTGGTCTAGATGCCTCCGTTGGAGGCACGGGATTTGGAGCAGGTTTATTTGGAGGTGTGACAACAAGTTATTCTCTTACTACTTTAGATGGAGACCATAACGATTCTACGACAAGCATAGCTTTAGTAAGCGCAGCGGATTTTGAAACCGCTTCTACTACACTTTCTGCGAACTTAGGTCTTTCTGACGCTTTGGTTCAATTATCAAGTTCTTCTGGTTTTCCTGCTCAAGGAACTGTTTTAATTGGCAGTGAGAAAATTAGGTATGGAGCCGTTTCTGGAAATAACTTAACGGATTTAACCAGAGGCTCTGACGGCACAACAACGGCAACAGCTTCTTCTGGTGGCAGCGTTACTTATGTCGGACTTATTCTTATAGAAAATGAACTTATACAATACACAGGGAAATCAGGTAATACTCTTAATGCAGGGGTTGTTAGAGGCGTTAGAGGAACAACGGCGGCTTCTCACTCTAACACCACACAAGTTAAAGAAGCGATTACTTTTGTCCCCTTCGGTAAAGCGGCTTCCACGACAGCTACAACAGCAGAACAAATACGCCTTTGGGCGCAAGATAATTGGGGGGAAGACCTTGTTTTTTGTGTTTTTGATGGAACCCCTTATTATTGGGACAAAACGCTAGGTCTTTCTGCTAGAGCCACTTCTCTCGCTTCGCAATCAGGAGCCTCGGACTGTCCTACTATAACTCGAAAGATAATGATTTCTGATGCGGATAGGCATGTTATTGCTTTTGGATGTAACGCATTAGGTTCTTCTGAACAAGACCTTCTTCAAGTGCGATGGTCTGACCAAGAAAATCCTGTGGATTGGACACCAACAGCCACCAATACAGCAGGAGGTTTCCGTATTTCTTCTGGTTCTGAGATAGTAGCGGCTCAAAAAACTCGTCAGGAAATGCTTATTTGGACAGATTCTTCCCTGCACACAATGCGTTTCGTTGGTCCTCCTTTCATATTTAGTTCTGCCATGGTGTCAAATAATGTATCTATAGTGGGTCCTAACGCTTTAGTAACCGTGGGAGACCGTGTTTTTTGGATGGACAGAGAAAATTTCTATCTCTACTCAGGAAGATTGCAGCAACTTCCTTGCACGGTGTCTCGATATGTTTTTGATGATATTAACTTGGAACAAAACAATAAATTTTTTGCTGCTTCTAACAGGCAATTTGACGAAGTATTCTTTTTCTACGCCTCTTCTTCTGCCACAGAAATAGACCGCTACGTAAAGTTTAACTATGAAGAAAACACTTGGGATATAGGTAGTTTAGCAAGAACAGCATGGGTGGATTATGGAATTCACGACAAGCCCCGTGGAGCGGGAACCGCAAGTGACGTTGAATATATTTATATTCACGAAACAGGAACTAGCAATGACGGGACAGCAATGGATTCTTTTGTAGAATCTGCTGACATTGAAATTATCGAAGGAGGTAATAACTTCTTGTTTATAAGTAAGATAATCCCTGATATTGTATTAACAGGAACTTCTGCAACGGTGGATTATACAATTAAAACGAGAGCCTATCCCGGTGATTCTTTAGTTACTGAGGCTACTGCGGCTGTTATTTCTTCTACCCAAAAGGCAGATGTTAGGTGTAGAGGAAGAACTGCGGCTTTAAGGGTATCTAGTTCAGACACAGTTACTGAATGGATTTTAGGAGACACAAGGTTGGAACTTAGACCTGATGGAAGAAGGTAATGGCAAAAATATTAGACCACAGTTTTCCAATGGTTCCAGAGCAATATGACGCGGACGTTTTTGTCCGTATTATGAGAGATTTAGAAATGGCTCTTACAAAAATAGAATTTCCTGCGGTTGTCAGTGGCGAAGACGACACCAAAGGAATTAACTGGTTTATGGAATAATGGCTAGAAAAGGTCCCGCAAAGGGAAAAGCGAAAGTTAAGGTTACTTCTTCTGGGAAGAGAGTTTCTTATGGGCAAGCGGGAAAAGCGAAAGGAGGAGGTCCTAGAGTTAAACCGGGAACTTCCAAAGGAGATGCTTATTGTGCGCGGTCATATGCTCAGAAGAAAAAACACCCCAAAGCAGCAAAAAATAAAAATAGTCCTTTAAATTTGTCCAGAAAACGCTGGAAGTGTGCTGGCAAGAAATCTAGGAGAGCATAATGGCTAAAGGATTGTATGCCAATATAAATGCCCGTAAAAAAGCGGGAACCAGTAGACCAAAATCTAAAAGCACAATAAGTGATAAAGCTTACGCGAACATGAAAGCAGGGTTCCCCAAAAAGATGAAAAAGGGAGGTTCTGTAAACAGTTTGACTAAAAGACAAGAAGAAACCTTAAAACGCCACGCAGAACATCACTCTAAGAAACATATGTTGGAAATGAAAAAATTGATGAAAAAAGGGTCTACTTTTACTGCTGCCCATAAAAAAGCTATGAAAACAGTAGGTACATAATGGCTTCAGCCTATAAAAATGTGGGTGTTTTAGTGGGTTCAACAGGCGATGTAACTGTATATACTTGCCCAACAGCAACAGAAGCTGTTGTAAAAAACATAAATTTGTATAATAGTCATAGCGGAGCTATTACTGTTTATACTAAAATAAACGATAGTTCAGCTTCAACGTTAGTCATACTAGACCAATCTAGTATTTCGGCTGGCGCAGATACGTCCCTCGCTGGGCCTTTTGTATTAGAGGCAGGCGATACGCTCCAATTTAACTGTGACACAGCATCGAAGATTTACGTCTTCGCAAGCGTTTTGGAGCTTTCCTAATGTTGCAAGAACAAACTTATAAAGTTTCTACTAACGGTATCGGGTCTTTTCAAGAAGCGTCCCCAGACTATGAATTAGCTCCCGTGGGGCTTGGTTCCATGTCAGAGCAAGCTCAAAAGCTTGCGGAATTTGGGCGTAATGGAGACATATACGTAGTTCATGCCGCCGAAGGCGAGACCGTTATTCCTACCGAAGTTCTTGAGGCAAACCCTCAAATTAAAAACATGTTATTCCAGCAAATGCGTGGAATGGGTTTGGAACCTGAAGAATATATTGTGGGTAATGAACTTAACAGCATAAACCCTGTTACGGGTATGCCGGAATTTTTTATTAAGAAAGTTTTTAAACGGGTAAAGAAAACCGTTAATAAAGTTATTAAAGCCGTTAAAAAAGCTGCCCCTATCATTATACCTATAGCGGCTTCCGCTTTTGGTATGCCGTTTCTTGGTCCTATGTTTGGAGCAGGAACAATAGGCGCAGCGGCTCTTGGTTCTGGAATAGGAACCTTGGTGGGGGGCGGAAGTTTAAAAGATGCTTTTAAATCTGCTTTAATATCAGGAGGAATTTCAGGTCTTACCAGTGGACTTGGTTCATTAGCACAAGGCAACACTTTTAGTTCAGGATTTAGTTCTGCTCTTTCGGGTAAAACTCCTGTATTTAGTGGAGGGAAACAAGTTGGTTTTAAATTTGCGGCTTCTCCTTTCTCAAGCGGACCTGCTGGAGCGGCTTCAAGTTCTCAATTCCAAGCGTTAGGGCAAGGTAAACTAGGTTCCCTTTTGCCGGGAGGTTTAGGTGGCGGTTATCAACAACCCGTATTTAATGCGGCAGGAAACACAGTTGGAACTGTGAATGCTTCTGGAATTTTTAGCCCCTCCGGTGCAAGTTCGTTAGCCCCTAACGTGGGTACTAACGTGGCGGGTACTAACGTGGCTGCTAACGTGGCGGGTAGTACTAACGTGGCGGGTACTAACGCGGCTACCGCTACCTCACTTTCTCAATTACCTGCAATACATGGTAGTGGTGCTTTCAATCCAACCGCCGCGCAACTTGCTGCGATGAATGCTCCCGCCAATATAGTGCCAACCACTGCGGCGGCACAAGCTAATATGCTGAACACTGCGGCGAAGAATGCTTTGGCGGCAAAAAACCAAGGGTTTCTTGGTAAACTTATGCCTAAAACAATCACAGCTCAACAGGTACAGGCGGCTCTTCCTAAAAATATTCCAGCAAACGCCTTCACGACCAAGCAATTACAAGCGGCGGCTAACACCGTTAATCCGGGTTTAATTGCAAAATATGGACCTATGGCAGGCGCTGGTTTAGGCATTGCAGCAGCAACGGGCGCTTTTACTCCAGCCCAACCACAAAATCCAACTACAGCTAATTTAGCAGGGGTTGTTCCTTCCCAAACGGGAGCGCAATTATTAGCCGCCAATCCGTCTCAATTTACAATAGGACAAGCTAACCTGAACCCCTTGCAATTTGCCACTTCCGTTAACCCACAAGTAGCGTCTACTTTTCCTCAAGTGGCGGAGGGTGGTTATATGGGGGATTTCCCCAGACGTGAAGGGCACATTACAGGACCGGGAGGTCCTAAAGACGATTTAATTCCAGCTATGTTGTCGGATAACGAATTTGTTATGACAGCAGAAGCGGTGGAAGGCGCGGGGGGGCCGGAAACAATGTATAACCTTATGCGTAATTTCGAGATGAATGCTCGAAATAAACAGGTAGCGTAGCCATGGTCACAAAAACTTTACAAGAACAAATTGTCCGCGAAGCTCCAGAAATTGAAGCTATTAAACTTGGGTTACTTCAAGATGCCCAACAACTCGCTAAAACTGCTATAAAGCTTCCCGAACAACAGGTAGCAGGTTTATCAGGTCTTCAGCAACAAGCTTTTACAGGAGCGCAACAAGCGGGAGGTATTGGTGGCTATCAGCCCCTTTTAGCCACGGGGCAAGCTACTTTAGGAGCGGGACTTGGAACATTAGGGCAGGCTCAAGCCGCCGCTCAAGGAATGCAAGGTCTTTTTGCGCCCACGGATTTGACACCTTACACAAATCCTTTTCAGCAGGCTGTCATAGACCAAACGATGCAGGAATTGAATAAACAAGCTGAAATACAACAAAATAATCTTGCCGCGCAAGCTGTAGGTGCGGGTGCTTTTGGAGGAAGTCGGTTTGGCGTTCAAGCAGCAGAATTGGCAAATGCCCAACAAGATGCTCAAGCTCAAGCATTGGCACAACTCAACGCACAAAATTACATGCAAGCGTTACAAACAGGGCAGCAAGCATTTGAGGCACAGCAGGGACGACAAGGGCAAGCAGGGCAACTTCTCAGTGGAATTGGGCAACTTACGGGACAAATAGGCGGTCAACAACTTTCTGCTGCTGAATTGGCACAAGCTACAGGTCTTAAAGACATACAAACTCAACAGCAACTTGGGTCGCAACAGCAAGCGCAACAGCAAGCCATTCTTAATGCAGCGCAAGCAAACGCTCAACGACAGCTTTTCGAGCCTTATTCACGTATATCGTTCTTGTCAGACATTTATAAAGGAGCGCCTTCTACTCAGACCACCCTTGGTTCGCAAGTCGCGCCTTCGCCGCCACAACCTAGCGCCTTCCAGCAGATAGCTGGTCTTGGCACAGGGTTGTTGGGAACTGCTGCGGCAGCAAACAAAATAGGAGGTCTGTTCTAATGCCCGGTAATATTTACGGAAGAAAAATGTTTCGTATGGCTAATGGAGGCATGATGCCTCCCGTAGACCCTGCAATGATGGCGGGGGCACCTCCTATGGCACCTCCTATGGCACCTCCTATGGCAGCAGGTATTGAGGGTCAAATGCCTCCCGAAATGGCAATGGCAGCACAGGAATTACCTCCAGAAGTTATGCAGGCGGCTAACCAAGAAATGGCAATGGCTACGGATGAAATGGTAGCAGAGGGCGTTAAACAGGAAGTTGATGAAGAGGTTGGTCGTAGCATAGCTAATCTTGATACGGCGGAAGATTTCCGCGACATAATGAATACTGTGTGGGACGATGATGCCGACATAGATACTTATAGGTCTAAACTGGCAGGCGTTGTAGGATGGGATGACGCAGACAGGACGCCCGATTCGGTGCTTGCTCTTGTCCAGCCTACTTTGCAACTTGCGGAAATAGACCAAGGGATAGGTGCTTTAATGCAAGAAGAACTTGCGGAAATAGGTGGACCAACTGCTGAAAGTGGCATAGCTCAACTTGCTACCAAAAGCGCGGTAGCTGATGGGATGGCTGCTGAAACAGGAGCATTGGTCAATGCCGTAGGAAACATGTCCAATGGAGGAGGCTCCATGGATGATATGATGATGGCAGCAGTAGGAGAAAGCATGGCTCCCGGCCCAGTGCCCATGGACCAAGAAATGGTCTAGGAGATAACCATGGCTAAAAGACCTTACACAAAAAACGGCATAGCTGGCGTATCTGGGCGTAATCTCAATTCTGTTAGGAACGCTTTAGACGTGTCGGGGCTTTATCCTTTGCGTATGAACTTAGGAGGAACCCCTGAAACCCGTCTACAAGAAGAAATAGCTTTTATAACAGGGCAAGCGCCTAGCGGTGTTCCAACTTTAGAGGAAGTACAACAGCGAAAAGATTTTTATGACTCTTACATAGGAGGCATTGATTATGAAGCAGACAGAAAAGAAGATAAGGATTATGCACAACTTCAAGCTGCTCTAGCTTTAGCCCAAGCAGGGTTTAATTGGGCAGGAGCAACTCCTCAAGTTGGAGAAACAGGTATTTCTACTATGGGCAGGGCTTTTGGTGCCCCTCTTGCGGGACGTTTGGGAGAAATAGCTTCAACCTTCTCTGAACAAGAAGCAGCTAGAAAAGCAGCTAGACGTGCAGACGAAAGGCAAATAAAGCTAAAAGCTTTACAAGACGTGGAAGAAGATAAAAAAGCTAAGAAGGAAGCCTACCTAACGCAAAGAGCAGACGCAATACAAACGTTAAGAAGTGGCATAAGCATTTTGCAAAATCAAGAATTGGTAAAAGCTGACGGAAGCGTTGAATACGTTGGAGAAGTAAAAAGAGTAGCAACAGGTCCTTTATTCGACCAAATAAAATATTTTGATGCTCAAGGTAATGAATTAATTGGGGCATTAAGAGACAAAAAAGACCCTAGCAAAGGTCACAAAGCAACAACAAACGTTAATTTTGATGACTTTGGACGTATTTTTACACTCGATGATGGGACAGTTGAAGTACGACAAGAACCCATAATTATTACTACTGATTTTAACCCTGACGGAAGTGTCTTTAAAAGAACGACAGAGTTTACTGACGGGACACCCGTTTACTTTGCCGGTGGCATAAAACCTTCGGGAATCGAGGTTCCAAATGCTCAAAGAATTGACAAAAAAACAGAGGCTTCCACAGGTTCTTTACAAGCAAAAGACTATAACCTTATTGACAAGGGGGGAAAACCATATGTTTTTCCCAACACAAACACCCCTGCTGTAGTAAAAATATTAAGTTCAGGAGTAGACCAAGGTCGCCTCGCCGAGGTGGGGACGGGAAGACTAGTTCCTACGAAAATTGCAGAACAATATGAACTTCAAGAAATAACCTCCGAACAACCACCTTCTGAGAAGGGACTAGATGACCCTACATTTGAAGCTCAATTTCAAGGGTTTATAGGTAGTCTTGGGAGTATTCAATCAAGTGCCGATTTAGGTAAGACAGGTTTAAGATTTGTTCCCACCGAAGGAAATTATGAGCTAGACCCAACAAAAGACAAGTTTCCATTTGTAAGGGTAGACGGAAAACCTTTATCTCAAGAAGACAAAGAAAGGCTTTCTTTGTCTATGAAGACACAGTATTTTTCGGGACTGAAGTCTATAAAAACGGGTGAATCTGAACTCGACCTTAACGTACAAATCGGAGAACGATTCCTTAATAGGAGTCTTGATAATTGGGGGCTGAGTCCTTACCAAGCGCGGGAAAACATTAGTGAAGCAAGACCCAGAGAAACTATAACTAACCCCGAAGCAATAACAAACAGCTATGTAAACGCCTCAACTGATTTTCAAAAAAATCCCGTGGCGGCGGATACTCTTGTAAATCTTCCTTTCCCTGTTAACACAAAAAATTTAAAGTCTGGAACGGGACGTTTAGTGCTTTTTGAAGATTTAGGAGTGAATTTTGGAAGCGACACTACTTCTCCCCCGGCTGTTGGTAAAGACATGACTTTGGTTAATAGAACCAATGCAATTCAAAACTTAGATAGAGGTGCTATAGAAGAACGTATTCTTGCAGAAAGCTTGTCTAATTCTGTTTCTCCTTTAGGTACAGCTTTAGGAGGCACGAAAAGTCTAACTGATAGAAAGAGAGTTGTTGGCGAAGCGTTAAAAGACAAACGTGAGCAAATAGCTGAACAACTTTCTACCGAAAAAAACAGGGAATTTGCACAAGAATTACGTATACAACTTCAAGCTATAGCTTTGCTTGAAAAAATAAACGTAGCCGCAACTTTGTCTGGAGTACAAGGTTTTATAAGAGGTGATGTCGAAGGTTTTTTTATTAAAAAATTTGGTGGCTCTGCCATTAATTACTTCAGAGATGGAAAAGGGAAAGAAGCCGCACGACAGTTTGTAGCTTTAAAAGGAATATTAGACCAGCTTGTATCAAGACAACTGCTAGAAGCAGTAGGGGAAGAAAGAAAATCTAATTCAGATGTATCCGGTATGCAAAAGATTTTGCCAAAACTAGGCAATGCAGAGAAGTTTGAAGCTGAAAAATTACGGCAACTATTAACCTTTATGAAGAACAATGTGGCTCATTCTTTAAAGGAAATTGGCACCTATGATTTGGAAGATTCTGATTTTCAACTTGCCGCTTCTTTAGGGTTTGATTTAAAGGGAATAAAACCCAAAAATGATTATTACAACCCTTATTTAAACATGGGCAAATATGCGGTAACTAAACAAGATATTCCTGCTTATTCTGAGGAACACCAAAGCGCATTAAGAGACACAGCTATTTTTGAATTTCTTAATGTGGCAAGAGACGACCAAAAACCTTCTTATGAATTTATAATAGTAAATGATAAAGGTTTGCCCATAAGAAATAAAGACACCGAAGAAGCGGAAACAATACTTCTAACAAAAGAGGATTTTAAAAATCCTATGTATCAAAATATTTTGGATTTTAACCGAGCAAAACTTTTTAAATTAAGACAGGCGGTTAAATAACATGGCTGATACGGTAACACACCCTCTTTTTGAAAATGTCACTATAAATACAAAAGATGTAGGGCAAAACGAGTTTGGTTATAACTACATGATAAATGTAGAAGGCGTAAACGAATCTATAAGACTACCTACAATAAATATTGCCCCCGAAGAGTTAGAAGAAAATATAGGAGACCCCAACTCCCAAGTTTTTGACGTATTTAGCACTACTCTTGGTAGGTATTCAAGTTCAGGAAGGCAAACAGGGGCACGAGAACCTTTGTTTAAAGGGGTTATTTCCCCTGCCATACAAAGAGGTTTGGTTGCAAATGTTTTAGGAGCGCCTGCTGAACTAGGAAATCTTCCTCTAACAGTTGTAGATGGTTTAATAAATTTAGGAGGTTGGGCTGTAGGTGGTTTTGAAGGAAGTATGTCGAACCAAAGATATCTTTCTTCTGAAAGACCTTTCGGAGGCGCAGAAGACATTGCATCTGCCTTTGAAACTGTAGGAGATTTAGCGCGGGAAGGCATTAGTGAAGCAGAAAAATTAGGGTCTGTAGACGTTCTAGGAGAAAAGGTGAGTTTAGGCACTCTTCTCGAACCCTTTGCTTTTGATATGACTCCAGACGAAAGCACTAAAGCTCGTACATATCTTTCTCTTGCTTTACAAATAGGTGCGGGGGCTATGATAGAAGGTCCCGCCATTGCAAAAGTAGCCGCAAGACTTGCTAAACAAGCAGGTAATCCAACCAAAAAAAGAATTTATGACGCATTAGCGGAACAATATCTAGCTGACCCTAAAAAAGCTGCTCGATTTGAAGCAATTATGGGTAGTACAGCAGGAGCAGGTATGGTTGGTTCTTTAGAGGCACTAGACCAATATTATCCTGATGCTCCTGCATGGATGAGAAATGTAATTGTAGCGGGAGGTGCTATAGCCCTTCCAGTATCAGCGGCTACTGTGGGAGGAACCGTTATAGATGTAGGTTTTAAAGCTCCTATAATTAAATACCCTTTGCAAATTGCAAGAGGGGCTTTGGAAAGTTTAACAGTGAGAGGAGCGGAAAAAGCCGCTGCTCGTGCTGTACAAGCTTTTGGTGAAGATTGGAGACATAGAGGAAAAATATTAGGTCCTATGGGGCAGTTGCGTCTTGCTTTACAAGAGGGAAGAGGCATGGATGAAGCTACCCGCATTGTTTATACAACGCCTCAATTAGCGAGAAATGAAGCTAGGGTACTAAAAGCACAGTTAGACGACGCAGTTAAAAGTGACAACCCTCCAACACAGGAAGAGGTTTCTAAAGGGTTAGAGTTAATTGCTCAACTTAGACAATTTGCAAACTTTCAAGAAGGACAACTAGCTACTATAACAGGGGGTGACTCTGGCGCTCTTTTTGCGGGAGTAGGTGAACGAGCGTATCAAAAATACTCCAACAGGATGATTGACCGTAGGGACAACATTTTTAACGCTTTAGACCAAGCTTTTTTTAAATTAGATTTAGGTGGAAGGTCTTCGGAAGGCGTAGACCCTGCGGTTATAAGAAATGATTATGAACAAAATTTAGGGACAGGTAATTTTGTTTATAACTCGAACCGTCTAAAAGCTTATTCTGAAGGTGAACGAGCGGGTCTTTCTGAAGACCAACTTGTCGCTATAGAAAAAGCTTATGCAAATGTTAATAACAAAGTAGAAGAAGCAAAAACCCAAAGTCTTCAAGATGCTCAAGAAAGAGTGGACGCAATTCGTAATCTTATGGGAGAAAATTTAAGCCCTCAAGAAAGAACGAATTTTAATACATGGATAAGAAGAGAAATAGAAACCAGCTACAAAGAAGTTGATGCTATTGAAGATATCTTGTGGAACAGCATTCCTAACATGGATGCTCCCAAGGTAGGGTCTTATGTTAATGTAGACGGGCAAGACCTTGGTCCTCAAATAATTATTGATGGAGTTCCTATAGGAGAATATTTTGCAGCAAAAGCTGTGAAGGCTTCTGAACTTGCAGAAACAGCCAATCACAGTAAGTGGCTTTGGAAGCTTGCGGGAAGAACTGCTCTTATAGAACAAGCTACCAAAGGTGGTGGGCAAGATGCTTCAAAAGTTGCGCGACAAACTAACGTTGTTAAACAGCAACAAGAAGGGGTAGACCTAGCTCAAGCAAAATTAGACAGGTTATCTGCTGAATTAACCGAAATTCAATCTAAAGCTCCTAGGTCCCCCGCATTAACTACACAAAAAGGGCGTTTAGCAGAAGCACAAAGACGTTTGAATGATGAACTGGAGTCCCTTGGTGTTAAAACTGTCCGCGCAAAAGTCGCTCAAGATAGCCCTAAAGTTCAATCTTTATCACGAACTATAAACGGTATTAAAGAAAGAATAGTTGCTCTTGAAGGAGACCTTTCGGAATATAACCCCCAGTTAGAATCTGTTCGTAAAAAATTTGAAACTGCTCAAGATTCTTTAACCAAGGCTCAAAGTCGTTTAGAAAAAGCTCAAGGAGATTTAGATATTTTCTTGGGCAAGGACGTAGAGTTTTTGGACTCCAACGTAAACTTAGAGGCTGAAATTGATGATACAAGTTGGTTGGGAGTTCTAAACAGAGGCGACGGACAAATAGAGGGGAGAACCCCTCAAGCTGTTCAAAATGTCATTTCTCAATTAAAAAGAGAAATTGCCCACGAAAGTGGGAAGGGTGGGGCAGCTAACACACGAAAAATTTCAAACATGTCAGAAATGGTAGATGATTTGCAAAGAGCCATTGAAGACCCTGATAACTTTGACCTAGATAGAAACGCATTAAAAACAGCTAAAGTTTTAACAAACTTTAAAAAAGATACTTTTAATAAAGGAAGCATTGGTAAACTTAGAGGATACACTCGCCTTGCAGAACCTAAAGTAGAACTTGAACGGGTTGAAGAAGTTATAATTCCCGGTACAAAGGAAACAGGAAAACAGGAAGTAGCCTTACGGGAGCTAGAGGTAGCTCTAACCCCAATAACAACTGGAGACAATACTCCATTTACCATAAGAAAAACTGTTTCCCCTGAAGGTGTTGAAAATGTAGTCGCAGACCTTGACCCCAACTTTAATTTAACTAACTGGGCAAGAGAAGCGCCTCCTCCATTTGAACGAATGGTAGACCCTTCTGGGCGTTCTCAAGGTTTTAAAGTAGCTGATGGAACTCCTAGAACTAATGAAAACATAAGCATTGTAGAACAAACTTTGTGGCAAAGGTTTCAACAATTTGGAACAGGGGATGAATTTGATTCAGCAGGGGCTGGTAGGTGGTTAGAACAAAACAAAGCAGCAATAGATTGGTTAAATAACGCAAAAGTAGGGGACACTTTTTTTGGCGATTTAGTGAACGCAGAAAGAGTTGTTAAATACTTAAATTCCGCGACTAATAGTAATATAGAATCTTCTATAGCCAACCTAAAACGTGCAGGGGCTTTTAATGAACGCTTTACCGAACAAGGTTTAAGAGATTTATTAAAACTAGCCCAGAAAAGAGATGCCAACATTATTTCTGCGGCTACTTTTCTAGATAGCCCTGACCCCCTAACCATGGGGTCTAATTGGTTAAATAAGTATCAAAACACAGCTAATCCTACAGAGTTTTTAAATGAAACTTTGCGAGTTTTAAAAAATGGAGAATTAGAAAGCGGAAATAACCCTGCTCTAGACGGGTTTAAACAAGCTATTGGAGAAGCTTTTATTCAAAAAACGCTTGCTGATGGAACAGGAAACACTGTTGCTTCACAACAAGCTGAACGACTTTCCCGTAACTTAGGTGCAAATGTTAAACTTTGGGACACACAAGCTTTTGTTGGGCTTGCTAATGACCCAAAAATTAGTCAACTTTTTTCTGACCTCTACGGTCCAGACGCTCCTATTTTACTTAGAAAAATTGCGGAAGGAGCGCAAAACCAATTTGATATAAGTGCCGCTGCTACTAAAGGTGTAAGAAGACAAGATAAAATTTCTTCAGAGATGGCAGGAAACATTGGTAGAATAATTGGCGGAGGAATTTCTAAACTTCCCGTAGTTCCTGTTAGTTCTCTTGTTTTAACAGGTATGGGTAGAAGATATGGAATTTCCACTTTGGGTGAAATAAGAGGCACCGCTGTTGATAGTTTAATAGTAGACCTTCTTATGAACCCACAAAAAATGACGGCGGCTGTAACTAAATTTCCTGTTGCAAACCCAGAAGACACAGCTAGTATTTTAAAAACCATAAAAATACTAGCTCACAGAAATTTTGTTGAAAAAAATGCGGAAAGATTAGCTCGGTTTGGAAAGGCTCCGGGCACTCTCTATGAAATAGGAGAGCCTGTAAAATACAGAGAACTTGATGAAGAAGAACAAGATGGCGGTGGGGAAGATTTACAATCCTCTTTAAACTTACCTCCCAGATTTGTTCCTATTAGCCGCGCTAGAGAGTTGCCTCTTCCACAAGCCAACCCTTCTTCTATGTTGAGCCAAGTAAACCCTGTCTCTGCAATACAAGGCGGGATAGTTCCACAAACCATGGCACGGGGGCAACAAGTGTT
>TARA_R100001594_G_scaffold12493_2_pt1 | contig 22694 bp, 39 predicted proteins | sample TARA_R100001594 | Tara Oceans TARA_R100001594 (sample SAMEA2622752) | marine metagenome | biome: marine biome (ENVO:00000447); feature: marine epipelagic mixed layer (ENVO:xxxxxxxxx); material: "saline water (ENVO:00002010), including plankton (ENVO:xxxxxxxx)" | depth 150 m | reverse complement strand
TTTTGCTCATGAGGTTTCAGAAATTGTACCAGAAGCGATAGTAGGATCAAAGGATGCCGTTAATGATAACGGTGAAATAGACCCACAAGGTATAGATCAATCGAAACTTGTTCCTTTGCTTGTTAAAGCAGTACAAGAACTATCTGCAAAAGTAACAGAATTGGAAAATAAATAGGAGTTAAAAACGAATTACGAAAACTACAAAGCTCTAAAATCAGATGGATATGAACAGCTAATTACAGACGTAAAAACACTATAAAACAAAACAAAATAAGGAGAATAATTATGGCTAAAGAAAACATTGAACCACAGCCTAAATTAAATCTTAATGGAAAAGAATATGAAATAGATTCTTTAACTGATGTCCAAAAAGAAATATTAGGTGACATAGATAATTACCAAAAACAAATAAACAAGTTAGAAAGATGGAAGGCTGGGCAAATAGCAATATTAAAAACTTCCATAGAAGAAACAGAAAAGCAAAAGAATGATAATCCGTAAATCAAGTCAAGGTTACAGAATAAGAATACACAGGAACACAACTCCGGGTGTAAAGAGAACAAAGACATACCCTGATGGCACTCAAGAAGTTTTAACTTACCCTTCTTCATACGCTTATTTTGTAGAGGTTGATGGAGAGGTCGTAAAAAGATCTGACAGTTTTAAAACTATCGAAGAGTATTATGTTTCTGAGTGTGCCAAAAAGTATGACAACGGTCATGGCAGGCTAAGCATTGGAGAGCATCATATAATTAATGCTGTTGCTACTTCTCAATCTGACTACCCTACGGACTCTAATACAAAAGCTGAAATAAAAGATTTTTATGATAAGCGTAGCATTTCCTACAGCTCATCAGAGACAAAAGCAGAATTGCTTTCTCGCATAATACCTGTCGTAAAAGGCGATAAAGAAATTTCTAAGCATATAAGCAGGTGACACTATGGATCAAATAAACAAGTACACATCAAGAGAAGCATTAAATTTAAAGCTAGGACAGAATGGGTTTGATGTTGTTGCAGAGCACGATACAAATACTCAAACTCCAGATTCTGGTAACTGGGTAGCCCTAACAGCAGTCTCTTTATCTGCATCTAGTCCTGCGGCTACATACTGCAAAATTAAAGTAACTTCAGGAGTAGGCGACTCACACACAGATGCCTATCTGTACTTAATACCCGGAGACATTCTCTATGGAAACTTTACAGGCATTGTCAATCATACAGACTCTACTGCCGCATTGATTGCTTATCGTGGATAGTTTAAAAGTTTCCGGTACAAGCTTTGTATCTATGGGAGCTATCTTTATGGATGTGGTTCCTTGGGTTCTTGCTGTTACTATTGGTATTATGCAAATTGTATATCTTTCGTATAAAATAAAAAAAATAAAGGAATCTTAATATGAATATTAAAGAGATGTTAATTGAAAAGGCTATTGCAAAAGCAAAAGAGATGGCAAGTGAACAGGCAGATGGCGTAGAAGATATGTTAATTACATATATTCAGTCTGAAGAGGTAGAAATTAAGTTAGCTGAGAAAATGGATAAAGCTGTTAATATCCCCTTTGTAAGCGATCAAAAAGAAGAGCCTATGTTTAGGGAATTAGCTGATATTATTACAGATATTATGGCAGGTGCAATTAAGATGATAAAGTCTAAAGTGTAATTATAAATAATGCCTAGGCAGACATATATTATAAATAATTTTTCAGGTGGCGTTAATAATCTAAAGGACTCAAGAGATATAGCTGATAATGAATCTGCTAAAATCAATGGTTTAATGACTGACAAGCAAGGCGTTCTTAGAACCTCTGGAGCATTTGTTAATCATGCTGATGGTTCAGGAACACTTGCTAGTGATGCTGGAAATAACGGAGACAATCAAGCTGGTAACGGATTGTTTTATTTTGAATCTGATTTTGGAAGAAAATCGGTTGCTAGTACTACTTCTGAGTCCGGCTCTATTTTTGGCAAATTTTATCCTGCTGGCGGTAGCAACCCTCCTCAATTATCTCAAAGTAGTAGCACTATATTTAATACTTATTCTATTGGTGATAAAATATCTATCAACGGATCTGCAAGTAATGATGGAGTTTATACAATTATAGGAAAGCACGATCTTAGTAGTTTTAGTGGCCACCAGAGGTATAGATTTAGTTTTTTAGAAGACCTTACTTCAGAGGATGCCTCTTCTGCCTTAACAATAGATCATTATGAGCAATATGGGGCTAAGTTTTATATGGTTCCTACTGAAAGTGCCGATGCCAATGATGCTTCTCATTTGACAATTACAATACACGACTCTGAGAATGACGACTGGAACACTCTTACTGACCTGCAACCTATTAAGAGCGATGTGTCGGAAACATTTTCAGATCAAATGATAAGCGATGTTTTTAAACCTGTTTATTACGCTATTGACAATGCGGTTAGAGTTTCTGATTCTAACTTCAAGAATCAAGCTAGGGTAAAATGGCATGGGTACATAGAGAGAGTTCATCCAGATCAGGCTTATTTAGGTTGGTACACAAAAGATAATGAGCTAAAAGCACCTACTGCTGGCGATGATGTAAGGCTTGGAAACACTTATCCTGATACGGCTGGTGTTGGCTTGCACTGGTATATCCTTACCCCAGCCAACACTTCAAGCTCTTGGCAACCGGACACATACGAAACGGGAATGACCTTTATTTACGATGGGAATCAAGAATCTCAAATAACAGAAATGCAAGCTAGTTATGTTGAGTTTGCTGTAGCGGCAGGAGATGCAGTTACTGTAAAGGCTTTAATGTTCACGCCTTACAGCCCTAGGATAAGCGGAAGTAGGCTTTACTTTAGAGTTTCTGGCAGTGACGATGAGTGGACTTTTTTAGCAGAGGCTGATTTTTCAAAAGGAATAAGAGCTAGTTTAGATGCTGATTACACTTCAGGCTGGACAACAAGCGGCTCTGCGAATCAATATAGCACAGGAACAGTAACTTCCCTACAGCCAAGCTTAGATACTTATGAGACCTTAAACGGCTGGCCTTCGAGCACTTTATCTATTGATTTTGGCAGGATAGGAGAGATGTGGATGTGTGCGGCTATCTGTAACCGAAGAGTTTTTTTAGCTAACGTAAAAACAAGAAATGAAGATTCTGCCAATGACGACAGTAAGCACTACGGAGATAGAATTTTATATAGCGAAATAGGAAAGTACGACACTTTTCCTTCTTTTAATTTTATTGATGTTGTTCGTGGTGATAGTGAAGAATATGTGTCTCTTATTGCGTATGGTGATAGGCTATTAGCTTTTAAACAAAGAACTTTGTTTATTGTAAATGTGTCATCTCCTTCTCCTTCAGGCTGGTTTTTAGAGAACACTTTTAAACACAATGGAGTTAGGCACAAAGAAGCGGCTTTTAGATCTGACGAAGGTGTTGTTTGGGTAAACTCTGCTGGATGCTGGTTTTATAATGGATCCAACATCGTTAATCTTTGCGATGGCAAGCTGGACACTGTAAATGCAACAAATGCGAATACTGACAATGGGCTTTCTTGGAAAGACTTTTACAACGAAAATAGCATTGTTGGTTATGCCCCTAAGTACAAACAGGTTATTATATTGCAAGACTCTGATGGGTCTACAGATCCGATGAATACTTTAATATACGACTTTGGATCTAGGTCTTGGGTTCAAAGCTCAGATCAAACAACTTTCTTTGACAATGTTACTTATAGTAATTTTATTATAGATGGTAACGGAGATTTAGTAATTCAAACCTCTACAGCCACTGGCACTGCGAACAATATTAGGTATTATTTACCCACCTCAAGCACTTCAAGTTCTGGAATAGAACTCATAACAAAGTTTTTAGATTTTGGCAATCCTTATCGTTTGAAAAAAATATATAAAATAAATATAACTTATAAATCAAGTGCGGCACAAGCAGACCCGTTGGAAGCAAGATATATTAATAGCAGTGGAGTTATGCAGTCGTTTACAGATGTTGATGGTTCTGTAGATTTTGCGGATACGTCTTCAGAGTGGAGGGTTGCTTCATTTGCATTTAGCACACCCATTACATGCCAAGCTGTTCAGCTTAAAATAAACCCCCCTAATGCCGGGTCTATTGACATAAATGAAATTGCAATAGATTATAGGTTTATACACAAGAAAGTCTCCTGATGGATAGAGACAGTAGGAGAATACAAAACTCTAAAGAAGGCGGTATTAGGACTTTAAATAGGGGAGTTTCTTCAAAGACTGTCTTAGAGGGCGATCATGTTTTTTCAAAGCCAAAAGGGAAGACTTTAGCCTTATATAAAAAACATCAAGGAGTTCTTTATAAAAACAATTTCTCTAAAGATGGAAATCAAATTGTAGATCGAGATATAAATGTAGGTAGAGCAGTCAATCCTCACCTATATAAAGTTCAGGGTCATAATTGGCCTGCATTCAGAGCGACCATTACCAACGGTCAGACAATAGCTAGTCATTCAAGTAATTTTACAGACTTAACGTTTAGTGGAGAGCTGTATGACAATGACAATAACTTTGCTAGTAATGTGTTTGTCACACCGATAAAAGGGATCTACCACTTTGAATTAAAAGTTTTATACGATGACGATGATAGTGATGAGATAGATGCAGGGGAAAGAATGGATTTGAGAATATCTAACAGTACTGATGGTTCAGTCTTTGAGCAAGCTGTTAATCATACGAATGTAGATTATGCTTCAAATAAATTTATTTTATTTACCTGTAGTACGGATTATTTAATAGAAAGCGGAAAAACAATTAAGGCTCAGGTGCTTAATGCTTCTGGTGCAAGTCAAGACATTTATAGTGCTCAAAACTACTATTCTTATTTTACAGGCTTTTTAGTTGCACCTGTTTAGTAGATTCAATATAAATGATACCCTCTTTTACTATAATTGTATTAAATTTTAAAGGATTATAATATGCACTACTCTTCCAATAAATCAAAAGGGTACACACCTATTAGCTCTGGCCCCAATCGAAGTGGCTTTTATATGGGCCCCCAAGGCAACCTTTTAAGTATGATGCAAACTGGCGGATCTCCAACTGCTTTTAACAGGAGCTTTGGTTTAAGTGCTGGTGGTGCTAGATTAGCACAGGCGAGGCAAAGACAGTCTGACCTAAGAAAGCTTGAAGCGGCTCAACAAAGAGAGGCAAAAAGACAGCAAAAAGGGGGTATTTTCGGAAGTGTAGGTAGTCTTGCCGGCGGCCTTCTTGGTGCGGCAATCACTCCTTTTGCTGGCCCTGTTGGTTTAGCTATTGGCTCTGGGCTTGGTACGGCTTTAGGCAAGGGGCTTGGAGAGAGGTTTGGTGCTGGGAAAGCACAATCCGTTGATCGTTCTGGTACGGTATTTAATCAAGAGGCCTTTAAAGATGTTGGTCGAGCTAGTAAAGATTTTACGAAAGGGATTTTGCAAAGAGCTGGTATGGCAGGTGTAAGAGCAGGTTTAACTGCTGGACTTTCGCCTTCTGGGGGGATATATGGCAAGTTCAAGGGTAAGCTTGCTGACCCAATTAAGAACTTTATCGGTAGGACTAAGGCTGGAATGACTGGTTTAAGTGGCTTTGAAGGAACTGGGTATGGCACTAATTTACTGTTGGATATGGCAGGCAAGGCTAGTGATGTTAAAGGTGCGGCTCTTCAGTCGGGTCGTGGTTATGGTAGCGGAGTTTCTGGAGGGTTTAGATTTCGCCCACCGGAAGACTTATTAGATTTTAGTTCTAAGACTGAATCAGCGATGGATCAGATTAGAAAGTTAGGCGATCAGACAATGCTTTTTGATACATACGCTTCTATGCCAAAAGCACCTACATACACAAATCCTAATTTTGGAGCAAGTGTTGATCCTACTATGTACACAAGCTTTGAAGAGTTCGACCTCTTTAACCCTCTTAATCAAAGTCCTCCTGCACAGGCACCTAGTCAAACTCCAACAGGTCTTTCCGGGCTTCTAAATCCCACTGGAGGGCTTTTCTAGGTATGCCGGGGTTTAAAACAAATACCTTATTTGATTTAATGTACGGCGACAAAAAGAGCAATTTGCTTGATGATATTGTTGGGTATGAGGATGGCGGTTTCGTAGGGTTCCAATATGGAGGCGGTCTAACAGCAGAGCAGGTACTTGAAGAACAAGGCCTTGATCCTACTCCAGAGCAATTAAAATTATTTGCCGATATGGATCCTACTCAAATACAGAATCTTGCTAGAGGCTTACAAGAGAATTTACTTACAGGAACTCAACAGTTTGCACAACAACAAGCCCAGTCTGGATTTGCTGGTTCTGGAGCTGGTCAACAGGCGATGAGTCAAATGAGGCAAAGTGCACAGGAAGGATTGTCTAGGGGTATCGAACAAGCTCAAAGAGACTTTACATCACAAACATTAGGCACTGCGGCTGATTTAGTTGCTGGTGGTGCAGAGTTCGGAGCCAGCCCTATTGGCACAAGTGTCTTGTCTTCGGATTATAGAGCAGGGCAAGATGCGGCGGCAGGAGTTGGTGCTGGCACTGAAACAACTGGGGATTTATCCGTATCAACTATCCCTCCGGGTTGGCCTAGCGTTAACTCTTACAATGCTTGGGTTAGTGCCGGATCAGATCCTAATAACGCTACTAGCTATGGCTTTTCAGGGCCGTCTTTCCTATTAGGTGCCTCCGGAGGAGGTTACGGTGGCTAGACGTAGTATCTATTCAGCAAGACAGTCTTCCCCTTCCACATACGACACTAGCTTTGCAGACTTTTTAGATAGTATACCACAGCTTGTTGGACAGTATCAGCAAAATAAATTAGCTCTTGAACAGCAAGATTTTAACAATGAGATGAGGGTAGCAAACCTAATTCCTCCAAGTTCGAGGGCTGAGGTTTTTTCGACTTCAAAAAACCCACAAATAAGAAGTGTAGGAAAAGCTTTAAAAGAAGAAGAGGATTCTTACCAGTCTGTTTTAAATTCTTTTGACCCTGACCTTTCAGGGGATGAAAAAATAAATAAGTATAAAGAACTTTTAATATCTCCTTTTGTAGCGAACAATCCATCTCGAATAAAGCAGGTGGAGGAAAAAATAGAAGCATTAAACAAAAACAAAACGAGTGCTTCTGTTGAGTCGTGGGTCAAAAAAAATCCCGGGTCTTTTGGTGAGTTAATGAAAGGACTCGCCAAGTCTAACCCTTCTAAAGCTATGGAAGAAATAATAAAAAAAGAGCAAGGTTCAAAAAAAATGTATCGAGATGCTTTAGGTTTTATGAGGTATTTAGAAGACAACCAAAGAGTAAATCCTAATATTGCAAAAGCAGTTTCTCCAAGAGCCCAAGTTGATGCCTTAACAAAACAGTTGGATGTAGCCAGTCGAAATGTAATGTTTTTTCAAGGAGACAGAAACTCGACTGAGTATAGCGACTTGGTAAATATTCAAAATCAAATATCAAAAAGAATAGATAAGCTACTGAACCCCACAACAGCAACTCCTTTTACTACCAGCTTTAAAAACAGAATTGGAAACATAGACCTCAATTCGAGCGAAGCAGATAGTACTCAAGTGGTGAATAAGATTCCAGTTGAGTATTAATGCCATTAGAATCTCTGAACAAACTTTATGATTCAGTTTCTAAAACTTATGAAATTGGCGATTTTAACACCTTTAAAACAAAGATGGGAAACCCAGATTCTAGGCGTAAGTTTTACGACAAGGTATCTGAGACCCATGAGCTTGGGGATTTTAACACTTTTGAAGTAAAGGTTTCTTCTTCGGCCCCAGCTATAGACCCTGAAGAAGTGCTAATTGATCCAGATGAAGGGTTTGAGGCACAAAGAGAAAAATCTTTTAAAAATTTAATTTACGAATCTGTAAAGCAACAGGAAAATAGTGTTGCTAAAAACAATCCTTACGGCGTAAATCTTCCTCGCAAAAAAACCAATATAGAAAAAATAAAAAATCTTGGCGGTAGCGTTATGATGGGCAGTCGTAGCCTTCTTGAATTTCAGGACATGGAAACCGGTATGCGTACTGGTGAAGATATTATTGACCGTACATTAGGGCAAGCAAATAATGACCCTGCGGTTTTTTATTCTAAATACTCTGGACTACCAATAGAAAGTCCTGAAGTGCAGTCTTTTGTTAAGATTGTAAATCAAAAAAGAAAATCTTTAATACCTAAGCAAAACAAAAACTTACAAAGACTTATTGAAGGATTAGAAGCTGGTAGGGACAACCCACAATACATAATAAAAACAGCTTCAGAGCCAGATGCAATAAATAAAATTTCCAACTTTCAAAGACCGACTTCTAAGTTTATTGGCTTAACGCCTGTTTCTGCTATAGAGGGGTTTGAAGAAAGGCCAGCCCCTGAAAAAAGAAGAATATTTAAACCTACGGATAAAGATGTTGCAAGGTTTTTCAATAAAAGGATGATGCAAGAAGAGATAGTTAAAGAGAAAAGAAAAGGCTTGAGTGAGCGTGATGCTTATAGAAAGGTTAAGTCTAGCGTAGGAGCAACCCCACCCAGTGTTGTTGATTTAGCTATGGAAAAGTCTGTTTCTGGTGCTGTTTTTAGAATTATGAACTTAGATCAAACTGTCCCCTTAGATGATTACCCTGATGTAAAAATAGACAAAGCAAGTGATATGGTTTCTGTAGATTTTTTAGAGCAAGTAATTTCAGGTGCTATCTCTATGGTTATGCCTGCTGATGCTTTGCTTTTTGGTTTGGGTGGTAAAGGTGGTGCAATAGTGGGTAAAAAGGCAATCAAAACCCTTCCTCAGTTAAAAAGGGTGGCTAGGTATGCAGATAGTGCCGCAAGGATAATGTCTAAAGGCTTAAAGGTTCCCTTGCCTCAAGTTAGAACCTTTGCGAAAGAAGCGGTTGTTAGAATGACAGGGGGAGCTGGTGGGTTTGGAGCTTTTGATGCCGGCAGGAATATAGTGGATCAGATTGAACTTACAGGTGAGGTTGATGTTGTTGAGGCATTAGAGTCTGCTTTAAAGGGAATTGCTGTTGGTGGAAGCGTTGGGTTTTTGGGTCTTGCTGGTGCTAAAGCTGGAAATTTAATTGGTGACAAAACAGCTAAAGCTGGAGAATTTGGTTTTGAAGTGCTCGGGCTGGGAACTGTCGCACCTCTTATTGAGGGTGAGGAGATAACAAAGCGAGGATATGTTGAAGCGGCTGGGACTATTATAGGTTTGAAATTTTTAAAGCAATTCTCTACTGAAAATCAAAGAAGGATAACGGAAAGTCTTGGTGAGGAGATACAAAGACAAACGGAAATATCCGGAAGACCAATGCCTGAAGTTGCTAATGGAATTAGAAATAGGCTAAAGACTGCCGTAGAGCTTGCGATAGAGGGCAAGTCGCCAGAAAAATCCAGAAGTCCTATGTTAGAGAAAGGTATAGAGCTTACAGAAGGTTTTAAAAGCGATCTAATAAAAACTTCAAAAGATCCATCTAAAAGCACCTTGACAGAAACAGGAATAGATTTTAAAAAAATTGACGTTTCTGCTAAGACAACTAAACAGCTTGTTAAAGAGGGTGCTTTATCTCTAGGTCAGGATGGATTGAGAGGTACAAAAGAACTTGGAAAGGTAGAATTTACTCCAAGAAATCAAACGAGACCAGAAAGATTAGAGATAGAGTCAGATATTAGAAGGCTCTCATCTGATATGAAAACCCTCGAAAAAAACGGTGTTCAACAGAAAGTATTAGATGATATGCAGATTAGTATAGATGCTAAAGTTGAAAAGTTAAATGAAATAGTCGTTGAAAGAAAAGATATTGATAATTTATTCACGCCTCCAAAGCCATTAACCCCAGCCGAAAGAAAAATTGTTTCTACTGAACAAGTTGCAAAAGATGTTGTAGAAGGCAGGATCCAATTTAAAGAGCGATTAGAAAATTTAGAGATTGAGTTAGTTAGAAGAGATAAGGCAGAAATTAAAAGACTGGAAAATTATTTAAAAGAGGCTGACCTGTACAACAATCCATTTGAGCCAAATCCTCTTCGAGAAGTTCCCCTTCATCCGGCAGATGCAGGCAGGCGTAAACAAGCTGAAATAATAGCTTCTTTAAAAAGAAGAGAGCAAGATAGGGCTTTAGAATCTTTAGATTTGCAAAAGACCTCAACTATAAAAACCCCTTCAGAGAAAAAAATAAAAACATTTAAGCTTCAAAAGCAATTTAGCGATTTAGATCTCACAATAAAAAATAACGAAAGTGCACTCTCTAATCCAAATTTAACACCATTAACAATAGAAAGGCTTAAGAAGTCTATTCAGAGAGCTAAAGAATTGCAAAGAGACACGCAGAAAATTGCAAGTGAGGAAGGAATAGAGCTTCAATCTTTTATTGGAATAGTAAGCCCTAGAAAGATAAAAGAATTTTTTGGATCTTTAAAAAACAAACCAAAGAGCTTGCGAGATATTGAGGTAGACAGGCTTTACAACCAAGCTCAAGCAAGGTTAGACAAAAAAATTAAAGATCAAAATATAAAAGTAGACAATTCAGAAACCCTATCTACAGATCCGGTGAAAAGAGGAGGTGCTGAAAGGGTCTACAACTTCTTTTTTTCGGACATGATAGAAAGAACTGCTAGTGTAGGAACTAAAACATCTGTAGAGATGGCAAGAAATGGTAGAAAAGCAATAGATGCAACAAAAGAAGCTTCTGGAAGGCTTGCGGAGTATGTGGATGCTGTTTTACAGCTTTCGGGTAAGTATTTAGGAGCTGAAGGTAAGGCCGTTAAAGACCTTTCTACGTTTGTAAATGTAGATGTGGGAGGGGGTAATAAAGTTTTGATGTCAAAGCTTCATGCTAGAATAGAGGGTCTCCCGGTAAAAGTATCAAAAGAGTCTCAAAAAATAGTTGAAAAAATGAAAGACCTTATAGAGGAGAGAGGTCGTTTGTATGAAGAAATAGGGTTGATGCAAGAAGCTAAAGATGGCAAGATTCGCCCTTTTAAAGTTATCGGTAGAGATGTGGCCCCTAGAATAATGACTTCAGAATTTTACAGTATTATAGAAAAAGGGCCTTCGTCAAACGAATTTAAAGTTTTGGTTTCTGAATTTTCTAAGGCTTCTGGAGCGAAAGAATCTCAAGTACAAGATTATTTTAGCGAGTTTCGTGAAAATTTTACAGGTTCTGGAAATATTTTATCTGGAGGAGTTCCTTCTGCCAGACCAACCAGAACAACCCAAGCTGAACATAGTAGAAAGTGGAAACACATACCTCATGCAATAAAAGTTGACGGACAAATATTACCTATAGTAGAGCATAGACCTTTTGATTACGCTCGAAGATTAGCAGAGACCGGATCTAGCAGAGTTGGAGTAGCCAAGGTTTTTGGTCAGGAATTAGCAGGCACAAGCATAATAAACAAAGCAAAAGAGCAGATAAGGAAAGAAGGCGGTTCCGTTACTGAGTTTCACGAAATGATAAAAGCGTTAAGTGGCGTTCCCGTTGAGCCTTCTTATATAATAGGAACCTCTAAAGCGACTAGGGCGATTGAAGCCGGTTATGACCTTATAAGGACAACATCTCTTTCTGCTTCTGCAATACCAAACCTTGGTGAGTTTTTGGGAAGCACTAGAAGATTTGCAGGAACTCCTGAATTAATTAAAGCCCTTTATCAATTAAAGCTAGGCTTGCCATCTGCAAAAGCAAAGCAATTAGAAAATTATTTAGATGGCATAGGTGCAATAACAAAAGATGTTGCAAATTTTTCTATTGACCCTCAAAGGCCAATAACATCTAGGATGAGAGCTTTAAATGAATTACAAAGAAGTGCTTTTTTATACAGACAAATAAACCAACTTCAAGAAGCTACTGCGGCTGTAGTGGCTTTAAACAAAGTTGAGATGTACAAAAGGGGAAAAGGTAAAAATATAGATAAGATATTTTTAAGAGAAATGGGATTTTCCAGAGAGGATGCTCGGCTAATGGTTAGCGGTAAAGCTCCTCAAAGGCTTTATGATGCTTTAATTAGAAGAGCTCCTGCTCATTTAACTGGTGGAGCACAGAGACTCGGAGAACAATCTAGGATAGAGTCAAATAGGATATTTAAAGCTGTAAAAGGTTTTGAAACCTATGCACAAATGAAAATAAGATCTTTTAATAGGGCTAGAAAAACTTATGTAGAGGTTTTTAAAGAAGGTGCCAGAGAAAAAAACTATGGTAAAATAGTAGATGCCAACAGGGCTATGCTTAGTGAGATCGCAGGCACTGCGGTAGCCGGTCTTGTTGCTCAGTTTTCATTAGCTTATATGTATGGGGGAAGTGACAATGTTGAAATTAAGTATAACGAAGCTTTGGAGAATCCATTAGAAACTTTAAAAGATGCTTGGTTTTATACTGCGGTAGCTGGTATGTACGGTCAAATACTTCAAGCTACAGAAGGATCTGTTTTAGATGCGATCTATCCCTACACAGTTATTACAGAACTTTATAACGCTACAGCAGGGACTGGTAGATATACCTATGTTGAAGGGGTGGATAGGGCAATAAAATTTGGAGAAAGGTTTGCTCCGGTAAATAAAGCCTTTAAGAATGGGTTGGTTGCTGTTGGTTTTGGAAGCCCTGAAGCAAGAAAAACAGATAATGCTATTCGTGCATACTATCGGTGGAAAATTAAAAATAAATATGGAGGGACTTATAAGTCTGTTCCTGATGAACAAATAAAGAATTTTAGAAAAAATATGATAAAAGCTTATAATGCGATGATGGATAATAAGGAGCCGTCAGAAGTTTTTAAGTTTGCAGTAGATGCAGTGTCAGAATCTGGAAAAGACCCTGCAAGTATAGCAAGGTCTTTAAACGGAAAAAGGCTTTTAACAAAGTCTAAGATTGCTCCCGGGGCCAGCGAATCAGAATATGTTGCAAGAAAAAATCAACTCAGGAAAAAAATTGGCGAAAAAGCATATAGCAGGCTTTTAACCCACGATCAATTACTAGAGGTTTATGCAGACTTAGTAAGTTTCTAATATGTCATCCTCTGACATTTCCGGAAAGCCGTTTTCGTTCCAAAATTTAATTAATCTTTTATAATACTCTTTTTTTGATATTTCTTTATTGTATTTAGCATTAATTAAATCTTTTAATTCTAACTGCTTATCTCTTGTCAGATAATGTTCTTCGCTTTGAAACTCATCTAATATATCCATTACTTAAATGCTCCTGAATTTTTCTTAGTTTGATATTCTTCGTTCTTACGTTTAGTGTATTTAGACTTTTCATACTTAGACATCTTTAACCAACACTCTGGTAATGAACTAACTAAGGTATCGTAACTTCTAGCTACTCCACAAAATAGTTTTACCTCAGTATCATTCTTCTGTATGTGGGGATTGTATCTTGATTTTCCACAAAAGCAACAGCTAGTGTTTGTTTTTGGACAATGTTCAAACATTTGTGTATAAATTATAGGTTTGCTCTAAAAAACACCCTCTAATCTGGCGTTTATAGCGATAAAATAAATTTATTGAAGTCATGTATGCCTAATATTTTTATAGCCATAAGCGAGCCGTTAGGCCCGCTATTAGCTATTGTTAGTAAAAGTACCTAGAAAATACTGTTAGTCTTTTCTCTAGGCTCTTTAAAGGTACCAGCTAGGTATCTTTTGCCATTTTTGTCTTCGTTTATCCACATAGCACAATCAAACTTATGATCGTTTACCATAGCGGTACCTGTATAATCAGGTTTTTTATCACCCTCTTTTTTGTAGTCGTTTTTCCAAAGCGAGAAGCTTTGGTTTTTTTGTTTGAACTCAGCCATACTGAATCCTCCTTTTGTTTGTTGTTAAGTTAATTTTTTTTAAAATTTTTGAGTGATAACACTGCATACCTTGAAAGCTTCCAGTTGTTACGCTTTTTAAGTTTTGCCTCTAGTTCTTTTAGTCTACTGTGAGCCGAGCCATTTACCTGAATAGACCCAGAATCCAAAAGAAATGTATAAAATTCAATCAAAGACTTTAAACTTGTTGCATGTGTTTCGTTTTCACTTCTCATCATTAAACTCCTTCAGTAAAGATAATAGCATAATATATTTTTCAAAATCAAGTACGATATATGGCTTGCCTCTGTCCTCACGAATCACAACACCGTCTTCATTCTTCTCAGGCTTTAACCATTTGGCAATTCGTGTTCTTCTTTTGCAACCATAATACCTTTCTTCTATTTCGATGTCTCCCTTCTCGTGCTGTGCCCCACCTCGATCTCGATTAAAAGCTTCTAAGCCATATTCCTTAGCCGTTCTCACCGACTGTCTCTGCAACTCAGCACCTCTTTGCCTGTTACGCCTACCTCGCCTTACGTTTTTAGGATTCTTCATATAGCCATCTGCACCTTTGGAGGGTTATCTTTTTTAGGCAGGCAAACAGGGCAGGTTTGAAAAAGTCTTTTAGACCCAGCCCATGTTTCATAATCACACTCAGGACATTCATACAGGTACTCTATAAACTCATACCCTTTAACAATCTTAGTGTTTTTAATTTGCTTTATTCTTGACATACAGATCCTTTTACTATTTGTTCTTCTTTATCTCTATTTACCACTGCTTCGCTTTCTTTGTCTAGCATTTGTTCTTTTATAGCCTTCATATCCCTAAGTAGCTTTTCGTAAGGGCCGAAATACATTCTATGCTTTTCATTTCCTAAAAATGTTTTTAGTGCATTTATATGTATTTCAATCTCTTGCTTTGAATACCGGATAGTAGCTATACATCTTGGTTTTATCATATTATTTCACTCGCATATTCGTTAGGGAGATAAGCATTTACTCTAATCGCTTCACCTCCATTGATTGTTTTTTGTGTCTTAGTTTTTCTTACCTTAAAGTCAAAATTAAACTCACCAGTTTCATCTGTTATTTTCCAGTAAAAAATCATTTGATCGGGGATTAAATAAAGAAATCCCAAAAAAGGAACCCTTAGCATTTGTGATAGCTTTTTACCATCTAATAGTTTATCAAAAGTAACAAGCCAAGATTTATGTTGTTGAAACTGTACATAATTCATATCCCTACACTTAGATTCAAAAATTCCCATAAGCTGACCATCTTTCAAAACCAATCCATCTACTTTAGCATCCATTGACTTATCAGTTTCAACTAAATCTACAGAAAAACTGTTCTTAATACGATCCAACATAATTCTTTCATACTTCAAAGACCTTTGTCCTCTTTCAGTATTAATATCTAAGCCCACTAGAAAGGAACCTCTGGACTCTTTAATAGTTGCACTGCTCTTGCTACCGGGTACTTCACTACGCTATCACTATCATTGGTAAACTCTTTTATAAAAACATCAATCAATACCTTAGCTCCGCTTATATTATTTTGATAAAGAAAGGGTAGTTGCCCACCCTCATCTTTATCGTTGCGGAGTCCTATCAGAGATAGGAATTTTGCATAACCCCAGTTCTTTTTGTGGTCATATAGACATCCATCAATCTTTTTATACCTAAAGATACCATTGTCCCTTACCACCTCTTCTTCATAGGCAGGATGTTCTAACTTATCAATCATGTACTCGGGTTTAAAAACATCAGCAATATAATTACCAAACCTCATATTCTCATTAGTCTCTAAAGATACAATGCTTGCCGTGTACCTACCCTCTGGTACTCCTTTCTTTTCTAAGTCAAATCCACCGGGGTAATAAGCATCTCCTATATCAACCATTTCCCTGAGCTTGTTTCATTTCCTGAATACGACTAAGGCTTGTATCAAGATTGTTTACTGTAATCTTACCAGCTTTTAATGCTTTCTTAACCCTGTTTTGGTTCTGTTTGTTTAGGCCTTTAATAGCATCTAATATCTTACCAGACACATGCTCTTCCGAAGTCCCATTTAAAACTTCACCATTGGTAGCTTTTACAATGTGCTCTACTAAGTCAGGTTGCTCTACCTTATGGTTATTCACAATGTCTTTAAGACCCTCAAGGCCATGTATAACAAAGTAAACCCATTTGTCTACTAAGTCCATAGTTTCTTTATCTAAAGACATTCCTTTCTTAAAAGCCTCTATGGCAAAGCCATGCCTTACCTTACCTTCTGTTATCTTATCCCAGTTTGGTTGTTGTTCACTCATTATTATCCTCCTTTACTTTGTGTAAATATGCAGTTATATCCTTCCTATCTAAGGCAACCTTACTTTCCTTTGCGAGTCTATATATAATATGATATGGGACATGTTCGCCCATATTATTTTCTATTAAGGTCTTTACTAAGTCCCTACACTGATAGCCTGACAAGTTATCAAAAATAGCATATATTCCAGAGTCTAGTCCAAGCTTGTATTCATCGCTAGTTTTAAAGTCGTCTGCCTTACATGCTAATTCGTAGGAATCATACACCTTTATTGTTTTACTTTGTTCACTCACAACTCATCTCCTTTTCCTTTTAATCCACCTCCACAAACTTCGTAAAAGTTGCAATATTTGATATTGCACTCCCATTGATATACAGGAGCTACTCCAAGTTCTATAGGTGGGTTTCCTTTCTTAAACCTTTTCTTTACATCTCTCCAATATTCTTTTGCTCTATCAATATAAGAGACCGGTATATGCTTTACTCGCATATCAGAATTATCTTTTTTATAATAAAGTAAAGCTAGTTTTTCTAGTTTCTCACCAAACTTCATCTCGTACCACCAACCATAAGTTCCTAGTTGTAGTAAGTAATTTATTGCTGGGTTTGGGTCAGGGGCCCTGCCAAATAGTTGTTTCCATTTCCAAGAATTACAGGTCTTGATGTCGTACAGAGTCTTATCCTCTGCAATAATAACATCAAGAAAACCCCTGACGTTCACCTCTGGGATGCGGATTTCCCTCTCTATAAATATTGATGCTCCGCTAGTTTCCGCATAGTCTCGTATTGCATTTTGAATATCCTCATGCACTAGATCTCCCATTCTAAATAACCTAAGAGTACTTTCATTAACTGGCTTTGGCTTGACTCCTGCGATGTGCTGAAAGTAATGCTTTCGCATGCACATCCCAGAAGCAGATCCATGAAACCAAGATTGGTACCCTTCGTACCTCTTTTTTCGGTGCATCTCATTCTTTACTTTAAGCCAGTCATTATATATCTGGATTAAGTCTAGCACAAGACCTCCAGTAAAGAATATCGGGGCAGGATTTGCTTGGGTGTAGTTGTAGGAGTCCAGATTGCAAATGAATAGTAAACCAATCTGGTTCCTGCCCCGGAGGTATAGTAATTAATATTAATCATCTAACTCATTAATGTAAATGTTCCAACCATCTTTAGAAAAGAGGTTTATCTCATACTCTTGTCCATCAGATGAAGTTATTTTCATAACCCTGTAGTAGTTAGAGTTCATACCATCAAACTCTTTTACTTCTTCAAGTTTGACAGATTTTATATCGTGAATACTTATCTCAGTTTGTTTCCCTAGTGTTGTTTGCATTTTTATCCTTTCGATTAAATTCACGCTCAGCCCAAGCATCTAGCTCGTTTAAGCGGTGTTGTTTTATTCTGGATACATGGTCAAGAGCCCTCTTTAAACCACATATCTCTGCATAATAAAGTTCATTGTCTGGATCTTTGCTAGTCCAAACAGACTCTATATCTGTTATGTCTTTATTGATTCTATACTTTAATTCATCTAGTGTCGTAAACATTTATTTCTCCAATGATCTTTGTGTTCTTGTTCTTTGTACGCTTCGCTTTGAATTTTGTTCCATCTTTTTTACAGGTTCTTTTAAAATAATTTCAGTCTTTGCTTTTGCTTTTTTAACAGGCTTACCCTCTTGCTTCCTTTTAAATTCTTCTGGTGTTAGCGATAAAACTTTCTTCTCAACTGGTTTAGGTGCTAGTGGGTTCTCATCAATGATGCCTTGATTTACTTGTGATATATATTCACATAGCACATGATAAATTTCTCTGGATATGTGAACTCTGGCACTTTCAGAAAAAAGATTAGAGTCCCTGTACCTTTTTAAAACTTTGTCTATTAGTCCTTCCATTTGAGGGTCTGGTATTAGTATTAGTTTTTGTTTCTTTTTATTTGGCATGCTTATCCTTTCTCTATTTTCCTGATCTCATCTTTAATTTCAGAATAGTAATTAAACTGCTTATAAGTTCTTATTTTGTGGCAATTCCTACACCTTACTTCGCATTTATCTATTTCTTTCTTGATTGTTTTCCATGTGTACCCTTGAGACACTAGACCCATTACCCCTCTCCTACCTTCTATCTTTTTCTTAACTCCCCTAACATGATCAAACTCCAGAACCCTACTATCGTTTTCGCCACAATCAACACAACCTTTTACGAAATAATCTTTTACTATTCTTAAATAATTTTTTTTCTTTAATTCCTTTTTTCTTAGATTTATATGCTTTGCTCTTTTTACTTTTCTTTTCGGGTACCAGACTTCATTGTGGTACTTCCGAGTACATATCTTACACTTACCTTGTCTGCCATATTTTTTAGTTTTATTTATGCTGAATTTATTTAGAGACTTGAACTTTAAACACGCTCCGCATCGTTTTGTTCTTTTTGTGATAGTTCACTACCCCAGTATTCATTTTGTTTATGAAATTCATTTATCAATAACGAAAATGTACAGTCCAACAATGCAATTAAGCCACTCTTAAATAAATTATTTTTCATCATCATCTTTTAGAAGGCTATTAATCTTAGCCTCAATGCTATTTAACCTATAAGCTATGCTTATAAAAAACAATAAGATAAAAAGCACAAAGGCTTCCCAACCTAAAATAAAAGATAGGTTGTCGTTAAACAGTGAATCAAAATAGTGTTTCATTAAGTCCTCCTTGCAGTTACTTGTCTTTCCATTTCTTTTTCTCTGGTACTCGCAACATGATCTATCCGACTTTGTAAATCTTCATCTACAAAATTACGACAAGCCAACAATATTTCAATTAAAGTTTGGCAAGTTCGAGTCCTAATTAAAGTAGGATCTATGTGCATAAAATTATATACTGGGTCTGTGTTATCGTTTACTCTCATTTTATTCCCTTTCCTAAACAACTATTTGTAATTTGAAAAATCAAATCAAGTAGTTCTGCTTTGTTAATTTGAGGATAGTCTTCTAGGTTGTTTGTAAGTTCATTGATTCTCAAAAGCCCCTCCTCATACCTTTTCTGTAGCTCGGTTGCTTTTACCAAAAGCGTTTCTATCTCTAGTAGCATTTCATTATGACTAACCACACTAAGCCTGACCCGTTTCAAAAAAGCTTTCGCCCTCATTAGCTTCTTTTTGCATCTGAGAAATCTCATCCTTAAAGTCTTCAATTAATCTTTTTAATGGTTCTGGTTCACAATTGTAAAAACAGGCGATGTGAGTAGCGTGAAGCTTAGACATAACACTGCTAATCATGTGGTTCAAGTCCTGTCCTGATATATTATTAAACTTACACATATTAACAAAGTTTGTAAGTGCATTTAGCATAGAAGAATTTAGTATTTCGCAATATAGATTAAACTCATCATCGCTTAAGTAATCTTTTGTTTTCTCTTTACTCATTACTCACCCCCTTTAGTTAGTGTATTCTAAGTTATGTCTCCACAATGAAACCTCTTCTGTGTTGACTCTATTTTTACAATCAGACTGAACGCCATCTTTTATTTCGATATATATTTTTTCATTATCGTAATCCAAAAAATTAGCATGGACAAAACCACCACTAATTCTATCCAAACCCCAAGCCCTTTTCTGCTCAATCTCAATTTGGTTTAGCCTTTCACTTAGTTGTGCAATTTCTTTTACGCTTAGTTTATTTTTATTAGGCATCTTTACTTCTTTACTCATTACTCCTCCTCCTCTGATTTGTCTAGTTTTATTCTCCAATACTTTTGATCCTCTGATATATAATGTTCAGCGTGTTCTTCTAATTCCTTCTTTGCATCCTCATAAGATTCAGCTTCTATAATCCCACTAGATTCTATCGTCCAATAATATTCTTTCATTACTTACCTCCTAAATATGGTTTTAGTTCATCTTTATATCGTTTAGGCAATCTTCCAAAATTTGTACCTTTTATTATCTTCCCACATTTATGAACATCAGCATAATCAAGTACATAGCAATCATTACCATCATCTTTCCATTTTTGAATTGTAATTCTGTGAGTATCATTATTGATAGCATCAACAATTCCCTTTTTAGCTTTAGTGCTTTTACCAAATAATTCGAAAAGAGAATCTCCAAAATCAAAATCTTCTGTATCCCACGCTTCTAATCCATCTTCACCAATATGCAAATTAGAGATTGATTCCCAATGCCATTCGTAAAAGTATTTACTCATTATTTAACTCCTTGTTTTGTGGCATTTTTTTCTGATGCCGTTTCTTATTATACGCTTAAAAATTTAAAAAGTTCCAAATGTATTTTTTACTCTTCTAGCAAAATCTTTCTTTGCTAGTCTTTCGTCATCATACTTTCCTCTGGCAACATCTTCTTCTTGTATTTGGTCAAAAAATGCAGAAAGTGTTTTCTCATTAACATTGTTAGTATCGAAAAGTTTTTCTATGTGCCTAACGTATCTGTGAAATGTGCCTTTTAAATTTTGAAAATTTCTGGTCGAATAAACTTGGTATTCATCATCCCACCATATCTCGATGTAATAAATAGGTCTGACATATTTATTATGGTCGTGATTATCTGGTTCATAATCAACGTGTTTAAAATCAATGCTAATATGATTTACATCTGGAAGATTCAAATAAAATGCAGTGTATTCACAATCAAATACATTAATATAATCATCCCACTTTTCCCTAGATAAGTCTGGCTTCCACTTGTATTTACCATGTTTAACTTTCATTATTTCTCCTTTTTTTGTGGCACTTTTTTTGTGTGCCGTTTACTCTTATACGCACTAAGTTTCCAAAAAGTTCCCAACTTTTTTTTCACTCCTTATTTATATATGTATCTTTTTCTAAAATTCGATAACGATACTTTGAACTTTGAAAACTAACTTTTGAAATTTCAATAAATTCCACAAGCTTCTTGTCTTCCCATAATAATATAGTCCTTACATAATCCAGTACATCTTTATTAATCCGTTCATTTTTGTAACTCAACATTCTTACAGAACTTCCATCAAACTCATCGGTAGTCAGTTCAATGTCGCTAGGGTCTCCCCCACAAATGCCAAATAAGAGCATTATCTTAGCCTCTACGGGCGTTTTGTGATTGTAGCTATACTTATACATAGCCAGACCAATCAGTCTTCATATGGATTGGATAGTTATCCCCCCTTAAATTCAAGATATTATAATCATTCCACTCTACTGCATCGTGCAAATCAAACCCTTCGTGTAACATTAGCAAATCTATTATTTTGTCGGTATCGTAAACGAGTACTGGCGTATCGTTTATTGCTATACCAATAATTGCCTTGTCTAAATAATCTGGTTCAAGTATTACTGCATCTGGATTTATTCCTGATAGCACTTCTCTAAAATCATTACCCATTTTTCATAGCCTCTTTTAATATTTTTATACTGCTTCTCTTGTCGTAAGTCTCTTTGATAATATTTCTTTGAAAAGCACCAAAACGATTAAATTCCATAATTATTATTGGAACATATTCAATCCAATCAAAGTTGTCCGCCCACCATGAAATATAATCCTCTAGTCGGACATCAGTAACTCTTGAGTAGTTTTCTATTTCTATTAAAAAAATACCTGATGTTTGATCAAAATAATAACCATCTGGAGTTCTTCTGCATCTTTCATAGTCCGCACTCTCTTCAAATAGATTCTCTTGGTAGATTTGTGCTTGTTTGTGAAAATCATAAAACCTAACAAGTGGAAATTTTTTATGGATTGCTTTTACTTGGTTGATTTGCTTTATAAGTGTTTCATTCTTAACACCCCTGCCTCTCTTCTTTGAAACATTTATCATCCTTACCTCTTCAAACTTTTGGACATCCTCGAAAGAGTTGATTGTTTTCCAATCTCTTGGATTTTTAGTCTTTCTTTTTCTTACTAACGTTTTTAGTTGTTTTTCATAGGTCTGTTTAATTGTCATTGACTCGCCTTATTTTCAAAATATTCTTGAATCTCATCTTGCATTACAGACCTCTGTGCTTTTCTCAAAAGCTGATCTGATTCTGTAAGTTGTTTTTTTAATTTCTTAATTTTCATTTCCCTTCTCTCAACCCTTCTCTCGTGCCTTAGCTTATCTTCTAATTCGCTAAGATACATAAACTTAAAATCATTTGTATTATCTATCTTTAATTGAAGTAGGTTAGCGGAGATATAAACTGCTAGATCTAAAGCCTCTTCTAGTGCTTCTCTTGTCCAATCTCTACCATCGTGAATATTTATTTCGCCACCATATTCAGACTTACCCTTGTCTAGTCTATATTTAATTAACTTAATAATCTCTTTGTTGTATCCTTTTACCCTCATCTTTATCCTTTTATTTAGCTATGAAAAAGACAAACCCATTCTGGTAGAACCATACAAGAGTTGTCCAGATCCATAAACTTATTGATATTCTGTAAATTACTTTAATTATAGGAATTACTTGTTGCATTGTAAAATCGTTACCTCCGTTTGTAATTGAACTATCTCGGTCTCTGCCAAATTTAACTCCTTGCGGTAATTTTCTATGATTTTATTTTTTTGATAGTTATTTACGAAAGCGGATACGACTACAATCGCTAGTATTATATTATATATAGGCATTAGTCTTGCCCCATA
>TARA_R100001594_G_scaffold12181_2_pt1 | contig 22696 bp, 14 predicted proteins | sample TARA_R100001594 | Tara Oceans TARA_R100001594 (sample SAMEA2622752) | marine metagenome | biome: marine biome (ENVO:00000447); feature: marine epipelagic mixed layer (ENVO:xxxxxxxxx); material: "saline water (ENVO:00002010), including plankton (ENVO:xxxxxxxx)" | depth 150 m | reverse complement strand
TTTTTAACTAGGTCAGGTGCCTCTCTTGAGGGCTTGGGTGCGGCGTGGGTGGGCCTTCGGTAGAGGTGGTTTTTAAGAAACGCCTTAGCCACACCAATGTCGAAGTCGTCCATGCCGACGACTTCGACGCCAACCTTCTCAGAACCCAGCCGCCCAGACTCGTCGGCGTAAACGCCAGCAGGAAGGTTCTTCCACTTGTTGTCGCTTACCTTGGCTGTCTTCACCAGCATCCTACCGACATCAATCCAGTCTTCTCCTTCGGCCACTTTCTCAAGCTGCGGCCTAGTCAGCTTGACCAAACCACCCTCTGCCTCCACATATACGTTTGAAACCTTGGCGAAGCGCTCCTCCTTTGGCAGCTTGTTCCACTCATCTTGGGTCACTGGGATTCGGTGCTCGTCCCTTTTCAGCGGCTTGATGGGAGCCCTCCCCACAGCCTCCTCTGCGACATCAGAATCACCGAACCAGCGCTTGAACTCCGCTTCAGCCTCCTCAGCAACCTCCTTTGCGACTGCGGGCTTGCCTGCCCTGATGCCAGCTAGCTCTTCTTCAGCGTCCTTAAGCTGCTTCTTGAGCCCACCAATCGCGGTGTCATAGACCCTAATCTTCTTCTCTACTTCCGCCCTGCGCTCTGACCTTGGTGTCTTCAGTCTTTCCGAAGCCGACTTCAGGGCGTCATCAAGCTCAAGCATCTCGCTGTGCTTGACATTGGATCCTATGATTCGACCCGCTAGAGCCTCAGCGTCTGGCCTGCCAGCCATCTTTAGAACCTGTAGGGCGGCCTTGTAGTAATTTACCTGCGTCTTTTCGTAGTCAAAATCGAGCCCACCGCCGAGACTCTTTGATGGCCTTCTCCCCTTCCACGCGGCTCTGGTCTTTTCAAGGTTGTTCACCGCATCAACATCGGCTCGACCGGGGATCTTGTATCCCATTCGCGGGTAGGCGGGTGCCTTGTCTGGATTCAGGGCCACAAACCTCTTTGCAAACGCCAGAACAATGTTCTGGAAGTTGGTCCTGCCCTTGTCGTAGGTAAACCTGCCTTGCGGGATAGCTGACTTAACGATGTCGTCATACTCAGCGAGGCTCAAAACCTCCCTGGCTTCTTCGCCTGTCATGCCAGCGTGCTCCTGAAGAGCGTCGGCAACTGCTGACTTGAAAGAGGTCTTGTTGTTCTTAAAGCCAGGAGCCTTGATCGAGAACCCCTCTTTCGGTGGGTTAAACCTAGCCGCCAGCCTGTCTGACACCTCTTCCTTGATGAACTTCAGGGCCTCTATGCTTTCCATCTTGTCGCCGGAAAACAGCTTGTCGTGAACCCACCGTATCTTGTCTGGCGAATACTTAGCCGCCTTCATCATGGACTCTAGAGACTCATTAAGAATCGCCTTGCCCAGTACGGAGATGTTGCCTCCGTAGCTCTTGATGTAGTTCTGGTAAGCAACGTCGAAGTCCAGCGCCATTGGGTGTACTTGGTAGTACCCGTCCTTGGTCAGGATCCTGTCAAAGATGTCCTCGACCTCTGGGCTGATCTTGAACTTGTACTCCTTCTGACCAGACACCGCCCGGTACATCTTGAAGATCCAGTCCTTGAACTTGGCGAACACCTCTCGCAACCCGTGGTTGGAAACCCTGCCGCTCTTTGTCCAGTTGGCAAACGCCTGCCCCCAAGCCGACAAGCCTGCTTCCGACCAATCTCCGTTCTTTCGGAAGCCCGCGTCGCCTAGCTCTCGCCTAATCCAGTCCGAAGCTATGTCGTAGTCCTTTGATGGCAGATCCTTAGCAAAGACTCGGCCAGCGCCCTTGATCATCCCCTGGAACGTCTGGGACTGGAACGCAGAGACGATCTCCCTGGACTCTCTCGCCGCTGCGGCCCCAGCATCTCCGCTGCCTCCCCTGACAGCGCCGGAATCGAACATCTCATCGAAGACTTGCCGTATCTCGTCGTCTACCCTCTTGAGCTTCCCTGACTGAATCAGGGGGGTCATGATCTGCTTAATCCACTCCTTGAACTTAGCGAAGATCCCGGCCATTCCGCTGGCCGCTGGAGCCACACCAGTCTTTAGATAAAGCTCAAAAGCTTCGGCAAAAGCTTCCTCCATACCTATAGACCACTTGTCACCAACCTTGCCTATGCCAGAAGCCCTCTCAGCCCATGCTGCGGCGCGATCTTGAAGTTCTTGCGGAAGATCCCTGCGGAAGAAGTGGCCCAACTCATGGCCCAATGTTCCTGGCCTAGCCGACTCAAGAAGGAAGATTGCTGCTTTCTCTTGCTCGCCAAAGACTATGAATCCGTTTGTAGTCTCCAGCTTTTCGGGGCGGAAAATGGAATTGTAGATCCTGACACGCTCTCTCCCCCAAGCCTCGTGCAGCCTCTTTTTCTCTTTATAAAGAGCTATCGCCTTCTCCTCCTCCCTCCTCCAGGCTTTAGTTTTCCCCACTGGATCTTTGAACGTATGTAGCTCCGCCTTAGCTATCCACTCTTTAGACCCTGCTATTAGCTCATCTGCGTCTAGGTTGGCGTATTTTCTCGGCGCAAGAGCTAGCCTAAGCGTTCCGTCGCTTTCGGTCCTGACGTAGAACCGCAGCATATCCTGCCAACGATCAACGGTCTTGTTGTATGCGTGTGCCCCAGACATATCCAGCAACTTGGAACCCGACTTAGCCGCCGCTCTTACCCGCTCTGGGCTCCAGGGCACTCCTAATGCAACTTTGTCATCAAACGCCTCCTTTTGTTTGTAGTATGCGTCCCACGCAGCGTTGTACGCCTTATCGCTCTTTTCCAGCTCTTCGTATGCCGCAAACTTTCTTTCGTAGTCCTTTGAACGTTTAGAAGCAGCTACCTTCTTTACATAGTCTTCTCTGTACTTGCCCCCAAGCAGGTCCATAAAGTCGTCTAGCTCATTTGGCGTTGCTACCTGCCACTGCCACGGAAGGCCACCCTCTTTTGCCGGGTCGGACAGCTTTCCAGTTCCGCCTATGATCTCGACAGGCTTCAGGTCTGGATCTATTTCGTAGATTAGCTTTCCGAACACCTCGTCAGTGTCCTTAGCCGTGCGTATGTGCAGCCTAGCCAGGAACTCTTCTGCTGGCCTGTCGTTGGCAACAGCCCATGCGTTGGCGCGAGAAGCTGCTAGACGCGCATACGCCTCGCCCATCTCTGGCGTAACGGCAGACTTACGCATCTCCTCAAGAACGCGCTTGCCCTCCACGCCCTCAAGAGTCTCTTCTATTCTCTTCGCTGCGGAACTTATGGGTGCGATCTCTACGGCTCTGCCCAAAACCTCCTCTTCTATATCCTTGCTGTATTTGGTGAACCAAGAGTCGGCGTAATCCGCTGGCAACCCGTTCCAAGAAGCCCAAGCCTGCGCCCTTGCCGACATGGTTGCCATAACCCCATCAGCCTGCGCCTCCCACTCGTCAACGCCAGTAGCCCTCAGCGCGTTCCTGACACGACCATGCAAGTTACCCTTGTGAGCAGACCAGTCCGTCCACGACCCCTCTGGGATCAGCCCCCTGGTCCTCATCTTCTGCAAGAACTCGGCTTCGGTACGAGCCATGTCAGGAACCTCTTCCCTGATGGCGTCTATGCCCTCGTCCTGCATTTTGCTGATCGCACGAAGCTGCTCAAGAAGAGCCTCAAGCCCGTCCTCGTCGCTGAAACCCTTTTCAGTAGCTAGCTTTTCAAGCTCGCTCTTCATGTGGCGAAGATGCTTTGCGTGCTCCACCTTTCCAGCCACATCCTTCATGGTCTGGAACTCAGCCTGAACCCTGAAGTCGTCTGTGAGAACCTTCTTCAGAACCGAGCTTGTCTCGTTCAGGTGCAGCTTGAACGCCTTGATAAGCTCCTTTCGCTCTGGACCGATTGCCTCGTGGATCCTCCTCAGATCCCGCTCAAGCGACCCCATGAGGTCAGAAGCCTTACCCTCCTTCAAAGACTGAAGCAGCGGGCGAACCGCCTCTATTGGGAGGTCGTCGGTTATGCCGTCTTCAATGTTCTGCAAGCCCTGCTTCACCTTTGTCATCCAGGCAAAAGCCTCTATCTGGGCCTCTGTTGCAGGTATGTGCTTGCCAAGCTCCTTGTAGACCACTGCCAGCTTAAGGACATCCTGACCCTCTGGCGTTGTGGTGTCAGTAAGCGACTCGATCTTAGCTATGTGGTTGGCTAGCCTCTGCTTGTCCAACGTCCTTCTAGCCTGATCCTGTAGCTCCCCTCGCTCAAACATCCGCCACATAGCCTGATGGTGGACCTTCATTGGCTGGTAATGATCGCCCACCTTCTTGAAGTAAGGCTGGGCCTTTTCAAGGGCGATGATCGACTCTGCCGTAAGGCGGAACCCCTCTAGTCCAGGGAACGACTTCATCGCTGCCATTCCCCAGCGAACCCTGCGATTGTCTGACTTTGCGTAAATCTTTGCCCTGCCGTAGGCGACATCTGCCGCTGCCCTAGCCGCATCGTCTGCCGCTACCTTAGTACCTGGGAAAGCCTCGTCTATTGCCCTGCCGTAGGCGGCGTCTGCCGCTGCCTTAGTCTTTGGCAGGGCCTCACCTATGGCCTTTCCAACAGCCCCTCCAACCTTAGTTGCAAGGTGCGGCTTTACATCTTCCGCCTTGGTCAGGCGGAACATCATGTTCCCATTAACGTCCAGCGACCTCCTTGGGTCTACCCAGTGAATGATTGACTTGACGATCTCCTCGCCCGTGTCTGGGTCAACCTCGCCGGTTAGCTTCACCTCAATGTCAAAGAGACGCTTTCGCCTGTTGGCCTCCTTGTTCAGAGCAGCCCAAGCCTCCTCCACCCTGACTGTGGGTGTCGCGTTTGTCGGAAGATCAACGCCAAGCTGTTTGAGCACATTACTCACAACAGCCGCCGACTCCTTGTCCATAGCGAACTCGCCCGCCATCTCATCGACCACATCGTCAGCCATGCTTGGGAACTTGGCCTTCCAGTAGGCGGGTGATGTGTGCTCAATCCCTTCGCGCCACTGCCTCAGAAGCTCCACCGACTGCCAGCCGTGAACATCCACTCCGTGCCTAAAGCCTACGTCTGCTGCATCAACGACAGCCAGATTAGTCCTGGCCGTTGCAATGTCCTTCGCCTCCTGAAGGATCCTGTCCTCATCCAGCACGCCAGCCTCGTCCTTGAACTTGCCCGTCTTTTCCGCAGCCTTTCTGATCAGCCTTGCCTGAGCCGCCGTCTCGTAATGAATGGCGTCATCAATGACGTTCTTTGCCGAGTCGGTAACTTTGGCCCCAGCTATTTGAAAGGCCCTTGGCAGCTTAAGGAAGCTGAGGGGGTCGCTAAAAATCAAGCCAACAAAGCCAAGCGCTCCGTGCCCGAAAGATGAGCCCTCTTCAATCTTCTTGTCCCTGGACTCAGCCCATCCCTTGTAGTTGTCACCAACAAACGGAAGAGCCTGATCAAGAACACCGAGCCCTGTCCAAGTCGCCCACTGAATGGCGTCGGCACCGTAATCGAACATCTTGTCGATGTTCTCGTCTACCGAACTAAGCCAGTTCTCTTCGGTAAAGTCCTGCCCGCTAGCCTCAGCGTGTAGCCAGCCGAGCGGCGTTCCCGTTGCCGCAGTTACGTACTTTATAACGCTCTTTAGGGTGTCCTCGCCGTCGTCAAAGCTTCCATCAGAGGTTTTGTAGTTGTCTGCTATTGCGCCCTCAAACTCTTCCAGATTGTAGTCGCCGCCACCCTCAAGATCCCTCTTCCTAGACCCCCAAAGGGACTTGTACGTGGCGCGAATCGGCCTTCCCGACCAGCTATCCACCCACTCAATCACCGCAGCTAGCCCGGTGAGGGTGCCCATGAAGACGCCGCTCTCCTCTTCAGCCCTTTGCAGAAGCTCTGGGTTCCACTCTGCTGTGAAGTCGCGCATGATCTCGGCCTTGTCGCTCTTAGACCTAGCCCGTCCATAATCACGGACCATCTTCCTGTGAGCCAACTCAAAAGCCTCTGGATCTCTTTGCCAGTCAACGTCTTCAAGCAACTCTGGCGTCGGCTTCTCGTCCAACGTATCGGGCAGGTACTGCAACGCCTCCTCTTCCTGCATAGAGGAAATCTTGCTGGGCGACGCCCGTCGAACCTCTCTTGGGACTATGGGCTTAGGAGGCTCGTCGTAGCCTGGGGGAATGGCCGCCTCCGCCTCGCGGCCATCTCCACCACCAAACTCCTCAAAAAGCCAGTCGTGCTCGCTGGCCTTCCTTGGCTTCTTTTTGGCGATAGCCCTTAAGGGGGCGTCAGCAGGCTCAGGCACGCCGGGAAGGTCTGTGGGGGCCTTTGGTGGCGTGGCCCCAAGACGGCCTCCGCCGAACTCGTCAAACAACCAGTCGTGTTCTCCTGCCTGCTGCCCGTTAGCCATTACCTAAGAGCCTCCCCCAGCAGGTCCACCAGCGACTCCAACTCTTCAATGTCATCCCCGACCCGCCTTCCTGTGGCTCGGTCGTAGGCAGCCCCGGCACCCGGCTCCAGTTGATACTCCACCTTCATCGCCCTCATAGCGCCTAAAGCCTCTTGTTGCGCCGACCTTATTTCGTCTTTTGACACGGGTCTACCTTCACCAAGGTTCGCCAACACCTCCTCTGCGCGGTCCACGGCAGATGTAAACCTTCTAAGCTCTTTTCCGTGGCGCTCATGCTCTCCTATCGTTCTCTCCAAAGAGCGCCGCCTTCTTTCGCGTTTTTTTCTTTCCCTCTTTGCACCTGGGGATTGAGACACCGAAACGGGCTTCTTCTCAAGTTCTTCTAGTTCAGCCCTCGCCTCCTTCAGCGGCTCAGAGGCAACCTCTGGAAACTCAGCCAGTATTGCCGCCTCTACACCCTCGCCGTACTTCCAGCCACCGCCCTTCGTTTCAGCAATAGCCGCTATCACCGCATCTCTGGTGTACCCCCTTTTTTTGTAACTGCCTACCATCTTCTCCACCATCTCCGAGTTGACCTCAACTACGACGACCTCTTCGTCGTCTGGCGGTGGCTCCTCATAGACCGGAGAACTATCCAAGCCCATAGACTCCTTATACTGGTCCCAAAGAATCTGCCTGTCGGCGCTCGCTGAGTCGTACTGCTCCTTTAGCTCGTTGTAGACATCAAGCGCCTTTTGAACCCCCTCCTTGCGCTCCTCTGTAACCTCGTCCGGTATGGCTTCCGCAATATCCCCCTTCAACCTGTTGTAGTTAGACAGCGCGGACACCATCTTTGATCGAATGCCACTCGCATGCCTGTCCATCAGCTTTAGCGCAGCAAATGGGTCTGGGGTGTTAACTCGGATAGTCCTGCGCCGTATGTCTGCCAGCCTTAACTGTCTGAGGTGATCAGGAACGCTTCTAAGGTCGGCAATGGCCTTCTGCCGCTCGTCTTCACTCAACTGTGCCAAGTCTTTAGACAGATCGGTTAGCTCTTCTATCGAGAACCCCTTAATGCCTGCCGACTTGAGTCGAGCAAATGTGGCCCTCTCAAGGGCCGAACGATCCTCTTCCTCCTTGTCGCCCATGAATCGAGTCAGAGCCCTGCCCAAATCGCTCCTGTACTTGGCCGTCTCAGCCACCGCACCTGGGGCAAGCAGCTTGTCTCTATCGACGCCAAGCATTTGCGAGATGGTAGTGGGTAGCCTGCTGCCCCTCTCGTGCAACATCGCTAGGTGCATCTGAGCAACCGGTTCAAGAACCGTACTGCCATCAAAACCCATCGACGCTGCCGGATTGATCAACCCTTCGCCAAGCGGGCCTCCCACAGACGGAGCCTCCGTCATAGCCGCTGGGGCCTGAAAGTCTGCTCCTGTGGCCGTAATGCCTGGGCCTCTCTCCAGACCCATCTCCCCGAGAGCAGCCATCAAAGCATCCTCCCTGATCTGCTCTCCACCCTCAAACTCCGCTGGAGAATCTTCAGATGTCACCAGTCCAGAGAGCGCCCTAGCACGCTCACTACCGGGCTCTAATCCCATAGCCTCAAGAGCCCTGATAACCTCGCTCTTACCGTCTCCCTCCAGGGGACCCATGCCCTTGTCTGGAATATCCTCCCTAGCAGCATGCCTTTCCATAAGAGCAGACCACTCCTCCTCCGAAAGGCTCCCCCTTCTCCGACCGGCTAGCTCTCGATCCGTAGGTTGCCAGTCTCCCGGTATAAACTCCTCTTCAGCCGCTGGCTCCTGCGCCAGTTGCCCGATCTCGTCCGACTCAATTCCGCCAGTGCCAACAGTGGCCTTTCTTCTCGTCAGTGGACCAGCCTTAGCCTTCAAGCCCTCGTATTGGGCCAGGGAGTGAAACACCTCGGCAAGTTGCGACGCCTCGGCCTTAGACAGCTTGTCCCTTTCGCCACCACCTGTCGCCCCGGCACGGCCCCCGGCCCTTCTGCCAGCCCTGCCGGTAGCTACAGACCCTTCGCCGTCATCACCAACCACATCAGACAGCCCACCCTGAAGGGAATCCAACCTTCCGTAAAGATCCGCCGCCGCCTTCGCCCTGTTTTCAGCGAACTGCTCCTGCTTCATCTCCATATTAAGAGCATTGTCTGCAATCTTCTGAATGTTCATCACAAGGGCTAGCCCCTGCGAGGCACCTTCCATAGCACCAGCTATGCCGTTCGCCTGACTTACATATCTAAGCGCACGCTCGTAGTCGCCGCCTCTTGGAAGGTATAAGGCCATCTCAACTTACTCCGGTAAACTGGGTCCAGGGCGCTGCTTCCTCTGCCTTGGGGGCCTTCCCGCCAAAGTTGGAAATCCTCGATTCGACACCCGCTCCCGTTGCAGTGCCTCCCGTAAATTGACTCCCCAGATAACCCCTTGCGCCGCGTTGTGACGAGCCAAGTGCGGTAGCAAAGTTAACCTCCCTGACCTTTGAGGGATCGTACTTCTCCTTGGCTTCTTTTATTGCACCCCTTCTACTAGGCCGAGCCTCGCCCGATGCCGCCAACCCAGCAATCGCGCCAGCAATCGCCACGACCGCTCCTATCACCGCCACAACAGGAGCGGCAGGACCCGCAGTAGTACCCAGAGACGCAATCGTCGCGCCAGCCAACATGACACCACCAGCAGTTGCACTAACCGTGGCAATGGCTTGACCCGCAGTCTCTTGATCGGCTATCTCCTCCTCCAGCTTAATCAACTCCTTCTCACGTTGTGCGACGATAGGAGCCATTCTGGACGGGTCTTGAACCTCCTGCTGCGCCTTCGCCCCTCGCAGGGCTGACTCGTAGCCAAGGGCCGCGCCAGCCTCTTGCGTTATAGACCCCCTAAGAGTGTCCTCAAAGCCTCCTGGGGCAGTACCCTTCAAGCCTCTTGAGATGTCGCGAGCACGCGCTGAGGCAGCAGCCTCCTCCATGCTAGACGCTCTCTTCATAGCGCCCATTTGCTCTTCAACCGCCTCCACCTGACCGGGCAAAATCTGTCGCTCATAGATTCTTTGAGACACACCACCCTCACTACGCGCTCGCGAAACCCTCTCACGCTCTCGCTGGGGCTCTCGCCGCTCGTCGTACTGAGACTCCCTTGAAGTTCTTTCGTTGCCTCTTGCCATCTTCTCTTCCCTTTCTGCCTACCGCTGCCCAGCTATAAATGGTTCATCGTCCCACACCAACATAGAAGGCGAGACTTCTTGTAAAGACTCTTCATAACCACCCACCGTAGAGTATTCCTCATAGCCACCCGCCTCTGGGTACACCGACTTGTATGCCATGATCAACCGGTCGTACCTATCTTGAGCAGCAGCCAGCGCCTCTTCCGCCCTCTTACCGGATTCTCCGCCAACCACCCCCCTACTAAGCCAATCAGACCTCGCCGCATCAAGCTCCGCCTTCGCTTCTTTTATTAGTTGCGAAGCCTGCTCAAGCTGCGGGCGAAGAAGGTCCTTCCTGCCCTGGCCCGAAATACTCGCTCCATACTCTTCCGAAAAATCCGCAAGAGCCTCTTCTGCGCCACCCATTAAAGGATCGTCTTCCGACCGATCCAGTTCACTCTTGCTAACAACCTCATCCTGCCTAGCTCTAGTGCCCTCGATAGCGTCTGCGTCTGTATCCAGCGCCTCCACAATCGCATCATCAGCCTCAGCCGACTCATCAACCTCTGTTTCCACTACATCGTTTACGGGAGACAGCGCGTCATACTTCTTGGCTATAGACCCAGCCTGAGTCATCATCCCGATTCCCATGGCCGAAACCTGACCAATCGCCTTGATAACCTGCTGTTGCTTCTTCTTCTTCGCCTGTTGCTCGGCACGCATGGCAGCTATCTCGTCCTGCATCTGCTCGTACAAATACCTGCGCTTGTTTAGCTGCTCTTCCCCAAGCGCCTCTCCAGACACCCTGGCCCTCATTCCGGCCAGCTTTCCGCGCCTCTTTGCAAACCTTGCCACATCCTTCCCGTGAAGATATGGCGACCTTCTTCCTGGCGACCGGAAGCTGGACACAGCCCCCTCTGGCTCGGCATCTTTCAACTGCCTTGTCATCTCTGCCTGGGCCGCTAGCTCTTTGCCGTATTGCCGCATCCCCCTCTCGGCACTAAACGTCTCATACGGCATTATTCCGCCCTGAAAGTCGTCAAGAAGGTCTTCGTATCCCTTGTAAGCCTTTGTCATTATGGAGCACCTATCTTTGAAGACGCAGACTCTGCCTTGCTTCCGTAATACGCGGTTGCGGTTAGGTGTCTAGCCTTGCTTCTTACAGTTGCGTATGCAAGCTGAGCGACATCTACCGCCGCCCTAACGGTTCCGTCCTCTTGCTCACTCTCTTGAAAGACGCCACTAACCCTAACAAAATAGTCCCTTGCCTTGCCGACTCTAACGCTGTCGTCGTCCACAGAAACCGTCTCGATTGCATTCAAATGAACCGTGTGACCCCGCCGCAGCTTTTGTCTAGAAACCGAGAAAGATGCGTCCGTTGTTTCGTCCATTCTTACGCTTAGATACGCCTCGTCCAGAAGGGTATACGTGGTTGCGCCTATGTCGCCCGCGTAAAGCCAGAACTTTAAGTCTAGCCCTGGCATTTCTGCTGTAGCGATAGCACCGCCAGCGTTTTTTCCAAGAGCCGCCAAAGAGGTTCCCCCAGCTTCATTGGACTGATCTAACGCCGACCACAGTATTGAGTCGATTTGTATTTGTGAATGGACCTCTACTACGCAGCTATGCGGGATAAGCACCCTTGTGGCAGCCTCCTCCACGGTATAGAGGTTGTTGTTTATGCCCAGATGATCGGTAAAGTTTGTGGTGCTTCCAGACCTAAACCCAAACACCCACACAGCCTCTTCGTTCCAGATAAGCTGGCGCGACCTAAAAGTCTCTGTCAAAGACCTTTCGTGCAGGCTTCTAATTCCTAGAACCTTGTCTTCTTCGAAGTTCTCTTGGTTGACCTCTCCGTTAATAGACTTTTCAAGATCAAGAAAGCAGTTGGTTACAGGCTTGTGTGAGAAGGCCCGACCGCGAGATATGCCAGTAACTTGTGGGACGTATTTGGACATTATCGCTTGATGCACCTTACCGTTATGTCTGAGCTTAATATCTTAGCTGTAGATGCGTTTGCGGCCCCTGTCCCGGCGTAGTTTGTTGTCTTTGTAAAGACTGACACCTTCAGTGACGTTAATTCTGGCCCAACGGGCGACGGCACATATGGAAACGCCAGCACAACCTGCTTTCTTTCAAGGTACCCAGAGTAGGCGTCACCCGTGTCGTGTGGCTCGTCTGACGCCGAAAGGGTGATGGACCGAATTGGATTTTGTGTGATTCCTGCGCTGCTGCTGTCCCTCACAATCGGCAAGGCCAGCGAGCCAGAGTGGGGGCACGCCACCTGGGCTTGGAACCAATACCTAGCATCAAGTCCCGTGGGGCCTGCTGCGGAATAGACGTTCTGATCCGCAACAGAAAGTCTGATTTCCACAAACATTGGCGCGCTTGGCACGCTTGGCGTAGTGCCGCCGAACGCAACGGTCCATATCTCTGTGTAACTGGTGCTGTTTGGTAGCGCGAAATCAGTTTCAGAGGCGTCGTGAAAAATCGTTTTGAAGTATGCGTCGGAGTGGGCTTCGGAGGGCTCGCCATTGTCAATGTGGCGGGTGTTGATCGCCCCTGGCTCGATTGAAGAGTCCACCATCGTGTTCGTCGCAACACGTATGCGATCTATATTCTCTCGCACCTTGACCGCGCTGAGATCCTCCCCTGGCTCGATTAGGTGCTTTAGCCCCAGGTTGTGGTCTGTTGGTGTTATCGGCATTACCTTGCATACCCGTATGCGTACATGTATGTCCCCGTGTACTTCAACACAGGTGTCGTAGCCGACACTGCCCTATAAGACCTGTCTCTTATTTGCGCCTTTATCCTGTTCATTCCTGGGCGAACCACGGTGCATGTTTGAAGGTGAAACGGCATAAAGCCCTCGTTGACCGTGCATGAGAATGTCCCCATCTCATCTAGCGGCGTGTTGTTCACCATAAACCTAACGTCATACTCGTTTATTGACCTTACACCCTGTGTGCCGCCCGACTGATTTGGAAGCTGCACCTGTCCGTTAATAACAAGCCACAGGACAGTCGTTTCTCTAAGCTCCAACTCTATGTTCATTTGAATGGCGGCGGTTCTATGAAACCACTCCCATGACACGTTCTTATCGACCTCCTCCTCAAGGCCGTCATAAGAGTTCACTGCCGACGTTAGGCTGGGAGAAAAGCCCGCACTCTGCACCTGGGTAAACAGACCAGTTGAGCTATCCGACGAGCCAACCACAGAGGGCGACCTCATGTAGTTTGGCCCGTATGAGTCGCGGATTAAGTTGTAGGATATTGAACTGTCGTGGATGTTGTTTTGATCAATCCCGCCATCAACAGCGGTCATCGCACGGTTCATCTCACGCATTAGCGCGTCGGCATCTGCGATGTGACCTCTAAGGGGAAACTCTTTCGCCCTGTAGTGCATGCTACCCAACCTCCCTTTCAAGCGCCCTCACAGCCCTGGCAACAGAAGCGTCGTCCTCTAGGTCGCTTATTTTGGGCGAGCCCGTTGACGACAGCGCCCTGTTGGTCGCAGTAAGGAGGTCTGAAGTGATCAGAGACATGGGTATTCCAAGGTCTGTCTCGGAAACCAGCCCCGCCAACTTTTTAACATCTCTCTCGGCCACAACTAAACCTTTGTTTCTCTTATACCGTCAGTCCCCCTGCTTCTAACGCCATGATCCTCTAAGAACAGGTGCCACCCGACTAGCCTCCACGGCTCATACTTCGGCTTGTCTGGGGCTCTAACCGCGTCGTTTGGCGCGGCTGTCATTGTCGTCCCTGACTGAGCAAGAAGCGCCACGTTGGGCATCGTCACTAGGTTCACACCATCGCTAAACGGAACCGTGGAAATGGTTTCTCCAATGATGTAAGGCGCGTCGTATTCTGTAACCGGTTCCTTCGGCCTAAACCCTGTGTGAAACCTAAACCTAATGCACTTTCCGTGGGCCTCATTTAGGTCGATTATCTTTGTTACAACCCGCCTCTTGTCCCACTTCTTGTCGCTGTCCACATCCCACAACTGGTGTTCGCCGTTTTCGTCTTGCATTGACCATGTTGTGGCGTCGTCTGCCTGAAGATTGATGGTGGTCGATCCAGCCGCCTTCCTATCGTCCCAATCAAGACACCACTCTACGTTCAGGTCCACGTTGCCTGTTTGAACAAAGTAGAGAGCTATCTTGTAGAACCTTTTGTCTGTATTCGGATCGCCCACCTCCATCCACTCAGTTTCGTAGTCTCCGAGTATTGGGCCACCTATGTCGTACCGAATGCCTGCAAAGTCATGCAGGTATGGAATCGGTTGTGGCGGGTATGAGTCGTCCCAGGTTGGTGTTCCTGGGATTGTAAGGTCCACAGGATCTCCAGCCTCTGTTATTTCCGTGCTTGTCGTAGACATCCCCGTAAATGGATCGGTTTCAACAATCGTTTCAGTCACCACCGACCAAATGCCGCCCTGTATTCCTGTGTGCGCGGCCTTGTCTACCTGATGACCACCACCCCACAGGTACAGGTCTGGGAACCCGCTTCCGTTGTTATACAGGGCAACTATCGACTCTCCCTTGTACGAGATGCCGTGCGTCACTTCCCTGCCAGCAATTCTGCTGAATGCCCCGGTGTCTGTGTGGATAACCCAAACCTCGTTGTTCTCAGAGCCTGGGTTTGCGCTTACCGCCAAGTAAACGCGCTCGTCTGCCGCATTGGCCCACATAACCGCATTGTCCCTAGAGTAGTCAGGAAGGTTCCTAACCATTTGATCTAGGATCTTCGATATTCTAGTGAACTTGCTTCCGTCAAAAACGTGAACCCCTACGTCAGACATGAAGTAGGTTCTGTTGTCTATGCTAACCACAGCCCTATCGCTAATGGCCCCAAAGGTAGCCTGAAGCGGGGTCAGAACGGGAAACTCCGCCCTGTCGTGGGTTACTAGGTAGGCGCTGTTTTTCTTAAAAACGATCGCATAGTCTTGAGCCATGCCCCACCCAGTAAGCCTGTCTGCGTCGTTTGCGTTCACCTCTATGAACGATGTCGAACTAACGGCCTCTGGACTATGAAGCCCCGAATAGTAAAGAATCGATGGCTCGTTTGATATTCCGCCGTAATAAGTCCTCCCCCGAAAGGCAAACGCCCAAGTCGCCATCGGGGGAGGCAGATTATCTCCCGGCGCTGGCGCTGGATCTACTGAAGAGTTCGACGGTCGCCTAACGTCAAAGTGAGTCTTTGACTTCGGGCCAAGCCTCCTTGGGAGGGCTGTTGGAAGCTGGCCGTTGATGCTCCGATACAAGGCACGCTCTACTATGTCCTCCTGAGCAGGCTCTTCTCCAAGATCAAGAAAAACCATCGCCGCACGATCAGCCCACTTCAACGCGCCGCCAGGATCCACCTTTCTTCCCACATTGGTGGTCCCTGTAGCTGCGCCTGCGTCAACACGGCCCTGACCACCCTGATCGTTAAGCCCACTCCCACCCCCGGCTGAACGCCCCCTTTTCGCGGACAGGAGACTCGTGCCACCAGAGCCAGACCTTCGATCTGCCTCGTCGCCACCCCGCGCAATCGTTCCCACCGCATCGTCGGCGCTTTCAAGGCCAATCGTAAGGCCGAAATACTCATTCATGTATATTTCGTTTGATGGCGCTGATAGCTCCGACTCCTGTCCGTACTTGTTGATATACGTCTGGTAGTAACGAAGTCTGACCGAGGCTGCGTCGTCTATTCCTATGGACGAGGTTTTAAAGAAAATCTCCTTCGACCCACGAATGAACGTAGCCTTGATCGGCTCTGGAGGGGCCTTAATTCCCAGGTCCGTCAGAACCTTGCCGTCCCACTTCATCGCCGCGTGACCACCGACCAAGATGATTACAAACTGACCAACGTCCACAAACCTGGGATAGAACCTGGGCCTAACGTCCATTGTTTGTATTTCGATTGTCTTCAAAAGCCTGACGCTGTTGCTCTCTACAACGCCTATCTTGATCGTATCCTCATCCCCCCAGGCAACCATGATCTCCACAGTTTCTCCCCAGGTAAACTGGCCGATTGTGAATATCTTGTTTCTGGCGTTCTGCTCTGAAAATGGGTTGTCCGAACGAGTCCACGTTGTCTCTTCGGTAGTCGTCTCAAGAGAATAAATGCTCGGCCCTTGGAGCGGGTTTGCCGAGCTTCCTTTAGAGCTTTCGGCTAGCCTGTGCCGGATCTGTGTGCCGCCACTGGGGCCACCAGCGGCACCGCCGCCAATGCCCCTCCTGACCTCGCTCTGCACGCGCTGATCGTCATCCCACTTAATTAGAAGACGACACCCGTCAACCTTGACGATTTCACCAGCCATCGTGAAGACGGCACCAAGGATCTTGTTGGCAGAGCCTCGCTGCTGCCAGATGCGCGTGTCTAAGCCTACTGTATTAGACGGCTCAAAATACTCTGTTCTACCCTTAGACCTAGCCACATCAAGGACCCGTTCCGTCCCACGAGCCGTGCCACGCCTGCGGCCTTCCAACCACTCTGGGCCTTCCGCCCATTACAACTCGGTGGTCGCCGTCTAGTCGGTCGTTCTGGATCATGCGAGCAACTCCCATTTCAAACCGCTGCCTAGCCTGATTGGCCCGACCCTGCTCGTCTTCCGCCTCAAGCATGAGAGCCTCCGCACCGTCCAAGATCAGGTGGTGGAAGGTGGCGTCAAATAAAGGTATGTCGTCATCCTCTATCAGTCGCTTGGCCTCCAACTGATAGAGAACCTTAAGCTGGTATCTAGCCGATGGAGCGGGCCAGAGCTTGATGTACATAGTAGACGCACTGTCTGGAGCCCTATAACCAAGGTCAAGATCCGGCCTTTGATCGGTCAAGCCTCCGGTAAAGTCACTGTCGATCAACGCTGCGGCACCATCAACATTTCCTATCGGGTGTTGAATAAGGGTGTCTGAATGCTCGGTGGAGCCACCAGCGGCACCAGCAAGCTGCAAGTGAAACGGCGTGCTTTCCCCGTCCCTGCTTCGATAAACCCTAATCGCCAGACCATATAGGCTTGGATCGTAGTCGAGCACAAACGCGCCAGGGCCAAGGCTAAGCGCCGAGTTATCCGCCTCAAAGGGAGGGCCAAGAGCAGACTCTGCACCCGTCTTAACGTCTACGTGAGAAACCCAGTAGGTGTACTTGGATGACACCTCAACGGGCGCTGAGTCGGGAGGCTGTGGGTCAAACACAGCGGGCGACCCAGAAAACCTAGCGTAAATATGGTCGCTTGGTTGCGTCCCAAAAAGCTTCACAGAGTTCTTGGGCGGCGGGATTGGCGACTTTCTTACAACCGAGTAAACGCTGGGCCTGCCGGTTGATGTTAGGTCCCGCATCGTCATGTCAGACGGGGATACCGACTGTAGTCCGGTTGAACCAATGGTGCCGCTTCTAGTTGCGCCTACATCCCTGGTGTCTGAAACAACTATCGCCTCGATAACTCTTTCAGCGCCCAAAGGAAGCGCGATCTCTTCGTTGTAAACCGTCGCCGTGTAGTTGCCTGTCGAGGCAATGAAGGGCTGGTCGAGCCACCAGATTTCTCGACACGTTCCGGCCACTGGACTTCCAGTGACAGCATCCGTGTCTTCAACACGAACGATACGGTAAGCATGCCCGTTGATCTCCACGCGCCTGTCCCTCGGCCTGCCCTTGAAGCCGAGTCTGGTGGTCGGCATTGCCGACTGAGGAACATCAACCCTCGTAGCGTCCTGCGTACATGAAACGCTGGCATAGGTTTCAGAGGAAAAGGTTTGGGCTAGGTGCGTTCTACGCAGCCAGCCCCATTTACGCCTAGAGCATATGTCTAGGTACGCCTGATTGATGCGCCTGTTGAGCTTGGCGCTAGACTGGGAGAAGTCTTCGCGCCGCTCTTGGAGGGCCGTCCTGAGATCCGACAGGTTCAAAACGACCCCCCAAGAATCATCGCGTGGTCAGTACGCGACTATGCCTTGCGGCGGTAACGGACGGTCGCGCCAACCGTTTCTGCCGGTGAGCTTGCGTGATTGGCATCACACTTCAGAAAAAGAGTGTTCCCCTGCGGAACCACTGGCGTTGTGATAGTCACAGCAGTCAGCGTGTTGATGCCTACTACTGTGCTGGCCCCGCCAACGTGACCGCTATGAATGGCAGTCTCGCTTGCTAAACCACTAGCACCATACACGAAGCCCATAGTCCAGTAGTTCGTGCCGTGCGACTCTAGCCCCGTAATGGCGGCGTAGTGAACGGCCTCAAGGTAAATATCGCCATCTGACGCATTTACAAGAGGAAGGTAAAAATCATCGGTCGTTCCAGTAGGAACAGCCATGCTTGCGGTCATGTCCTGCACCACCGAGAATCCGTGAGGAGCGTACTCCTTCGACACTCGGCTAACGTGTGCTGCTACAGCCATTTTATTCTCCTAGCTGTGTTACGGAGAGGGCATAAGCCCCCTCCGCACACACGTTAATTATTAAATGCCCTTAACCAGGCACTTGGCAGTCAAACCGCCAGTAGAATGTGTGTCAGCGACCGTCTCCAAGATAATAAACTTAGAGGTGACACGACGCTCCGAATAGCTGCTTGTGTTCTCTGCTGCCAGAGAGCCGAGCAGCCGACCCGAACCAGTACCCGCGCCCTCGTCAGCACATCGACCAAGTTGACCAGCAGTCACGGTAAGACCTGTGCCTACCATGACATCTGCAACCCCGAGAACTCGGATGAGCAACTCGGACCCATTGCCAAAAGTCATGCCAGCAGGACCCAGGACAACTCCCTGGATCGCGTGAGGGCCAATATCCGTGCCACCCATTTCTGGGTATTTCGCAAGAAAGCCATCATCTGTTGCCGCTCTACAATCAAGCATAAGGATCTCGCCCACGCTAACCGAACCACCAGAGTCATTCTTAGCCCCGATGTCCAACGCAAAAGCTGATCCACCAAACATAGTTCCAGACATTTTAGTGTCTCCTTTCTCAGCTTAAAACTGGACAGTGCCAGAGAAGTTAGTAACGCCCTGTCGAGCTAGGCTTGACGTAGTGAGCATGGCCGTGAAGTAGGTGTGCGCGATGATAACATCCGAGTTAGGCGGAGTCATAAAATCCGTCATTCGGAAGTCGTCGTTGGACAGGATAGCAAGCTGCATCCCGATACCAGTAGCGGCACCCTTTACAAGCGGGTTCTTGCCAGGGACCGAGAAGTATTCCGGCTTCAAGTTGAAGTCGTTAACCGCTCGCTTGCCCGTAGTGGTCAAGAAGTAAGCCTCACCTGAAGAAAGCTCCTCGTCAGGAACGACGGGGGTGCCTTCAAACAGAAGGTTCTGGAAGCCCTGGTCCCAGAGAGCCTTGTCACGCTCTTCCTGATTGGGAGCAACCAGTCGCTTGAAGAAGCGATAGACTCGGGGGTCGCAAAGAATGATGTCGGGATGGGTGCCCTTGGTCGAGCAGTCCATGTAAATCTCTTCCCAAACATCCAAGCCATCGGTTCCGAAGGCGCTGATTTGTCCAAACTGGTTCCACCAGTTAGACGCAGCAGTCGTTCCCGCTCGCTTGTCAATTCCACCGACACCTTGCTGACCAGTAGTTCCCTGGCCTGCGGCGGTGGCAGCAATCTGCTCGACCATCGAGGCCACGCCGTTAAGCTCCAGCGTGTTGGCTCCTGCGGTGCCAGTTGCAGCACCACCGTCAGCGTAAAGCTGTCGGTTCAGGTCGTTGATCATGCTGATCTTGGCGATTGCCAACTTGGCCTGAAGCAGGTTTACAATCTGCTGGGGACCACGGTTCTGAGAAAGCTCCGTGTTGTCCACAACCACCGAACTGCGGTTCTTGTACCAAGTCGGGTATCGAGCAGTATCAGGGCCGTCTTCAGGAGTAGTCGAGAACGTCGCATACGTGCCAATGGCACCAACATTCTGAGACTCTGAAAGGACCACGGGGAGACGACACTCAGTTCCGCCCTGGTACTGAACAGCACCCTGTCGGTAAAAGTGCCAGAGGAGCGGGTTTGCCTGGACGATTTCCATGGCAACGGTGTCCCGCTGCACATGCATCGTAGTCGAATAGACTCGATCCAGTGCAAGACCGTTAATTGTAGTAGTAGGCATTAGTTATTCCTTAGTTGCCAAAGTTTACACCTTGCTCCTTTAGAGCCCTGGTTGCAGCTTCAAGCGGGCTTTCTCGCCTACTCTTCCTCACAACAGAACCCTGCCTAGTGGCAACAGGAGCAGCTTCTTTTCGCTTCTTAGACTTGGCCGTATTCTTCGCAACCTTCCGGCTCGACTGAACCATCTTTGCTGCAAGTCTTACGGCACGATCAGGGTTGACCTCAGCGAGGTCAGATAGATCGGGATCAGTGTCGAGAATGCGCCCCACCTCTGCTGCCATATTGGCATGATCAAGGGTGGGATTTTCCTTGGCGAATCGCTGGTAAGAGCTAACGACCTTCTGCTGTTGCGCCATTGGCTCAAGGCTAGTCAACTTATCATTAAGACCCATGTCAGCGAGACGAGCCTCAACCTGCTTGTTGACGTAGTAAAGGATGACATCTTCCGGCTTTGCCCCCTTAGCCAAGTTTGGCGGGGGTGCCTGTTCTTCCTTTTTAGCCTTCTTAGCCTCTGACCTCTCAAGGATGATTTGATCAACAACGGACCGCTGATCATCCAGGCGTCGTCGCTCATCTGCGATTGCCTGGGTTTTCCTTGTGTAGTCAGAGTGGCGCAGAAATCCCTTACTCAGCGCACCCTTGACATCATCGGGAATATCGTCCCTAGTCTCTAAGTATGCGAGTGGGTTGGCAGAATAATCTACCTCTTCCTGCTCTTCACTATCTTCATTTCCGACGACCTCGTTTGCCGAAGCGCCGATCCCGTCAGACGGATTATCCTCATACTGGATTCCATCATCTGGGGTGTCGGTGGCATCTGTTGGCATCAATACCTCTCCCGTTTCTCGGCGTAGCCGATTGGTTTGACATTATGTCGCTGCATTTCACAACCATTGTCAAGTATCCTTGTCGCCATGTCCTCTAAAAAGATACGAATTAAAGACGATGAAATAGTCGAATGGCAGCAGAGGATCGATGCCGCCGAAAAACGACTAGAAGAAAACCTTCTGCCACGTTGGAAGCAAGTGTTGGGCGACTACGTTGCTGAATACGAGCACGACGAGCTTGGCCTTACTGGCGACGAGGGCGTTAACTTCAACTTCCTGCTAGCCACCGCAAACGTGCTGGTGCCTAACATTATCTCGGCAGAACCATACGTAAGGTTCTTGCCACGAAGGCCGGGGGATGAGGACAGCGCAAGGCTAGCCGAGAGCGCGGTCAACTACGTCTTTAGAGAAATAGACGTTAAGTCAGTTCTTCAAGACGTTGTTCTAGATGGGCTCATGTTCAACTTTGGCTTGGCGAAAGTTGGGTACGATCCGTCTGGAGCATTCCTCCTAGACGAGGAATATGAAACCGGACCAGAGCACGTTGATGCAGAAGAGGAAGAGGGTCTGGACGAGTTTGAGGCCCGCGAACTCCGCCGCATAATGGCTGAGGAAGACATCCCGTTTGACGAGGGGCCGCAAGACAACCCCACAATCGAACGAGTCCCGCCGTGGAACCTCCTCACACCACCGGGATACTCCGACATCCAGAAGTGCCCGTGGGTTGCGGAACGACTTACTGTTCGCATTGACGATCTTGAGATGGACGACAGGTTCCGACTCCCGAAGGGACTAGAGCCTGACGCTTGGTTGAGCGAGACTCTGCCGAACGGTTACTCAGGAACCGCACACGACAGGATGCACGAGTACGATAAGGAGCCTGAGTTCGTAACGGTATACGAATTGCGGTACTGGGCTAAGACTAAGACCGGGCTACGCCGTCGTATTATGTGGCTAACCAAGGGGCAAGACTTCTTGAAGCCGCAAGAGTGCGTCATCAGGCACATCAATGACCCACTGAACACCAGAGGCTACCCATACAGGTCTATTTCCTTCACCCGCATTCCTGGCCGAATGCACTCCACCCAGGTGTCTGACCTAGCTGCCATAAGAGATATTTCGGCTAGGCTGAATCAGGAGTGGTCGCAGCTTCTTCGACACCATTCAATATCCTCAAAGAGGAAGTGGGTTGGCCTGCCGGGAATACTTGAAGACGGCTCCCTGTCTGCACTCCTTACCTCTGACGCCGACATGGAGGTTGCTGAGATCCCCGCCAACGTGGGAGACATCAGAAACGCAATCATGCTTCTGCCTGAAGCCCCTCCACCGTCAACCACCGTATCCGTTATGCAGGGGCTCCAGCGCCTTATGTACGAGATCAGCGGCGTTGACGTTTACCAGCGTGGCGGCGTCGGCAGAAAGGGAACCACAGCCACAGAGGTTGCCATTGCAGCACAGGGGTCTTCTAACCGAGCGGCTATCCGTCTTGGGACTGTCGAGCGGTTTATCGAAAATGTCGGTCGCCTAGTCTTGTCTATCATCAGGCAATACTGGGACGAGCCTCGGTACCTCCGAGTGTCTGGACCCACTGGAAACAACGAGTTTGTCACGCTCAATCCTGGCGACATCTCTGGCATGTATGACGTTCGCGTTGAGGCCGGTAGCACTATCGGAAAGGATCCTGGCACAGAGCAGCAGGCTTTCATGGGCCTCCTCAACACGATCAACTCAACGGTCAACTCCTTGATCCCCCTCGTTCAGGCTGGCATCTCAAGCCCCGACACGATTACCAACTTTGTTGACCGCGCATTCTCAATCTGGCAACAAGATAAGAGGATGCTTATGGAGCCATTGGCCGCTTTACAGGCGGCATCAACTCCAGCCGCCGCTGGTGGTGGCGGTGGTGGCGCTGGTCCGGTTGGGCCAGAGAGCGTGCAGGGTCGAGGCATGGGCGCTGACGGACAGCCCCTTGCGGGACCACCAACAACTAGCGGCACTGGCGGAACAGCCGATGTCGCAACTCTAATGTCTAGATTGAGAGGATAGAGAATTGCCCTTCTACCCAATGAGATGTTCGTTTCAGCGATGTGAGGCTGAGTTTGACTACTTCACCAAGCCCGACCTTTACGAGATCAGCAAGAAGTCTGGCTTCCGTGACGTTCGATGCACGAGGTGTGGCAGCTTTGGTTCATCTAGCCGCTTCTACCCAAGCGACTCTGCCCCTCAAAACCTGACCGTCAAGGGCACCTGGGGAAAGCACGCAAGCCCCGAGCTAAAGGGTCGAGACTTCTACACCAAGCAAGAGCGCGACCGTCAGCTA
>TARA_R100001594_G_scaffold13276_4_pt1 | contig 22885 bp, 38 predicted proteins | sample TARA_R100001594 | Tara Oceans TARA_R100001594 (sample SAMEA2622752) | marine metagenome | biome: marine biome (ENVO:00000447); feature: marine epipelagic mixed layer (ENVO:xxxxxxxxx); material: "saline water (ENVO:00002010), including plankton (ENVO:xxxxxxxx)" | depth 150 m | reverse complement strand
AACTATTTTTTTCTATTGACATAGTAGGAAAGTGGAATGAGACAAAACTCTCATATGGTTGTTCTTTAACAATCTTTCTAACTGCATTTGCTATAAAACTTCCACTCATATTACTACAATAGCTTGTAGCCTTCATATTGCAAGGTTCTTCGCTACCTTCTTCGTCAGGATACCATATATTCTTATATTTGTCATATGTAGGATTTAACAGCACATATTGTTGATAATGTTCTGCACCCATTCTTCCATCTATAAGAGCATATGGTTTTGATTGTTTCCATCCAGTTAAAGCGTGTACTGCATCTAACCTTGATTTCATACTGTCAAAACCAAGTATAATTATGTCATTATCATTCATATAAACATAATTACTAAACATTTCGTCCATACACACTACTTCTGCAGAGTCATTTATATCATGTATTTTAGATTTTAACATATCTACTTTCTCATAACCTACATCATATAATGTGTATTGCGAAACACCTACATTTCCAGTATCTACCTTATCATTGTCATAAAGACAGAAGTTTTCTGCACCCATTCTAGATAGTTGGGTAGCTGCGGCACTGCCTATAGCGCCACAGCCCAGGATATGATAGTTGAATTGGTTTAAGTTGTCAACTAAACCTCTTGAACGCATATTAATATCCATTATTCCAACCTCCTCCTCCAAATTGATGATTCCAAGCAATAGTTTCGCATTGGTCTTTTAGCCTATTATCATCCCAATCAAATAATTCATTTGGCATTGTTGTCATCAACTTGGACATTACTTCATGTGTGTTGCCTTTAATGTTTTTAAAACTAAAAGGCATTTTCTTGTCTTTGCACGCTTTATTGAACTTTTTAACTTCTCTTCTATAATCCTTTAAGGTTATAGTTCCAGCAACCATATCGTCTTGAATTTCTTCAGCTTTTTCTAAAGCTTGTGTATAGTATGATTCAAGATTTAAGGCATCTTCTCTATCTCCTATTTGCATTTGATAAGGATTATAGTTTGTTACTACGTTACCATTTCTTCGCCAAACAGTTCCATAATTATGTCTAACAATATTTCTTTCAGAACATAATTCATCGTATTGTTTTTCCATAGCTTTGGTAATTTTTATTTTTGGAGATTTTCTTTCAATTGTTAAAGTAGTATCATAATGTTCTTTAACAGGTAAATTCCCAGCTTTCCATATACTAACTCTAAATACATACTCTTCTCTCAAGTTAATAACTAATGCTAAAGAAAAGCTTGTATTTTCCCAAGCTTCTATTTCTTTAATATCAGTTCCACTCCAAAATGCTTCCATAGTATGATGAGAATGCCACCAAACAAATTTCATATTTGGATTATTGTATTTCATAGCATATCTCATTTTATAATCTGCAACTGCTTCAGCATCTAGTTCAGTATTGCTAGTTGAGTTTTCTTGTTTAAGGATTTCAACATTACCTAGCTTATACCTTCCATCTTCTTCTGGAATAGCTGTTAATAATCCAGATATTTCATTTTTATCTTTATCATTAGCTATTGTTGCCCATGCTTGTAATTCATACCAATCTTCTTCTGGTATGTAAAACATATCTTCTATATTCATTTACGCTCCTTCCTGGTCCGAAGCCCAGTGTCTCATTATTGTTTTCATCTCTTCGATATTTCTACTTTCTTTTTTAGGTGGAATTGCTTCAAATAATCCATTTCTTACTAAATAATCATATAAATATCTATTTGTCTGAGTATTTATTGTACGACTAATATAAAGAATCATTTCTTGATTAAATTCATCATTATATTCTTCTAAATCCTTATCTTCATAAGGTATCCATATTCCGCATATATTTTCCATTGCATAACTTTTATCATCCATTGTAAGGTTAGCATCTTCAAAATACTCTAATAATATTCCTAAAACACCTTCTGCAATATCAAACATATCTTCATATAATGTCATATCTCTAGAATTTTCATAATAACTACTACATTCTGTTAATAATTTGCAATTTATTTCTTCACATTTAGCTAATTTATAATACAAAGCATCTAGTTTATTCATTTTTCTTTTTGTTGTCATTATATTCATAGTATTAGAACAACTACCCATGACTGCACTTTTATCAAATTGATTATAATATTCATCTGATACATTTTCTGGCATTCCAATATGTAATAAATATGGTTGATTATATGGATTTGTATATTTTGTACTATAATATTGAGCCCATTGCATTAATAACATTGCCATTGAGTTGTAATCATTTCTTTTTAATGCTCCAACTATTTCATCATTATATCTATCAAAACAAACTGTAGAATATTGACCATCATAAGCAAAGGTTCTAGTTGATATATAAGGGAAAAAGCCATCTCCTTTATATGTTCCTTTAAATACTATTTGAGAATTTCTATGTTTATTTAATAAATGTCTAAAAGATGTTTTAGCAATAATATGTATTGTATCTACTGGAGATTTATGAATTTCTTTCTCTCCAGAAAAAACGCTTAAAGACATATTATTCATTGTTATTTCCAAATAAAATGTATTTGTTGCAGTATCTAAATCCAATTCAATATATGGCTTAAGGATAACATTACCCTTTGACATCATATTAACTGATTCACATTGGATATTTATATCTTCTACAAATTCATTACATTTAGCTTGAAATACATCAATGTCAACATTTTTAGAAACACCTAATCTTTTAAGACTATATCTTTCACGTTCCATTTGTCTTGCTTGATTTGCTACATATGATAAATAGTTATTTCTATCTCTTGTTCTATCTATTAAATTATCTATACTTTTAGATTTCTTATGCATATCTAATTTTCTATATAAAAGATGTTTAATTTTATCATATGTTCCAGGTTTCCAGTTCCATTTATCTGTAACATCTATCTTTTGATTCATTCCGTGTCTTTCAAATTCATTATTCATAAATTGCATATATTCAAAGAATAAATCTTGTGGTCCAGTTGCAATAGCATTTAATTCTTCTTGATTTAAATTATTTAAATAATCTATTGCATTTAATTCTAATTCAATACTACCCATTTTTAATATTTCCATATATTCCTCTTCGTTTTGTATTAAATGAGAGAATGCCTTCGTTTTGCCCTCAGTATCGCGGTGTCAACTTATGGGACTTATTAAGTGTCTCCTCGGGACTTACATCTCTCATTTAAAGTTATCGTTTACTATTAACTACTATTTTAAAGAAACTACAAATTCTACCATAGTTACTCCACCAACTTTATTATTGCTTGCATAAGCTACAACGAAACCATCTTCTAACTCAAACTCATCTGTTCTGATAGTTCCTTCTACCATCACATTTGCTCCTGATGGTATTTCTAATTCATTTCTTAAATCTCCAACCTTAGTTGAAGTTATTTCTTTAGAAACAAATTCTCCGTTTTCTAATAAGTTGATTTTCTTAACATTATCTGCTGCCATTTTATTTTTCCCTCCTTAAGGATTTTATTTTTGTTTACTTTAACATTACTGTTAAATCTGTTTTCTTTGATATTATTTTGAATAAATAAATCTATTCTATCTTCTATGTTCATTATTTATTCTCCGTAATTATTTTAAATGTTGCTCCTTCTCTACATTTCATACACATACCAATTGGCTGTGCATCAAATTCTTCTTCATAATGTAAACCTTTGTCATCCTTCATCATTATAGAATATTCTCCAGTATCATGTAATTCATACAAAGGTGGAGCATCACAACAATTACTATAATATTCTTTTTTATCTATTTCTATCATCGTACCACTCTCCTATATATGTTAGAAGAAGAACAAATGTATAACAACCTATACATATCATTACTGCTCCTAATATTGCATAAAATATAGTATATACTATCATAAATCATACTCCTTTAATTCTTTATCTAATTGTCTTTTTACATCTTCAGGTAATAAATTAAAATATTCCATAACAATATCAAATGCTGATTGATATTTAACTACTGCATTTTCTAATTTATCAACATATTCTTTGTCCATAATTCTCCAGTTTGTATTAAATGAGATAGACCCGCTAGATGTGTTTATAATAGCTAAAAGCATATCTATCTCATTTAAATTAAGGGATAAGTAAAAAACCTATAATCCAGTAACCTATTATCCATCACAATAATAGGTAAGGAATGGATATGAAAGGAACAAAACTTATCCCAGAGTAATTTTATTTTTTGTAAGCCTTCCTTGGCAACATATCTTTTGTTACCCAATTAATCTTATCATTATTCTTGCCCGCTAACAATCCAAATTCAGAGAATTTATGTAAGAAAGGTGCTTTGTCTAATAGCATATTTATTGTTTCTAAATTAATTTTAAATGGATAGCTAACCAATGAGTTATCATATTTATCCACTTCTATAAAATAAAAATAATGAAAATAAGTTCTACAAGATGTCCAACCTCTTGTTTTCATATTATACTCTTTTGCCATTAGTCTATATTTTTCAAAGGCTTTTCTACGACTTGCTCCTTTATCACCTTTTTTTCTATCATCAGTATCTTCATATAATTTATATTGTTCTTTATGAGCTTTAGCAAATTCAATATCATCTATTTTACAATATTTATCATACTTTTCTCCTTCACTACCAACAATATCGTGTAAATCAGGATTAGCTTCTCTAAAAGGTTTATAGCCATAATATTCGTGTAATGTCGCTTCATCATAATGTTGAGCACCTGAATAAAAATACCACTGTTCCCATATATCCGCCTCTTCAAATTCTCCATAAAATGCTCTCTTTTTCTCTGATATTAAAGTATAATTATCTGTTTCATCTCTATTTGCCCACATTCCTTTTAAATAATCATCTAAAGTTAAAACTTTATCATTAGATTTATATAAATAAGGTCTTTTATCTTCGTGTTTTACTTTCATTTATTACTCCTTGCCTTACGGCTGTTTGTTTTATTTAAATTTATAAGAGTATAATCTGAATGCATATGCAGTGTTGAGCTGTTTACCCGCTATAAACATTAATAACACCTTCGGTTATCACTCTTGTGCTTCATTGACTTAAATATCAGATTATACTCTCATTTGATAGTCAGATGAACTTAATCATCCCGGTTATCAGCCTATAAATTTATTATATATAAGAGAGAAACTTGGAAAACTCTCTTATACATTTATACATATTATATTCCCATCGCTATCTATACCGGTTTCGATAGCCTTTCAAGTTTTTTAATAGGCAATGCATTACCTATTTTATAGTTTGTAAAAAGATAAGCCCAACTATTGAGCCTTTAAACCACTTCTGTCCTTTTAACAAGGCATTTCTTCTGTTTTTTGCTGTAATTAAATGAGTTCTATTTTTATCATTAATTGCAAGCCATTCCTTTTTCTCCATTACTCTCCTCGCCTTTCGGCATTTGTATATAAAGTTTTGAGGTCCATTTATTTATACTGATAGGACCTCGCCTCAGTTATCCAATAGAGAAGATAATAATCATAACATTTGACTAATATTTATAATATGTTAATTAGTTTTTCATTTATTCTCCTTTTAGCTGATTAAAGAGCTAATCTATAAATATGTGCGATTAGCTTGAAACAAAACATAATAATACCTACTATTGAGGTAGTTAATAAAATGTGCAAAATAGCACCAAAATAAACCTTAAAAATAGCTTTCTGTTTATTGCATAACATAATGATTACTCCTTTGTTTATTAATTAATTTGGCTCTATCAAACTTAATATCTTCCCATTAAGAATAGTTAAGACCTACTGAGAGAGCCACTTTCAGTAATAGTCATATGAACTATATGTATCGCCGAGGGTTCTTCGCTCTGCTTTCGCTATACATATAGTTCATATTATATGATACAACATATTGCTGTATGTATTACTTAAATATAAAAATAAAGCGATAGAGAGCATATATAGGCATATACTCTCTATCAAAAGGTAGGATATTATTCAGAAAGATGTGCATTAGGATTAGCAAAATCATCTGCATTATTAGGAGCAGAATCATCTTTCTTAAACCAAATCTCAATAGATGGAGTATAATCTTTATTCTCCAATTGAGATTCTTGGAAATCAGGAGCATATGATTTTGGCTCGCTGATTCGTGCCTCATTACAAGTTGATAGGATAGTAGCAATTTCTGCTCTATCAACTAAATGGGCAAATCTCCAAGGAATTTTATAGCCAATAACCTTGTTAGGTTCTTCTTTGCTATAAATTTCCTTTACAACATCTTCCACTCCCAATGGATTCTCTAAACCTTGGAAGATGTTTAATAGATAATGATATAAGTTTTTCATATCTATTCTCCTTAATTGGTTATAGTAACAAAAATAACAGTCGTTAAAGAAAGTCGTAAGACTTTCTTTATTTAGAAAAAAATCGCTCAACAAGAATGGACGGGCATAGAGCGATTTTTTGGCCGGTACCTCTTGTATGTATATCTCGTGCACTCATTCTAATTTTAATTTTTCAAAAATCAACTAAAAAGGGGGTTATTTGTCTATTTTTGTGGTTTTTACAAAAAAACACTTGCAAAATATATTTTTTTGTGTATTTTACTACGTAGTAAGTATAGCGTAGTAAGTAGCGATACGCTATAGTTTATAGATTAAAGACAAAGAAACGATATATACAGGCTATATAACTTATTCCTTGCTTTATATTTACTAATATAGCTATATTATAGAGTATTTTATATAAAAATTTTAACATTTAGGAGAATATATGGCATATGGAAACGCCCCTTTATACAAACCAGGGGGACCTTTTGCGAAAAAGCCCAAACCTACATCTGATAAAGCTATATCTGTTTCTGGCTCTCGAGGATTTGAAGATGGAGGTACTGGTGTACTAAGGGTTAACCCTGATTCTTACAACATGAGCATTCTTGATACAAGTAATATAGATTTTGAAGACACAGACCAAGTTATGAACATACAAAAAGCTATTGGTGCAGATGCAGATGGAGTATGGGGACCTCAAACAGAGAGACTTTACAGAGAGCATATCAACAAAAGAAGGGCTGCTGGAGGTAAAGATGTTTATAGTTATGGTGCGCCTGCTGAATTAGAAGGAAATAGTGAATTAAAAAACATGGAGGTCCTTGCACCTTCAGAAACTGAAACTTCTATTGGCAGAGATGAAAATGATGTGCCTTTGGGCCCTTTAGGTGGAAACGCTATAGAGCCAGGGGTTAATCTGATAGAGCAATTAGACCCTGCAGATTATGTGGGTGGAGATTACGACCCTAATGCTACTAGTGTTTTACAAGGAAAACAAGACGAGGAAGAGCCTAGTTGGCTTAATAGTATCTGGCAATCATTAGGTTGGTAGTTATATGATAGGGGGAATGTTAGACTATGCTGGTAATTTAGCATCTGATGCATGGGATTCGGCTTCTAATGCAGCTGGAAATGTTTGGGATGCTGCTTCTAGTACGGCTGGAGATGCAATAGATTGGGCAGGTGACGCAGCAGCAGGAGGAGTTAATTACTTAAAAGAGACTTTAGGGGATGCTTATAGCGATATTATGGGTGATAGTCAAGAAGATGTAGATACTAAAAAAGACTTAGACCTATCTAATAAGCCTTCTATTGACCATATAGAGTTTCCAGAGTCACCATATAGAAGAAGTATTCCAGTAGAAACACCTGATGAAGTTTTTGATGAAGAAATCACTATTAACGATACTTTAGGTAATGATACTAATTTAGGATTATTACAAACTCAATTTTATACTAACCAATTTCAAACCCAAGATAACCTTCAAGACCCATATATATCAGATTCAGAAGCAACAAATGTTAGCTTGTTGGCACAAAAGCAGGCAAAGGAGAATCAAAAGCGTGCTGAAGCTGAAAGACTTAAAAAAGAAGAGTGGGCAATGTGGGATGAAATAGATGCTGATATAGAGGCAAGTGAGCAAGAATCTGATAGAAAGGATAAAATGAAGCGATATGGGACTACTGATTTAGATGAAATAAAGAAAATCAACCAAAAAGCGTATGATTCTGGATTTGGGGATGTAGATGATTATTTAAAGAATGAAAAAATGAAAAAGGCGGGAGCTGGATTAGAAGCTTTTGGTGCGGGTTTAATGGGAGCTGTAGGAGAAGCATTTCAATATGATGAAATTTGAACCAAAATCACTTAATTTTCTAAAGAATCAATGCAAAAGGCTTTTAATACACGATATTGAGCCTTTTTGCTTAAATATATATAAATGGTCAAGATGTATAAGAAATATAGAATCTGACGATAATCCAATGGCTGCAGCTAAAACAACGTCTGCTAAAGGCGTATATCAGTTTACTGATGATTCTGTAGACACTGCAAAGAATAGAATGTACAATATGGGCTTTTTTAAAGAAGAAATAAGAGAAATACCTAGAAACCCCCATAAATGGACAGATGAACAGGCAGATTCTTTATTTTTGGCAAATATGTTTGCACAGAGAGGTTCTGATAAATTACTTAATCAAGTAGGATTAGGGAACTTAGATGCCTGGAAAGAGGCTTATTACAAGTTTCATCACACAGACCCTGATGATGCTACTATTAAAAGAGTAAATAAATTGATGGAGTTATAATGCCGAAAGTTGTAGTACAATTAGTTATGATGTTTGCAAGACAAGGGAATATGAAGGCCCTTAGAAAATTATCGGGTCAGTTCAAATTACCCGTTAAAGATATGATAAATAAAGCGAGAAGTCTTTTTAGATACGATAAGAGGCATGATGCTATAGCTAGAGCTAAGCAATTGGGTACAAAACCACCTCCTAGAGTGCTTCAAGAAAAATTGAATCAAATAAAGAACAACCCAGAAATGATAGAAAATGTTATGGGGAACATGCAAAAGGCTATGAGGCACAATATTAAGAAATATAGGAAGTAATGTATACTATAAATATACATCACAAAGGCGATAAAAAGCCTACTATATATAAGGTTTATAAAAAATTAGAGGCAGATGAATTGGATTTGCCTTATAAATATTGGAGGGAAGCAGATGAAGGGGAATATGGGGTATCAGACGACAACTACGTGGCTAAAGTCATCTCCAAAGTGGTATACAAGCCTGGTAGCATCTATATCCGTTATCCTTTTGGTTATACTTTTTTCAACCCTGTATATAATTCAGTTACTCTTAAAGCAAGTGGTCGTAAGTCCAATACAACTATTAGTGGCAAGACTAACTGGGAAGTCTTGTCCAATGGGGCAAAGATGAAGAATTTAGCCATGGTTTATGCTCAAACTATGGATTATGACAAGTCAATAGAACACGTTCTAGATAATCCAACTGATAATCAAAAAATCATGTGGAAGAGAAGAATGAAAAAGGAGAAGTTTAAAGATATGGTAAGAGATGAATTACAGGAATTATTAAAAGACCATGGATTAACAGAAGCTTATACTTTAGAATTATTAGAAGAAACTATTAGAAAAGCCAAAGATAAGGGAGATATCACTAATTTGATGAGAGCTGTGGATAATCTTCAAGATATGCACGGCATGAAAGAGAAACATCTTATTAAAACTACAGAGCAAATTGAAGCTACTAGTAATACTAAACTAATAGATGAGTTAAAAGAAACTGAAGATAAGCTAATTGCTACTAAAACTACTATAACAGAGGAATAAGTGTCTCCTTTATTATTAAGATTAGCAGCATTATATGGCCCTAAATTTATAAAGCTATTTGCAGCATCTATGCCTGTAGTCAAAAAGGTTGCTAAACCTAGTACTAAAACCTGGAAGGGCATTGCGGACTATATGAAACAAACAGCTATACAGGGGAATTATTCTTCTAAGTTGGCATCTGAAGCAGATAAACTTTTAAAAGATTATCCAAGTTTATTCAATAGCGCAAGTAAGGCAATAAATAAGGCTCAGTCTTGGAAATTGGCTAAAGCTTTAAGAGATTATAAAGGCCCAGATATGAGAAAGATTAAATAATGGACTATGAAGAGAAATATGAGCAGTTACAGGCTTTAAAGAAACTCAAGAATAATATGGCTTTATTTGGAAAGTATTGCTTTCCTACTGCATTAAAAAAGAGTACACCCCCTTTTCATACTAATATTTATAAAGATTTAGCAAATGATGAAAAAAGAAGAGTTTTAATAGCAGCTCCTAGGGGAACGGCAAAGTCTACTGTAACTACATTAATATATCCTTTATGGAAAGCTGCATTTAAAAAGTCAAATGAAGAACTATTTATAGTTATTATATCTGAATCACAAGCACAATCTATAAACTTCCTGTCAAGGATTAAATATCATTTGACTTATAGTACTCAGTTTAAAAAGATTTTTGGAGACCTTGGCCCTGAAACAGCTAGTAAATGGACACATACAGATATTGTACTTGCTAATGGTTCTAGAATGGTAGCTGTTGGTACAGGACAAAGAGTGAGGGGTTTCTTGCAAGGAGATACAAGGCCTAATTTGATTATAGTAGATGATTTTGAGTCAGAATTAAATGCTTATACTCCAGAAGCAAGAGCCAAGAATAGAAAATGGTTAACAGAAGCTGTTATACCTTCTCTGTCAGATGAAGGCAAAATAGCTATGATTGGCACAGTTATATCAGAAGATTGCTTTTTATGCTGGGCTAAGGAGTCAAGTGCTTGGAATGTGCTTTGGTTTTCTATTTGGGACGATGATGAAAAAAGTATATGGCCTGAAAGATTTCCTAAAGAACGTATACTTGCTATTAAAGAAGAATTTAAGTCAGTTGGTAATATAAACGGGTTTTTCCAAGAATATATGAATATTGCTCAATCTCCTGATGATGCGCCATTTCAACCAGAATGGATTAAAATACATCATTGGGAGTATAAAAGATTTCAAGGACAGAATATATTAATTAAAAATGAGGGATTAGAGAATGAAGAAATTAAACCTGTTGAATTGTATGCTGGAGTTGACCCTGCATCTTCTCTTAGTGCTAGGGCTGATTATTTCGTTATTGCTATCATTGCAATTGATAACGAAAATAATAAGTACGTTATCGATATATATAGGAACAGAATTTCTCCAGCTGAGCAACCCCAATTAATAATTGATTATTTTGTAAAGTATCGACCCAGAAGAGTTAAAATAGAAACGGTGGGTTATCAAGAAGCTTTGAGAACAGGGGTTAGAGAATTAATGAAAGAAGAAGGTTTGTACATACCAGGTCTAGAATCAGGTGTTAAGCCTAGAAATGCTAAATCAGAAAGATTATTATCCTTAGTTCCATTGTTCGCGAAAGGGCAATTCTTCTTTAGAGCTGAAGATACTCACGCTCAAGGTGAGTTTTTATCTTATCCTAAAGGAAAAAATGACGATATAATGGATGCAATATGGACGGCATTAGATGGGGCAAAGCCTTGTAGAATTAGTAAATTTGAACGATTATCAGAGGAGGAATGGAGAAATCCAAAGAAAAGTCTTGATTGGATGACTCTTTAATTCGTAAATTAAGCAGATGGCATATACCAAAAAAGATGGAAAATCCAAATTAAGTGTCGTAGATGAGACTATAGACATATTCGATAAGTACTCTTCAAAAAGAGATACTTGGGCTTCACAAGCCAAAGAAGATAAAGAATTTAGATTGGGTAGACAATGGACTAAAGAACAAAGAGATGTCCTTGAATCTAGAGGACAAGCTCCTATTGTTATAAATAGAGTTCATCCAGCAGTTGAATCAGCAAAAGCTATGCTTACTGCTAATAGACCATCTTTTAGAGCTGCCCCAAGAGAAGATTCAGATAATAAGATTGCTCAAGTAATGAGTGCTCTTTTGTCTTATATGTATGATGTTTCAGATGGGAGAAGCGTAGTGAGGCAAGCAGTTGACGATTATTATGTAATGGGATTAGGCTTTTTGCATATATATCAAGACCCTATGATGGATATGGGTAAAGGTGAAGTTTGTTTTCATGATGTAGACCCATTAGATGTTTATGTTGACCCTAACTCTAGAAGTAGATATTTTGATGATGCTGAAAATATAATTATATCTAAGCTATTTACAAAAGAACAGGCTAAAAAACTTTGGCCTATGTATAAAGAAAAGATAGATAATGCTGCTAATAGAACATCTGGTAATGATTGGAATGCTCCCGCTACTGATAGAGAAGATAGTGGAGAGGTTCAATTTCCAGAAGATGTTGGTAGGTTAAATAATAAAGATTATATAAGGGGTTATGAAAGATATTATAAGGTAGATGTTCAAGAAGTTAGAACATTTGAGACTTGGTCTGGGAAAGAAGAACTACTTAATAAAGAGGAATTTGCCAAATACGGGGAAACGCCTATATGGAGAGTTCAAAAAGAAATTATTGAAGATGAGTTAAAAGCTAAGCAATTAAGAGACCAATTGCAGCAACAATTCGATTTTCAATATGTTCAAGAAATAGAAGAACTTGAAGAGGCTGGAATCCCTGAACAAATAGAAAGTTTAAATCCACAGTCTGTTAATTTTGAAGAATTAAAGAAAAAAGATTTAATAGAAGAAAAACTTATAAAGATTGTTAAAGTTTTAACTTCAAAGATACATCAGTGTGTAATATTAGGAGATACTAAATTATATGAACGTATATTACCTACTGATAAGTATCCAATAGTTCCTCTTATGAATATACATACGAGAACTCCTTATCCTGTATCAGATGTTAGGATGATAAAAGGATTACAGGAATATATAAATAAAACACGTTCTTTGATAATAGCTCATGCAACTACTAGTACAAATACAAAAATACTCGTACCAGAAGGAAGTGTTGATATGAAAGATTTTGAGGAAAAGTGGGCTCAACCTGGAGTTGCAATCCCCTATGACCCCACAGACGGCGCTCCTATGCCAGTTCAGCCCACTCCTCTTCCTAATGAATTATATCAAAATGAGCAAACAGCTAAAAATGATATCGACCATGCTTTGGGTCTATATGAGATGATGATGGGTAATGCCCAACAAGCACCATCTACCTATAAAGCTACTATTAGTATAGATGAATTTGGCCAAAGGAAAATGAAGTCAAAGCTTGCTGATATAGAAGCTGCTTTAACTAGAATTGGACAAATTGCAATTCCTTTAATGCAACAGCTTTATACTAGTGAAAAAGTATTTAGAGTTATACAACCAAATAATTCTATAAATAAATATGTAATCAATAAACGATTATATGATGATAAAAGGAACGAAATTAAAATTTTTAACGATATTACAGTAGGAAAATATGATATTATTGTTGTAACAGGTTCAACACTTCCAAGTAATAGATATGCGGAACTTGAATTTTATATGGATGCTTACCAAAAAGGACTTATTGATAGACAAGAAGTTCTTAAGAAAACAGAAGTATTCGATATGCAAGGAGTTATGGAAAGAACTGATACAATAGGCAAATTACAGCAACAATTAGAATCAGCTACTGAACAAATTAAAAAACTTAAAGGTGATATGCAATCTAGAGATAGAGAATCTGTCAACTTAAGAAAACGTATAGAGGTTGAAAAATTCAAATCTGATTTAGATAATATAAGCAATAAAGCTAAAGCATCTGGAACAGTTTATGAAAAACGACTTGAAGATACGTTATCCACTATAAAAGAACAGCTCAAAAATGAAGCTAAAAAACTCAGCTCACCCTCTTCTAGTGGAAAAGAGGCAGCTAAAAGGAGAAAGAAATAATGTCACAAGAAGATATACAAAGAGATACCCCTCAAGAAAATCAGACTTCTCAATTTGAAAGTTTAGAAGAAGCAATTTTTGCTAGTGATGATTTAATGAAACAGGGCTCTCCACATATTGAAAGTGCTTTTACAACACCAGAACCACAGGATAATGCTACAGCTCCTGAACAAGGACAACCTGTACAAGAAACACCTCAACCACAAATTGATAATGATGAAAAGAGATATCAATATTGGCAATCTCAAGCAGATAAATTAAGACATGAAAATGAACAATTGAAACAAGGCGTGCAACAACAGCCTCAAGCTCCTGTTGCAGAAGATGTTTCTCATAGCAATGTCCCAACAGTTGAGGATTTCCCAGCAGCTCCTATGAAGCCTGGTAAGCCTAGAATGTTTAATAGAGAGGAAGCTTATAGTGACCCTTCTAGTGAAAGTGCTAGGTATTTAGACGAAGTAGAGGAATGGCGAGATAATATGAACGAGTACAATACTTTAAAAACACAATATCAAACAGCTATAGTTGAAGAAAAGTTAAATGCTATGGAAAATGCTAAAATTGAAGAAGTCAAAAGACAGGAAGCTTATCAGAAAAAGGCTACTCAAGAAAGTCAGATTAGAGAGCATGTTATGTCTAATTATGGTATGAATGTAAATGAAGCTCGTGATTTTATGTCAAAAATGTCCAACCCTAAGTCTATTAATATTGATAACCTTGTCCAATTATATAGGATGCAACAGGGAGGAGCTGCTACACAGCAAACCTCTTCTCAACCAAGTCCTGATTTCCAACAAGTACAGAATGCTCAAGAGATACCATCTCCAATGGGAGTAATGCCCTCTGGACAGAATAATATTGATGGAAGAAGTGTAGAAGACAAGATTATGGATACAATGATAGGGAATTTTAACGGTAAAAATCCCTGGAAGTAATTTTAATAATCGCCCAACTGAAGGCCTAATAAGGCAGTTGAGGACGGGCAAAATGGGAATGGAACAATGAGTACATTTTATTCAGGTCAAGCTGGTAATAACGTCCAAGGTGTCGATATTAATGATACTAGACGTAAGTTTGCTTTTGGCGAACGTGTTGCAGAGCTTGCTCCAATGCAAAGTCCATTCTTCGTATATTTATCGAAGGTGGCAAAAAAAGCTACTAATGACCCTGTTTTCAAATTTTTGGAACAGAGACATCAGTGGCAAAGACGTAATTTAGTACTTGGTACTGCTGCAGCTATAACTATTACAGTTCATGCTTCAGATGGTACTTGTACTAATGGTAGTGGTAATAATACAACATTAAAAGCAAATTATGACGAATATGGTAGAATTTCATCTTCAGAACAAATTGCTAATTTTGTTGTTAAAGACCAAGTAATAGCATTTAAAACAGACAGTGGTGCAGTTGTAAATTGTAAAACTCTATTAGAGCCTACTGCTGCAGGTGTTCTTGCTGGTTCTGGTACTGCTGACCAGTTAACATGTTTAAATCCAACTGGAAGCACAGAAACAATCTCTCCAGGAGCGATTGGCCAAGTAATTGGTACATCGTTTGCAGAGGGTACTGATGCTCCAACAGGTTGGGAAGACAAATTATGGGACAGAGAAGGGTATTGTCAAATCTTTAAAACAGGAATGAATATATTTTCAGGAACTTCTTTAGCTACTGAATATAGAGGAATTGCTGATGAATTTCAAAGAATTTGGCAAGATAAACTTATGGAACATAAGATGGATATAGAACAAGCTATGTTGTTTAGTAATGGTGCTGCAGGTTCTGCTGCAATGGAACAAGGAAGTACAGCTCCTGTGAGAACTTCTCACGGTATTGTACCTTACACAGAGCAATATGGTAAAGTATATAACATGTCTTACTCTTCATCTGGTTATGATGCGTTTTTAGATGCGATGGAAGATTTCTTCGCTCCTGAATCTGGTAATAGTGGTAATAAACTAGTACTAGCTTCAAGAAAAGTTATCACTTACTTAAACAAATTAGGTGGTGGAAGCTTTTTAAATAATTCTATAGGTTCATCTCAATATAGACTAGACGTACAAACAGTTCCTGGTGCTTTTGGGCATCAAGTAACAATGGTAAATACTATATTTGGTAATTTTACACTTTGTTCAAGAGCCTTTATTAAGAGGTCCTTGGGAAGATTATTGCGTTTGTGTCGATATGAGTAATGTATCTTATAGACCACTTATGGGTAACGGTATTAGTCGAGATACCTTCATTGAAACTAATGTACAAGACAACGGCAAAGATGGTAGGCAAGACCAAATCATCACTGAAGCTGGATTGGAAATTAGTCTCCCTGAAACTCATGCAATCCTTAAGTTTTCTTAAGTAGGAGGTAAATTATGGCTTTATTGGGTATAGGCTCTCCTGGTTCTACAGGAACAGCAATAGTTGATGGAACTACTCATGCTTTAGATGGTGCTTATGGTAATTGGATATCATATAAAGAAACTGGGATAATGTATTTGTCTCATGCTACATTTGACCCCGCTACTACTGATGCAGAAATGATTAGTCCTGGGATTAGAGGTCCATGGGTTAATGGTCAAAAAATAGTAGTAGGTGTCCATATTGTAGCTGCTGAAGGAACTGGAACTAGTGCTGCTGGTTTTCAGATTGAAGGTAGTTTGGATGGTAAAACTTGGGTTAGAATTGGCTCTGAATTAAGTGCTGATTTAAATCCAGAAGCTGCTGCAAATGCTATTCATTTGTTTACAGTTGATTTATCAGATTATACTCTACCTTGGTATAGATTGACAATGAATGATGATACTCATGATTTAGATGTTATTACATTTAAATTCTTAGTAACAGGGGTAAACTCTGATTATGCAGAAGGTGTTGCTTTAGAAGGGACTGGAACCAGTTCTTTAATTGGCGGCATTGGTGCTGACCCATCATAATAAGTAGTTAGTTTAATTAATCGTAGAAGGGGAGCTTCGGCTCCCCTCTACACAACGTGGAGATTTAAATGAGTGATTTAACAATAACAGAAAGAGGCGTAACAGTCGTTAAAAATACTGGCGGTGAGTTTCTTTCAGCTGATAAAAAATTAAATCAAATGAAAATGGACGTCATTAGTCTTAATATGACTACTGATGTAGAGACTCATGCAGACAATGACGCTATAACTCAAGCTATAGAAATACCGAATGCTGTTTCTGTTAAAGGAGGTTCAGCGATAATTCAATCTATAGTTGTTTTCAATTTAGATAATAGTGTCGAGTCACCTGCAATGGAAGTTGTGTTTGCAACAGATAATACTAATATAGCTTCAGATGAAGGTGAAGCTGTTAATGTAGATGATACAGAAATTCAAGATTTTTTAGGTACAGTAACAGTATCTAACTGGAGTACTATGAATGCTACTCCGTTAAATGAAATGGCTACAAAGTCAAATATTGGATTAGTTGTTAAAGCTGGAAGTACAACAAGAAGTCTTTTTTGTTATTTGATAAATAGAAGTGGTGGAAATTATACACCAAGTGGAACAGGTGTTATTAAAATGAAAGTAGGAATAGTACAAGATTAATGCTTCATTCAAGAAGAATAGCAACAATGAGTGGTAATAAATTTAGAGATGATTTCTCTATGAATTTTGACGGTTCTAATGATTATTTTTGGATAGGAGAAACTGTATATAGCGTACATGATACTGCATATACTTTTGGTTGCTGGGTTAAGAAAGAAAATCATGCCTCTTGGTCAATTATAGCAGGTCAAGCAGGTAGAAGTAGTCATTCATTTATTGTGTTTAGAAATGATGATGAAACAGTATATGTTGAAACAGATACAAATGGCAATGGCTATACATTTACTTCTTCTCAAAAATTCGTAGCAGGTCAATGGAATCATTTGGTTTTTGTAATAGTTGGAGATGGAACTGGACTAGGTTATCATGACGGAGTTTCAATGACTCCTAGTCAAATTGGTGGTAACCCCTTTCAAGATGATTTAACTCTTAATGTGTTTAGCAATGACACGGGAAACAGACTCCCTGGAAGTTTGTCTGAATTTTTTGTTTATGATAAGGCTTTATCTGCTTCAGAAGTAAAAACATTATATAATGAAAGAGAGGCATATAATCATAAAGAAGGTAGAGTTTCTAAAAATCTTCTTAAATGGTATAGATTTGGAGATAGTGCTATAGACGAAGCTGATAGACCTACTGCAAAAAGTTTAGTTATGGGTGAGAAATTAGGACCTGAATTATGGACTTCTAATGCTACTAATGGAGATGTTACAAATTGGGGCAAATATGGAAATAATACTGTTACTACTGATTCTGGTATGGTAAAAGGTACACATGTTGATAATAATAACGGGATTTATATTTACTTAAGAGGTGCTTACGACTTAAGTGGAGATTTAACATTTGGAAAGATTTACAAGCTTCAATTTGATGGGAAAGTGAATACTGGGTCTGTTGATTTATATATTGGGAATGCTAGAAATCCAAATGGTCATAATTTCAGCAATACTACAATGGAAACATTTGTCTATTATTTTGCTCCAATTGACCCTGGGAGTGGAGCGACAGATGTTACTTATTTTAGAATAAATAATTTAAATAGTGGTCAAATAGTTCATCTAGACAACTTCTCATTAAAAGAGGTGCAAGAAAATGCAGGGGTTGGTGTTAATATGGATTCAGATGATATAGAATCAGGAATTTCTTCATGAAGTTGAATAGAAAATGGGCTATAATTAATGTATCAGATATAACTGATGAAATGATTAGTAAATCTATTCAATCTGGTGATTTGACAAAAAATATAAATGAAGATAAAGTAATATTAAAATGGGATGGAAATACTCCCGAATGTTTTGAAGGAATGACAACTTATAGTCATTCAGAGATTTTAGAAATTTTAAATGGAGATGACTGGACAAATGGCATGGGATAGATTACATAGAACAGTAAATTCAGATGGTAGAGTAACTTGTACACCAGGTTATTTGTCTGAACGAATTACATTAGGCAATAATGCCGATGCAAGTACAAGTCATTTAGATTACCCAACAAAATCAGATGCTACTATTTTAGTTAAATTCAGTGCAGATTTAGCAGCTGATACCTATGTACAAGTAGAACATAGCTGGGATGGAGTCACATGGATTAAACAAGGCGAATTTGAAGAAGACAATACTGTTGACCATGATGATATAAGTAAAAATATGGCAAAACTATCAGCCATAGATGATAGTTTAGTTACTGAAGCTAATGGAGTTATGATGCTTTATGATATAGATACGCATGGAGCTGCTCCATATACAAGGTTTACAGTAAAAGCAAATGGACAAAATGAAAGTAGTAAAGAAGCTACTTTTTATTTTATTCCTCATTATTAAGGAGATAGAATAATGGCAGAAATAAAGTACATACATGTAAATATGGCTGGAGTTTCTAGTTTTAACACCAAATCTTGGAAGGGAGCTAAAGGCGGGACTTTTAAAGGTGGCAAGAAAGATGTTGTTAGCGAGAAAAGACCTACAAAGAGCGACCCAAAACCTGGAAGTGGACCAGTAAACCAAAAACCTGGAGCTGGACCAGTAAACGAAGTGCCAAAAGATAAGAAAAAGCAAGAAGAAAAAAAGAAACCTTAAGGGTTGGTAAGAAATGGCTTTAGCAAAGATAGGCGAGAGAATAACTGATTTATTAGGAAGTGACTATAATAGTATTCCTTCAAATAGTTCAGAGGATTTAATTAGAGCAGCTGTTAATGAAGTTGCTGATATGCTTCCCTCTGAACTATTGTTGAAGTATATTCATTATAAGACTGATATTACTTCAGCTGGTATGGATGCTATTGAAGAAAAAAAGGTTTTATTAGTTACTAGAGAAGTTGCTGATGCAGGACTTCAAGTACGAGAATGTAAAGCTGTCCCTTATCAAGAATTTTTAAGAGCTCAAGATAATAAAAGTCTTTATTTTGCAACAGTAGAATCACCTGTTTACTCTTACGATATTTATACCGCTACTGACCCTAAATTAAAGATAGCCCCAGAACCAACAGCTAATCAAATAGGGTCAGTTTGGCATTTTAATTATTTAGGGACAAGTGACACTCCTAGTGACAGTACGACTATTAATGGCTTACCAGATGTATGCTTGCAAGCAGTTGTTCTAAAATCTTGTATGAATATTATACAAGCATATATAAGTGATTTTGTTCAAGATGAAGAGGATGTTGAAATGCAAGGGATGTTAATGAATCAACTTCAATCTTTTCAAGCTCAATTTCAACAAGAAATGCAAAGATTTGCAGAGCAAGATGCTGCACCAAGGGGAGAATAATGAAAAATAAAGAAATGATAGAACTTGTGCAGCAACATCACCCCCATATGGGAGAGATGGAAATTATAAAGCTTTTAAATAGAGCAAAAGATGATTTTTGTGAACAAACAGAAATAGTTAAAGACAGTTATACTACATCTACAGTAGCTAATCAGAGGTATTACATTCTAAATAACAATGTTATAAAGATATTATCTGTTTGGTTAAATGATGTATTAATACCTAGAATGATTGGAAAACCAAAAATAGACGATGATACATCGGAGATATAATGGCAGAAAATAAACAAAGAGCTTGGTATATTGATAAACTTTTAAAAATTGGAATAGTTGAAAAAGCTGTAAACGCAGTTACAAAAGATGGGCAAACTAGTGATTGGGATTCCATATCAGAGGCTAAAGATTTAAGGATATATGCTATATCTAGAGATGCTGATTTAGTTAAAGATGAGATGAACTCAACTTGGACTCAAATCCCTGAACAATTTCACGAAGTTATAGTAAATAAAGTTATTGCGCAAGGTTATAAAGACCCTAGGCATATGGAATTAAATACAGCTCAATACTTTGACCAAGAGTATGCTATAGGAATTAAAAGAGCTAAGAAGTATTCTAGAAGCAATTATCAATCAACAGGTTTTATAAAACAACAAGATTTTTAGGAGAATTTTATGACAACTTGGACAAGAGAAACTACATCTAGTACTGTAACATCTGCTGGAGTTACTAATTATCTGTATGCTACTTTTGGAGTATCTGAAGATATGCTTAGAGATGCATCAGCAAATACTCACTATCCAATACCATTTAGTAATCATGATAGTGAAAATGCATTAGATTTAAATTTTGGAACAGGTTCAGACCCAGCAACGTCTTGGACAGCGTCAGATAGTTCTTCTACAGATGCAAGTTTAATAGTTCCAATGATATGGTATATTCCCGATAATATAGTTATTGATGCTGTATATTCAATAGAAGGTGGTGACAATGCTAGTGGCGATACTACAAGAATGCATTTATTTAGTTATGATTATACATCGGGTAGTTCATCCGTTTTAACTAATGGAATAGTAATAGCGAGTTCAGCAGATAGGGTAAATGCAGGTACTGAACAAACCTATTCTGGGGATTGGTCAGTAACCGCTCCTAATGTATTAGCAGGAAAGGCAGTTTTAGCTTTTTGGGAACAAGATGGCACAAATGGTGACTATTCAGTTACAGTTACAGTTAAGTATCATTTGTCTTAAAATAGAATGGAGTAAATATTGGATTGGTTAGAATTACTAGAAAGATATGGAGTTCCACTTGTAGTAGCAGTAGCGTTTTGGATGTTTATTCAAAAACAGAACAAGTTTATACAAGATGAACTTCAAAAAGAATTAAGAGAATCATTTACTCGTGTTGAAGGAATTATAGTTAAATTAATCGACCAACAAAAGAAGATGCAATTAGAACAAAAAGGCATCGAACAAAGTTATAGAACTCTTGTTGAAGTGATAGCGAAATTAAGTGGTAATGGATTGAAGGATAAGTTCCTTCGTATGCAGGAAAGAAATGAAAACAAAAAATATTAACGATTACAGAGAAGGTGTGATGACGCACCTTATGTATATAAAAGAAAAAGTAGATGCTAATTTCGAACATTTAGAAAGAGTAAATGGTAGATTAAATAAAGCAGAAAATGATATAACAAAATTAAAAGCTATTGGAGTAACTTTGTTTAGTCTTTTAACAATAGCTATAAGTCTTGTAGGAGTTTTGCAATGAGCGAATTAAGCAATCCTCCTAAAAAAGGCTTACTTGGGTTTACTTCGATATTGCCCCAACCTGAATGGCATTATGAATTATGGGGAAAAGATGTTAACAATAAACCTATTTTTAAATGGTTTAGCCCTAGTAAAAATGAGTGGGTAGAAGATACTTTTAGAGGAGATAAATTGCCTAAAAATGCTTTAAAATTTATTGGTCATTATGCAAGAAGATATCAAACAGAACAACTTGAATCTGGGAATAAGGACCCTTGGGGTTTAAAAAAGTGACAGAATCAGGTGCATTTGTCCTTGGATTTATTGTATTTTTTACAATAGGATTATTAATGTACAGAGGAGAACTTTAATGATAGCTGGTATTGTAGCAAAGATAGTTATAGACATTATTGAAAAAGCAGATGATAAAAGAATTGCTAGAAGCTTTCATAAAAGGCTAAAAGCTCTTGAAAAAGATTCGCATCCTAGAGCAGATTGGATTTGCATGGATTGTGGATGCAAGGCTAAAAAAATAGAAAAACCAACTAGGAGAAAGAATGGGTAAAATATTAGCAGCAGTGGCAACTAAATTATTAAGTCAAAAGGTTTTGATAGCAATACTCTTAAAACTTGGAGATTGGATTGTTAAGAGAAGTGAAAATGATTTAGACGATAAAGTATGGGCAGAAGTTAAAAAAGCGTTAGAAGATAGCGATGTCTAAATTAGGGGTCTCTTTAAAGAAATATAGATTGGTTATGCTTGAAGATGTTATATCAACTAAAGGCAATTTAGTAGAAAATTTATTAGATTTGTCTGGAGGAGATGTTAAGCGTATATCCAAAAAGAGACCTTCTCATTGTCCTGAATGCGAAGGGAAAGCTATGTTAGGCGTAGAAGTAATGGGAGCATATGATGGAATATTATTTTGGGAATGTGATGTATGCGAATTTACTATCCTTCGATTTAAGGAAGAAATAACTGAAGAATATCTTCAGTTAGCGAAAGGATTTTGGACAAACCCCTCAGATTGGGGTTATATCCCACCTTCTGAATTTAATTAGGAGTTTTTTGATAATGAAAAAAACTAAAAACGGAGTGCTAAAGCGAGCGATAGTAACTCCAGATAAGCAC
>TARA_R100001594_G_scaffold54422_1_pt1 | contig 22888 bp, 32 predicted proteins | sample TARA_R100001594 | Tara Oceans TARA_R100001594 (sample SAMEA2622752) | marine metagenome | biome: marine biome (ENVO:00000447); feature: marine epipelagic mixed layer (ENVO:xxxxxxxxx); material: "saline water (ENVO:00002010), including plankton (ENVO:xxxxxxxx)" | depth 150 m | reverse complement strand
AGATACAAGATGATTGGGAATGGTTGGACTGTAGATGTCATAGCACATATACTGAAAGGAGTAAAAAATGACTAATGACAGAATGAATGAATATTACTCTCAACTTGAGGGATTTAAGATAAAGAAATATTTAGGTGAGGGAGATGATGGATTTCCTGCCTTTCTTTTAACTGCACCACATTATAAAGACATTAAAATAGAGGTTAGTCGTGACCCTGAAGGTAATGATGGTGGCTTTTTATTTATAGGAGATGCTAATGAGAGTGCATGAACTAATTAAGCAGTTGCAGAAATGTAACAAAGATGCTAGACTGAACATCTTTATCCCATATAAAGTGGGAGAAGATGATAAGAGGGATATATTTGTTAGTGACTTTAAGATTGTTGAACAGAACAAACAAGAAGTTGAAATATATTCTAATGAAGACCTAAAACCTTATTATGACAAACATCTTAAATAAGGAAGTAGCAGATGCTTTGCAGAAATTAATTAAGCACGAAGTAAAAGAGTATTTACAGAGTGATGAGTTTCAAGAACACCTTGAATATGTAGTTAAAGTTGCAGAGTATATGCTACAAAGGAATATTCTAGAACGAATTGAACTAGAAAAAATAAAGAAAGGTATAAAAGATGAAAGTTAAAGACTTACAAGAGATATTATCTCATCATCATGATGATAATGAAGTGGTATTCTATAGTTTAGAAAACCATAACCTAGAATCTGCTAGAGTAGAATCTATTTTAGATGCAGATTCTCAATGTGAAATAACAACAACAACAGAAAAGGAGTAAAATATGATACACAAAATAATTGAAATATTTAACTTACACCAAGATAAATATGGAGAGGGAACACCTTTTGATTTAGATTATGGTAAGTTAATAATCATTGGACTATGTATATACATAGCCATCGTGGTTTCTTAATGAAGCCTGATGATTATGATAAGATTATGCTAGTGTTTTTTGCACTAGCAATCTTCTTCACTATAATTAATGAAATTTATTAAAATAGCAAAAAAGGAGTATAAATTATGCCATTAGATTTCGCAACCCCTAATCCTCTATTTAATTTAGAGGGAACTGACCTTGATTTTAGTGTTAGGTATGAGCCGACACGAATGGAAGGTAAAAAATATGTTGTCAGAGAAACTGACGATAATGTTCTTGGTATCGTAGGTAGCAAGTTCAAAGCAGCATCTCATTTAGATTTCTTTAATGGAATCAAAGAGGTTATACAAGAAAATAGATTACCTCATGAACTAGAAGGTGCTAAAGTTAATATATCTACTGCTAGAAATAGTGCTTTTGCTTTGGTAGATATTACATTACCTAATGTAAAGCATACAATTATTACTAGGGATAATAGACATAGAACTACTATAAACGAAAGGATTATTGCCTTACATGGTATAGATGGTTCTTGTTCTAATCAAGTATATACTGGAGGTATTGACACTTTCTGTACTAATGGTCAGATTACAGGCTCGTATGAGTCCATTCGTAGAAAGAATACTCTTGGATTTAGTCTATCAAGTTTTATAAATGAGGTAGGACATGCAAGACAAACCTTTGACGAGAATTGTGCCAAACTACAGAAGTGGGCAGATACACCTCTAAATGTAGATGGAAAGACCTTACTTGATAGCATTATCAAATCTGAAAGACTATCTAAAAAGATGTATGAGTTAGCATTGCAAGAGATAGGCACAAGAGGTAAAAATGTCTTTGCCTTATACTCTGCATTTACTAACTACGCATCTTATGCAGATGAAAGAAATGGTTTTACGATTCGTAATACAGGTAATGATACGAAAGCAGAAACTATGTGGAAACGAGAGCAAGAAGTTGCCAAGTGGATTTCTTCCAAGCCATTCCAAGATTTATTGGTTGCAGCTTAATGCCTGTTGAAACGTCAGCAAATAGAAGAGGAGACATATCTGAAACAGAGGTATGTCTTCACTTATTAAAAAATAATTATGAGGTTTTTAAAAATATTTCATGTGTAGGTCCTGCAGATATAGTTGTAGTAAATAATGAAACTAGAGATGTTATGTTTTTAGATGTTAAAACACCTGTTTTATATAATTATAGTAATGGCAAAGTAAAAGTAACTACTAATAAATTGAGTAAAAAACAAATTGAATTGGGTATAAAAATTGTTTGTATATATAAAAATAAACTTTACATTAGTGGAAAAAAAGAAAAAATTAATGAGGTTATAAATGAAAAAAAGACTATTTAATATAGTTGAGGAATACTATTTATCATTTGATTTCAATAACTTACGAGAAGAAACTAAAGTTCAATATAAGTATTTTATTGGTGTCTTTTTGGATACAGAAATTGATACTGTCAAATTAGGCAGTATCAACTTTTCTGATGTAACTACTAAATTAGCAAAATTGTCTTACGAACAATGGTGTGAAAGAGGTATTCATCAAGCTAATCATGTAATGTCTGTAGCGAGAATAATATATAACTATGGCATACATATGGAATATTGTAATGTTAATCCATTTTCTAATATAAAGAAAAGAACACCTGAACCTAGAAAGGTAGTATGGTCTAAAGAAGATGTTATAAACTTTTTAAATGTAGCATATTCTGAATTTAGATATAGAAGTCTTGGTTTAATTGTTCAAATGGCTTACGAATGGTGTCAAAGACTAGGAGATATGAGAACATTAACTTGGGATGCATTAGATTTACAAGATAAAAAAGCACACATAGTGCAATCTAAACGCAGAGCAGAGGTATTTCTTCCTATTTCCGACAATTTAAATAAAATGCTTTTAAGACAGCAGGAAGACTTTGGATTTCAAAAGTATGTTGCACCTAGACCAAGACCTAAAAGAGGCTCATACGAGCCTTATTCGCTTACTAAACTACCTGTTATTGGTAGACAAATAATGAATGAGGCAGGACTATCTAAAGAATTAAGATTAGCAGACTTACGAAGAACAGGAACAACTGAAATGGTTGATGCAGGAGTTTCAATGGGTAATATTATGTCTGTTACAGGACATGCTAACCCACAGAGTGTTAAACCATACATGAAGAATACTTTGACTTCTGCTAAATTAGCATTAAATACAAGAAATAATTTGACAGGATAAAAAAACTATGGTAAAAGACATTTACATTGTCCGAACCTACATATATAAGGATATATATAATGTATAATATATTAGAATATATAAACACTTTAAATGTGCCATTAGATGGAACAGTAAGAATGGATTGTCCTGTATGTAAATCTTATAAAACATTTACTGTGACAAATAATATGGGAACAATGTTATGGAATTGTTTTAAAGCATCTTGTAATGTAGGTGGAAATGCAAGAGTTAGATTATCTGTAGATGACATAAAAGGTGTTAATAAAAAAGTAGATAACAAAGAAGAATTTGTATTGCCTGAATATGTTGTTCCACATGATAATAGAACAGGAGTATTGCAGTTTTGTACGAAATGGGATATTAACCCTAATAAACTTAACTTGCATTATGATGTAAAAGAAGATAGAGTTGTGTTTCCTATTATGGAAAAAGACCATATTGTTGATGCTACAGGTAGAGCTATAGGAAGCAGATTACCTAAATGGAAACGATATGGAAATAATACCTTGCCATACTTTCATGGTTGTGGTAAGGTTGCAGTTGTTGTAGAGGATTGCGTTAGTGCTGCTGCAATAGGTAGCGAAATATATGTCGGGGTTGCTATTCTTGGAACTTCATTATCTGAAGAACACAAGAAATTTCTTTCACAATTCTCTACAGCAATTATCGCACTTGACCCCGATGCGTTACCTAAAACATTTCTTTTCGCAAAAGAATTGAGAGGATATGTTGAAGACATACGTGTTTTAAGACTAGAAGATGACTTAAAATACTTTAAAGAACAAGATATACTTAACTTATATAACCTAACCCCGAAGGAGAAAAATTATGGAGTTATCACTACTACGGAGTTTGATGGATAAATCGTTCTACGAAGAGCATCGTGGTGCGAGATGTCCTGACAGACTTTTTAGCAAAGATTCAAGAAAAATAAAGCAGTCTATTGACTCTGCTATGGAGAGGTATAATAGAACTGTCACACCTGATGAGATTGAGGCATTGTTTATGTCAAATAATCCATCATTAACTACTGCACAGAAACAAGCATACTCTGTGTTATTTGCCTCTATAAAGAAGGAGCAACCATTAGGTAAAGATGTAGCACAGGAAGTGTTGTCAAAGTTATTTCAGCAGGTTATAGGCGAAGACATAGCTAATCTAGGATTTGATTATGTAAATGGAACGCAGAGTAGCCTAGAGCCTTTACGATTAATGTTGGAGCAATACAATGATGATTTTACACCTGATTTAAATGTTGAATGGGATGATATGGAAATAGAAACTCTATTAGCTAAAAATGATTTAGAAGCTAGATGGCATTTTAATATCCCTGCTTTAACTAGACAGATTGATGGTGTCAACGCAGGACACCTAATTGAAGTAGGTGCTAGACCTAATACAGGTAAGACATCTTTTCATGCAAGTATGATTGCATCACGAGATGGATTAGCACATCAAGGTGCGAGTTGCATTGTCTTATGTAATGAAGAAGGCTCTCATAGAGTAGGTGCTAGATATTTAACTGCTGCTACAGGTATGACAATGAGAGAGATAAAGCAAAACCCATCTAAAGCACGAGACTTGTATGAACCTATTAAAGACAAGGTTAAGATTAAAGATGCTACAGGTAGAGATATGTCGTGGGTAGAGAGTGTATGTAAGACATATAAACCTGATGTTGTCTTGTTAGATATGGGTGATAAATTTGCAAGGACAGGTGGTTTTGCTAGACCTGATGAAGCACTAAAAGCAAATGCTATTCATGCTAGGCAGATAGCTAAACAACATCAATGTGCAGTGTTTTATATGTCGCAGTTATCTGCAGATGCAGAAGGAAAGATATTACTTAACCAATCTATGATGGAAGGAAGTAGGACAGGTAAAGCTGCAGAGGCAGATTTAATGATACTAATTGCAAAGAATCCACCGAAGCAAGAAGATGGAGATGTTGAAGACTTGCAAAGACATTTAAATGTTGTTAAAAATAAGTTGACAGGATGGCATGGTGTGATAACATGCGAGTTGAATTATAAATTAGGAAGGTATGAGTCATGAAATTAACTATTGACGTAGAAAATACTGTTACCGATAGAGATGGTAAAAAACATTTAGACCCATTTGAGCCTACTAATTCATTAGTAATGGTAGGATGTTTAAATGATAAGGGCGAAGCACACCTATTTAATATGGACAGAGATGAACCTAATAATATACAAGAACTATTAGACCAAGCTACTATCCTAATTGGTCATAACATTTCTTATGATTTAATGTGGTTGTGGGAATGTGGGTTTAAATACGATGGTCCTGTCTTTGATACTATGCTTGTTGAATATATATTACAAAGAGGAATGAAAGAACCTTTATCTCTTGAGGCATGTGCAGAACGATATGAATTAGAAACCAAAAAGCAAGACACACTAAAAGAATACTTTAAAAAAGGTGTAGGGGTAGATGAAATACCTAGAGAAGAATTGTCTGAATATCTATTAGCCGATTTAAAAGCTACTCAACAATTAAGTGATGCTTTATATATAAAACTTAATGAGGCAAATAACACAGGACTTATGGATGTTGCTATATTTACTAATAAAGTGTCTGTAGTTTTAGCTAAAATATACAAAAGAGGATTTAAAGTTGATATGGATGTTTTGGAGTCGGTTAAAGAAGAATTTCAAAACGAAAAAATAGAAATAGAAAAAAGACTACAATGGCAAGTAAAGGATTTAATGGGCGATACACCTATTAATCTCAATAGTCCTGAACAGATGTCGTGGATTATTTATAGTAGAAAGCCTAAAGATAAAACTACATGGATGAATAACTTTACTCCTTTTATGAGCAAAGAAGATTTTAAGAATAAAATAAATGAAAATGCAGATATAGTCTATAAAACTAAAGCAGTAAAATGTAATACCTGTAATGGAGCAGGTACAATTAAAAAGGTGAAAAAAGATGGAACTTTATATGCTAGACTCCCTAAATGTGATGTTTGTGTTGGTAACGGCTACACTTTTGTGCCTAGCGAAAAAATAGCAGGATTTAGATTTAATCCACCAAACGTTAAATGGGCAAGTGCAAATGGATTTAGTGTTAATAAAAAAATGTTAGAGGTATTACAACATGTTACTAAAAGAACTAAATCAACTGCAGCATTTACATTTTTATCAGACATACAAAGGCTATCTGCATTAGATACATACTTATCTTCTTTTGTTGAGGGTATAAAATCCTACACAAAGAAAGATGGCATGTTACATGTTAGACTATTACAACATAGAACTGCTACAGGCAGATTTAGTGGTGCAGACCCTAACATGCAAAACATGCCTAGAGGTGGTACATTCCCTGTTAAAAAGGTATTCGTATCACGTTGGGAAGGTGGCAAAATTCTAGAGGCAGACTTTGCTCAATTAGAATTTAGAGCTGCAGCATATTTATCACAAGACAAGGTGGCAATAAATGAAGTTAAAACAGGTTTTGATGTACATTCGTACACTGCTGACATCATTACGAAATCAGGTCAATCTACGACTAGGCAGGAAGCCAAAGCACATACGTTTGCTCCGTTATATGGAGCAACAGGCTTTGGAAGAACAGAGGCAGAAGCGAGTTACTACCAACAGTTCACGAAAAAGTATAAAGGCATCGCAATATGGCATTCCAGATTGGCTAAAGAGGCTTTAGATACAGGTAAAATAAGAATACCATCAGGTAGAGAATTTTCTTTTCCTGATGTTCAGAGGAGAATGAATGGTGGGGTTACAAAATTTACACAGATAAAGAATTACCCTGTGCAGAGTTTTGCTACTGCAGATATTGTTCCTCTAATACTTTTAGAGATAGACTCTAAATTAGGAATGTTACAATCTTGTATAGTGAATAGTGTTCACGACTCTATTGTAATAGATGTACATCCCGACGAATTACAAAGGGTTGTTCATATAATCAAAAGTATTAATAGTGGTATGAAAAATATAATAGATTTTTACTACAATATTGATTTTAATGTACCTTTAGTATTAGAATCAAAATTAGGAGATAATTGGCTTGACACCAAAGACGTATCGTGATACAACTATGATACTTTATTTTTAGAAAGGAAAAATATATGAATGAAATAGCAAATATACGTACCGATAGCTATGAAGATTTAGCTAGAGCTATGGGTATAGCAACAGAGAAACCTGCAGTTAAAAAATCAGGAACTCTTAATAGACTCAGAATATGGCATTCTCCTGTCATGGGTCAAGCAAACATCAATGGTAAATTAACTAATGTTGAAGTCATTGAGGGTGGTTTATATAGGTTAGAGATTGTAGAAGAAGACTCTTCTACTTTTTATTACGCAAAGAATTTATCTATTAGACCTTATATGCAAAGATTTATGTTAAGACGATATGTTGCCAATTCAGGAGCAAAAGAAGGTGAACCTAAAGGCTCATTCCATAGAACTATTATGTCTGATAGCTTGAGTGTAGACTTAAAAGATAATACAGGAAAATTTAATTGTGGTAAACCTTCAGGTTATGTGCAAGATTTCCAATCTTTACCTTCTGACATGCAAGATTTAATACGACAAATAAAAAGAGTTCGTGTTATATTTGGTGTAGCTACTTTAGATAGTCCTGTTAATGAAAAAGGAGAAGAAGTAAAAGATTTAGGAGATATACCTTTTATTTGGGAAGTAGATAATAAAGATGCCTTTAGAACTTTAGGAAATATATTCAGTGAGTTTGTAAGGAAGTCTAGATTACCTATCCAACACATGATACATTTAGATGGAACTAAAGAGCACACACTTCCTAATGGTAGTAGTTTTTACACACCTGTAGCTAAAGTAGATTTTTCTGAATCCTTTGACATTACCGAAGAAGACCAAAAACTATTCGGAGACTTTACCGATTTTGTCAAAAACTTTAATGATTACATTTGTAAAGAATGGGATGAGAAAGTTCAAAGTAGGCAAGGGGAAGTAACCGAAGATGAGATGAAAACTGTAGAGGGGTTTATTGATATAGATAACGATGAGGATGTTAAATAATGAACCATCCTTCTGAATTAGTAATTCATCAATTTATGACTAATGCAGTTAATGGCAAATCCAATATGTCTGAAGCTACTATTAATCAAGTAGCCGAGGACATAAAGGAAGCCTTGCATCGCCAATTTGGTTCTAAAACTAAACGAAGAGAATTTAAATTGAGAATGTCTAATATAGGTAAACCTACATGTCAACTTTGGTATGAGAAAAATAAACCTGAAAAAGCTATGGCTAAATCAAATAATTTTATGATGAATATGATGTTAGGAGATATAGTTGAAGCAGTTTTTAAAGGCATATTAACAGAAGCAGGAGTTAAATATGAAAATTCAAAGAGTGTTACTCTTAATTGTGATAACACTGATATTACTGGCACTTATGATTTAGTTATTGATGGTGCAGTAGACGATATTAAATCTGCTTCTGATTGGTCATATAGAAATAAATTTGAATCTTTTGAAACATTAAATAGTGATGATGGATTTGGATATGTTGGGCAACTAGCAGGTTATGCTAAAGCATCTGGAAAAAAGACAGGTGGTTGGTGGGTAGTTAATAAAGCAAAAGGAGATTTTAAATACATACCTGCCACAGGACTAAACGTAGACAAAGAAATATCAAAAATAAAAAATACAATAAAGATTGTAAATTCAAATGTTTTTAAAAGGTGTTTTGAGCCTGAACAGGAAACGTTTAGAGGCAAACCTACAGGCAATACAGTTCTTAATAAAAACTGTATATTTTGTGACTTTAGGCACGATTGTTGGAAAGGATTAAAAGAACTACCTGCAGTTATGTCAAAGGCACAATTTCCAAAAATTGTCTCATATGTAAAATTAGCAAAGGAGTATGTTAATGAGTGATACGATAAAAATGGAAGACCTACGTAAGAAAATTAGCGAAATGGAAACCGAATTAGCAGAGGCTAAAAAGACATATCGTGAAATGAGAACGAAAGGTTTAAAAGATGCTATGGAAGCTAAAAAACTAGCAGACGAAGCAGTAAGAGAAGAAATGAAGGCATTAGGTTATACTTATAACTCTTCATTTTCTTCTTCTGAATGGAGTCCATTTACAGGGTGGAGACACCTTCTCTAGTGGCAACACATAGTGCATATAGAAATGCCTTAAAGCATGGGTATAGAAGTGGTTTAGAACATAGAATATCTGACTTTCTTATTAAATGCAAAAATAAATTCGCTTATGAAAGCATTAAAATAGAATGGGAAGACTTATGCTATCGCACCTATACCCCTGACTTTATATTAGAAAATGGAGTTATAATAGAAACTAAAGGTAGATTTTTAGCTATAGATAGGAGAAAACATTTAGCTATTCAAAAACAACATCCTAAATTAGATATTAGATTTGTATTTACTAATAGCAAAAGTAAATTATATAAAGGTGCTAAATCAACATATGGTCAATGGTGTACAAAAAATAATTTTCGGTATTATGACAGAATAATACCTGAAGATTGGCTTAAAGAAAAAGGCAAAAACAAACATTTAAAATTTATTAAATTCACAGACAAAAAAATAAAAAGGAGATAATAATATGACTATTTATAAACGTAATCCCGAAGCACTATATTTAGAAATATCACCTATTGTAGAAAAAAATATGTGGACAGGAGAAGTTGAGTTAAATATAATAGATAATCCTGAAGCTAAATTAGACGAAGAAAGTAAAAGTAGTCTTTTGCATTTAACTCAATTAGTTGCTTCAGTTATACCTTTAATGGAATTAGATACTACTGTAACGACTAAATTAGAAAATATTTTAAAAGCTATGCGTAAAAAGCAAAATGGTACAATAGAAGACATAAGTAACGTTATTAGAGTAGATTTTAGAAAAGAGACTAAACACTAATGAGGTATAGAGATATGATAAGAGAAAGGATTAGACAAATGTCAAAAGAGTTAAGTAAAAAAATGGAAGGTAATCAACCTGAATATTTAACAGGTAAAAAGAAAGATGATATGGTAAACCACCCACCTCATTATAATAAAGCAGGTATAGAAACTATTGAAGCTATTAAAGCTATGACAGATAAAGGTTTTGAATATTATTTACAAGGTAATATTATGAAATACTTATGGAGATACAGATATAAAAATGGTGCAGAAGATTTAAAGAAAGCACAATGGTATCTCAATGAGTTAATTGACGTTGTTGAAGATGCTAATAAAAGTTAAAATGATAACGACTTTATCGGTAGACCCTGATGAGTATCCTGTTCCCTCAGACGGAAATTTAAGTGCCGAAATTGAAGATTATATAACTGACATAATACACGAAGTTGATGGTCTAAGAATTAAACATATGAAAATAGTAACAGAGGAGTATTAACTATGAACAATTATCTACCGACAGATTATCAAAATTTTATAGCCTTGTCTCGCTATGCAAGATGGAAAGAAGACGAGCAAAGAAGAGAGACATGGGCAGAAACTGTAGATAGGTATTTTACCTATATGACAGAACATTTAAATAAAAAGCATAAATACGTATTAACAAAAGCACTAAAGGAAAATCTTAAAAACCATATAATATCATTGGGTGTTATGCCTAGTATGAGAGCTTTAATGACTTCAGGAGAAGCATTAGACAGGTGTCATGTAGCAGGTTATAATTGCAGTTATATACCTGTAGATAGTCCTCGTTCTTTTGACGAATGTATGTATATATTAATGAATGGCACAGGAGTAGGTTTCTCTGTTGAACGAGAGAATGTAGATAAGCTACCTATAGTCAATGAGCATTTTGAAGAAAGCACTACTATCATAACTGTTGCAGATAGCAGAACAGGTTGGTGTAAAGCATTGCGTGAATTAATAGCTATGTTATATGTAGGACAAATACCTCAATGGGATACTTCACAGGTTAGACCTGCAGGTGCTAGACTTAAAACTTTTGGTGGCAGAGCAAGTGGTCCTGCACCATTAGAAGAATTGTTTGACTTCTGCGTAGAGAAATTTAAAAGTGCAAAGAACAGAAGATTATTTCCTATTGAATGCCACGATATTATGTGTAAGATAGGAGAAGTTGTAGTTGTAGGTGGAGTAAGACGTTCTGCCCTTATATCATTATCTAATTTAGGTGATGACCAAATGAGACACGCAAAGTCAGGAAAATGGTATGACTATGAAGGTCAAAGGTCTCTTGCAAATAATTCTGTAGCATACAAAGGTAAGCCTTCTATGGGTACATTCATGAGAGAATGGTTAGCACTTTATGAATCCCACTCAGGTGAAAGAGGTATATTTAATAGAAAATCTGCTATAGCTAAAGTAGAAGAAAATGGTAGACGTAAATCCTCTGAAAAAGAAAATCCTATTGCCTATGAAGATTTTATACAATTTGGTTGTAATCCTTGTAGCGAAATAATATTACGACCCTATCAGTTCTGTAATTTAACTGAAGTTGTTGCAAGAGAGACTGATACTTTAAACTCATTAAAAGAAAAAGTTAGAATGGCTACAATACTTGGTACATTTCAAGCTACTCTTACTGAGTTTAAATATTTACGTAAGATATGGAAAGATAATACAGAAGAAGAAAGATTATTAGGTGTATCACTTACAGGTATTCTTGATTGTCCTATATTATCTCCAAATGAAGTTGGTTTGTTTGACACACTTGAGCAATTAAAAAAAGTAGCAGTAGAAACAAATAAAAAGATATCAAAGGATTTAGATATACCACAATCCACTGCTATAACTTGTGTTAAACCATCAGGAACTGTGTCTCAGTTAGTAGATAGTGCTAGTGGCATTCATGCTAGACATAATGATTACTATATACGAACTGTAAGAGGAGATAATAAAGACCCCATTACGCAGTTTATGAAGGATGCAGGTATTCCTTCTGAGCCTGATGTGATGAAGCCTGATAGCACAACTGTATTTAGCTTTCCTATGAAGTCACCTACAGGTGCTATTACTAGAACTGCTATGTCTGCTATTGAGCAACTAGATTTTTGGTTAGTATACCAAAAACATTGGTGTGAGCACAAACCTTCCATTACTGTGTCTGTAAAAGAACATGAATGGATGAGTGTAGGAGCATGGGTATATGAAAATTTTGATGACCTTTCGGGTATATCCTTCCTACCTTTTAGTGAGCACACTTATAAACAAGCACCTTATCAAGATATTACAGAAGAAGAATATAATGTTTTGACAAAGGCTATGCCACCTGCTATAAATTGGAGTGGGTTGCAAGACTTTGAAAAGGAAGACACGACAAGTGGAAGTAAAGAATTAGCTTGTACTGCAGGTGTCTGCGAAATCGTTGACATTGAAGCTAGTTAATGCTATAGTGTTAACACCTACTTAACTTTAACCTTAATTATAAAGGAGACTATATATGTTAGAACCATGCGTAGAAGACAGAAAGAAATTTGATTTAGACCTAGAGTATGGTCAGGTCAGAGAAAAACTTGTAGCAGATATGTTGCAAGACAAGAAAATAGAAGTTAAAAGTGAAAGGGGTATGTGGCAACGTACAGGCAATATTGCTATTGAATATGAATGCTATGGTAAGCCAAGTGGTATAACTGCCACTCAAGCAGACTATTGGTTTCATAACTTATGTGTAGAAGATGATGTATTTTGCACATTAGTATTTAAAGTAGATAATCTAAAAAAGCTAATTAATAATTTAGATTATAAAAAGACAGTATCAGGTGGAGACCATAATGCTTCTAAAATGTATTTATTAAATATACAAAAGCTATTCTCCTCTGATGTAATAAAATCATTTAAAGGAGAGTAAATATGAGAGATATGTTATTAGCAGCAGCTAAATCCTATTATGTGGGGATGATAAATAAACATATATCAAACGTAGAAATACTTTTAACTAGGTCTGTAGGTATTGGGGAACATCAAGACATTCAAGATGCTATGGATAAAGAAATGGATAAAGTAGCACAGTTTGATGATAAACTTAACATGATAATTAAATACTTTGAAAGAAAGAAGGAAGAAGATGTCAAAAAAGAAAAAACTGATAAAGAATCTAAGTAGAGCAGAAAGAGGTTTAGGCAAGTATGATGCTCCTCTTAAGTTACAATTTAATCAAGGTATTACAGGGTTTAAAAGGAATAAAAAAAATCCTTTTTCTAATAATACCATGCAGTATAGAGAATGGGAACGTGGATTTAATTCTGCGTTCTTTTCACAAAGAGAAAGAATAATAAATGCAGAAATTAGAAGAAGAGGCTAAATTATTTATGGAAGCTAGAAACAGAAGCACTATAACTGCAGAGAAATATCAAGAAGGAGCAAAGTCTACTGCCATATATCCTAAAAAAGATGCATTGGCATACCTTGCTCTAGGTCTTGTAAGTGAAGCAGGAGAAGTTGCAGGTAAGATTAAAAAGAAAATAAGAGATGGCACAGACCACGATGTAGCATCTGAAGTAGGAGATGTGTTGTGGTATTGTGCTATGTTAGCAACTGAAATGAATGTCAGTCTTGGTAAGATAATGGATAATAATTTAGAGAAGTTATATGGAAGAAAACAACGAGGAAAGTTACAAGGGTCAGGAGACACTCGTTAATAAAGTTACACCTGTCCATGACTTATCGTGGTATTTGAAATGGGTAGGGTCAATGTTTATTATGTCAGGGATAACATGCAGAGCAGTAGGGGTGTTTCCCTTCTATGATTTATGTGCCTCATTTATAGGCACGTGCATGTTAACTTGTATGGCTTATCTTTGGCACGATAGAGCATTGTTAGTGCTCAATGGAGTAGCAAGTGTAGCACTCGCTATGGGAATATTAAGACATATAACGACTATTTAATAAAACCATATCCTTTAGCTATTGTTAATAAATCATCAAAATCTTCTAATTCAATATCTTGATTAGGATTTAGTTCGTGCCATTTTTCTTCTATAATTTGCCTATCAATACTTTTAAGTTTAAAAAATCTAGCTTTGTTTTTTTCTAGTATATCCTTTGGAGTATCCCAATCTTGTTCATCTAAAACATAAGCTAATGCTTCAGTTCTTATTCCATCCAATTCTTTTTTAAGAAACTTTTTCTTTAGAGCATCTGTTTTTAATCCTTTATAATCAGGACTATTAACATACTCACTTAAATACTTTTCTATAGCAGTTCCTACATATTGTCTTGCATCTCTATTTAAAGAAGGAGACTTTAATTTTCTAGGTGCAACTTGAACATAATCTATATCCAATCTATCTAATTCTTTAGTAGCATCATTTCTTTCTTCTTGAGGAGTCAATCCTGTTATTTGCCTAAATAAAGGTAAATGATTTCTTATACCTGTGGACTTATATGGTGATGTTGCAGCAGGTCTTTCAAAAAAACCATCTCCATCTGAATGTGCTTCAAATGGAAAGGAACGTGTAGCCTGTTTAAGTACGTAAGGAAAAAATGCTACGTCAGAAGCATCAGTCAATAATCTGTAATCGGGGTCTACTGCAGCATATATATCTTTTAACATACCTGCACCCACAGTATAGGTGCTTAAATAGTTACCCACAAATTTAGCCATAGTTTCTTCCATTCGGCTCATATCACTTAGATTAGCTTCTTTAGTTGTTATATTAACTAATCCATCAAGTAAGTCTAAACTTACTCCTGCTCTACCAAAAGCACCACCTGATATAGCAGTTACAAGCTCTCTTATATTAATAGATTGAGTAACATTTTCATTGTCGTGAAGTCTTCCAAACCATGTGTTTTTTTCAAGCCACCCATTAGGTTTTCCCAATGTATATATATAATCTGCTAATGCAGCAAATGGCATAAAAGGACCTAGTGCTGCTCTTGCATCAAATGTTCCATGACCAAACGGATTTTTATATTGATAAGGACCTGTGTTTTCATCTCCAAAATGTTCTCTCATACCATAGAACGCAGTAAGCATAGAAAGACCTGTAAATTGTTTAGCAAATCTTTCTGCATTACTAGATTTATTTAAAATGTTTCCCATATTAATTTGTCCTAATATAGGAGCATGTTCATAAAAAAATCTAAATGCATTTACCATATATCGTGGAAATGGCACAAAAGCAGAACCTAATTGAGTGCTCATACCATCAATAAAAGTTGCAGCTAACTTATTAAATCCACCTTCTCTACCTCTAAAATTACCTGTCTGATAAGTAAAGTCCATAGCATCTGTCATTGCTTGAGCTATAGATTTATCATCCATCATTTTCATTTTACCTTTACTTACAAGGTCACTTAAATTATTTATACCTTTTGCTTTAAAACCTCTACTAACTGCTTTACCATCAACATACATAATGTCAGCTTTTATCATCTTATCCATTTCACGTGAAAATATAGCAGATTTAAACAGATTATCACTCATAGTGTTAAAATAGTTACCCCATCTAGCTGCCTTCATCATTCTACTATTTTCATTGCCTACGACATTACCTATGTCTCCCAATTCTCTAAATAATTGTTTAGCTCTATCTGAATTACCTAACACAGGGTCTTTAAATACTCTCATTAATATTGCAGTATCTTCACTTTGTAATCCCATAACCATATCTTTTAAAAACACAGATTGAGTACCTGTTTTTAATTGTGCTTTTCCTTCAGCTACTGCATACTTTCCTATTTCTTTAGCCTCTGCATCACCAAATTTTTGCTTTCTAAGTCCGTTTAATATGTTGTAAGCTCCCATACCAAAATTATCTAATGCATATATATAATTACGCAAATATCCATTTGTAGTGTTTCTTACAGTAGTAGCAGCTTGAACAGTCATTAAACCAATACGAGTTTTATTTAATGTTCTAAAAAAATCTCCTGTCTTGTTTAAAAATTTTCCTCTATCTTTTGACTCTATTAATTTCTTTCTTGCAGCTTCTGTTCCTTCACCTAAAGTAAACAATGCTTTGTCTAAACCATTTAGTTCTCCCATCATGTCTTCATAATATTTTTTAGATAGTCTGCCTTGTGTTCCAAGAGTTCTACCTGCTTGAGATATTTCAGCTAAATATAACGCACCAAATTCTGAAGAACTTAAATTATATTTTTTTAACGTACCTAAAAAAGAATCCACCAGTTTTTCTTGTTGTTCTTTAGTTCCTGACATCAAACCTCTAGCTATTCTAGACGTTATTCTTTCCTGTAAATCTTCTTTACTGCCTTTGGTAACTCCTAATCTAGGACCAATTTTATTCATTAGCTCTGCACCTGCAGCAGCTATATTGGCTATGATTTTATCATCTAGTCCTACAATAGTTCCCTTTTCTAAAAATTTAGCAGTTGGAGTAAGTCCTTTTTTTATTCTTTTGCCTACATTAAGATTATAATTACCCGCAGTTTCAGCTAAAGATTTTTTTAATCGTTTGGTTAATAGTCTTTGGGCAGTTCCCTCAAATCCTCTTTTTCCTAATTTCTTTTGTGTAACTTTTTTATAAATGTCATTTACAGCATCTCTTTTTTTATGTAATTCTTTTACTGCATATTGCTCTGCTATGTTAGAAGTTATAGCTTTTTTAGTTCCTATTGCTCCTCCTAAAATAGCACCCGGAGTCATACCTAATGCACCACTTAAAGCTATAGTGCTATAGTCTATTTCATCTTGTTGGTCAGTAACAACTCTTGTTTTTTCTTGAGCAGCAGCAGTTCCTGCAGCACCACCACCATCTACAACACCTGCACCTAAAGCAGTCCTATATCCACCACCTAAAAATCCTTGTTTAGCAGATGCTAATCTATTTCTTATACCTTGAGAAGACATAAGTTTACTTCCTTCTTCAATAGCCTTTTGACTTATTCTTCCTCTAGCACCTTGTGCTCTAGCACCACCTTTAATTAATTCTTTAATACCATATTTAATTCCTTGTTGTGCAGCAAGAGCACCTGCTTTACCTGCACCAAAAGAAAACATACCCGCATACGTAGATGGAGCAGTGAATACACCACCTAAATAATCAGTTATAGTTTCGCTAGTAAATTCGGAATCTTGTCTATCAAACGTGGACATGAGCCTACCCATTGTGTCAAGACCTTCTTGGTCTCCATCTCTTTCGTAGGCTTGAGCTTGATACATATCTCTGACAGCAGTTACTTCATTTACATTTTGATAACGAAAATGTTCTAAATATCTGTCATAGACGTCTTCTGCATCTAGAGAAAAGTAATCTTCCCTATCAGCTAAAAAACGTGAGGCATCATTAATAAAATTAGTATTATTAATTAAATTTTCTCTAGTTAAATCCTCTTCGGAAAATTGAGTGTAATCACCTTGCATGAATTAACCCTCTAATATTTTCTTTACTTCTGCATTTATATCTATTTGTCCACTTTGAGGCATAGCTTGTATTTTCTTTCTAAGAGCTATTGCTATTTTATTTTTTTCTATATTATTTTTAGCATTGTCATACATAGTTTTAATTTCTGCATTAGATTTACCTTCTATTGATATAGTTGAAGTTTTTTTATTTTTATCAAGAGGGTCAGGTATTTTAGGGTCTTTTTTTCCTAGAATTTTTAAGTCATCTTTATTAATTAAATTAGAATCTTCTCCTTCTGCCATTGTGATACTTCCATCATCTCCTACAATTACTTTTTTATTTTGTAATATGGCATTTTTTATTGTTAAAGCTACAGTGCCAAGTTCATTATCTTTTACGTTACCTTTTGTAGCAGCTTCATTTAATTTTCCAACGTAATAATTTGCAAATTTATCTATTATAGTTTTTTGTTCTTTTTGAGCTTCTACTCCTATATATTCTCCCATACCACTAAATTTTAATTTATCTTTACCAAAATAAAATCTTGCAAGGTGCATTTCAAAGTCTCTAGTATTACTTCTAATAGCAGCAGTACTTAAACCTTTTATAGGTGACTTCAATAAGTTTTCAGTTTCTCTTATATTAGTGATTGTTGCATCAATCATTTGTTTTACTTGAGCTTCTTTTTTATTATAGTCAGGGTCATTTTTATCTAATTTATTCATAAATATTTGAAGTCTAGCTAATTCTGCTTTTGGATTACTTTGCATACCTAATATTAATGGGTCTAAATTAGCTTTTAAAGCAGGTGGTAAATCTCTATCTAGTGGTCCTTTATTTATATCAACACCTCTAGCCATTAGCAATGCTCCTGCTCTTTCCGATATTTCATCAGATGCTTTATAAGCAGGTCCTAAAAAGTTAGCTTTCATAATACCTACATTAGCACTCTCTCCTAATTTTTTCATATCAGGCAATACCATAGGAGTTGTAATACTTCTTGCTATTATAGATGCAGTTAGAGGAGTTTTACCATTTGTTCTTTCTTTCATTCCAATAGAAGTTATAGGACTTACACCATAAGCTAGATGTGCATTTTTATAAGTTTTAGACATATCAAAAGCATTTTCTATGCCTTCTTGCGATATTAAAGAGTAAGTAGCTTCATAAGCCTGTGGATGATTTACCCCTTGGTCTCCACCTAAATTAGCAGCAATTCTGTCAATAATTTTTTCATTTTCTTTTAATTCTTTATCAAATCTTTTCTTTTCTTCTACTCCACCTTTATATGACTCCATAGTTAAATTATCTATATTGTCTTTAGTTCTTCTTATATCGTCTTGAAAACCTTTATCTAAAGCAGTAGCAGCACCTCCAATAAGACCTTTGCCAAATTCAGAATCTAATCCTAATGCTTTTCCTAATGAGCCTAAAAATGCCATCTATGCTCTCCTCGCCATTAAACCCATAGGCTGCTCTTCCTCTTCCTGTGGCATAGGCATTTCTTCCTCTTGCTCTACATCCATCATCTCTGTTTCTTCGCCACCTTCATTATTTCTACTAGCCATTTTTTCAGTTATAATTTTTCCAATAGAAGAAGAATTATCACCTGCATCTTCCATACCTGTATTATATTTAATTCCTGCACCATCTCCAATAGTCATCATTATTTCTACAATAATTGGTATAACTAACATACCTACATCTATAGTGTGTAATCCTTCCATAATACTAGCCATTTGTATTGTATTCGCTAGTACAGTCAAAGGCACACCCATTTCCATAACATTGATTAATGAAGTTCTAAATTCAGCACTAGACATTCTTTCTACATAATAATCAGTTGCTTCTTCTATAGTAGCATAAGTTGGAGGAGTTTGCCAAGGTCTGCCTCCTAATTCTGCAGTCATTCCCATTCCCGGAATAGGTCTATCAAATGATTGTGTGTCAAACTGTTGCATCTACATCGCCTTTATTATATTTAAGTCTTTCTTTACGAAGATGACTCCATAATTCATGAGCCACTAAAGCAGGTTGCTTTTTTTCATTTTTATTATTTCTATTAAATGTTTTTGTTTTAGCCATCATACCTTTATTGTTAGAAGATGTTTTATTTTCTGTAGGTTGTGTTCTAATTTTAGTAAAAGAACTTAACACATTAGCAGTTGGGTTAGGATATGTATTATTATATGTTGTCATTAAATTATCCTCCAAATATACCTTTAGATATAGCAGCAGAACCTAATGTTCCAATTAAACCACCTATAGCAGTTCCTGCAGCAGAGCTTGACTGCATAGCAGTAGTATCTTTTTTAACTTGAGCATCTAATTCAGCTATAGCCATTTTATTTATTCTATCTAACTGATTGTCTGCACTTGTCCATGCCCACTCCATAGTGTCATTATAATGTGACCATAAGTTATCATATGCTTCTTTAGATATATCTAATACTGCGTTAGCATTTAATTCATTAGCTCTATTAATTGCTACAGTATCTGCAGTAGCAACTTCTCTTCTCCATACTGCATTGTTCTGTGCTATAGCTAATTGATTCTGTGCATTAAATTGGTCTCTTTGGTTGTTAATTTCTGCGTTAAATCTTTCTACTGTATTAACTTGCCCTGCATTAAATTGTGATTGAGCATTAGCTTGTGTCGCATTAAATTGAGATGATTGTTGTCCTAAATTAGCAAAGAATTGGTCTACTTGATTTTGAGATGTGGCATTAAATTGTCTACGAGCATTCTCTGCAGCTTGGTCAGTAAATAATGCCTGTGTTCTTTGTTGTGCCTTAAATAATTCTGTTTGTTGATTATTAGACAAATTAGCCATATCCATTTGCAAAAAGTTACTTGCGTTTTGAACTGCAGACTGTTGTCTATTATTTAAATTAGCAGTATCCATTTGAGCCAAAGCAGATGCTTCTGCCATAGTTAATGCTTGTCTGCTATTTAAATTATTTAAATTCATTGTGTTTACTGCACGACTATTTTCTAATGCTATTTGTTGTTCTGCAGTAAAATTTTGATTAGCTACATCTGCTACTCTAGAGGCATTTTGAACCCTTGCTTGAAAGGCTTGGTCAAATTCTAATCCTAAAAAAGTAGCTCTCTGTTGAGCAGCTAACATTGCTCTCTGTTGCCTATTAGACAAATTTTGTGCTTCAAATTGTGCAACTAAACTAGCATCTGCTTGTGCAATAGGTAAAGCAGATTCCATAGCAGCTTGAATTAATGCTTGTCCTGCTATACTAGAAGCACCTAAACCTCTTTGTTGCATGACTGCTTGGACACCTCTAATTGCTCCTGCTGCCCATGCAGGTGGATTAGTAGCATCAAAGTCTGAAGTTAAAGAAGCTAATTGTCCTTGTACTGTTGCTTGAGTAGATGGTGTGGCAGTAGCTGCCTGTATTTGTTCTGCGTACTTAGAAGCTGTTTCTGCATTAGCTACAGGAGCTACTAACTCCCCATCCTGAATCTGTCTTTGAACAGGATTGGACATTAGTGTAGCATTACCTTGAGCAGCCGATACATTGCCTACACTTGTAGCAGTTTGTTGTGCTGCCGTAACTTGAGCACGTGGGTCACTAGGATTTATTTGTGATGCTTGAGTTGCTGCTAAAGCACTATCTACTGCAGGAGCACTTTGTTGTGCAGTCATTACATTAGCAGTCTTTTCAGCTTGTGGCACTGCAGTAGTGGTTGGTGCTAATGTTGTTGGGGTAGCCACAGTTCCTGCTACTTGACCTAAATCGCCACCAATCATTTGGTCTTGCGTTACTTGTGTTCCTATAGGAATAGTTACTCCACCTTCAGGCACTTTAGGTGTCTGCATTCTATCTGCAGAAACTTGACCTATTGTTGTTTCAGGAGTATATCCTGTGCTTCCTGCAGGAACAACAGATTGTGGTAATTGTCTTGCAGGAGTTCCACCAGTCTGCATTTTTTTAACTACACCACCTTTTGCCATTTGCTTTGCAGTATCTTCGTAAACAATCATCTGTCTTTTCTTTTCAGGATTTTGTTCTAGGTAGTTCTCAAAGTTATCTAAAGACCCTGCATATCCAAGTCTATTAGCTATTTTCTGTAATCCTGTTGGTTTAAAACCTGTAAATATAGCCACTATTTAGCTCCAATTAATATTTTATCTAGCTTGTCTTCAAGTCTTTTTATTGCATCCATCAAATCGTGCATATCTTCTTTTACATCGTCTTTACGTGCATATTCTTCACGAGTCTTGTTTAACAATATTTGTAGACGTTTAACTTCTTGAAACATCTTGTTAAACGCCCAACCAAATGGAACAACAACCATTGTTAAAATAATGTTCCAAAATAACATTGCATCTATTTCCATGCTATGCTAAGTCTCCGTGATATGTTACACAAACAGGGTCATAATCTATCTTTGAGTCATTATCATTTCTAATAGTAGTATGCCTATTTGATGAAGTAGTCATATTTGCTTTAGTGTCAATAGTAACAAGTCCTTCGTCTTCTCCAGAACCACCCCCTGATGGATTTGATGTAGTCATGCCAGATGGAGCATAAGTTGCATTTCCCATATTGTTTGATAGAGCTACACTTACATCACCTGTACCATTATCTGTAATGCCACTACAATTTAAAGAATCAACTAATGCTGCCGTTCCTATTTGGTCTATGTTTGCCCAAAACTTAGCTAACCCTTGTTGTAAAACAGTTGTTGCTCCTGTTGAGCCACTTGATGTAGTTCCTGCTTCACCATGTATAGCAGTAGAGCCACTTGTTATTAACCTTGCTAAATCAGATGCCTTGCTCATGCCAAATCTCCGTGTGCTGAATAGTAAGCATAGGTTGCATCTTGTGCCGAGCCAGTTCTATCAAATATATTTATATTCCAAAATGTTGTGGCAGGAACTTCTCCACCTGAATTGTTACAAGCCCATGCTGCTGTTGATGTAAAACTATTACCCATTTCTATAGAATAATTTACATTCCCAAAATTACTTGTATATGCAAAATCATAATCCCCTGTTCCATCGTCTGTTATAGATGCAACATTAAAACTATCCCTTAAAGCTATTGTGCTTGTTCCATTTAAGTTCGCCCATGATTTAGCTGAACCTTCTGCAACATAGCTCATGCCTATTGAATTATTACTACTTGCATCTGTTAATGTGTCTACTCTTAATATACTAGCCATTATGCTAAATCTCCTGAAACTATATAACCTGCTATTCCGGGGTCTGCTGCACTATTACTTTGATTATAATGAAAAAATCTACAAGCAGTTGTTAGTGTATAATCTGTACCATTAACTAAATGGTCTCCATTCATTCCACAGTTAGACATTGCATAATTAACATTACCCATGTTATTTGTAAAATTAGTATCAATACCACCTGTTTCTACATCAGTTACACTTGTTGAATTAAAACTGTCCTGAATGTTTGCTGTTACTAAATCACCTCTAGTTTGCATCCAAAATTTATTTAACCC
>TARA_R100001594_G_scaffold25879_5_pt1 | contig 23033 bp, 24 predicted proteins | sample TARA_R100001594 | Tara Oceans TARA_R100001594 (sample SAMEA2622752) | marine metagenome | biome: marine biome (ENVO:00000447); feature: marine epipelagic mixed layer (ENVO:xxxxxxxxx); material: "saline water (ENVO:00002010), including plankton (ENVO:xxxxxxxx)" | depth 150 m | reverse complement strand
TTGTTTTCTTCTCGTTTCATCCTTATAAACCAATATGCACATCAGACGGTGGTATGATTTCTACCGACGACTCCCGTGCAAACGACTATTTTTTGCGGTATAGGAACTTTGGGAGAGAACAGCAGGGCAATTCATACAATATATCTGTTGATGGATTTAAATTTTACATGAATAATCTAAATGCTACAATTGGTCTGACTCAGATAAAAAGATATGAACATCTGTTGTTACAAAGAAAATTAAACTATGAAAAACTTGCTTTTTCTAAAACACTGTTACCACACGACAACAAATCTTCTTATTATTTTGCTACAACTTTGTGCGACGACGCGAATAAAACGATTGAGAATACGGGGTTATCTAGACACTATCCTATGCTCCATAAGATGAAATACTACAAATCTTCACAGGTTCTTCCGTTTCTTGAAAAAATACATCACAAGATTCTGAACCTGCCATTACACAAATTAACAACGATTTAGTTGTGTGATAAAATTATTATATGAAATTAACACATGTTGCGTCTGCAACAACACTAATAACTCATAAAAACACAAAGATTCTTACAGACCCGTGGATCGTTGGTGACGAGTTTTATGGCTCATGGACCCATTATCCAACACTGGATGTCGATTATTCTCAGTTTGACGACGTGGATTATATCTATATTTCTCACATCCATCCCGATCATATGAGCAGAGAAACTTTAGAAAAAATAAACCCTAAAACTCCTGTCTTAATTCACAAGTATGACGCCAAATTTGTAAAAATGAATTTGGAGCGTTGGGGTAGAAAAGTTATAGAACTTGACCACGGAGAAAGTTTTCATTGCGGTGATGGGTTAAGCATTCACATTTACGCCGCCGACGACTGCAATCCAGAAATATGTTTTAAGTTTTTCGGCTGTGGAAAAATGGAGAGTAAATTTGAGTCTACTGGAATTGACACAATGGCAATTTTTGAGGACGGTTCAAAAACAATTCTAAATGTTAATGATTGCCCGTTTCTATTATCTCAGCAAGTTTTAACAAGAGTTCTAAAAAATCACCCAAAAATTGATTTGCTGTTAGTTGGATACGCTGGTGCAGGCTCTTATCCCCAGTGTTGGGATTACTCCGACAAGGAAAAACTAGAAGTTTACGGCTTGAAGAAAAAGAACAATTTTTTAAAAATGGGCTTGGATTACCTAAACAGGGTAAAGCCAGTGACTTACATGCCCTTTGCAGGCACTTACACTCTGCGAGGTAAGAAGGCTTATCTTGAAAAGTTTAAGGTTGTTCCCGAATTACAAGAAGCGCTTGATTATTATGAAGAAAACTATGGAGAAGGCGGGCTGCTATTAAACTCTTTTCAAAGTTTTGACCTAGAAACAAAAAAATCTACCGCTCCGTATAAGCCGATAGATTATGAGAAAAAAATTAAGTATGTAGAAGAGGTTTTATCACAGTATAAATACGAATATGAAAATGATCCAGAAGTTACATTGGAACAGTTTACAGAGTTGTTGCCGAACGCTTATTCACGCTATGAACAAAAAAGAGAAGAAATAAAATTTGTTTCCGAAACAAATATATACCTTCACTTACCGGAAGAAAAAATGTGTAAGATTTCTTGTAAGGGTAATGGTTACGAGGTAATTGACAAAAAAGAACTCAAAGATGCGAGATATGTGACATACGAGGTTGATTATAAATTGTTATACAGAATTCTTAGGGGTCCAAGATATGCTCACTGGAACAACGCAGAAATTGGTTCTCACATTCTGTTTTCTAGACAACCCGAGGTTTACGAGCGTGGATTATATTTTAGTATGAATTATTTTCATGCATAAGGGAGGTTATATGAAAACTTTCGTGATAGCAGAGGCTGGCGCCAATCACAATCAAGACTTTAATTTAGCATTAAAATTAATAGACAGCGCCGCCTCAGCATCGTGTGATGCGGTTAAGTTTCAAACTTATTCATCTAAAACACTTTATTCAAAAAATACGCCAGATTTTTCGTTTCATAAAAACATACCCGAACTTATTAAAAGCATTGAGATGCCAAGAATGTGGCATCGAGAATTAAAGAAATATTGTGATGAAAAAAATATAGAATTTATGTCTACCCCATTCGATGAAAAAGCGGTAGAGGAGCTTTACAACTTAGGGATTAAGAGATATAAAATAGCCGGCTTTGAATCAACAGATCCAAGATTTGTAAAATTAGTAGCGCAGACTAAAAAACCGATTATATTAACCGCTGGAATTGGAGCAAATTTGGAAATGATAAAAAAAATAGAAAGTTGGATTCGTGAAGAAAATGAATGCTGTGATTTAACAATCTTGCATGGTAACAATGCTTATCCAACACCATATAGAGATATTAATTTAGGACAAATTAAATTAATTCAAAAACATTACCCGCATCTAAAAGTTGGAATATCTGATCACACAACAGGTATTTTGGTACCTCCATTAGCTGTCACTTTGGGCGCGACGGTTGTAGAGAAGCACTTTACCTTAGACAAGAAAATGAAAGGACCAGATCATCACTTTGCAATTGAGCCGGCTGAACTAACAATGATGGTACAAAACATTAGAGTTGCTGAATCCTGTCTAGGAACAAAAAACAATATAACTGAAAGTGAAAAGTTTGAAATGAAGGCCATGAGATCGGTGGTTGCCAAGACTAAAATTAATAAAGGCGCCGTGTTTACTTCTGAAAACATTACCACTAAAAGACCTAGACTTGAAAATTCAATTTCAGCCATTGATTACTATAAAATACTAGGAAAAAAATCAACAAAAGATATTTTACCAGATGATATTTTAACAAAAAAATGCGTGATGGGATGACATAATATGTCTAATAAAATTGATAATGAGGGGGATAATATAATGATTAATGTAGCTATCTTAGCCGCATCAAGAGGAGTTTCGCTTGTCGCAACATTTAGAAAGGCACTACAACATATGGGTGGTGGAAATTTATATGCTCTTGATGTTGTAGATTGTAAGCCAGCTTTATTTTTTGCTGATGAGGCAGTGATATGCCCTCATACAGATGATCCAAACTACATTAGTTTTTTGACTAGTTTTTGTCGAAATAATCAAATAAACCTTTTGTTTTCTTGTCGCGACGAAGATTTGCAGATGTTATCAAGGCATAAATTACAAATTGAAAAAACAGGATGTAAAGTCATGGTTGCCGATGAAAAAACAATTGAAATTTGCTCCGATAAAAATAAATTTTACAAATTTTGTATAAAGAACAATTTCAGCACTCCCCGCGTTTTTACAAAAAATGAAAAAAAATCATTTCCTTTGTTTGTAAAGCCAGTGGAGGGAAAAGGATCTCGAAATAATTTTATTGTAAAAAATGAAAAGTTTTTAAACGCTATTATTGAAAACTATGACGAAAATTTTATCATACAAGAATTTGTAAAAGAGGATGAATACACAATAGATTTATTTTCTGACTTTGAAGGGAATGTTATATCAGTTGTTCCAAGAAAAAGAATACTGACCATTGCGGGAGAGTCGTACCATGGCAAGACATTCAACAATCAAACAATCATAGATGAGTCAATAAGGATGGCAAAATTGCTCAAACTCATAGGTCACAATACTATACAATGTTTTTATAACGGCTCAGTGGTTAAGTTTATAGAAATAAATCCTAGATTTGGTGGTGCTGCAAATTTGGGAATTGCCAGTGGCCACAATACGCCAGAATATCTTATAAAAATCATATCGGGTGAAAAAATTGAAAGTCAAGTTGGAAAATTTATAAATGATTTGGTAATGCTACGTTACACGTCAGATTTATTTGTTAACAAGCCAGAGGAAAAAAATAAAATTTTTTGTATTGACATCGATGGTACAATATGCACTGAGGGTGAAGAATACCATCTAGCCAAGCCGATACCAAAAGTTATTAAAAAAATTAATAAATTATACGAAAATGGAAATAAAATTATTTTGTTTACTTCTAGGGGTGTTTATAGTGGTTATGACTGGTCAGTGCTTACAAAAAAACAACTACAAGATTGGAATGTAAAATATCACGAACTTTATTTCAAAAAACCTTATGCAGATTACTACATTGATAATAAGGCAATTGATATTCTTTACTGGAATTAAAAATGAAAAAATACAAACTCGATACAATAGAAAATGAACACATCCATTTAATTAGAAAATGGAGAAATGAACAAATAAATGTGTTAAGACAGGCTAGACTAATAAATAAAATTGAGCAAGAAGAATACTTTTCTAAAATTCATTTAGATGATAGACAAATGTTATTTTCAATTTTAGAAGATGGGCAATTAGTAGGTTATTGTGGTCTAGTAAATATAAATTACATAAATGGCACCTGTGAATTGTCTTTTATTTGTAACACAGAAATTATAAATACTCCAAAATATGATAAAATTTTGTTATTTACTTTTGCAGAACTGGCTAAAAACGCATTTATGTCTTTGGGACTAAATCGAATATGGACTGAGACTTACGATTTTAGAAGGCATCATTTAAACTTGCTGGAAGAATTTGGTATGATAAAAGAGGGTATATTACGAGAACAAATTTTTTATAATGGAGAGAGGCACGATAGTATTGTGCACTCTATGCTTAGGAGAGAATATGACAGAAAATAACTATAAGGGAAAAAACGTTTTAGTGACAGGAGGCTCTGGTGTTATTGGAACACATCTTATAAAAAAATTAGTAGATCGGGGCGCAAATGTTAGAAACCTAGATTTTAGAAAACAAGCAAAAGAACTAACAGAGATGGGCATAGAGCATTTTTGCTTGGATATGAGCAACAAAGATTTTCAACCTTTGTTTAGGTTTGAGCCTGATTATGTTTTTCATCTGGCGGCTGATTTTGAAAGGAGTACAGAGACATATAATTTTTGGGATTCAAATTTTAAAAATAATGTTCTTGCATCACACAATCTTATGCAACAAGTCACAAAATATGATTCTCTCCAAAAAATAATTTTTGCTAGCAGTTATTTAATTTACGACAAGTCTCTTTATTCTAATCCGAGTGCTCCATATAAGCTAACGGAAAACGACCCAATTGATCCAAGAAATTTGTGTGGACTGGCAAAATTACAAACAGAGACCGACTTAGAATTTTTATCAACTTTTAAAGATTTTGATGTTGTTAGTGCAAGAATTTATAGAGTCTATGGCGAGGGTTCAAGAGATATAATTTCAAGATGGGCAAAGCAGATTTTAGATGGAAACCCAATAACGGTTTTTAGTAAGAATAATAAATTTGATTATATCTACGCAGGAGATGTTGCAGAGGGTTTGCTTAGACTAGGAAGCACCAAAACAAGTAAAAAAGTTTATAACCTTGGAACTGGTGTTGCAACTAGTGTTGCTAATGTAGTAAACATTTTTAAGAACAAGCTAAAAGACAATTGTCAGGTTGAACAAACAGATGATGAAATTTGTGCAGAAGGTAGCTATGCGTGTATGAAAAACTTTAAAAAAGATTTAGCGTGGATGCCAGAAACTAGTATTGAGCAAGGTATCCAAAAAATTATAGATTATGAGAGAAAAAAGCGATGAAGAAATTGGTGGTTCTAGGCACCGGAGAAACAACATCAATTTTTTGTGAAAAGTTTGTTCAAGACGAAAAGGTAAAAATATTATCGTTTCAGGGCGCTTTTCCAAACTGTTATTTAAAACATAAAGTTGTTCCAGATTATTGGTTTAGTGCGGACCCAAATTCTTATGTTGATGGGCTTAAATTTTTACTTTCATTGGATGATAGAAGTAAAAAGATGTTTAAAAACATGAAAATTATAGTCCCTTCTTTTGGTGCAAAAAACTTTTCATTTTTTAGACAATTCTCTGGAACCACTCCGCTTGGCAGAAAAGACGGCGCATGGGACGAATACATAAAAATGTTGAACTTCGTCAGCGAAAGATATGAAGTTGAAATAGTAGATTCATTAACAACAAAGTACATAAAAAACTACAATTTATATGCCGATCTAGATCTTTTTAATAACGACGTATATATTCGGTTTATGGAAAATAAGCCAATATTTGGAACTGTTCCGTATGACTCCGATAGTGTCATTGGTGACATTTATAAATGGGGATTAGAAAACAAATTAAGCAGTCATGTTTTTCCAATTTGTTATTATTTAGGCTATAATGAGATTTATATTGCAGGATTTGACTTCAAAGGGGGTCGTTTTTATCTCAAAGACGATGTTCGCCATCCTTGGAATGATGAAACGCAAAAAGTATCAAGACATTCCTTTCCTTTACAAATAATAAAAAAATGGAAGGACTGGCATCCTTATCATAATATGAATTTTTATAGTGCCATTGAAGGTGAAAAAACATTATTAAATGTGGTCTTAGATGCTAAAAATGTTTAGTTTGTGCTTAAACATTTTTTCTTTTCAATGTAAAATATGTAAAGACAAAACGAGGAGATTCTATGTCAAACAATAACTTTAATCCTTATAAAGATACTTTAAACTTGCCATTTTTTATTGCAGAGATTGGTATTAATCACAATGGTGACGTTGAAATTGCAAAGAAGCTAATTGACATGGCTCACGAAGCCGGCTGTAATGCTGTTAAGTTTCAAAAGAGAGACATTGATACGGTTTATACAGAGGAATATTTGAAATCAGCCAGACAAAGCCCGTGGGGAACTACCCAAAGAGAACAAAAGGAAGGTCTTGAATTTGGAAAAGGGGAATACGACGAAATTGATAGGTACTGCAAAGAAAAAGGAATTTTGTGGTCTGCTTCCGCATGGGATCTTAACAGTCAATTCTTTTTAAGAGATTATGATTTGCCCTTTAACAAAGTGGCATCTGCAATGTTAACTCACGCAGAACTATTGGAAGAGATTGCATCAGAGGGTCGTCATACTTTTATTTCAACAGGCATGAGTACATATTCAGATATTGACCATGCCGTTAAGGTTTTTGAAAAATCCAACTGTCCCTTTACTTTATTACACTGTGTCTCAACGTATCCTTGTAAGGATGAAGATTGCAATATTCGTTTAATCCCGGCGTTAAAGAGCCGCTACACACAAAAAAGCAGGGCATGTAATGTTGGTTACAGCGGACATGAGGAGGGTATTTTACCATCACTATTAGCTGTCTCTGTTGGTGCGGTAACAATTGAAAGACACATCACACTAGATAAGAACATGTACGGCTCAGATCAGTCTGCCTCAATCGAAAAGGATGATTTAGTAAGACTTGTAAGTGAATCAAGAAAGGTTACAAACACCATGGGCACAGGAGTTAAGATGTTTTTAAATCATGAAGTTTCTGTTTCAAATAAGCTTCGATACTTCGAAGCACCAAGAAAAGTGGCTAATGCTTGAAATGAAAAACTTTTTTCCTAAAAATCACTTTCCAGATATATTTGTCCCAAAGGGTTGGGGCTTTGAAAAATGGATTGTGAATAAAGAAGAGTATTGCGGAAAACTTCTTTATTTTGTTAAGGGGAGAAAATGTTCTTGGCATTATCATAAAAAGAAAGATGAAGTTTTTTATATTCAGTCTGGGAGAATTGTAGTGAAATATTCCCACAATGATAATTTAGACGCCGCAACATCTGTTATTTTAGAAAAAGGTGAAAATTTTTATGTTCCACCGGGTCTTCGTCACCAGATGATCGCACTTGAAGATACAGAATTGTTTGAGTTTTCCACACAGCACTTTGACGAAGATAGTTACAGAATACAAAAGGGAGATTAAGTTGAAAAAGATAGAAGAAGTGGCAGTATTAGTTCAAGCTAGATTGACATCGCAAAGATGTCCGCAAAAAATGATTAGGCCATTTGGTGGTTCAACATTGACTGAAATAACTTTAAAAAAGTTAAAAGAATCTAAATTGATACCAGATCAGAATATATATTTATCTGCTTATGATGAGCCACTAAAAGACATCGCGAAAAAGGTGGGCGTTAATATTTTTCACCGATCTGAGAGGTCGGCTCTTTGGGATGGGGGACCAGACGCTCACTTGACAGAAATGTACGAGTGGTGGAACAAGATCCCTTTTAAGTATGTTGTTATGATTAACGCTTGTACTCCGTTTTTAGAAATTTCAACCATAGAAAAGTTTATTACTGAATATTGTAAAACTGATTCACGCGGAATGTTTGCGGTTATGGAAAAAATGAATTATTTTTGGGATGAAAATTTAAACTTCTTAACCCCATTGCGAGACGACGCAATGAATACCAAGAATGTTCAAAAAACCTACGAGGCTGCACACTGCTTGTACGCTGGCAGGTTAGACGTGATGAAGGATGGTGTATGGATGGGAGATTTTGACACTCCCGGCGATATAGAATTGTTTCCCATTGAAGAAAAAGAGTGTTTTGATGTAGATTACGAGTGGGAATTCTTTACATACGACAAAATGTATCAAGCTTTAAACAATGAAAATTGACGGATATCAAAAAGTATCAGAGGATACATTAAAAAATAATAATATTGCAACCGCGTATAAAAATTATTTAGACGATATTGCAAAAGATCCGGTTTATAATGTATGGTATGATTTAAATTCAAAAATTTGCTTTGGGCTGGACACAAACTATTTTAGTAAAAATGCGTCAGAGGCGTCAGTGTTGACAGATAAAAGCAACTTTTTATTTGATGACAGGCATGGTGCTGCGTCCATATCAAGTGTTTATAGCGAATTGTTTGAAAAAGTTTCCTGTGATCAAGAGATGGTTATTTCTAATAAATCTTCATACGACAAATATCGCAATTCCAAAATTCTTATAATTGGTGGCGGACCATCAACGCGAGGGTGTAGATATAAAATTGATGATTATGATTATGTTTGGTCTTGTAACAACTACCACAAATCAGAATTAATTAAAAATACAAAAATTGACTTGGTAAATTTAGGCGGAGAGGTTGATTTGCTTAATAGGGGCTTAATAGAAAGACTTGTAGGGGAAGAGACACAAGTTATATTTGATGCAAAAATTAGTAGAAATTCTTCTAATTTAAAATCATTTGTTTTGCAAAATAAGCAAATAGAATCTGGTTTTTATGTAACAAGGTATTTTGGAAAAGTTGGTACAATTCCTAGAATGGTAGTTTTAGCAACTTTGCTGGGCGCAAAAGAAATTTCATTTATTGGAATGGATGCTACGCCACCGACAAAAGATTGCCCCCATGCCTTTGAGCCAGATAAGCCACCAATAGGACCATCAAACAATTATTATTTAGCAAAAAGACAAAAAATTATGTTATGGGATTATCTTCTTAATGTTATATCTCATAAAAACAAAAATGTGATCTACAAAAATTTAGGATCTTGCTATGAAAACAACTTAACAGCATTCATACAAAGCGATAGAATAATTCAAAGTGGAGTTAGTAGTGGATAGTTTCGTTGCGGACATAAAACAAAAAGGCTATTACTATGGACCTGTTATAAAAGGAACAGAGTTAACAAATATTTCAAAAGAGATGAACGATAGAATAGCAAATAACAATCGGTTAAAAAACACCAATGACAATTTTGCTTTACTTGACCAACCATATATGATAGATGACTGTCTATCTTTGGCTTTAAGTGATGAATTTTTACAATTTCCATTTTTGTTCTTTGGCGCTCGCCCTTTTTATCTTGGGACTTGTAACTTAAGAAGAAGCTTTGCAACACAAACACCAGATCATTCAACTACCCTGTATCACAGAGACCAAAACTTGGGAAGTCTTGAAAATACAAAAAATAATTTTTTAAAAGTATTTGTTTATTTGACCGATGTGTCTGAGAAAAATGGTCCATTTACATATGTTGAGGGTAGTAATAACAGTGTATTAGAAAATACAAGACAATATAGACATACAGATAAAGAAATTAATGGTCTATATCTAAATTGTGAAAAAAAACTGACTGGAAAGTTTGGACAAGTTATAGTTGCAGACACAACTGGATTACATAAAGGAACCAAGGTAAAAGACGGATCTCGCGATATGTTAACAATGATTTATACCACCATAGAAGAAAAAGGGGCTTCTAATTTTTTTATTAAGAAAAAAATGTTAGATTCTTTAATAGAACAAAAAAGAGAAATTTGTAAATATTTAACAGTTGTGGAGTAAAAATGAGAGTTGTAGAAAATAGAAATCGACGAGAACAGACTGCAATCTACTATGTTGACATAGATGAAACTATTTGTTTTTATGAAGGAGGAAGACATTACCCTTCCGCCCTCCCACACTTAGATCGTATTGAAAAAATTAACAATCTCTATGATGAGGGTAACACAATAGTATATTGGACCGCAAGAGGAACTCAAACAGGGATAGATTGGACAGACCTAACAAGGAAACAATTAACTCAGTGGGGGGCAAAGTTTCATGATATAAAATTGGGAAAACCGCATTTTGATTATTATATATGTGATAAATCAATTAATTCTGAAAAATACTTTAATGGCAAAAGGAAATAACTATGGATGAAATGAAAAATACAAGCACGGAAGCTGAAAGAGTACAGCTTCATTGGAGCCAAACACAGGAATATAGTGGTGATGGCTACGAAACAAATGAGGAAAGAGTTCTTGATCGTAGAAAATATTTAGCAAAATTAATAACAGATCAAAAACCAAAAAAAGTTTTAGAAATTGGGTGTTTTGGTGGATATAATTTAAGACAAATACACGCAATAGATGAAAAAATAGAGTTGTTTGGTTTTGATATAAACAAGGGTGCTTTAAAATATGCAAAAGAAAAACTACCAGCTATTAACACTGTAAACGGCAGTATCTATGAACTAGAAAAATATTTTAAAGAAAATACTTTTGATTTAGTTTTTACTGCTGGCGTTCTTATACACATTCCCTGCGAGGTTATTGAACAAGTAACAGACGCAATAGCATCTATTTCAAGGAGGAATGTAGTTCATGCAGAACATCATGGCGATTTTTGGAAATTGCCTTGGAAAAACATGAGATGGCGTCATGACTTTGAAGAACTTTACAGAGGTTGCACCGTTTCCGTAAGTGAGGCACCGGGAGCAAGTAACGGGTTTGAACAAATAATACAAGTTAATTTAAACAAGGAGTAAATAATGAAATTATCAGATCAAGCATTAGGAGCCGTCATGATGGCTCTACAAAAGTCATTACTAGAACAATCTGACATTGTTCCAGTTTTAAAGGAGTTTAATTTTGTGATTCAAGGCGAATCACAAGACGAACTAGTAGTTACAAATCCGCCAACTTTTAAAGTTGAAGAGGAGCAATCAGAGTTTGTTTATGAGTAAAAAAGTGTCGTTAAACAAAGAAGACCTTGATTTTCTAACATACCTGCTTAAAAGATATATTAGAGATAAAAACGGTGTACTAAGAGAATGTTTCCGAGAAGAGGAAAAACAACACTGGGATCGCTTCTTTCGTGTAACAGAATCAAAAGAAGTTTTAAAAAGGGTAGAAGAGGCTTGTAGCAATGCCAAAGTATAAATTTAACTGTGATCATTGTAACCGACAGTGGTGGCAGTGGATGGGAATGAAAGATCCACTTCCACTAGAATGCCCTCATTGTGAACAGGGAAAGCCCTACAAAGTTCCCACAAACTTTGTTACAATAAACAAAACAATTCAAAAAAAGAAATCTGCTAAGGAAAATGTAATCGACCACATTGAAGAGAACAAAGAAATTTTAAAGCAGATGAAAGCCGAGGCAACCAAATGATCATTGCACTAACAATAGCTACAATTACCCTCTCAATCGCCCTAGGATTGGCTGTGTGGTACGTCAGAGGCTTACTTAGGGTAGTGTATCAAATGACCGTAGATGTCCAACAGATGGAAGATAAGATGGTTGAATTTTCAAAACATCTAGATAATGTTTATGAAATGGAAATGTACTATGGGGATGAAACCCTTGGTCAACTCATTCGTCATTCTAAAGAAGTCGTTGACAGTATTAGTCAATTTAAAAACTTATTTGAGATAGAAAATGACAAAACCAATGAAGAGAAAGAGACGGAAGAGAACTAAACGACTTTATTTTACAAAAGTCCATGAAGAAGCAATCATACAATATGCATTGACTAGGGATCGTTTTGAGCGAGACCGACTTTATGGCACTTTAATCCAGCCTGCTTTTAGTGAGATGGTCGATAAGATTATCTATACATATAAATTTAATAACCTGCCAAACCATGAGGTTTTAGCGGACGAATGTAAAATTTGGTTAACAACAATTCTGGATAAATTTGATCCAGAGAAAGGTTATAAAGCTTTTTCATATTTTAGTGTGATCACAAAGAACTGGTTCATTCAGAAAGTTAAAAAGAACACAAAGAGGCTCCAAAGAGAAGTAAGGTGCGATGATGTCTACCACCAGATAGAAAACGAGCAGTTTGTAACTAAAAATCACTATGAAGACGACCGCGCCAAAAAAGAATTTTGGGGTGCTTTGACTAGTGAAATTGATGGCTGGAAGCAAATGCCGCTAAAAGAGAATGAACAAAAAACCATTTTAGCCATTGAAGATCTAATGGAGAGTATTGAAGACATTGAAATTTTTAACAAAAAAGCTATTTATCTATACCTACGAGAGATTAGTGGTTTAAATACTAAACAACTTGTAGCAAGCTTGAGCAACATCAAGAAGAGATATCGAGAGTTCAAGCATGATTGGGTAAATGGTGGTCCGAGATGATAAATCCAGATGAGTTGGCAGAGCAGGCAATAAAAAACATCGAAGAAGATAGAAATAAGGCTGATTATCTTGTAACTAAAATTCTAGCAGATATTCAGGCTGGTAAAACAAATCACCAAAGTGCTGGAATGGTCTTATCAAAGCATTTGGAGACAATGCAGAGAGCTAACGAGCAGTTGGTTAAGCTCACTGCCCTATTCAAGAAAACAGAAACCAATCATTTTACTGGGTTCTCCGATTCTGAAAGAGACAAGTTGTTTGAGGAAATCAACAAAAAACCAGAAGAGGAACCTAGTGAACAATGACAAGCGCAACATCATTTAATTCTTCTAAGGCGATAAGAATAAAGCCTCCACCATCTGTGGCTGATGCCCAGTCAATTCTCAATAAACAAACAACCCTAGAAGAGCTATACAATTACTTAGCAAGACAGGCTTTAACACCAGACTCAAATTCTGGCAAACAAAGATTCTTTGCGGTCGTCACAAGAGTTATAGATGACGCTAGCGCTTTGACTGATTTATTTTTATCTGATAGACACGAGATAGAAAGAATCAACGGACTTTCAGATTCAGAATCAAAGTCTTATAAGATTGCCCTCTTACATGTTCCAGAGCTACATACATATTTTAATAGTTTTGATGAGGAGCAGTTTAAAACTTCTTTCAAGCCAAATCAAGGTCTAACAAGCTCTGACTTGCAAAAGATACCTGCTTTAACAACTAAAAAAGTTAAAAGGGGACAAATTGTTCAAGTTATTTTTCAAAACACAGCAACATATACTGGTCCAATTATTATAGATGTAGATAAAACAAAAAACCAAAGATTACAAGGTGAGAAAAAAAAGTATGAATCTACAAAGGAGGTAATGGAAAATATTTTAGCTTGCAAGCTTTTGGCGCTTGAAGATGCTGAGGGATATGGGGTTGCCTCTAATTTAAGCTACAATTTAAAAAATCCAAAAGATTATCTTTATACTTATTCAACACTTTTAACCTTGCTAAATTCTGCAAATTTAATACAACAGGTGATTTTGACAAATACAACTGGTGAACTGCAACAAAAATATGGAGGTTTTGTTGACGATCAAACCACCAGCGGATATCAAAAATATTTTTTAGAAAATCAAGACGATTTTCCATTTACTAATATAAAAATCTATGGATCACAAAAACTTGTTGATTTTATTAAAAAAGAAGTTGCAGTTGAGGTTGCCAACTCTTATACCCCCGTTATAGAAACCAACCAGTCTGTTACAGACCCAAGAGCTTTTTTTATTGATTTAAAGGGATTAAAAAATAATAATTTGATTGGCGACATTTCTGTTTATCTTAAAGAGTTATCAGAAAGTCATTTTCGATATAAATGGAGTTCTGAGCCAAACAATGTTTATAAAATGGACATTTTTGGAAAAGATAATTTATCAACTAAATTAAAAAATTCTACTATTGATGACGCCATAAAATATTCTAGTTTTGTTGTGAATAAATCTTTCTCTTCAACGGAATCAAATGAGAGAACTAGTATATCTCCACCATCTGAAAAGCAGGCTGCACAGTCAGCCCAAGATTTACAAAAACAACGACTTACCGGCAACGTGTCTTCTAAAATATCAAGTGAATTACCAAATTGTGAAGACCAGACAGAGGTAAACAACTTACTTTATAATTTAGTAAAAGAGGGAAAAAGCTTAAAAACTCTAAAAAAAGACAACATTAGACTAAAAAAGATTACAAAAAATAAAGGTTTAGATGGCTGGCTTTCAAATATTGAAACATATATTATGGATGATTTTGAGAGGTCCACAAATTTACCAAAAAGCAAAGAATTTAATTACAATCTTAGTACAGAGGTTATAGCAGTTCAGCCAGAAAATCCAAAAACTCGTGATGCGCTTAATGCTAAAAAAACCATAGGACTTAAAAAAGATAAAAACAAACAAAAAAAGAAAAAATTGGATGGCAGAGGAACAAATAAACAAAAAATAAAACAAAATGGAAAAAAATTAGCAGAGTTTGTTAGAGGACTAACTTTTTTTATAGCCCAAAACGAGGGTTTGACACCAGATCAGGTTGTCGTCTTTCCAATAAGCGTGTTCAGAAAGTATACCAAAAGTAGAAGAAATTCTGGTATCGACAGAAATAGTAGACACTTTTTCAATAGAGCAATAGATTTGTGCGTGTATATCAATATAGACAATAAGTTTTTAAGCTCATCTAAAAAAATACCGACTAATTCAACTTATGAAATACCAAATACAATTGTTTATCTTTATATTTTAAAATATTTAGACACCATTGGTAAAGGAAAGCTGTCAACTTGTGGACTTGCTTTATTGGAGAAAGGCAAGTCTAGACAAGTAGGATATGTTCATTACGAGTATATGAACGATCTTGTAGATCCAAGAGATCCCAACATTCAGCCTCTTAGAAGAAGGTGGCTGTCAGAATCCAATGATTCTAAGACAGTATATGGGCAAGCTTTTGGTAGGGCAGATGCCATTAAGGATAAAATTATCAAAAGTTTTGTTATTAAGGACACAAAATCTAAAACAGGAGCGCTCCCTCCAAAAATAGAAAACTTATTATAGGATTAATTATTATATGGGAATTCCAGTAAGAAATAAAGGTAATAGCACTAGGCAGAGTGAAAAAACCAATAGTATCATTAATCGTGGCAATGAACAGAAGGATCCGAATGCCATCGATGATGCATTTCCAAATCCAAAAATAGTTAATTCTCAAATTGGGATGCGCCATGAAAATAAATCTGCGTTTGCGATCCTTTATGATAGTCCCGGCTATCAAGCAAAATCTGAGGTGTGCTTTGTTGCAGGCGCTCACGGCGCCGCACAAGCGGAATTAACGCCAGAAGGTAAGCCGGTGGAGTACGGGTCTAGAAACTCACTAGACGCCGCTCAGATCGTCTTATCGGAGGCAACAGACGATACTGGCATTAATTCTTTGGTGGGAAAGCCAAACTATCGATCTCTTGTAGGCGCAAAGGCAGATAATGTTAAGTTTGCTGGACGAGAAATAGTAGAAATTGCTGCTGGCGGTGAGAATTACTTGTCGAATGGCGCAAAAAACCCATCAGTGTACGGTGGCGTTAACATTATAGCGGGCAATAAAACTAAGAAAGGAGATCTCTCTTTGCAACCCATGGTGAAAGGAGATGACATGGTACAGTTCTTAACTCAACAAATAGAGTTTATACAAAACTTAACATCTGTGCAACAAGCAATAATTAATGATATTTTACAGCTAAAAATAACTTTAACTATATTTGGATCAGCGCTTGCTGCTGGCGTGGGACCATTAATATTTGGTGCAGTTCCAGCCGCAGGAACCGCTTTGGTTAGCGCAGTCGGAGTATCGACCCCAAAGAGTGCAATAGCCTTGTCTAACAATATGGGAGTTGATGTCAACCACTCTATATTTAAAAATAATTTTTTAGAACCGTACTCACCAAAATATGTATTGAGTAAGTTTAATAAAGTAAATTAAAATGGCACTATCGAAAAACATATATAAAAAAGCAAAAGAGCAATTTAAGAAAGACCTATCTTCTGAGCTTGGACCATTCACTTCTCCTGTTGAAATAGAGTTCCCAGACATATATTTTAAAGATAATAAAGGCGTGTTTAAGGGGCAAGAGTTTACAAATCTTGCTTTTAATGAAAATAGTCTTACGACTGTATCAATACCATCGTTAAGATTAATTTTAGAAGACCCGCTTGCCTTTACCGATCCAATAGACAATTTAGACAAATTTGGAAATATAGCTCGTGCAGTAAGATTGAACAACTTTAAAGAATATGGGAAGAATGTTGACCTTGGATTTGGAAATGGTGATTCCAATAATTTGATTTACAAATTAGCTACGGATTATTTAAAAAATACAAATAAGGTCAGCGCAGATGATTCCATTTCTAATCCTCAGCAGATATTGGCAGGAAGTAAGAGCAGTGTTGTACAAGCGTGCTTGAATTCAAATAAGTTTAATGAGCTAATTAAAAATCAACTTTTAGATGATGTCCACACATATGAGTGTATAGTTTCACAAGCTTTTTATAAGTGGCACTACGAAAATTTTGTTAAAAACAATTCTTCCTCTGGATATTTGTCTCCTGCAAATGCATCCGATGGAAGCTCAATATCTTGGACAGACATCCCTCTAAAACAAGGTCAGTTTAAAAGCTTTGTGGCATTAGACGGTGGCCCATTCAACACTGGATTTCCAACAGTTTGTTTAACTTTTATAGTTAAAAAAGAGGAGATAAAAAGTTCTAATTCACAAAATAAAGTTCTTGATCGCGCCATTGAGGAAATATCTTTTCGCGTAGATAGAAAGATAGAAACCACCAAAGAAAAAGAAAGCGTTATAGTTTCTATTTTTAACCATAAAAAAGATGCATCGCAGACACCGGCCTTTTTTGACAAGGTTCCTCTAAAAGTAGAATCAACCTCTAACAGCACATTTAGAGTTTGTGTTGGTTTTCATTATGGAAAATTAATTACTTCGCTAAAACCACAAAATCAATCACCAAAAAGAAGTGTTTTAGATTTTGTTGACTATTCAATTATCAACCTACCAGCAGTTGGAATAGCAGAAAAAATAATACAATCAACAAACGATCAGAGTACAAGGGATGTTGCACAAGAAGAAATAGAAAAACTATCAGAGGTTATTAACAATAAAAACGAGGCAGTGCAAAATGGACCAGCACTTTTCTTTGATCTAGACGAACAAAGGGCAGGACTTGATATTTCAAATATTGAGGAGTTGGTAAAAAAGTACGAAAAAACATCAAATGCAACAACAGAGGCAATTTTAAAAACTCAATATTCTTTAAATTTAGAAAATGTGTCAAGCACAATTAGAGAGGTTTATTCAACATTAATCTTAGAATATATTGTACAAAGAATTGCCGATCCAAGAATTGCAAAAAGCCCTCTTTATGAAGACGAGTTTATAGAAAATTTAATTTTTTATTATGACAATTTTAACAATTTATTGGCTATTGGTACCGCACCCAGAAAGGCAACTAAAAAAGATCCGCAAATTACTCAAACAAAATTCCAACAAAACAACATACCATTTGAATATGAATTGGGGGAGAAGAATCCACTTAGCAATCTAAACAAACAATATTCAGTAATTTCATTTGAGATTGAAGAAAATGGTGGTATGAAAACTGGTTTGCCCGGTCCATTAATCCTAGTGACAGATTTATATGTTGACTTACTTGACAAAAATTTTGACAACATTAAAGAAAAACCAAACAACAGTCCCTCAAAAGAAGAAGTAATCGAAGTAAAAAATGGCAAAAAATTTATTAAGGGCAGCTTACCAAGAGTAATTGAGTTTGACGATATGGGAGATCTTGTTTTTGGTTCCAATAAGATGTTTAAAACTGTTTTATTAAAAACATCAAACCTGTTTTTCTTATCTGCATCTGAAATAAACTTATCGTCTGATTTAGAGGGGATTTATTCATTAGCAACAAAAGGATTGCAGCTTGCACAAGGAACAGCACAGTTTCTGTCTGGTAACGAAACTTTTTCACAAATAGATGCTAGAACGGTAGACGACATACAATCTTTCTTAGAACGTTTTCACTATCCTAAATTGTTTGTAAAGCCGACAATACCAAAGCAAAAAGATACGGGAGCACCAGATTCGGGATTGGTAAAAGCGCGATATGACAACAGCGCAAGACCATCTGCACTTAAAAAACTGAAAGATTTTGACCCAAATGATTATAAGTCGATCAGCAAGATGTTCAATAAAGAAGTTTTGTTAATTGCCGCTGCAAGTAGTGCGGAACCGGGTTTATGCGGCTTATCTGACATAGTAAGAAATGGAGATTTTAATCAAATTTATAATCACCTCCTTTCAAAATTTGACTGGGAAGACATTTTAGCAAAGTTTCTTTTAGCGGAACTTAGAAAAGTTTCAAATATAGGACCAGCAAAAGATGTTAAAGACTTTGCCAACAAAGTTAATGCCTGTTTAACGGATCAAAATGTTGAGCAAGTTTTGGCTGCTTTTGCCAATTTTGTTGATTTTTATAAAAATTTTGATTTAACAACAATCGCTAATTTGCCAGAAATACCAAAACTTAATTTTGAAGTTCCATACATTTTCATTCTTGATTTTCAAAAATTTGGTCGTAAAATTATTGAGGACGCAATAAAAGAAGCAATATTTGCAGCGCTGCAAGCAATATTGGCAATTATGTTAAAGCAACTTTGCGAAGTTGAATCACAGCTTGATGCTGGATTACAAAGTTTAATTTATGATAAGTTGAACAATAAAAATAAAGATGAGTTTGGGAAAAAAGTTCCACTAGAAGACTCTGTTCGCTCGCTTGCTCTTAATAGACCCAATGCAGATGAACTGGGCGTAAAAAATGTCTATGTAGATCTTGTACCACTTTTAAGAGCTAGCAGAATTGATAGTTTAGAAAATATTTTTAATGGTCTGTTATCCTTGTTCCCCATCCTAAGAGAAAGAATAAAAAATGACTTGAAAAGAGATCCAGTTGTAGTAATTGAAGAGATTCTAGATGATTTATCACAAGTGACAATTGCAGAGGAAACAAAATCTTTGTTAAGAGGAATTGCAATTGCAAAAACTTACAATAAGGTTGCAGATTATGCAGCTACAAATTTGATTACTACGGGCGTTTTAAGTGATATCAACTCAATAAATACGTTTTACGGGTATCTGAGCAGCTTTATAAACTTTGATATTATTAATCAAGATATTGTTGATACTACAATAATAGCACCAGATCCATGCTTTATTAACATCGGTAGACTAGATGTTGAAGAATTAGAAGTTTTACAAGAATTCTTAACTGGTTTGGATGGTATGTCTTTGTCAGACTACGTTGATAGTGCTCTAAATGATTCATTAAAAAGAATAACAGATATATGTTCTAAATTATCGGCTGGGGCATACAATACCTCTGTTGCTCTTCCAAATTTGATTTCGACCAATTTTAAAAACTCACTTCAAAAAAGTGTTGAAGCAACAGTAGAACCAATAGTGAAAACCCAACAAGCGGCTGTGGACGCCTTTTCTAATACATCAAATAGAAACGAGCTTAAAGATATTTTATCACACTTGTACATAGGTGGGAACATTACATCCCCCAACGCTTCTTTAAACCTTACAAAATTATCATTGTCTTCAACCACATATGCAGGAGCACTTTCAGATTTAAATGATAAACAGTCTAATATAACTCAGATTATTAATATCCCATCAGACGATAAAATACACAAATTTTTTAATGAATCTTTAAATGCTAATTTTGGTGGAAAATCAAAGATATATTCAGACCAAAACAACTCAACGCCATTCAATCAAATAACTCGTAAGAAGGCTGGACTAAATAATGTTTTGCCTGATATAGACAGATTTTTTATATTTTTTACTTATTGGATTTTAAGCACATCATCAATAAAAGATAGTGACTTCACCAAAGTAAAAGATATTTTAAGTATAGAAGGAGAATTTGAAAAGTTTTTAAATGAAAGCTTTAAAAACGCAGAGGAAATTAAAAAAGAAGCAAACACTAATTTTGATGCGCTTGTTAATGAGGGTGGCAAAAACTCAAACTTTTTTGTAGCAAATTTACAACAAATGAACAAGATTATAAAGTCGGTAAAGGTATAACATGTTAGCATATGACTCATATACAAAATCAGTAATAGGTTCTGTCATAGAACAGAGAATAAGATTATTTTTAAACATTCGAAAAATAGTTAACATTCCAGTTTTTACTTCAACTGTGGCAAACACCTCTACTGCAAATGATGTGGCAGATGTTTTTTATAAACACTTTAAAAATGAACTTGGATTAGGCGCCAACGGACTTTATTATGATTATGCTTTTTCATCAATATTAATAGACTCACCAGATTACGATTTTATAACTAATGACCGGTCTACCTCGTTACAGAAGGCAGAAGAATCATTAAAAAATATATTTGAAGACATTATTAACAAAAAAGAATTTTTTAGTGGAACTGGCGATATGCAAGAGCCAATAGACACATCAAAATCAGTTTTATCATTTTTAAAGGATACAAGATATCAAAGAGAAATACCAAGGTTTGTAAAAAAACTAAAATTGGGAGATATTACTGATATTTTTGTTAAAGAAAACAATAAAAATGTTGGATCACTTAGTGATTATTGGCTAAAAACTGATTTATTAACTCCATCAAAGAATGAATTTACAATTCAACAAATGATGGACACTAACGAGTCTCCTTTCTATATTGATTTCTTTTATAGAAAAAAGCCAAGTATTAAAATCGGTGAGCAAGATCGCGAATATCGCTACTCTTATCAAGGCGAGGGAGATGGGTATTCCAATTCACAGTTGCCATTTCAGACTGGCAAGGATTTTGCTTATCGCGGTGCCAGAATAATGCTCAACCTTACAAGTGCGCTATCCATTAATACAAGTGTGGTATCAAGTTATGGTAAAATAAAGTATTACCCAATAAAACCTAGCCGTTATTTGCCATATTATCTTAATTTGATCAATATTATTAATCAAGATTTTAATGTTCAGTCTAATCTTAGAACTTATGTCGATGAATACCAGTTGCCTTTTTTATCTGTTTATCAAAATATAGGTAAAAATGCTGATGTTCCTGCAAACACACTAGCTGCGGCTAAAACCTTTTCAGGAGATACCGTACAAACGTTTTTATCCTCTGCTGTTTTTAAACTACAAACTGGGCTAAATCCTGATAATATAGTATCTGATGGTAGTCCGCATTATTTTACTGGGCAATATAAGACAAAGTACGATGTTGATAAGAACGTTTTTCTCAAAATGAAAAAAGAACACCCTAAATCAAAAACAGATTTTGACTTTTTAATGTGGTCTAAATCTTTAATATGCTTTGAAACTAGTGAACTTAATGCAGATGAAGAGACAACGATGGGAAATCTTTATTGCTACTTTCCTATGATAATTGCAGAATTTATTGATGAAACAAACGAACTGACTGATCAAGAAATAATTGACAAATTATTAGATTCTGAGCAAGTTAAACTATTTGATAATGTAATTGACAAAGAAAAGCTTTTTGAATCCTTGGGAACAAACAATATTGTTGAAGAAAATGAAAAAAATATTCAAAAGTTATTAGAAAATTATATTTCACCAGTTGAATTAGATTTGGCTGGCACAACCGCCAAACTATATCCAGAGGGCAACAACCCCTTCCAACAAATTATTAACGCCTCTAAAAGTTTGGATAATACGTTGTTGAACCTAATTAATTTAGACGGAGAGTGAATAGATGGCTGCTGGTATTTCTGTAAAATTGCCTTTAAGAGTTACTGCTGAGGATGGACCCTATGCTTTAACAAAGGATTTGGTCTCTACCACAAAACAAAACTTTAAAAACCTAGTATTGACATCGCCCGGTGAAAGAGTGATGGATATCAATTTTGGAGTTGGTATATATGGGCTTCTTTTTGAAAACTATAATAGCGACATTAAAGAAAAAACAAAAGCAAGAATAGTGGAGCAAGCTGCTGCTTATATGCCATTTATACAAATAAGGTCCATAAACTTTCAAGATACAGAGATAGATTCTAATAAATTATCAATAGCAATAAACTACTATATTTCACCACTAAACTATGAAGATATTTTAAATTTGAATCTTAATGGAGACGCGATTTAATGCCAACAGTAAAACCACCAATTAGTTATACAAATAGAGATTTTAATTCAATTAAGGAAGATTTAATTAATTACGCAAAAATCTATTATCCAAACACTTATAAAGACTTCAACGAGGCTTCTTTTGGAGCTATGATGATTGATATGATCGCATATGTTGGCGATATTTTATCCTTCTATGTTGATTATCAGACAAATGAGACACTGCTTGAAACAGCAATTGAAGAAGGTAACATAGTAAAAATTGCAAAACAGCTTGGCTACAAGTTTAATAATGCTCCCAATGCGACCGGTCAAGCTGCTTTTTATGTATCAATACCAGCAAATTCTGCTGGTTCTGGACCAGACACAGATCTAGTACCAATCTTAAAGGCTGGCACGTTGGTATCCTCAGACTCGGGCGCGGTATACACACTTGACTCAGACATAGATTTCGCAAATGCAAATACTGAAATCAAAGTGGCATCTGTTGATAGTGGTGGCACTCCCCTAACATATGCATATAAAGCATATGGCACTATTGTATCTGGCGAACTGACACAGGAAGAAATAGACGTTGGTAGTTTTGAAAGATTTTTAAAGCTGCGACTAAATGGTGAAAATATTTCGGATGTATTAAGT